>Ga0256829_1000305_pt1 | contig 55004 bp, 56 predicted proteins | sample 131447metaG_FD_185979 | JGI IMG/M metagenome (GOLD analysis project Ga0256829, IMG submission 185979) | Hydrothermal vent microbial communities from Lau Basin, Pacific Ocean - 131-447 | ecosystem: Environmental > Aquatic > Marine > Hydrothermal vents | place: Pacific Ocean: Lau Basin | collected...
CAAAATAGTACAGATTGTCATATCTGTCTATGAAGACCGATGAGTTAACTTTAGCATAAAACTCTCTACCAACATACAACTGAGGTTCACGGTAAGATGAAGCTACATCAAAGTAAACCTCTCTGCCATCACTAAGATAACCTTGAACCATCTTTGATGCACTACCATCTTTAAGCAACTTATCCTCATCATAAAGACCTTGCATGATTTTTGTTGGTGAGGTATGGGCACTTGCTTGTGTATAAAACTTATCTTTGACTTTGATGAGTTTTGCAGGGGAAAAACTTTTTCTCACCTCTGAAACGCTGCCATCTTTTTTATTGACTCTTATAAGATTAGATGCCCTAGAACCATTTTCATTCGTTAAGAAAAAGATCTCTTGTGCATCACTATTGAGCTTTGTAAAAAACTGAGAGGAAGCGATAAGTTCCCCTTTTGCAAGAACCTGAGACTTTGCTAACTCCTTATACTTCTGTGCGTATCCTTCTAGCGAGTCTTCAAAATCAACACCCGTTGCTTTTTTCATACTAGCATTAGTAAAAAATGGCCAGTACCAATCTTGAGAATGGTATCTAAAGTAAGCATCTATAGCGTTTAGTCCATACTTTTGAGCCATATAAAGGTTATAGAATCCACCTTGAATATAGACTATCTCCCCGTAAGGAAACTTAAGCTTAGCATTATAAACCTCTGATGCTTTTATGTTGCCTGCTTTAGCTTGTAAAATGGTTTGTGCTAAAAATCGTCCACTATAAAGCCTCCCACCATTACCATGCCAAGACTCATTGAGGACAGCATTTCCCTCAAGCATAAAAGAGTTTTCAGTCAAGTTTGGCAAGATGAATGTTGGAACGATAAATGCCCCATTAGCAAATAGTTTATGTAATATTTGTGAAACCCAAGAAGCTTTTACATTGTACTGATAATTGTGTGCAGTTTCATGATAGAGCAAGGTATCAAGCCATGAGATAGATGTAAAATAATCAATTTTACTTGTCCCTCCTACATAGTTTATCTGCCTATTGTTTGGCAACTGTGTAGAAAATCCATTTGCGATTTGATTGTGATTTGAGATGAGACCAACTGAGAGTTTTTCATCTAACTTCCATCCATAGAGCTTTTCATATTCTCTGTGTATAGAGGGTTCTACCTTTGCGGCATGTATTGCAAAAGGTAGGTTCTCTTTTGTGTAAACAATCTCAACATTTCCCTGTTTTTTTTTATAATACTTGTTGTCATTTGGAACAACTGCACCACCCACAAAACCTGATGGTGGGATAATCACTCCATAGACTAAAGTAAAACTGAAAATACCCATTAAAACTATTTTAAGCAACGAAGTCCTCGTTTGAAATTTTTATGCACTCTTCAATGGAACTTGTTTTTGCTAAAAGATAAGTTTGATCTTTTGGAAGATATTTTGCAGTTGTTTTACCTATCACCACAACTTTAGCATCTTTAGGGATGGTGTTATTTGTCAAAAAACACTGGATTGATGAGGGGGAGGTAAAGATGAGCGTAGATGCTTTTTCATGCAATTTAAAATCCAATATCTCCCCAGAGCATCGACTCTCATAGAGTATGACCTCATCCACTCCAAAACCATCACCTGCTATCTTTTTTGCTCTTAAATAAAGCCATTTTTTTTCTTTTGAATAGTTCCCGATAATCTTTTTAAGGTCACTCCCTATCCCACCACCAATCTCCAACACTTTACCACCCTTACTCTCGTAATACTCCTGTGTAAATCTTGAGATGCACAAAGCTGGGATATGGATATACTCCTCTTTTTCATAAAAAAGGAGTGCATCAACAGCTTTTTTTGAGGTTAAGATGAGGTAGTCATATTGTGAGAAATCTATCTTTGGTTGGAAAAAATCAAAATCAAGAGAGTTTATGTGGATGGCATCTGGATGGGGAGTTGCTGAAAACAAGTAAATATTCTGGTTCCCAAGCTGAGCTTGGGAACCAGTTGTGGTAGTATTTACTCCCACTCTATTGTAGCTGGTGGTTTAGATGATATGTCATAAACGACACGGTTGATTCCATCTACTTCATTGATAATTCTTCTTGAGATTCTTTCTAAAAGCTCATGAGGAAGATGTGCAAAAGTAGCGGTCATCCCATCAACAGCTTCTACAACTCTCACACAAACTGTATTGTCATAGGTGCGGTTATCACCCATAACTCCCACTGATTTTACATTGAGAAGTACAACAAAGGCTTGCCAAGTTTTTGCGTAGTGTCCACTCGCTTTAAGCTCTTCGAGTAAGATAACATCAGCCTCACGAAGCAGAGTCAAATCAGGCACATTGACATCACCCATAATTCTGATGGCTAAACCTGGTCCAGGAAATGGATGACGGTTTATCATACCCTCTGGAAGTCCAAGTTCAAGTCCGATTTTGCGAACCTCATCTTTAAAAAGCTCACGCAGTGGCTCGATCAGTTCAAAATCCATCCAATCAGGTAAGCCACCAACATTATGATGACTTTTTATAACTTCAGAAGGTCCATTAACAGAGATGCTCTCGATAACATCAGGATAAAGAGTCCCCTGTGCTAAAAACTTGATACCATCATGTTTCTTCGCTTCTTTTTCAAACTCTTCTATGAAAGTATGCCCAATGATTTTCCTTTTCTTTTCTGGATCAGAAATACCTGCAAGTTTACCAAGAAAATTATCTACAGCATCCACTGTAATGAGTGGGGTTTTAAGGTTGATTTTAAATACCTCTTCAACCTGCTCTCTCTCACCTTTACGGAGTAAACCATTGTCAACAAAGACAGGGATAAGTTGATCGCCGATCGCTTCATAAAGCATAGCAGCTACTACTGAGCTATCTACACCACCTGAGAGTCCACAAAGAACTTTAGCATCACCAACTTTTTGGCGAATCATCTTAATCTGCTCTTTTAAGAAATGTTCCATCTTCCATTTTTCAGTAACACCACAAATGTTTTTTGCGAAGTTTCTGAGCATCAGGTAACCCTCTTCTGAGTGATTTACCTCTGGATGATACTGCATTGCATAGACACGCTTTTCTTCGTTTGCTATAGCTGCATAAGGTGAGTTTGAAGATGTAGCGATGGGAGAAAAACCAACTGGGAGTTCATCTACTTTATCTGAATGAGACATCCATACGATGCGGTTATCTTCACAGTCTGCTAAAAGGGGAGAGTCGGTTTGGATCTTCAACTCTGCTTTACCATACTCATGATGTAATGAACGAACAACACTTCCCCCAAAGTCCACAGCAATGCGTTGCATACCATAGCAAATACCTAAAACAGGGATACCCATATTGTAGATCTCTTTATCTACTTCATACGCATCTTCACTATATACTGATGAGGGACCACCACTAAGTATAAGACCTTTAGGATTTTTTGCTCCAATATCTTTTGCGGAGGTATGGTAAGGAAGAATTTCACAATATATTTTATCTTCACGAAGTCTTCGTGCTATTAGTTGAGTATACTGTGAACCGAAGTCTAAAACTATGATGCTAACATTGGTCATATAAATGCCTTTAAAAAAATAATATTAATTGTGTAACAATAGCAAAAAAAGATTAAGAATTAACCCCCTTGAACTAATAAAGCCCCATGATTTCAAACTGAACATACCAAATAGTGACAGAAACGATATAACCGATCAGGATGGTCCATGCATGTTTCATGTGTGAACCAAATGTGTAGATACCGTGAAGTTTCCCCATAACACCAACACCAGCAGCTGAGCCAAAGGAGATGAGACTTCCACCGACACCAGCTGTCATGGTAACGAGCATCCATTGTGCTAGATCCATATCTGGAGATGATTTTAAGATAGCACTCATAACAGGGACATTATCTACAATGGCTGAAAGGAAACCTACACCAATATTTGCTGTAGTCGCACCAAAAGCACCATAAAGTTCATGGACATACTCCAAGAAACCTAAAAAGTGAAGTGCTCCAACAGCTGAAAGGATACCAAAGAAGAAAAGCAAAGTATCGTTTTCTACTTTTTGCATATTGACATAGATGTTAAATGAATTTTGTCCTGACTTGCTCAAATGGATAGCATACAGTTTTAGTACAGCCATACCAAACATCATACCCCACATAGCTGGAAAATGGAAAAATTGATGCCCTAAAACTGCCATGATGATTGTAATTACACCTAAGTAAGCTACCCCCATACCACCATCCAATACTTTTGGCTTTTTTTCACTTGTTGCATCAAAAGGAGGTTGTCCTTTGGGAACACTTCTTGAAAGTAAAAAAGCTGTTACTAACCAACCAAGAACAGAAGCTGGAAAGAGATATAAGAAGTCAACAAATGCACCTTTGTTCGCTGTCCAAGCCATCAGTGTCGTAATATCACCAAAAGGGGACCAAGCACCACCTGCATTTGCTGCTACAACTATGTTAATAGCTCCTGGTACTAAAAACGCAAGATTTTTTTTGTCAATGGTAAAAAGTACTGTTGAGAGAATCAATGCTGTTGTTAAGTTGTCTGCTACAGGAGAGATAAAGAAAGCTAAAAGACCTGTTAACCAAAAAAGTTTTTTGTATGTATAGCCTTTTGAAACTAACTTGTATTTCATCAAGTCAAAAACACCTCGTTCAATCAAGGTCTCTATATATGTCATCGCTACAAGTAAAAAGAAAAATATCTCCGCTATCTCGAGGATGAGTCGCTCTAGCTCCTCATGTAATAGATCTGGATTGAGACCATTGAATGCATAGTAAATCCCTATAAGCATAAACATAAATGTTCCAGCGAAAAGAGCTGGTTTTGCTTTGTTTATCTCATATTTATCCTCTGTTGCAATAAAATAATATGCTATTACAAATACAGCTAAACTTAACCATCCTACCCATGTAGTAGCAAGGTTCACTTCCTCCATACTTGTGTTATGCCCTGAGGCAAATGCAACTAGACTTGTTATGCCAAGTAATGACAAAATTTTCAACATTATCTCTCCCTAAATTCTTGTGTGTACACCTATAGATTTTTCTCTTTTAATCGCAGCTTCGACTATCTCAAGAGCTGTGAATAAACGAAATTTCAATAGTTTACCAATTTTTTCATTTAAAAGAGCATTAATTTGTAATTTTGCCTCATTTAAACCATCTTTTGTTCTGATTATAGAAACATACTTCCACATAATCTTTCTAAGTTTGTTTTTTTTTGCCTTATCTTCTTTAAAGCTCATTATCTCATTATCTATGCTAAATTCAAGTATCTGTTTCCTCTCATCATGATGAAAATTAGCTGCTATATCTTTTACAGCTCGCAAGGCAAAGACTAAACCTTCAAGCAAAGAGTTCGATGCAAGTCGGTTTGCTCCGTGAACCTTTGTAGAAGCGACCTCTCCAACGGCATAAAGATTTTTTATCCCGATTACCTTGGCATCTAAATCTGTTTTGATACCACCAATGGCATAATGAAAAGCAGGTGAAATCGGCACTCTTTGTTTTGGAACATCAAAACCTAAATCTTGTAAATTTTTATAAATATTTGGAAATCTCTTTGTAAAGTATTCAAAATCAAAGTTTTGCATATTGAGATAGATTTTATAGTTTGTTTTTTGAGCGTATTCAAAGATGCTCTTGCTCACCATATCTCTAGTAGCCAACTCACCTCGTTTATCATAATCAAACAAAAATCTTTTTCCATTCTCATCCTCAATTGTAGCACCCTCACCACGAAGAGCTTCAGTTAAAAGTATTTTTTGAGCAAAAGCATTGTTGACAAATACTGTTGGATGAAACTGCATCATCTCCATCCGTTCAAGCTCTATACCTTTGATAATACAAAGACCTTGTATATCTGCACTAATAGTAGGAGCATTTGTCTGAAACTCATACAAAGAACCAACGCCACCACTTGCTATGATCACATTTTTTGCGTAGATATTTCTTAACTTTCGATGTTCTAAAACAGTGACACCATAGCATTCACTATCTTTTATGAGCAGGTCAACTACACGAGTATTTCCCAACATAGGATGTGGGTTTTGCTCCAACATAAAGTGATGCATATATCGCCCAGTAGCATCCCCACCTGCATGTAAAATTCTACTGTTTGAGTGTGCAGCTTCTTTTGTGTAGGCAAGGGAGCCGTCCTCATTGGTATCAAACTTAAACCCACGAGCTATAAAATCGTCTATCACCTTTTTTGATTCGTTTGATAACACTTTTACAGCCTCTTTATCACAGAGTCCAGCTCCAGCTTCAAGGGTATCTTTGATATGCAGAGGGATATCCTCTGCATCTTTGGCAAGGGCTATACCCCCTTGTGCATAGAAACTATTGCATTTAAAGGTCTCCCTTTTGTTGATAAGTAAAACTTTTTCATTTTGAGGAATGTTGACGGCAGCATAAAGCCCCGCAAGACCAGTTCCTATTATTATTACATCATATTGCACAGATTTGTCTTTTCATTGTTTGTTCTTAAGATGAAACACTATATTTTTATCACCTTTTGGCGTTTTATCTTCATAATATGGGTTTTTTTTCACACCACAACCAACTATGCTTAATAAAAATATGGCTATAATCATCTTATGAAAAACGCGTCGCAAATTATTGGTATTATCCATACTTATCCTCAATTTTCTAAACTCAATAAAGTGAAGTGTATCAAAAAGATACAGTCTTTATTGGTCTCTCCAGTTCAGAAGATGATAAAATTCGCTTATTTTAAGGATAGTACCTTGTATTTTGTATTTAATCACCCTGCTGGTAAACAAGAATTTGATAATAATATACAAAATATTAAAAACGCTTTAAATTTTGCACCTCCTAACGAATGTAAGGATATAAATATACAAGAGATAAGAGCTTTTGTGACGCATACACCAAAAAAAAAGACTCAAGAGGTATTAAAACCACAGCAACAAAACTACACAGAGCGATCAAAAGGGGAATTTTCCATTGATATTAAAGATGAGAGACTTAGTAGCCTTGTAAAAAGCATTAGAGATATTATCAAAGAGAAAAATACTAACAAATGACTTTACTAGAGACAATACAACAACTACCAAATTCTGCTGGAATTTATCAATATTTTGATAAACATGGGCATTTACTCTATGTAGGAAAAGCTAAAAATCTTAAAAATAGAGTAAAAAGTTATTTTCATTTTACCCCCCAGCTTAAACCAAATTCTCAACTCAGTCTGCGTATTACAAAGATGTTAGAACAAACTGTGAGTATGAACTACATAGTTGTCAACTCTGAGCATGATGCACTCATACTTGAGAACTCACTCATCAAACAGCTCAACCCAAAATACAATATCTTACTTCGAGATGATAAGACATACCCTTATATCTACATAGACCACTCGATGCCTTACCCTCGTTTAGAGATCACAAGAAAAATTATCAAAGATAAGGATATTACTTATTTTGGACCTTACTCTGTTGGGGCTAGGGATATTCTCAACTCTGTATACGAGATATGTCAACTTGTGCAAAAAAAAGGCTCGCTAAAATCTAAAAAACTTTGTCTCTACCATCAGATAGGTCAATGTCTAGGACCATGTGAGATCCCCATCACCAAAGAGCGTTATCAAAAAGAGATAGACCTTGCTGTCTCCCTCATTAAAAACAAAAAAAGACTCATCAAACTTCTCCAAGAGAAGATGCTTTTGTATGCAGAGGATTTACGCTTTGAAGAGGCTAAGGAGATTCGTGACAGACTAGAAAGCATCGGTAAAAGTGAGATAAAAAGTGAGATAGATTTTGCCTCAACAGAGAACTATGACATCTTTACTGTAGCCCAAGATGAAAAACGACTTGTCGTACTCAAAATATTTATGCGGGAGGGGAAGATAATCTCTTCAAATCACAACTTTATTCAACTCAACGAGGGTTATGATAGGGATGAGGTATATAAACGAACTCTGATGGAATATTATGCAGAAACTAGACCTCCTATCGTAGCACCTATATTGCTAGATGAGGAGTTTAGAGAGATAGAGATTTTACAAGAGCATCTCAGTAAAGTCTTTGGTAAAAAAGCACAAATCCTAGTTCCAAAAATGGGTAAGAAAAAACAACTTATAGAGCTTGCACTTTTAAATGCTCATGAACTACTTTCACGAGATAAACAAACCAAAAATATCAAAATTCTCCAAGAGATTCAAGAACTTTGTCATTTAGAGAGAATCCCTATGAGGGTAGAATGTTTTGATAACTCTCACATCTCTGGTATGGCTACTGTAGGGGCTATGATATGCTATGACAATGATAAGTTTGATAAAAAATCTTATCGTCTTTACCATCTTCAAGCCAAAGATGAATACGCTCAGATGAGAGAAACACTCTCAAGAAGGGTAGAGAGTTTTGCTAAAAATCCACCACCTGATTTATGGGTACTTGATGGCGGGGCTACACTTTTAAAACTTGCCTTAGAGATACTAGAATCCCAAGGTGTCTTTTTAGATGTCATCGCCATTTCAAAAGAGAAAGTTGATGCTAAAGCACACCGTGCCAAAGGAAAAGCGAACGATATCATCTACACAAAAGACGCTGTTTTTAGACTTCAAAGTAGTGACAAAAGACTCCAATGGACACAAAATCTTAGAGATGAAGCACATCGATGTGCTATTGGTTTTCATAAAAAAACGAAACTAAAACTTGACCAAGAGAGTAAATTACTTTCTATTAAAGGCATTTCAGAGGCAAAAATCAAAAAACTACTGAATCATTTTGGAACTTTTAAAGCCCTTAAATCGCTCTCTTTGGAAGAGATTAGTGAAGTTTTAAACAAAAAAGATGCAAATATCATAAAAATGCTATACAACTAAGTATTTTTTTGTTAGATTTATGCTAACATAAAATAAATTTTTGTTGTTAAAAGTTAAGTACTCATAATTATTTAATAAAGGGCTTAAGCATGGACTTAGTTACTCCGATAGATGAAGAATACCTAGACGAAGAGAGAGTAAGCATCTCGCAATCTGATATAAATGGCAAAATAACTTATGTTAATAATGCCTTTTGCCAAACATGTGGCTATACGCAAGAAGAACTTCTTGGTTCAACATATCAAATGATCAAACACCCCTATATGCCAAATACTATATTTCAAAAAATGTGGAATACTATCAACGATGGTCAAGCATGGACAGGTCTTATACAAAATTTGAGAAAAGATGGAAAATATTATTGGGATGATTTAAGCATATTGCCCATAAAAGATGATATGGGTGAATTAACGGGCTATATCTCATGTGCTCGAGCAGCTTCAAGAAAAAATATTAAAGAAAATGAAGCGTTATACGAAAAAATACTCGCTTCAGAGAATTAGAGGGATATAAATGATAATTTACAATAAAAATAAAGAACTTATCGGTATAGATGAGACTGATGCAAAAGCGTTAGGCTTTAAAAACCTTGCTGCTATGCAAGCAGAGGCTGCAGACTTTGCAGACCTATTTGTAAAAACACCTGGTCATCTGCATAATTTCAAGCATGTACACTGGATAGACTTTATTTTATGTGCAAAAAGTACAGATGAATCAAAGGCTATCATCCATGCAAATGGTAAAAATTTTAAAGTCAATATTGAAATTAAAACTATTTACCTTACAGATGCACCAGCAACACAAGCTTTTCTCATTATCTTGCACAACTTAAGAGTTCTTTCCTCAAATGAAAAGACAGAGATAGCTACAGAGCTACAAACACGCATAAGTCCAGTAAGTAAAATCCAAGATGAGCCTATTGACATTTTGGATGATGATATAACACAAACGATCTCTAAAACTCCTATAGTAGAGGACCCTTATGCTATAGAGGATGAGATGGTTGACATTTATGAACCATCACAAGAGGAATTGGCAAATATTGGGGAAGCTCAGGTTGATGAGGAAGAAGTTGTTTTTACCTTTGATCCTCAAAAGACAGCAGAAGTGCTTGAGATGCCAATAAGTCTTATTGAAGAATTTATTGAAGACTTCATCAGTCAAGCTATAGAATTTAAAGATAAACTTTACAATGCTATTGCGACAAATGACATAATAGAACTTCAAGCCCTTTCCCACAAACTCAAAGGTGTAGCTGCAAATCTTAGAGTACAAGATGCACTTGAAATCTTAGATAAGCTCAACAAAGCGAAAGACTTTACAACTTCAAAAAAAGACTTAGATACATTCTACAAGATCATCTCTAAACTTTCAGGAAAAGAGATTCTAACGCTTGATTCTAAACATGAGGATGAAGCTATAGAACTTGAATTTCAGGATGATGAGGATGAGATATTAGAAATAATAGATGAGGAAGACACCCCTCAAATCATTTCAGATGAAATTAGCATAGATGATGAAACTCCAGAAGAGCCACAAGATGATTTTACTCTGCTTGATGATGCAATGGAGGAGATACACCAAGAAACAGAGGAAGAAACCCCTCTCGTAATTCAAAGTTATAACAAACATAATGTTGCAAATGAGATTGGACTTGATAATGATAGTTTTGATGAACTCTTCGATGAATATATCAGTGAATCTCAAAACTTCATCATGTCAATAGAAGATGCTATAGAGATGGATGATATTCAAAAATGGAAAAACATAACTCTTAAGCTTAAAGGGATGAGCGATAATATGCGTATCACTAACTTTACAACACAACTCGAACTTTTACTCAATACCAATAATGCAAAAGATGCAAAAGATGCTCTTAAACAAATCCAAAGTATAATCTTTGAGATTTTAAAAACAAAGGATTAAACAATGCAACTAGGATTAAAAAATAGACTCAAGCTCATATCTCTATTTCCAATTTTTATTGTATTTGCATTTACAAGTTACTTTGTTTATGATTCATACTTAAGTCTCAGGGCGGCAACAGCACTTAAAGGTAAGTTAGCAGAAAATAAACTGCTTGATAGCCTTATGGGAAATATCTCTCGAGAACGCGGTATGACCGTTATGTATATAGGAAGTTTATCTGCCAGTACTCATAAATCTTTAAGAAAACAAAGAGCTGTTGTCGATAGAGATATAAAAGCCTATTTACAATACACTATGAACAATAAAGAGATTCATGACCACACAAATGGACAAGCAGGTTGTCATGCTTGTGAAAATATAAATTCTATAGATACAGTAAGTAAGACCCTAAAAATGGCTCGTATTAAAGTAGATAAAAAGGAAGCGAGTTTTAATACTATTTATAAAAATGTATATGGACATATTCTCCATGAGGGGATTAAAAAACTTGAAAGCATCACTGCTGATCAAAAAGATCCAGATATCAATGAACTTTCAACAGTATATATACAATTTGTACGAGCCAAAGAATATACAGCATTAGAACGAGATCTACTCACTTACGCTATTGCCCGTTCAACAAAATTTGAAGAGGAAAGTTTTAACTACTGGTTAAGTCTCATATCTAAAGCCGATTCCTTTAACTATGACACACTTCATGACCCAGTGCTTGTTGCTAAACTTAATGATTATTTTAAAAATGAAGATTCTTTGGAGCTGTTTGCAGATATCAATGCTGAAAGAACAGCGATTATCTCTACTGCAAATGAGGGAGAGTACGACATCACACCAGGTATCTGGTTTACCATGCTCTCAGAAAAAATAAATATCATTTCAGAGGCACAAAGTAGCATCTTGAATGCCATGAATAATAGATCTCAAGTTGTTAAAGAAAATGCCCTAGAATTTCTTACCATCACTGTTACAACTTGGGTAGTCTCTTTGTTGCTAGGTATCCTAGGATACATTTTATCAAATGAGATTGCTAGTAATATCAAAAATCTTGAACGGGTTCTTAAAGAGGCAGTAGATGAAGATGAAGATATGGAAGCTTCAGAGATCAATCTCCAAACCTCTGAGGGTACAGCTAAAGCTTACAACCTTCTTGAGAAGATTATTGAGAGAACTAAGCGAGATAAAAACCTAGCCCAAGAGGCTAGTGAAGCCAAATCTATGTTCTTGGCAAATATGTCGCATGAGATCAGAACACCCCTTAATGGGATTGTTGGGTTTACAGAGTTACTCAAAGACTCAGGACTCAAAGAGGAGCAAAGTGAGTTTGTCGAGATTATAGAAAAATCATCAGAAAATCTTTTAGAGATTATCAACAACATCCTTGACCTCTCTAAAATCGAGTCAAATAAAGTTGAGATTGAAAATATTGCCTTTAATCCTATTGAAGAGTTTGAAAGTGCTGTTGAGGTATATTCTGTTCGTGCTGCTGAAAAACAAATCGATCTTGGTTGTTACATTGACCCAGCACTAGAGCATCCACTCAAAGGTGATCCAACAAAGATCAAAGAGGTACTCATCAACTTACTTTCCAATGCTGTTAAGTTTACAAGCAACTCAGGCTCAATAGATATTAAAGTTATAAAAGTCCCAACACAGACAGAGGGTAAAACAAGAATCAAATTTGAAGTTGAAGATAGTGGGATTGGTGTTACAAGTGAACAAAAATCAAAAATATTTGAAGCATTTAGTCAAGCGGACACTTCTATCACGCGTAAGTATGGTGGTACTGGACTTGGACTTACCATCTCTTTTAGATTTATCGAACTTATGGGTGGCGAGTTAGACCTTCATAGTGAACCAGGGGAGGGTACTACTTTCTTTTTTACTATAGAACTTGAAGAGATAGAGACACTCAATGAAAGTTCCAAAGGGAGCTTTCATAACCTTAGAGCTTTAATCCTTACAAATGAACATAAAACAAAAACTCAAGATGAGAACTTAGTAAACTACCTCCATTATTTTGGTGTCAAACATACATTTTTCACAAATATAGTAGAACTTCATAAACAAGGAGTGGAAAATGCATATGATTTTGTCTTTGTAGACTATGCGTATACTACTGACAATGAGCTTACTAGTTATGCAAAACTACCTTTTGAATTGGTATTACTTACAAAATCTTCATTGATGAAAAAGATAGACTCCTTAGGTATCACAATTCATAAAACTATCTATGAGCCACTCAATGTAACAAAACTTAAACTTGCGTTTGAAAATTATGATAGTGCGAAAGTATTACAAAAAAAGGCTAAAAAAACAAATCGTAAGAAATTCAAAGAGGGAAGCTCAAAATTTAAAGCAAAAGTCCTTGTTGTAGAAGACAATATTATCAACCAAAAGCTTATAAAACGAACCCTTGAAGACCTAGGGCTCACAGTAAGTATTGCCAATAATGGACTTGAAGCTTTTGCTAAGCGTAAAGATAGTGATTTCAACTTGATATTTATGGATATTCAAATGCCATTTTTAGATGGCACTGAAACAACTCGGGAGATTCTTGATTATGAAAAAACAAACAACCTAGAGCATATCCCTATTGTTGCTCTCACGGCAAATGCTCTTAAAGGTGATAGAGAAAAATTTTTAGAAGCAGGTTTGGATGAATATACTACTAAACCACTTGTGCGTTCTGAAATTATCTCTGTTCTTAATCTTTTCTTGGCTGATTATATCCAAGAAGATGTTCTTGTAGAGAACTTAAGTGACACAACACAAGTTATCACTCAAGTAGAAGAGGTCTTACCTCAGGCTCTCTACAAAGCAGATATTTTACTTGCAAAAAAAAGTGGTTTTGAATCTAAACTTTATTCAAAATTACTCCAACAGTTGCACTATACCTTTGATATAGTACAAACAAGTCAGGATTTAGAAGATGCTCTTAAAAACAACTCTTATAAACTCATCTTACTCGACAAACACCGTGATAACTTGAACCTCTCTACTCTCCATAAAGGTATGGAGATGCAGGCAATAACTACAAAACTTCCAAGTAAACTCATCCTCATCAATGATCTCTCTATGAATGAGTCTGATGAAGACAGTAAATATGCTGATGAGATCATCGACAATGTTGTCAATAAAGAACTTTTAGAACAATTATTTAAAAAATATATTTAAAGGATAAAATATGTCACAAAAGATAAAAGTACTTGCAGTTGATGATGATATGATCAACTTGAAACTACTCAAGTCAATGTTAAGCAAAGCGGGAAATGTATCGGAAGTTATAGAAGCCAGTAATGGCTCAGATGCAATAGGCATCCTCAAATCAAGAGATGATATTGATCTTATACTCCTAGATATTGTCATGCCAGTTATGAATGGCATAGAGATGCTTAAAGTTGTCCGAGCAGATGAAAACCTCAAACAACTTCCAATCATTGTCTTAACAACAGATGAGACTAAAAAAGGTGAGGCCTTAGAGTTTGGTGCCAATGGATTTTTAATGAAACCTATTCGTGCAGATGAATTAAAAGCAAAAATCAATACAGTAATACTCTAAAGTCATTCTACTTTTACTAAAAATTTTGTCCCTCGGATGGCTACAGTACCTTGGGGTGTTTCAAAGACAAAACTCTTTGGAGAGAGTTTACCTATATCTCCAGATTCAAAGACAGCGGAACCTTTACTTAAAAACAACTCAAAACCATAACTTTTTTGAGTCGGTTGAAAAATATATTTTTTTAAGTTTACAATACTATTTTCCCCTAATACGAGAACAGAACCATCTTTAAAGACTAAGGTTGTTGAACTTTTTACAGCAGTTTGAACTACCATGGTCTCGCTTAAAGAGTCGCCTATGTTTAAAACCTTTGCTTGAGCGTTGATAGATGCTGTGACATCACCTTGCAATAGTTTCACCGTAGCAATATCTTTTGCTACAAGACTTGATAAAAATAATAAAACGATGAGGTATTTACTCATTTTAACTCCTCTACTTATTTATGAAACATAAACATCTACTCTCAAAGAGAGGTATTATATCGAAATATTGTTGAAAAAAGGTGGATACTATCTATCTCCTTTTGTCTTTGCTTTAAAGAGTAAAGGCGTTCCACTAAAGTTAAAAGCCTCTCTAAGTTTGTTTGTCAAGTAGCGTCTGTATGTAAAGTGAAGACCTTTTGGTTTATTCATAACAATGGCTATCTTTGGCGGTCGTGTTTCGTACTGTGTAGCATAGTAGATGCGTATGACCTGTCCATGCATTGTTGGAAGTTGGTGTCTTTGCATCGCTTTTTCCATCACTGCGTTAAGTTGTGATGTTGTGATGCGTTGAGAGTAGTTCTCGTTTATCTGAAGTATCATCTCATGGAGTTTGTCAACTCTTTGGTGGCTCTTCGCTGAGAGAGTGATGATGGGTGCATAAGCTAAAAATTTGAATCTGTCTCTTACCTCTGTGATGATTTTATCGTGTTGTTCGCGATCTGAAATATCCCATTTGTTGAGTACGATGATGCAAGCGAGGCGATTTTCATCCACAAGTCCTGCTATCTTTTCATCAAGATCTAAAAAAGGCTCACTTGCATCAAGAACTACTAATGCCATGTTGGCATTTTCTAGCATCTCTTTTGTTCGCATCAGTGCGTACTTTTCTATGCCCACTATCTTACCACGACGACGAAGTCCAGCGGTATCAACAAAAGTGATTTGTTTGTCACCATACTCGATGCTCTCATCAATAGGGTCGATGGTAGTTCCAGCTACAGAACTAACAACTGAGCGTTCCTCTCCTAAAAGTGCATTGAGGAGTGAGCTTTTGCCAACATTGGTTCGCCCTATGATGGCTACTTTTATATGGTTTATATCTGTTTCATCAAACTCTTTTATCTTGTCATTTTGTGCAAAGATTGAGTTGTCTATCACCGCTTCTTCATCAAGGAACATATCTTGATGAAAGTAGCCATCATCCTCTTCATCTTCATGTTCAGTAAAAAAGTCCTCATCGTTTATTTCATCATCAAATATAGGCTCATTGATAAGTATCTCATCCTCTCCATCCTCTTCTTTGATGATATCACTCTCTGGAATCTGCTGGTATACCCAGTCTAGTAGATCCACTGTGCCACGATTGTGTGATACAGAGATACCAAAAATAGCATCACAGCCAAACTCATAAAAATCCCAAAGTCTTTCTTTCATCTTGTCATTATCAATTTTATTGACAACTAGGCAGACCTGCTTACCCAAGGTTTGAAGCTCATAAAAAAGTTTTTTGTCTTCATCCTCAGGGATCCCCTTACCATCAACCATATAGAGGATGATGTCAGCTTTATAGGCAGCTTTGAGAGACATCTCTTTTATCTTGTCAAAGAGTTCACACCCCTTATCTAGTCCACCAGTATCTAAAAGTAGTGCCATTTTATCATGGATGATAACTTCGCGTCTTTTAACATCACGAGTAGTCCCAGCCAAATCTGATGTGATAGCATCTCGTTTTTTAACTAAACGATTAAATAGTGAGCTTTTCCCGACATTAGGGCGACCGATGATGGCGATTTTTTTCATGTTTGACCTTATTGTAGCAATAAATATTTATGAAATTATAGCTAAATTGTTATTGATTTAAAGAAGGTATTTCAGCTTCTTGTTAAGTATGAGTAGGTATAGTTTCGGTTAAAAATATAAACAATAGTTAAGGAAAGAAATGAAAGTAAACACCTCAGGTGAAATACTATTAGACACAAGAGCTTTTCTTGTCTCTGAAACAGATGAAAAAGGTATCATAAATTTTGCAAACGATGAATTTTGTCATTATGCAGGTTATACAGTAGAAGAACTTGTTGGAAAACCTCACAATATAGTGAGACATCCAGATATGCCTCGTGCTGCATTTAAAGATTTGTGGAACACCATAAAAAGTGGTAAAAAGTGGAGAGGTTTTGTAAAAAACAAGACAAGAGATGGTCATTACTACTGGGTTTTTGCTACGGTGTACCCTTTTACTAACTGTGATGGTGAAAAGGGCTATATCTCTTGTAGAAGAACTATCTCTGATATGGAAAAAGAGAAATATGAAAAACTCTATAAAGAGATGAGAGTAGGAGAAAGATAATGGAATTTTTAAAAAATATAAGCATTAAAAACAAACTTCTTATAAATGTTATTTTGCCAACGCTTACTATGGTTATTATGGCAACTTTTGCAATTAATACAAATATTGATAAAAAATCAAAATATGCAGATTATGATTCCATAATTAAATTAGATGCAACAATATCTACTCTTGTGCATGAAACACAAAAAGAGAGAGGTGCAACAGCAGCTTTTCTTGGATCTAAGGGAAAAAAATTTGCTAAGAGGCTACCAAAACAACAAGCACTAACAAATGCCAAAATAAAAGCTCTGCAAGCTTTTATAGCCAAAAATAATATAAATACTATTTTAGCAAATGATACAAAAGCATATTTTGATAGAGCAATGCAACAGTTGCAAAAAATTAAAACAATGCGTTCTGAAATCTTATCGCAGGCAATTTCAGCACATGATGCCATTAGTTATTATACGCAAATGAATAAATTTTTTCTGAATTTCATAGCTAAAACATCAACACAAGCAGCAGATGCACAATTAGCTGATGCTACACTCGCATACTATAACTTTTTAAATTCAAAAGAGCGTGCAGGAATAGAGCGTGCCATTGGAAGTGCGACATTTGCACAAGATAAATTTGTAGGCAATGCAAAAGCAAAATTGCAGTCTCTTGCATCGGAACAAAATTCTTATATGGCGAGCTTTAAAACCCTTGCAAAAAAGGATGATATAGAGTTTTTAAATACTTCATTACAAGGAAAAGCAGTAAATGAAGTTAACCGAATGCGAAAGGTTTTAGCAACCTCTACAGAGATAGGTGGTTTTGGTGTAGATGCTAATTATTGGTTTAAAACTATTACACAAAAAATAAATCTTTTGAAAAAAGTTGAAAACTATATGGCTAAAAATTTACAGGCATCTTCAAAAGATGGGAAAAGTGCTGTTCTTATCTCTAAACTTATCGCAAATATGATTCATGAAACACAAAAAGAAAGAGGTGCAACAGCAGGTTTTCTTGGCTCACATGGAAGAAAATTTGCTAAAAAACTTTCCCATCAAAGGTTGCTTACAAATGCACAAATTACTAAACTTTTAAACAATATAAGCAAAGTGCGAGCTTTTAAAAATGATAAAAAATTACAAAAAGATGTAGCATTGGCATTTAGATCTATAAAACAAATAAACACAATACGCCAAGGAGTTGATAACTTTACACTCCCAGCAAAAAAAGCTATTAGCTACTATACAGTAAATAACGCAAAATTTCTCAATATAGTTTCAGACCTCATTGCAAAAGTAAAAACAGCAAAACAGACAAGGGCTATGACAGCCTTTTATGACTTTCTCATGGCAAAAGAGCGAGCGGGTTTAGAGAGAGCTGTTCTTACAAATAGTTTTGCCAGAAATAAATTTTTGCATGGAATGAAAGATAAATTTATAAAACTTATTACAGAACAAGATACTCTGATCACTACATTTTTGGCAGTAGCAGATAGTAAAACAAAAGCATATTATGAAAAAACTATGCAAAATAAGGCAGTGACTGAAGTCAATCGTATGAGAAAAATTGCCTTAAATGCAAGAACAATAGGTGGCTTTGGAATTGATGCAGGTTATTGGTTTGATACGATGACACAAAAAATAAATCTACTCAAAAAAGTAGATGATCATCTAGCTAACAAACTCATTATTAATGCTGATGAAAAATATAGTAATGAAAAATCAAGTCTTATTGTTTACTCTCTTGTAATGTTTTTAGTAATTTTACTTACTGTCATACTCTCTTACACAATAAGTAAAAATATAACTAACTCTATAGATAAAATAAGTCATGGAGTAAAACAATTTTTAGAATTTTTAAACAGACGACATAATGTTATAGAAAAAATAGATTTAGATGGAACAGATGAACTTGCTGTTGTTGCAAAAATAGTTAATGAGCAAACAGACCAGATAAATGAAGGGATTGAGAATGATATGCTTTGTGTTGGTGAAGCTATTTTAGTCCTCAATAAAATGCAACAAGGGCACTACAAATGTCGTGTGAAAACAGAGGCTTCAAACTCTCAAATTCAAACTTTGGCAAACACCATCAATAAAATGCTAGATGTTCAATCAAATATTATGAAAGATATATTAAATGGTTTAAAACAGTATGCAAATTACAATTATCTTGATTCAATAGCACTTGATAAGAAGATGGGAGGAGAAACAAAAGCACTTGTTGATGGTATCAACCATCTTGGCAAAGCCATTGTTTCATTGTTGTCAAATACCTATAAAAGTTCAACTGAGTTACAAGAACAAGCTGATATTTTGCAAAATATGATGGCATCTTTACAAGAATCTACCAATATACAAGCATCACAAATAGAAGCAACAACGAACTCCATCATGCAGATAACACAATCAATAGATGATACATCAAGTAAAGCACAAGAAGTTGTTTCTCAGTCCAATGATATTAAAAATGTTGTGACTATTATTGGTGATATTGCAGAACAGACAAATCTTCTCGCACTGAATGCTGCTATTGAAGCGGCAAGAGCTGGAGAACATGGTCGAGGTTTTGCTGTCGTTGCAGATGAAGTGCGTAAACTTGCAGAGGGTACACAAAGATCACTCGCTGAAATCAATGCAAATATCAGTGTTTTATCTCAATCTATCATAGATATAGAATCAAGCATCAAAGAACAAAGCAATAATGCAAACCAAATAAATAATGCTGTATCTGAAGTAGATAAGGGAACAAAAACAAATGCACAGACAGCATTAAGTGTCAATGAAATTGCACTAAAAGTTCAAGAGATGGCTTCTCAAGCACTGAGTGAGCTGAAAAAGAATAAATTTTAAACGCCCAAGAGGCTAATGACACAAAAAGTTTAGCGGGTTTTTCTTTCTACCCGCAAAGGCAACTTGTAAAAGGCTCATTCCCTGCGTTAAACTTTTATAAGTTGTTGAGCATAATGGAAATGAGATAAACAATAAAATAACTTCTCACTGAAAACAAAAAATTACTATTTTTATCTAAGAACCTTTAAAGTATAAGTATATTAGAATACACTAATATACTTATAAGGATGCATGATGAGTGATACTCTCTCTTGTTGTAGAATAGAAATTGATAATGACTTAATCAAAAATGCTCAAATTCTTTTGGAGACTGAGAAGGAATTTCTCAGTACAAAAGCAAAACTTTTTTCCCTTTTAGCGAATGAAGTTCGTTTGAAAATTATCAGACTTTTTCTCTCTTATGAGAAGATGTGTGTTTGTGATTTAAGCGATGTTCTTAAAATGAATCAATCCCCTATATCTCAACATCTACGCAAGTTAAAAGATGCAGAAATACTACTCAATGAGAGAGATGGTATGACTGTCTTTTACTTTTTAAATGAATCTTATAGAGAAAATCTAAAAAAAATAATTTGGGATAAAGGATAGAGTATGAATTTTTTTACAACAAAAGAACAAAGTGGAGACAACTGTTGTACTCCTCAGCCAAAAGGTAAAGTAGTATGTCCAAGTTGTGGACAAAAAGCAAAAGGAGTTTTAGCTAAAACGCTTGATGCTCTCTTGACATCAAGTGCAAAGTCAAGTTTATCTTGTCTTGATGGTTTTTATTATTGTAAAACAGCCGAGTGTAAAACTATCTACTTTCGTGAGGATCAGGTGCTGACTCAAGAGCATCTGAGTGTCGTAGTTGGTCTCAAAGAGGGGGCAAGTCCAGCGACACTGTGTTACTGCTTTGGATGGACTAAGGAGAAGATCCAAGCGGAGCTTCAAGCAACAGGTGCAACAAAGGCACTTGAGGATATAAAAGCAAAGATGGAAAATCCCGGGTGTTCATGTGAGGTGCTTAATCCTAGTGGAGGATGTTGTTTAGCGGATGTTACCAAAGGGATAAAAGAGTTGAATTAAATCTCGTCGTTGATCCATGCTTCTATAGCATCGGGGAGGTTTTCAAATCCTGTTACCCTTCCCACTATGAAGATTTCATCAAAAACATAACAGGAGATCTCGCCATTTGCTTGAAGCAAAAAAACCCCAAGTTCATCTTTTGCTTTTTCATTTGTTGACAATACTCTCATATTGTCTATAATGTCATTTACTTCGATTGTTGCATCATACTCAGCATTGAGTAATTTTTTTCCATCACTTATATAGTTAGCCATAGGTACCTTCAAATATTTTAATCAAGTATTTTAATGAAGATATTGTATAATAAATTTAGTAAAAAATGAAGTAATAGGATTTTTCATGAAAATAGCAAACGATATAACTGAGTTAATAGGAAATACACCGCTAGTTAAACTAAACTATGCTAGTGCATCAGGTGGTGCTACCATCATCGGTAAATGTGAGTTTATGAACCCAACATCTTCGGTAAAAGATCGCCTAGGTTTTAACATGATTAGGCGGGCACTTGAAAAAGGGCTTATAGATAAAGATACTATTATCATAGAGCCAACAAGTGGGAATACAGGGATAGCATTGGCAGCAAATTGTGCTGCCCTCAATCTTAAGTTAGTATTGGCGATGCCTGAGTCTATGAGTATTGAGCGACGAAATTTACTTAAAGCTCTTGGAGCAGAGCTTGTCCTTACTCCCGCGGCAAAAGGGATGAATGGAGCTATTGAAAAAGCAAAAGAGTTAGAAGCACTGACACATAACTCCATAGTCTTGCAACAGTTTGATAACGATGCCAATGCAGAGATACATGAACTAACAACAGCAAGAGAGATTCTTAATGATACTGATGGAAAGATTGATGTGTTTGTAGCTGCCGTTGGAACAGGAGGTACTCTCACAGGAACAGGAAGAGTGCTCAAACAAGAGATACCTAATGTTAGCATTTTTGCAGTAGAGCCAAAAGACTCAGCTGTCCTTTCTGGTCAAAAGGCAGGGCCTCATAAGATTCAGGGGATAGGTGCAGGTTTTATACCAAAGGTTCTTGACACCTCCGTTTATGATGAAGTGATACAAGTATCTAACGAAGATGCAATCGCTACGGCTAAAATGTTAGCAAAGAAAGAGGGTTTGCTTGTGGGTATCTCCGCTGGAGCCAATGTCTATGCAACTATGCAAGTTGCTAAAAGAAAAGAGTTCCAAGGAAAAACCCTTGTAACGATACTTTGTGATACAAGTGAAAGGTATCTAAGCACAGATCTTTTTAATGAGATATGAGTTTTTTGAGACCATAAAGGTTGTTGATGGAGTGCATCTCAATGTTGACTTTCATCAGGCAAGGTATGAGAGTGTTTTAAAATCTTTTGGAGTACAAAATGAGTTGCAGTTAAAAAGCTTTTTTCATGCTCCAAACAAAGGTCTTTTTCGATGTCGCATAGTATATACTCTTGATGCTCTTGTTCAGATAAAATATCTTGCCTATAAAAAAAGAAAAATAAACTCTTTAAAGTTACTATACGATGATGATATAGAGTATAAGTATAAGTCAACCTCTCGTGATGCTCTTGATGCTCTCTTTGAGAGAAGAGAGGGGTGTGATGATCTCCTTGTGGTGAAAAATGGCTTGATTACAGACACTACTATTGCTAACATTGCATTACAAAAAGATGGCATCTGGTATAGCCCAAAGAGTGCTTTGCTTGAGGGTACAACTAGAGCAAGATATCTCCAAGAAAAAAAAGTTATTTTAAAAGATATAAAAGTAGAAGAGTTAGAGAGTTATACGCAGGTAGCTTTATTAAACTCTATGATAGGTTTTGATATAATAACACCAAATAAAGGAGATCTGTTTGTTAGATAATATAATTCACGATGCAGGTTTTGCAAATGTTATGCAAAATAATATTCAAGAGATGTTGATATATCTTTTTGAACATGAAAAAAACTTTGGTGTGCTTTGTAAGATTGAAGATGTCTCATTCTATCCTGCTTTACCAGATGAAGTGTCTGCCGCATTTCATCCTATGACACTTTTCTTTTTAGCTGGTTATACTTTTGAGACTGCAAGGATAGAGGATGAGTATTTAGTTTTTGAAGCTGGTTTTGGAACAGATAACTTTGGCTCTTTAACAAGTGTCCCTCTGCTAAGTATTGTGCAAATTATAGTAGATGAAACTCCTCTTTTGATAAATCTTGCAACTTATAAAAAACAATCAACTAATGTGGTAAAAGAAGTGGACAATAATGGAGTAGAAAACTCTATGAGTTCGTTTTTAGCAAATCCTGAAAATTCTAAATTTATTAAGTAATATACTCAATAATAAACTCCTACGACAGCCAAACTTTACGAAGTACAGTTTAGCCGAAGTAGATTAGAACTTAACTCGACTTACCTTGCTAAATTTTATTTAAAGAGAGTAGATAGTTGACAACATTTTCAACAAAAGCATCATGTTTACGCTCTTTTAAGTAAGCGATATAAAATTTTCTCTCAATCTTATAGTTTTTAAGTCTTGACTCATAAAGTCTTCCTGCTTCTATATCATTTTTGATAGCATGGCGACTCATTACTGAGACAAGAGGTCTTTGTGTTGTATCTGCATTCAATATAGACTCTTTGATAGCTGTAGGACTTTGCATCACGCCAATAACTTTAAAGTTGTTACATTGTACACCAATCTCATCAAAAACTTCAGCTGTAAGTCTTCTTGTATGTGACTCTTCATCTCTACAAATCCAATCAAAATCTAACAAGTCTTCAGCAGTTAATTGTTTTTTTATAGCTTGGTTCGAGAACATAACAAGTTCATCTTCTATCCATTCTCTGTAGATGATATCATCTCTAAATACGGGTGACTCTATCAGAGCTAAGTCGATTTTTTTATCTTCAAGCGCATCTATGATGTTGCATGACTTGTCAACATTCATGTGAACCTCATTGGCGATTCTATTTTTGATCTCACTAATGTAGTTTGGAAGTACATAGTTTCCAATAGCATTTGATGAGCCAATAACAAAGGTAAACTCTTTGTTAATGATGTTAATAAGCTCTTTTTCTGAGCTTTCTATAGCTTTTTCAAGTCTTTTTGCAATTCTATAGAGGTCTTCACCCTCTTTAGTTAACAAGATACCATTCTTTTTTCTTTGTACAATTTTAGTATCAAGATATTCTTCAATAAATTTGATCTGTTGCGTGACAGCGGGTTGTGAAATGCCTAGTTTGGCGGATGCTTTTGAAAAACTTTTCTCTTTTGTTACCATCAAGAAAGTTTGTAATTTAGCAAAATCTTTTAACATAATAATTCCTATAAGTTCAAGTAATGTCAAAAGTATAACTCAAAATTATAATTATTGCAATAGTTTTGTAATATTTTAGGATATATTTGATATAATAGATAGTATTGAATAAATGCAAATCAAAGTTAAGTGTGCAGTATGGAAAAAATATTTGAAAAATTAAATGATGAACAAAGTAATGCTGTTAGGCAAACAGAGGGTCCTGTCCTTATATTGGCAGGTGCTGGTAGTGGTAAGACAACGACCATTATCTCTCGTTTAGCTTATCTTATCCAAGAGGTAGGTATCCCTGCTTCAAATACTTTAACCCTTACTTTTACCAACAAAGCAGCAAAAGAGATGCGGGAGAGGGCTTTAGATATGATGCCAGAGATCTCCTACCCACCACTATTGTGTACTTTTCATAAATTTGGACTTTTGTTTTTAAAATTTAATATTCATCTATTAGGTAGAAAAAACAACTTCGTTGTCATAGATACCGATGATAAAAAAAGAATTATCAAAAAAATCAACAATGAACTACCAACACCTCTCATTGCAAGTGAAATATCAAGATATAAAAATTCACTTCTAACGCCCAATGATGCATACAAGCAATCTGAACTTTTCAATTACCAACAAATCGCAAAAGTCTATGAAGAGTATGAAACCTATCTCAATGAAAATAATCTTGTTGATTTTGATGACTTAATAGCACTAACATATAAGCTTTTAGATGAAAACCCAGAGTTAGCAAAGACCACCTCACAAAAATACCAATACATCATGATCGATGAATACCAAGATACAAATGAGTTACAACTTAAACTTCTACAAAAACTTTGTGCTACCCATACAAATTTATGTGTAGTTGGTGATGATGATCAAAGTATCTATGGTTGGCGTGGAGCACATATAAGAAATATTATGGAGTTTGATCAAGATTTTGCTGGTACGAGTGTTTTTAAGTTACAAAACAATTACCGCTCTCGTGAACCTATTCTTAAAGTGGCTAATGCACTCATAGAGCATAACCGTTCAAGACTCGGCAAAACACTTCTTCCAACGCGTGGAGGGGGAGAAGCGGTAGTTACACTTAATTCACAAGATGAAAATGAAGAAGCAAGAAAGATAGCAACAAAGATAAATAAACTGATGGATTCGGGTGTCGGTGCTCAAGATATAGCGATACTTTACCGTGTTAATGTACTTTCTCGTTCCATAGAAGATGGACTTAACCGTGCAGGTATAGGTTATAAGCTTGTTGGTGGACAAAGATTTTATGATAGAGCTGAGATTAAAGACCTTATAAGTTACATTCGAGTTATCACAAACTATCATGATGATTTCTCATTTAAGCGTATCATTAATAAACCTAAACGAGGATTAGGAAAAGCTAGTGTTGACAAGATAGAGTTGGCTGCACATGCTGCACAAAAATCTATCTTTGAGTTCATCAAATCTTCAACTATAGCTTCCCTAGAAGCCTTAGTAAGAAAGAAAAATACAAAAACAATAAGACAATTTATAAAAGACATAGAAGAGGTCTCCAAAATTGCAAAAGAATCAACCTATGAGTTTATAGATGCACTAGAAGATACTTTTCACCTTAAGGATATATATAAAGGACAAGTAGATGAACAAGACAGAGTCCTCAATATGGATGAGTTTTATGCTCTATTCCGTGACTTTATAAAAAATTCCCCAGAATCTGGTTTAGATGAGTTTTTAAATGAATTAACTCTTCAAAGTGAACAAGATCAAGTAGAGGGTGAGAGTATCTACATGATGAGTATCCATGCATCAAAAGGTTTAGAATTTAAACATCTGTTTATTATAGGATTGGAAGAGGGTTTCTTGCCATTGGTTGGTGATGGGAGTGATTTGGAAGAGGAGCGTCGCTTAGGGTATGTTGCTTTTACTCGTGCTAAAGATACCCTCACTCTTTCCCATGTTGGAAGTAGATTTTACAAGGGTCGTAGAAGTGATTTGGAAAAATCAAGATTTTTCAACGAAGCTGGACTTTGCCAAGGCTCCTTGAAAGTAGAAAAAAATACAGCTTTTAAAAAGGGCGACCTAGTACGCCACAAAATCTTTGGAACTGGGCGTATTATAGGTGTATCAAAAAGTTCAAAAGATTTTAAGCTCAAGATCAATTTTGCAGGCACAAAAAAAGATATCCTTGCATCTTTTATCGAAAAGTTATAATTTTAAGAGCATCTAAGTATGAATAGACTTTTTGTAGCATATAAGCCAACAGGCATAAGTTCAAATAATTTTTTGTATTCTCTTAAAAGAAAATATAATGAAAAAAAAGTAGGTTTTTCTGGCACTCTTGATCCATTTGCAAAGGGTGTCCTTCTCATCGGAATGGGAAGTTATACAAAACTTTTTCGTTTTTTAGACAAAACACCAAAATCTTACCGTGCTACCTTATGGCTTGGTGCTAAAAGTGATTCTCTCGATACTGAGATGATAGAAAGCGTCGAGTTTTTAGAGCCTGTGAGTGAAGAAAAAATTTTAGAAGTTCTCAAATCGCTCGAAGGAGAGTTAGAGTATGAACCACCTATCTTTAGTGCTAAGCGTATAGATGGGAAGCGTGCTTATGATTTAGCTCGTTCTGGAATACCTTTTGAACTCAACAAAATCAACTCTACTATTTACCAAACAAAACTGCTTCACTATTGCCATCCTTATATTACTTTTGAGGCAACTGTATCTGAGGGGACATACATTCGTTCACTTGGTTTAATGATAGCACAAAGACTTGGAATAAAGTTTGGAAGTCTCAGTTCCTTGGAGCGACTTCATGAAGGGCAGTTTTTTTATGAGGGTGAAAAAGCCCTTGATATTAAAAAATCTCTCAATATAAAACAAAATTTTTATCATGGAGAGGGTGAAAACCTCAAATATGGAAGAGTTCTTGCTTTAGAAGATTTAAAGATAAAAGTTGATGGATATTATTGGCTTGATAGCGGTGATACAATCTCTATAATAAAGATAGAAAAAACTAAAGTAAAATATGAGTTAAATAAGGTAGCCGCATGTTAGTATTAGCAAGAAAACTTAATGAATCAATCATTGTAGATGACAATATAATCATAAAAGTAATCTCGGTTGAAAAAGGTGTTGTAAAGCTTGGTATTGATGCACCTAGAGAGATTTCAATCATAAGAAGTGAACTTCTTGAAGATGTTAAAGATCTCAATATTGCCGCTTCTAAAGTTACAGATACTAGTGGACTTTCCGCTCTAAGTTCAAAAATAAAAAAATAATATGAAGCTATATAAGGCTTATGCAAAAGTCAATATTTTTTTAAAAATTACTGGCAAAAGAGATGCATACCATGAGATAGTATCTCGCTTTATGCGTGTAGAGGATCTCTATGATGAACTCTCTTTTACCCCAAAAGAGTTTGAATATTTTGAAATTGTTGGAAATTTTTCATGTGAGACTAGACAAAATACAATCTACAAAGCATATCTTGCACTCTTAGAATATACCAAAAGCGATTCACTCAAGAATTTGATGATAAAGTATGCGGTCAATGTGAAAAAAAACATACCTGCTTTTGCTGGTCTTGGTGGAGGGAGTAGTGATGCTGCAACCTATCTAAAGATGTGTAACTCTGTTTTGCATCTAAACCTTAGTTTAGAGGAACTTGCAGCTATTGGGTTAAAAGTTGGTGCGGATGTGCCATTTTTTATCTATGGATATGATAGTGCCAATGTCAGTGGTATAGGTGAAATAGTCGAAGAGTTTGAAGAGGAACTCCTTGACTTTGATATTTATACGCCAAAAGTGGAGATATCCACACCAAAAGTTTATAAAAGTTATCGAGATAACTTTTATAATCCTATTGATGAGAAAGAGGTACAAAGACTAAAAGTTACTCCGAGTTTACAGATTTTAAATACACTAAGCTCAAGAGATGCAAATGATTTGTTCGCTCCAGCACTGAAAGAATATAAACAACTAAAAAGTTATCATAAAGAGGGATATTTCTTTAGTGGAAGTGGTAGTAGTTTCTTTAGGCTATTATGATATAATAAACTTCTAACAATATAAAAATATTGTAAAAGGAGCAAAATATGAGAAAAATATTCTACATGGGTTTATTGGCATTCCTGTTTTTAAGTAGTTCTTCGTTTGCGTATGATTTAAAATCTAATATGCAACAGTTAAATAATGAACTAAGAGATATCCAACTTGGATTTATTATGAGCAATAAAGAATCACTAAAAGGTTCTGTTGATAAGTTTGCAGAGCATGCACAAGAGCTTTTAGGGAACAAAAAAAAGTTTGCTCAAATGCTTCCAAAAGATAAGCAGTATAAAGCAAATGAGGCTGTGATGAGTGCACAAATTATTTCACATAATGTACAAATTATTTTAGATGCTATTAGCAATAAATACAATCAGTCTGGTAAAATTCGTCGAGAAGAATCACAAAGAGCATACACTTATATTGAACATGCTTGTTTTCGTTGTCATAATATAGTGAGAGATAACTATTAGAGTTAAATTTTTTATTCTTCTCTTGCTTTAACAAATCTCATGGTAGAATTATAAATGAGACAATAAGAGTAGAGGGAGTAATGTCAAGTGGGTGAACCATACGCAAAAAATAAAAAAGCATATCATGATTATTTTATAGAAGAGAAGTTTGAAGCTGGTTTAGTTCTAAGTGGTGGTGAAGTAAAAGGCATCCGTGCAAGGCGTGTAAACCTCAAAGATAGCTTTATTCGCATCGATGATGGCGAAGCTGTGCTTTTTAATATGCATATAGGTCGTCTTGAGACAACGCATCATTTTTATGGACACGAGGAGAGAGGAAGTCGTAAACTGCTTTTACATAAAAAACAGATACAGCAGATGCAAAAAGCTGTTGAGCGTGATGGTTATACCATCGTTCCCTTGCAACTTTACTTCAATTCAAGAAACCTTGTAAAAGTTCAGATTGCCATTGCTAAAGGTAAACAACTTCATGATAAGCGACATGACTTAAAACAAAAAGATATGAAGCGAGATATTGACCGTGCGATGAAAGACTATTGATGCGTCTACTATTTTTAATACTTGTTTTGATCCAATCCCTTTTTGCACTTAATTATGAGATATCTTCAAACAAAATTGCCAATGGAAAAACAGCACTGCTTCAGTTTAAACATAATATTAACAGAGCGTACGAAAATGTAGAGTTGCTCGGTTGGAAATTTAAAGTTTTTGACAACAGGGTACTCCTCCCTATAAGCTACTATGCTAAACCAAAAAAAGTGGTAGCTATTGTTCATTATAGGGATTATGGGAAAGAAAAAACGCAGACGATCAACTTGGAAGTGATTGATGGGGGATATGCAAAAGAGAAGATTCAGGTACAAAAATCCAAAGTACAACTCTCTAAAAAAGATAAAAAAAGAGCTGCCAAAGAGTACAAAGAAGCAAATGAGATCTACACAACCATAAGTGAGAAAAATTATCTCAAATCTAAGTTTATTATGCCTTTGCACTCCAAGATAACAAGCTTATTTGGCAAGGCAAGAGTTTACAACAATACCTTAAAAGGCTATCATAGCGGTACTGATTTTCGTGCAAAAGTTGGTACACCTTTGGTTGCAACAAATGATGGTGTTGTTGTTTTAGTAAAAGATAGATTTTACTCTGGCGGTTCAGTCATAATAGACCATGGACAAGGTGTGTATAGTTGCTACTACCACATGAGTAAGTTTGATGTTAGAGTGGGAGAACATGTGAAGAAAAATCAGCGTATAGGTCTCTCTGGAGTGAGTGGAAGAGTAACTGGACCGCATCTTCATTTTTCTGCCCGAGTTGGTGGTATTCAAGTGGATCCGCTCCAACTTATTGACTTACTTAACAAAAATATATTAAAGGATTGATTTGACTTTATTACAACTGATGATGCTTGGTGGCTCCGCTTACTTCGCATTTAAAATATATGAGCATATACAAACGCTCCAAGACCCAAAAGACGCACCAAGAGATTCTCGAGACAATAATTCTCACAAGAGAGATACTCCTGAACTACAGTCCAATACATTTTCATCATTCTCTGCTGAAGAGTTAGTGCAAAAAGCAGATGAAGCCTTTGGTGAGGGTGATGCCAAAAAAGCACTCAGCTTTTTAATTGAAGCTGATGTAAAAGCTCCTCACAATGTAGAGATACTTTTTAAGCTTGGTTTTATTAGTGCAAGTGCTGGTGATGCTATGTCTGCTATTGGGTATTATAAACGCTCTTTAGATATAGATAAAAATGATACAGTTGTGCAAAATTCTTTGGCTTCAGTATATAGATCCCAAAAAGAATTTGCGTCTGCTAAAATGCATTTAAATGATTCGCTTGAGATTGATGATACAAACCCTATTACATACTATAATTATGCAAATTTGTTGTGTGATATGGGTAATGAGGATGTAGCTATGGATATGTACACAAAAGCGATAGAGTTAAACCCTGAGTTCCAAGAGGCTAAATTAGAGTTACAAAGATTAAAGGCAAAGTGATGTTAGTCAAAGATATTTATGCTAAACTCAATGAACTTTCCCCCTTTAATCTTCAAGAAAAATGGGACAATTCTGGACTTCAAGTGGGTATGATGTCTCAAGAGATCAACAAAATTGTACTGAGTATAGACATAGATGAAGAGCTCCTTGATGCACTAGAAGAACATACTCTGCTCATTACACATCATCCTCTCATCTTTAGTGGATTGAAAGCATTAGATTTTGATACATATCCTGCAAAATTATTACAAAAAATGGTACAAAAAAATATTGCAAATATAGCAATGCATACAAATTTTGATATCACTCATCTTAATGATTATGTAACAAAAGAGGTCTTAGGATATGAAATCATAAAAAAAGAGGGTTTTGTTAACTATATTGAAGTAAATCAAGATTTCGATGATTTTGCGAAAAATATTCAAACAAAATTATCTTTAAAATTTACAAAAAGTGTGCAGTGTCATGATTTTGTAAAAACTGCAGCCATAACAACTGGTTCTGGGTCTTCCCAAATAGGCTCTATAGTCGCTGAGTGCTTTCTTACTGGTGATTTGAAGTACCATGATGCGATGGCTGCGAAAACTATCAATCTGTCACTTATTGAGATAGGACATTTTGAAAGTGAGCACTATTTTAGCGAGATTTTGCATAAACATTTGAAAATTTTAGGTTTAGAAGCTATAATTGCAACATCAAAAAACCCTTTCAAGTATACATAAGTCCAAAGGAGATGAATGAACCCGCACTTAAAACAACTTATTGACCTATCTCAAGTAGATAAAGAGATAGATGCATTTGAACCTCAGATAGAAGAGGCAAATGCTAGTTATGAAGCAGCACTAGCAAAGAAAAATAGTATTGATTCAGATATAGAAAATATCACAAATGAGATTAAAGATGAAGAGCTAAAAAAACATAAAAATGAACTTCATCTTGGAGAACTTTCTCAAAAATTGGAAGATAATTCTAAAAAATCTAAAGATATAAAAACTGAACGAGAGATGAAATCACTTCAACTTGAAGAAGAGATTGCAAAAGAGCAAGTTACATTTGCAAATGAAGAGATTGCAAGACTCGAAAAAATCATCGAACTTAAAAAAGAACAAGTTGAAGCAGCTAAAGAATCTTTAGTAGAGCTAGATGCTAATCTTGAAAAAGTAAAAGCTGATGTAGATGAAAAGTTAACAGTTATCAACAATGTAAGACAAGAAGTTTTTGTAAAAAAAGAGAAATTACTTGCAACAGTCAATCAAAAAGGTTTAGCTTTTTATCAAAAGATTCGTCGTTGGGCTAAAAATACAACAGTTGTACCTGTAGAAGAACAAGCTTGTATGGGATGTAATATGATAATCAGCGATAAAATCTATGCAGATGTAGTCAGAGCAGAAGATATTACAAACTGTCCACATTGTGGTCGTATTCTCTATATCCAACAAGAGAGCCAAGAGTAGGACTCAGTTGCCTTTTAGGATTTTATACTTCATCTTAAGTGTAGTGCTCTATGTTGTAGCATTACCACTTTTGATACTTCTTTCATTGAAAAAAAAATACCATGAGTCTCTTCCTTCGCGTTTTTTTCTTTTTCACAATAAAAAATTTAAGAGTGAAAATGGTGTTTGGTTTCATGTATGTTCACTCGGTGAAGCAAGAGCTTTAAAGCCCATACTGCATCTCTTGAAAAATGAAGATATTAAGATAACAACCATTACCCATACAGGACAAGCCGAGGCTAAGAAGTATGATGCAGAGGTTCGTTACCTTCCTTATGAGATGTTCTTGCCATTTTGGATAAAAAAGCAAAAAGTTTTAGTTGTTTTAGAAGCAGAGTTTTGGTACATGCTTTTTGTGATTGCTGCGAGTAGAGGAACGAAAGTTATCTTACTTAATGCTCGGATCTCTGAGAGAAGTGCAAAGAAGTATCTACAACTTGCATGGTTTTATGCCAAGATGCTCTCACAGGTAGATACAATTTACGCACAAAGTGATGCAGATAAAAACCGTTTTTTAGCACTAGGGGCTAGAAATATAAAAGTGATAGGCAATATAAAATTAGCAGGTGAGATAAAAAAGACAAAAGAGTATGAGAGGTTAGATGTTGAGACCATAGTTGCTGGAAGCACTCATGAAGGTGAAGAGATGAGTATCTTAGAAGCTTTTGTGAATTATGCTAAAGAGCATCCCTCAAAACTTATCATAGTGCCAAGACATCCTGAGCGGTTTGAAAGTGTCTATATGCTTATGAAGCAATACGCAGAGAAAAACTCTTTAAGTCTCTCTAAATTTTCACAAGAGAACTCTTTTAGCTCAGACATGATACTCATAGACGCTATGGGTGAGCTTAACAATATCTATGCCATCAGTGATATAGCGATTTTAGGTGGTGCATTTAAGGATGATGTTGGTGGACACAATCCTCTCGAACCAGCCTTTTTTGGATGTAAGATCATTACAGGGAAACATTTTTTTCATCAAAAAGAGCTTTTTAAGTATGTGCATCATGTGCAGTATGTAGAACCAAATGAGATTGCAGATGCCTTGAGTGCATCAAAACAGTTACCACCATCAATGGTGGAAGAAACAATCAACTTAGATGTTGTGATAAATAAAATAAAAAGTATAGTTTAGGAGACAATATGTCAAAAGAAAAAGCTTATAAGCTTGTAGCATTGCAAGAGGGGATTTCAAATTCTCAAGCAAAGTCAATGATAGACCGTGGACTTGTGTATGTTGGAAACAAAAAAGTGATGATAGCACGAGGAGAGATAGATGAAAAAACATCATTTCGTGTTATAAAGATAGAAAAACCAAAAATTATCTTTGAAAATGATGACTTGTTAGTAGTTGATAAACCAGCTTATGTAAACTCAGATGAGATAGAACGCATGTTTAAAGATGCACAACTACTTCACAGGCTTGACCGTGAAACGAGTGGTGTCTTGATGCTAGTAAAAGATGAAGACTTTCGTCAAAAAGCTATCAAAGAGTTTAAAAAAGACAATGTTTACAAAGAGTACATCGCTTGGGTTGAGGGCATCGTGAGTGAACCTCAAGATATCGACAAACCAATACTCACGACAAAGAAAAATAATCGTGCAACATCCAATGTCTCACAAAAGGGAAAACCTGCAAGAACAGAGGTTTTTCCTGATATAGTGAGTGCCAATAAAACAAAAGTGAAATGTATCATCCACCATGGACGCACCCATCAGATCCGTACCCATTTGCGTTATATAGACCATCCCATAGTTGGTGATGAGCAATATGGTGGACGCAGAGCAAAAAGGGTGATGCTTCATGCTTACAAGGTAAGACTCTTAGATATGGAGTTTACCTCACCAGAGCCAAAGGCTTTTGTGCATTTTGAGTAAAATTTTCATAGGCATAGACTTGGCTTGGGGAGAAAAAAATCTCTCGGGCTTTTGTGTCTTAGAACTCTCTGGCTCAAAAAAAAACTCCAAACTTAAAATACTCAATAGTAAACTTATACAATCTATAGAGACTATGGTGGATGAGATAGATAAATATGCAGAGCATCAGGTCTTCGTAGGAGTGGATGCTCCCTTAGTAATCCCAAATGAAACAGGAAACCGAGAGGTAGAAAAAAAGTTTAACAAAGATTTTGCACATTATAAAATCTCTATGCTCCCAGCAAACAGAAAGATACTTCAAAAATACTCACCAACCATGAGAACTCAAGAACTCTTTTACCGTTTAGAGGCACAAGGTTTCAAGAGAGATTACACATCTCAAAAAGTGATCTTTGAAGTCTATACCCATGCAACTATTGCGATGCTTTGGAACAATCATAAAATACTCCCTTATAAAAGAAAAAAAGGGCGTAATACCCTTTTCATAAAAGAACAACTTGGTATCTATCAAAAATATCTTCAGAAAGTTGTTAGCCCTCATCAGATACTTAAAGAAGATATAGCAACACTTAAAGGGCAAAAACTCAAAAAGTATGAAGACCAGCTTGATGCTATTACTTGCGCGTATTCAATATACTATTGTCAAAACAATAGTGCTCATTTTTATCAAGTAGATGGTGTTGACACCTTTGTAACCCCTATAAGTCCTTGGAAAACTTATGTGCTAAGATGCTCTGATGACTCACTCTATACTGGGGTAACGACTGACCTTGAAAGACGACTAGAGGAGCATAACTCATCTGACAAGGGTGCAAAATACACCAAAACAAGGCGACCTGTCTCCTTAGCATACTATGAAAATCGCCTCGACAAGATAGATGCAATGCAAAGGGAATACGCTATTAAACAACTCACAAGGAAAGAAAAACTACAACTTATTTATGGAGAGGCACTTAAATAAAGAGTTGTATCTAAGATTGTAATTTTAAATATGTCTATTTTGAGGAAGATTGGTAAATTTTAATTTTAAGGAAAATTATGACTGGTAAAGTATTGGGGTTTGATGGAGAAACAGGTAGTATCTCAGGAGACAATGGTTTAAGGTACTCATTTAGTGTAGAAGATTTTAAAGAAAACACTCATGCACAAAAAGATTTAAAGGTTGATTTTACAACTGATAATGATGGTAATGCAAAAGATATTTATGTAATTGAAGATCAAGTTGCAGAGAATACAGGTATATTACTTGGATTAATATCAGTGGGAATCACATTTTTTCTTAGCTTTATAGGTACATTTATTTCAAGAGTATTTCTTGCAAAACAACCTATTGGTAGTGTTATTGTTCCAACAGCAATGCACTTGCTAATTACACTTTTAGCGTTGATTCCAATTTTAGGATGGTTTATTTATTTAGTAGGTACTTTTTATTATATGTACAAAAATTATCAACTGACAATAAATGCATCAAAATAGTATAAATTAGAAACTATGTCTGCAAAGCCTCTGAAATTGGGGTGATTTATGGAGACATACTTAACTCTGGGTATAACTTTTGTACTGCATCTAAATATTTTTTAGGCACTTGTATGAGTATTGGATTTTTTTCTTTATCTAGCCATCCAACTATTTTTTTTATATCTTCATATCTCATTGAAGTGCATCCTGCTGTTGGTGCATCTGGCTTTTTTTGTACATGTAAAAATATGCAAGAGCCTCCTAGTGGTTGTTGCTGTTTGTTATGTTCAACCACTATGCCGAGTTGATATTGTGCATCATCTCTTCTCATATACTCAAAACTTTTTGGTTTTTTTGTTGGCATAGTTATGATTTGATTGTAGTTTTTATGTGTCGAAGTATCAACGCAGATGAGATCTTTTGTAGCATGGATGTAAGGCATCTTTGTTTTTACTGTTGGGGCATATCCAAAAACAGAAGTGAGATGGAAAATTCCAAGGGGTGCTTTTTTATCGCCTTCTCGTTTTTGAGGTTCATTTTTGTCATGAGAAAGAGAAATGTCTGAAATTCCCCAAGCCAAACCATATTTACCTAGATTGACATCAATATCTTTAAATATTTGTTTATTTCCCTCAAAACAGCGTAAAATAGCCTTGCTAGAGTTCTCTTTCTCGTTTACAACTAAAACTATTTGGTTAGTAGCATATAAAAAGATTTGTAAATTTATGGTAATTAAGAATGTTTTTAGCATAAGATATGTTACTATTACTAAAATATGAAAGAGATTAAATACCACGGAAAAATATTATGAGTATTAAAATTAGAAAAGCCAGCGAAGCTGACGCAAAGTTTTTAGCACAGATGATTTTACAAAGTTCTCGAGCTGAGAAAAAAATTGGGATATTTGATTTTATACTCAATGTAAATTCTGATGCAGACATTTTAGCAAAACTTGCAAAGTTGACAGTGACACAAGCAAAAAGTTATTGCCATTTTAGTAATTTTTTAATTGCTGAGATAGATGCAAAAAGTGTAGGAACTTTGTGTAGTTATGAACCTAGAATTGCAACAAAGCAATCCTTTGTTGATGCACTTAGTGAGATAGAGTGTGGAGATAATATCACAAAGTATGAGAGTATGCTCCTTCAATGTGACTTTGAACAAAATAATCGTACGCTCATCTTTGACTTTATGGAAGAAGTTGATGGATTTTTAGATGTTGGTATCTTAAAAGCATTGATGACAAAGTCTCTGCTTAGTGCTAGACTCAAAGGTTATACTATCGCTCAAAGTATTGTAGAGATAGGTTCTCTTGAAGCGATGTTGTTGTATAAGAAACTAGGTTTTATTCAAAAAAAGGAAAAAAAGTGTGAGCTTTACCGTGAAAAATTTGGTCGTAATGGTTTAGCCCTCTTAGAGATTGAGTTCTAGCCATAGAACCCTCTGCTCTCTCTTTAGTTCCCTCCATTTTAGCTATTGTTTTAGCATTATTGACGCGTAATGTTATCTTATCTCTCTTTGGTGGGATTGTTTTGGGTCTTTTTGTTGTTCATGATTTTGCCGTGATGGAGAGCTCTTTAGCCATACTTGAACTTTTTAAAAAACTATTAACGACCCCATGGATACTCCAAACTTTAGCTTTTGCCATACTTGTCGGTTCTATCATGGCACTCATCGAAGCATCTGGTGGGGTAGGTGGTTTTATAGAGTATGTTCAAAATCAAAAAAAACTTGTCCACTCTAAGCGTTCCGCACTTCTTTTGAGTTATGTTTTAGGTGTCATAATATTTGTTGAATCATCTATTACAGCACTTATTTCGGGTGCAGTAGGTAAACCCTTTTGTGAGGAGTACGGAATCTCTAATGCAAAATTAGCTTTTGTGTGCGATTCTACGGCAGCTCCTATTAGTTCACTCATTGTATTTAATGGTTATGGTGCCTTACTTTTAGGACTTATCTCTGCACAGGTCTCTTTGGGATATATAGAAGGAAATAGTGTTGATATCCTCCTTGATACCCTTTTGTATAATTTTTATGCCATGATCACTTTGGTAGTTGTTTTTGTAAGTATTTGGTTTGATATAGATATAGGTCCTATGAAAAACGCAAAATTTCATCCATTTGATGAGGCACTTAAATGTGAATTAAGAGCTTCAAAATATCTTATGATACTGCCTATAGTCTCAATGATACTGTTGGTGTTTACTTTTTTGTACATAACAGGTGATGGAGATATACTCAAAGGGAGCGGTTCGAGTTCTATATTTTATACCATGCTTGGCACTTTAGGTTTTATGCTTATTTATTATCTTTGGCAAGGTGTCATGAGTATGAAAAAATATTTGCAAGTATCTTATCGTGGGGCTAAGCATCTGTTCGGGGTATCATTAATACTCCTGTTTGCTTTTGGTATTGGCGAGGTGACAGGCGAACTCCATACTGCACAATATTTAGCAACTTATGCAAGTGCAAATATAGATATATATTTTTTAGCATCACTTATCTTTATCCTCAGTGCTATTATGGCATTTTCGACAGGGACATCATGGGGTACCTTTAGTATTATGATCCCCATTGCAGTGCCTATGGCTTATACCATGGGGGCTGATATACCTTTAGTGATGGGTGCAGTGATCTCAGGTGCTATTTTTGGTGACCATAGCTCACCCATCTCAGATACAACCATCATCTCCTCCTTAGCAGCAGAGTGCGAAGTTGTCCAACATGTAAAAACACAGCTTCCTTATGCCCTTTTAAGTGCTTTTTTGAGTGCCCTTTTATTTTTTGTATGGAGTGTAGTGCAAGATTAATCTTTTTTTAAATAGATTTTTGCTATTATTGCGCGTTTATAACCCTGTGATTTAAAATATCGGGCTTTGCTCAATATTTGAATCTATAGTGTTACTATTCTACTGGAAAAATTTAAGTAAAGGAATTGTATGCCTACAATTAATCAATTGATACGCAAAGAGCGTAAGCGCGTTGTAAAGAAGTCAAAATCGGCTGCTTTATTATCTTGCCCTCAGCGTCGTGGTGTTTGTACTCGTGTTTACACAACTACACCAAAAAAACCAAATTCAGCTTTGAGAAAAGTTGCAAAAGTTCGTTTAACTTCAGGTTTTGAAGTTATTTCATATATCGGTGGAGAGGGTCATAACCTTCAAGAACACTCGATAGTTCTAGTTCGTGGTGGTCGTGTAAAAGATTTACCAGGTGTTAAATATCACATCGTTCGTGGTGCTTTAGATACTGCTGGTGTTAGTGACAGAACTGTTGCTAGATCAAAATACGGAACTAAAAGACCTAAAAAGTAATAAATTACTTTTCAGGAACCGCAATTAATTAAATACGCGAAACGAACAAGTCCGTTTCACTGCGTTAACACTAGGTTCTCTTCAGCAGAGGGCTCATGAAATATCATGCCTTTGGGTACTAGTTTCATAAGTGTATGAGAGTTGATAAACATTGAGTATTAACCATAAGGTTAAGAAGCGATGACAGAGAACATATAATCTCTGAGTAAATATAATAATATATTGAAGGAAAAACAATGAGAAGAAGAAAAGCTCCCGTTCGTCCAGTTATGCCAGATCCAGTTTATGGAAGCAAAATACTGACGAAATTTATAAACAAAGTAATGCTTGATGGTAAAAAATCAACTGCAGAAAAAATTATCTATAGTGCTATGGATATCATCTCTTCAAGAGGCGAAAAAACAGGTATAGATACATTTAATGAAGCTATTGACAACATCAAACCTATTATAGAAGTAAAAAGTCGCCGTGTTGGTGGTGCTACTTATCAAGTTCCAGTAGAAGTACGCCCAGTTCGTCAACAGTCTTTAGCTATTAGATGGTTAATTGACGCTGCTCGTAAGAGAAATGAAAGAACTATGGCTGAGAGATTGGCAAATGAGTTCATGGAAGCTGCAACTGACAAAGGTTCAGCGTTTAAGAAAAAAGAAGATACATACAGAATGGCAGAAGCGAATAAAGCATTTGCTCATTACCGTTGGTAAGATATACGCATTTTTTTAAGTTATACTAACCTTCGGGTTAGTTTCACTTTTTAAGACCTCTTTTATAAGTAAAAAAAATTTATAAAAGAGGTTATCTCTCAAAACAAAATGAAGGTACTATAATATGGCAAGATCACATGATTTAAAAGATGTAAGAAACATCGGTATTGCTGCACACATTGATGCAGGGAAAACAACAACAACAGAAAGAATTTTATTCTATACTGGTGTTGAACATAAGATAGGTGAAGTACATGATGGTGCTGCAACTATGGACTGGATGGAACAAGAACAAGAGCGTGGTATTACCATTACCTCAGCTGCTACTACATGTGAGTGGGCTGGTAAGCAGATAAACATTATAGATACTCCGGGGCATGTTGACTTTACTATTGAAGTTGAGCGTTCTATGCGTGTTCTTGATGGTGCTGTTTCTGTTTTCTGTGCAGTTGGTGGGGTTCAACCACAATCTGAGACAGTTTGGAGACAAAGAAACCGTTATAAAGTTCCTTCTATTGTTTTTGTGAACAAGATGGATAGAACTGGTGCAGACTTTTATGAAGTTGAGCGTCAAATTCGTGACCGTCTCAAAGGTAATCCAATGCCTTTTCAACTCCCTATTGGTGCTGAAGAGAAGTTTGAAGGTGTAGTTGACTTAGTAAAAATGAAAGAGATAGTTTGGGATGAAGATGCTGAGATGGGTTCTGCTTATCATGAGCAAGATATTCGTGCTGACTTACAAGAGATTTCTGATGAGTACAGAGAGAAAATGCTTGAGACTCTTTCTGAAGTTGATGGTAATGAAGAGTTTGCTGAAAAATTCTTAGAGGGTGAAGAGATTTCCCAAGAGGAGATTAAAGCTGCTATCAAATCTGCAACTATTGGTATGGCTGTTGTCCCTATGACACCAGGTACTGCATTTAAAAACAAGGGTGTTCAGACTTTACTTGATGCTGTTGTAGATTACTTGCCTTCACCACTTGAGTCAGAAGCTATTATGGGTACTATGATGGATGATGAAGATGTTGAGGTAGCTGTACCTTCAACTGATGATGGTGCTTTTGCGGCATTAGCATTTAAAATCATGACAGACCCATTTGTTGGTGTTCTTACATTTATCCGTGTATATCGTGGTTCATTAGAGTCAGGCTCTTATGTTCACAATACTACAAAAGATAAGAAAGAGCGTATAGGGCGTATCGTTAAGATGCATGCTATCAAGCGTGAAGAAGTTAAAGAGATTTATGCTGGTGAAATCGGTGCAGTTGTTGGACTCAAATCAACAACTACTGGTGATACTTTGTGTTCACCTGATGAAAAAGTTGTTCTAGAGCGTATGGACTTCCCAGAACCAGTTATCTCTGTTGCTGTTGAGCCTAAAACGAAAGCTGACCAAGAAAAAATGGGTATGGCACTAGCAAAACTAGCTGCTGAAGATCCTTCTTTTAGAGTGCATACTGATGATGAAACTGGACAAACTATTATCTCAGGAATGGGTGAATTACACCTTGAAATTCTTGTAGATAGAATGAAAAGAGAATTTAAAGTTGAAGCTGAAGTTGGTGCTCCTCAGGTTTCTTACAGAGAGTCTATCAAAGATGAAGTAAGTCAAGAGTACAAATATGCTAAACAATCTGGTGGTCGTGGTCAATTTGGTCATGTTTACATCAAAATCAAACCAGGTGAGCCTGATACTGGTTTCGTATTTAACAACGAGATCAAAGGTGGAGCTATTCCAAAAGAATACATTCCTGCAGTTGAAAAAGGTTGTGCTGAGACTATGGGAGCTGGTGTTCTTGCTGGTTACCCTATGGAAGATATTGAAATCACATTATATGATGGTTCATACCATGATGTGGATTCAAATGAGATGGCATTTAAACTTGCTGCATCTATGGCATTTAAAGAGGGTTGTCGTAAAGCAAACCCTTCTATCTTAGAGCCAATGATGAAAGTTGAAGTTGAAGTTCCTGAAGAGTATATGGGTGATGTTATCGGTGACCTTAACCGTCGTCGTGGTCAAGTAAACTCTATGGGTGACAGAAGTGGAAACAAAATCATTGATGCACATGTTCCATTATCTGAAATGTTTGGTTATTCAACTGACCTTCGTTCATCTACTCAGGGTCGTGCTACTTACTCTATGGAGTTCGATCACTATGCTGAAGTTCCAAAAAATGTATCTGAAGAGATTCAGAAAAAGAGAAACGGCTAGTCCTTGACTCTTTTAGCTATCGGATTTTCCCGATAGCTTTTACTTTTACCTTGTATTTTCAATATTTTCGTTATAATCTCGAAAAAATATGAGATCAGATGTACAAACTATTATTTATCCTACTCCTTCTAACCAACCTTTACTCAAAAACAGACAATGTTACCCAAAATCCAGTTGTATATGCTGTCCTTGGTGATACAATCTATAATAATGTTAAAAAGATACAAAGTCTCAAAAAACTCCAAGAATTCCAAGTCTATCTTGATGAGATCCTTCCTTATGTTCAAGAGGTCAAAGAAACAAAGGCTATGGGCTATAAGATAGAAGAGGGGGATGCAAGTATCTCAAAATCTGAGTATCTTGCAAAGCTTAGAAAACTTTCTAAAACCAATGATTTTTTTGTACAAGAGGTAAGGCGTAACTTTAAACATGCATTGAAAAATGAAGATAATAAACTTTTTGTACATAGTGTTGACTCTGGCTTAGTAGATGTAAAGAGATATGAAAAAGATATCAGAAAATATTATTATGCACATGAAGATGAGATAGAAGAGTATGGAGATATTTTGAGTATGATTGTTAATGGATATAAATCAAAATCCAAAAAGAAAAAGAAAAAAGTTTATCATTGTCTCAGTAAAAAAGAGATTCAAGATGCAAAGATAAAAAGAATCCGCCAAAAAGATAAGAAAAAGCAAGAGGCACTTTACAGAGCTTTAGAAGCAGAACTTATCAATAAAAAAGTAAATATTCGTAAAGTTCAAAAAAAAGAGTTGGAATCTACCTCCAACTAAAATCTTCGCTCATTGATGGATTTCCTTCGAGTGTGAGATAGGGCTTGTATTGAGATTTGTAAGACAGAGATGGACAATCTTGCACATAGTAGCCTAAATAAATCCAATCTTTCTCAGCGACTTTGGCATATTTGATTTGTTGGTAAAGTGAGAGTTTACCTAGGGAATACTTCATATAATCAGGGTCATAATAAAAATAGATTGATGAGATGCCATCGTCAAGTATGTCTATGAGATCTACACCTATAAGCTTTTCCTCATCAAAGTAGAGTACTTCATAACCAAAATCTCCATGCCCACTCACAAAAGAGTTATAGTAGTTTTCTGGTGCAGTTGGTGTATAGCTCCAGCCTTTTAAGTCTTGCATATAAAGATGATATTTTTCAAAGAGTTTTATATGCTCTTGAGTGAGACTTGGTTTTTGGATTATTGAGGTTATAAATGTGCCTTTTTTTAAAATGCGTCTAGCAGATTTTGAAAATTTAAAATTAGCAACATCTATCTTGATGCTTTGACATTCATTGCAACCTTGGCAAATAGGACGAAAATAGGTCTTACCAAATCTTCTAAAGCCCCGTTCAATATAAGCCTGTGTTTCTTGTGCATCACAGTCTTCTATGATTTTATAGTGCATAGTCTGTTCTTTGTTGTCGAGATAGGAGCATTTATCGTTTAATCTAAACTCTTTAAGTATATTCATATCGTGATTTTGACATAATTTGTATAAAAAATAAGTAAGAGAAAGTAGATTATGAAAGAGATTTTTATAAAGCATCAAACTATAATTTTTAGATCTTTAGGTGCATTGATGTTTGTTGTGGCATTTGCAATGTTTTTTTGGACAACACCCAAAGAGGGTTTGAGTGAAAATGAAAAAGCACAAAGAAGTATAGCACGGATAGAGGCAAGAATAGCTTCTGGAAGTTCAAGTGCATCTAAGGTGAAATCTTCCCATTCACCTATCATGCAATCATATAAAGACACTCAAGCTAAGCAGATGCAGTATCTACTCATCTTGTTTATGGTGTTTGGAGCAGGATTTTTAGGGTATAGTTTTGTTAAGAAGAAAGATTAAAAGTACCCTTGACTCTATTTTAAGATCCTGTGAAGCTTAAGGCAAAATAAAGACTTGAGTAGTTTAGGATTTAAGTGAAATCAACACACCCTCTATCAGTTCATCTATATCCCCATCAAGTATGGCAGATACATTGGAGTAGGGGATGTTTGATCGTGTATCTTTGACCTGTTGGTAGGGTTGCATAACATAAGAACGGATCTGATGCCCCCAGCCTATTTCACTTTTAGCGACTCCTGCTTCTTTTGCTTTTTGTGCTTCAAGCTCTAGCTCATATAAACGAGACTTGAGCATTTTCATTGCCGTGTCTTTATTTCTATGTTGGCTTCTATCGTTTTGGCATTGGACAACTACCCCTGTTTCTATATGGGTTAAGCGGATAGCTGATTCAGTTTTGTTGACATGTTGTCCACCAGCACCAGAAGCTCTATAGGTATCTATGCGAATATCCTTGTCTTCTATGACAATATCTATGTTTTCATCTATCTCTGGGGAGACCATGACGGAGCTAAAAGAGGTGTGTCTTTTTGCATTGGAGTCAAAAGGGGAGATGCGTACAAGTCTATGGATGCCATTTTCTACTTTGAGATATCCATAGGCATTTTCCCCTTTGATAAGGATGGAAGCATCCTTTATGCCCGCTTCATCACCCACTTGATAATCAAGCACCTCTACACTAAAGCCTCGTCGCTCAGCCCAGCGTTTGTACATACGAAGGAGCATCTGTGCCCAGTCTTGAGACTCTGTTCCTCCAGCACCTGGGTGGATAGAAAGGATGGCATTGTTAGCGTCTGTCTCACCACTTAGTAAGACCTCTAGTTCCATCTGCTGGATGGAACTCTCAAGAGTAGGAGCATCTTTATAAAGAGATTCTATGGACTCATCATCGTTTTCCTCTTTTGCCATCTCGTAAAGATCTTTTGCATCATCTATCGCCTCTTTAGCTACATCGTACTTTGCTAATTTTCTTTCAAGTTGTGTTTTTTCTTTTTGTATTACTGCCGCGTGCGATGCATCTTCCCAAAACTCTTGAGAATTTTCAAGCTCACCAATCTCTTGGAGTCTGTTTTGTAGTGCATCAGGCTGAACTACACCTGTAATATTGTCCATTTTTGTACTAAGAGTTTTTAAAAGTTCGGTGTATTCGTAATTGTCCATTGTGTCCCATTATTTATATTGTATAATTGCACAATTATAACACAATAGGTATAACAATGAAGATTATCTCAACCCCATTAGAATTAAAAACTCACTTAAGATCTATCGACAAACCTATTGGTTTTGTACCAACGATGGGTGCTTTACATGAGGGACATCTCTCTTTGATACAAGAGGCAAAAAAGTCCAATGAATTTGTGGTTGTTTCTATATTTGTAAATCCTACACAATTTGCAAAAGGTGAAGACCTCTCGAAGTATCCAAGTGATGAACTTAGAGATAAAAAGATATGTGAGATGAGTGGTGTTGATGTTTTATTTTATCCACACGCAAAAGATATCTACGGTGAAGATGAAGTAAGTCTACTTGCTCCAAAAATAAGAGGTTATATACTAGAGGGTTTTACTCGTCCATCGCATTTTAATGGGGTATTGAGTATAGTGATGAAACTCCTGCATATTGTAAATCCAAGTAAGGCTTATTTTGGAAAAAAAGATGCACAACAATTGATGCTTATTGAGCTTATGGTAAAACAACTTTTTATGGATGTAGAGATCATAGCTGTTGATACTGTACGGGAAAATGATGGACTAGCTATGAGTAGTAGAAATATATATCTCTGTGCAGATGAGAGAGAAGATGCTTTGAGTGTTTCTCGTAGTTTAAATCTAGCGAGTTCTATGATAAGTAGGGGCATCTTGGATGTTGCAACCATTACAGAAGCGATGAGAGAGTTTTTAGCACCTTTAGAAATCTACTATGTTGAGATACTTAGTCGTGAATTTGAGAAGATGCCTGAAGTGATTATTGGTAAGAGCATCATCCTTGTTGAGGTTAAAGTGGGGACAACTCGCTTACTCGACAATATTTGGCTTTAAGAAACTCTCATTTACTAAGATATCGACTGTTTTTTTAAAGACAGGTACGGCAGTTTGTGCTGCAAACTGGCTCTTGTGAGGCTCAATAACTACAACACCTATGGTGTATTTATGAGTCTTGTCATCAGCAAAACCCACAAATGCCGTATTGTACTTTTGGACATATTTCCCATTTTCTACCTTATGGGCAGTTCCTGTCTTGCCTCCTATAGTCAACCCTGCAGTGATTGCTTTGACTCCAGTACCCTTATTGACTGTTTTTATGAGAATTTTTTTAATCCTTTGTGCAGTAGACGGTTTGATGATTTGAAACTGCTCATAGGGTGGTATCTTGATCTCTCTTGCGTACTCATCTATGAAGGAGTCTATGATTTGAGGCGTACTCATCTTTCCATTATTGTTAAAGACACTATATGCACGGATGAGTTGCATAAGATTGACGCGTATCCCATAACCATAGGCACAGGTTGCTTTATAGATCTCTTTATTAAGACGCATAGCATTTGGGACATAACCTAGTTTTTCATAGACTAAGTCAGGGGTAGAAGTAGTTCCAAACCCAAACTTTCTCAAACCTGTGCTAAACTCTATGCCTGTGAGCTTTTGGGAGAGTTGAGCTATACCTATATTTGAAGAGTGTACTATCACATTTTCAGCAGAGAGCCAGTCAAATTTATGTTCATCTGTGATAGTTTTTTTTCCTATCTTATAGCGACCATTATGACCATTGACTAGATCGTAAGGGTTGACCTTTCCCTTGTCTAAAAGCAGGGCAAAAGTGATGGTTTTCATAACACTCCCTGGCTCAAAACTATACTCAACCATACTAGAATTTAAAGAGGAATAATCACTTTTTTTAATCGCCTTTGGAGTATAACGATTTGAACTAGCAAGGGCAAGCACTTTACCGTTTGTAGAGTCCATCACACAGACCATTACCTCTTTTGCATCTAGCTTTTTTTTCATAAAATCTAGCATCTTTTCTACTCTAATCTGTAAGCTTACGGGGATATTTATTTTTAGATCAAGCCCATTGAGTTGTTGTTTTGTGAAACTCTCTTTGTTAAGTATGATATAGGAGTTTACATCTCGTTTTCCTTGAGAGAGTGCATCGACTCTTGCATCTAAATCCGCTTCAAATCTTTTCTCTAAGCCTTTAACACCTTCTATCTTGGTGTAGCCATCCTCTTCAACTTTATGTGTATAACCAAGGATGGGTGTTAAAAGTGTATCGTAAGGGTAATCACGAGATTCACCACTCTCTATGATGCTTAGACCATGGATGGATCTTGTTCCATTTTTAGAGTTAAGTCTTGGGATGAAAACTTTGTAGCGTCTCAACTCAAGTCCAAGCTTCTTAAGATACTGTGCCCGTTTTTGTGAGATGGTATAGCTCAGTACAACGACACCTTTTCTTTTGTTGAGGATTTTTTTGATTTTCTTGGCATCGATGCCAGAGTATATGGAAAAAAGTTGTACGAAAAGATCTTTCTTTTGTGGATCAATGTAGTAGGTGTTGACAACAGCCTTATAGAGTTTTGCAGTTGATGCTATGGTAAAACCATCAGCACTTACTATATTGCCTCGCATCGCTTTAGATGTTTTTTTAATAAAGATAGCAGGAAGATTGCGAGGTTTTACAACAGTGAGAAACATCACAGACAAAAAGATTAAAAAGCCTAGTACCAAAAGGCTAAAGAGTAGCAGTATTTTTTTACTTTTGTTATGGTTTAGCACAGTTTATAGTTGAGTTCTACCTAGTTCTTTGTAAGCACTGAGTGCTTTGTTTCGGATTTCGAGCATAAGTTTCATGTTGAGTTCAGCTTTGCCTATAGCCATTGCAGCTTGATGCAGGTCTTGAACTTTTCCAGTAGCAAGATCTGCAACTGCATTTTCTTTTTCTACTTGGAGTTCATTCATCTCATTTAAAGCACCTTTGAGTTGCTCCGCGAAGCCCTCTGCAGATGCTGCACCTTTGGTGCTTTTTTGTTTGAGTAAGTCAGCTGTTGATGTCCCTTTTAGGGCAGATAAATTTGATAAGTTATTCACAGCATATCTCCATAATTTTTAAATTTATTGTAACAACGAAATAGAATCATTCGCCATCTCTTTTGCACTTTGAAATGCAGCTACATTCGCTTGGTAACTTCTTGTAGCTTCTACTAGATCGGCCATTTCTATGACAGGATTAATATTTGGATACGCAACATAGCCATTTGCGTCCGCATCAGGATGATTTGGCTCAAATTTCATCTTTGGTTCGCTATCGTCACGAGATATCTTGTCAACTATGACACTCATTATAGCAGGATTTACTAACTTTCCAAACTCCCCTTCATCTAAAGGGTCTTGATATTTCGCACTGTTTGTCTTATCTCCAAGTGCTCTATTGTACTCATCATTAAAGTTTATAGCACGAAATACAACCTCTTTTCTTCTGTAGGGTCCCCCCTCATCAGTTCTAGTTGTTTGTGCATTTGCTATATTTGATGAGATGACATTAACACGGGCCCTTTGTGCAGAAAGACCATAACCGCTGATGTCAAATCCATTTAAAAAATTACTCATTTTTATATTCCTTCTCAAATAACTTGAACGCGTCCAAGTTATTTTCAATCACTAAAGCTACGCCTTCGGCGAGAAAACTAATGCTTTGCATTTTAACTTAGTTTGCTTGAAGCATTAATGACACTTTTAAATATCATACGGTCTTTTTTAAGAGCACCGATGAGCGCTTTAAACATGATAGAGTTTTTACTCATCTCAGTGGTCTCTACATCTATATCTACAGAGTTGCCATCGTTTCTAGCTAAATGACCATCTCTAAAAAATGTTACAGGCTTGGAGGTAGAGAGGGTTTTTTGAAGTGGGATATGTGCACCATTCGTCTGTGCCAATTCAAGTTTATCTTTTGGTTCATTCATGATATCTGCTTTTTTAGCAGCCAAATACTCACCAAATCGGATATCTCTTGGTCTATAATAAGGAGTATCAGCATTGGCAATGTTTGACGCTATCATCTTTTGGCGTGATGCTCTGAAGTTTAGAGCATCTTTTGCTAGTGTTGCTGTGCGTGAAATTGATATTGCCATTTTGTCTCCTTTAAATGTCTTGACCTTTCAAAGCATTTTTAGTTCCATATTTATAGTTAATTAAAAGATAACAGGAACATATATTCACAGTTCCTTGTGATGCACAAGTAAAAGTTAAGCATACTTTAATCAAATATGTTAGATAATGCTCACAAGGTTACTAGTGTAATCCAAATTTTTAAATTACAAGGAGTTCTTATGAAAAGAGCTGGTTTTACTATGATCGAATTGATCTTTGTTATCGTTATTTTAGGTATATTAGCATCTGTTGCTGTTCCAAAGCTACTTGGTGTGAAAAACTCTGCTGAAGAGGGGATTATTAAGTCTTTTGTTGGTTCATTAAATACAACTGTTGGTCCTGCAAAATGGTCTCAGTCTTTGATGGATGGGAATAATGGTTCTATTAAAAAATCTGTGAACGCAGCTTATAATATAACTACAACAGATACGGATTTTCCTTCTGGAAGTACGACTATAGCAAATGGAACATCAAATTGTCAGGTTGCTGGCGCATCAATAACACCTAGTGCTAGTACAGCTATCATGTCAGTAGCTACTGGTAGTAAAACTTTTTATATACTCTGTGCAAATGGTACATCTACTACTGCCCCTAAATTTTACTACACAAGCAAGACCACATCAGTAACGCTTACAGGTTCTACCTTAAAACTCTAGTTACTAACTCGTTCCCATCGTCCCCGATGGGAATGCATACAGCAAACACACTCCAAAACAACAACTAAACTACACTTTCCAATATTTAACTCGTTCCACCTTACTATACCCTTGTGGTACTTCCGAGGTGGAATGCATACATTAAGCTTGATGGTTACACCTCTTGCATCTTCCTAACGCTTTTTAAAAGTATATTTTTGGGAGTAAAAGGTATCATAGCTAGCATTATTTTCTGTCCAAAGGTAAGTCCAGAAATAACATCAAGGTCACCTCTCATCATCGCATCATATCCATCTTGTGCTACACTTTTTGCACTCACTGGTTTCTTAAATAACGGGGTTTTGTCCATACCTGAGGCAGCACCAAATTCACTCTCAGTCGCTCCAGGCATAAGGTTCGTAACTGTAATATCTGTGTCATGAAGTTCTTGAGCTAGAGCATTACTAAAAAATGTCACATAAGATTTTGTTGCATAATAAACCGCTTGAAGTGGTCCAGGCATCAAACTTGCAGTTGATGATGTGTTCAATATCTTACCACTGTTTTGTTTAAGCATCTCGGGCAAAAATAGATGTGTTAGCTCAGTAAGTGCTGTCATATTGAGATTTATCATCTCAACCTGCCTTTGTAAAGGAAGCTCATAAAATTTGCCTAGTAAACCAAAACCTGCATTATTCATGAGGTAGTCAACTTTAAGACCTCTTGCTTGAACTTCATCATAGAGTTCCTGTGCAGCTCCAACTACACTTAGGTCTTTAGATATTATTGTTATATCTGTGCCATAACTCTTTTGAAGATCACTTTTAATATCTTCTAGTTTATCACCTCTGCGTGCCACTAATATGATGTCTCCACCTTTAGCCGCATGAATCCCTGCTAGCTCCTTACCAATCCCACTACTTGCACCTGTGATTAATGCTGTTTTCTTATTGTTCATAATCTCTCCTTATCTAATTTTACCCAAAGTATACATCATTTAAGTGGACTTTGGTATGTGGGACGATGGGGTTATTTATGGAGAGGCACTTAACTACTTTTTGCATCTAATCTCTTTTGAAGTAAAATTATATAACAATTCTGTTATATACCAAGAACATAAGGAAGAGAAAATGAAGAAGATATTTATAACTTTGATGATGCTTAGCATCTCAGCATTTGCTATGAATGGGCAAAGTATTTACAAGGCAAAATGTTCAGCCTGCCATGCTATGCATGGTATAATGACACAGTCTGAAATGTCAATGATGAAGAAAAAAATGCAAAATGCAACTCCAAAAGAGCGTATGGCTATGCAAAAAAAGATGCAGATGAAAATGCAAAAAGCGGGAATGCTAGCTCCTGCGATGCCTATGGTTTCGATGCGTCTTAAAAAGATGACAGGTTCAAAAGAGAAGTTTATCGCTTTTGTAAAAGACTATATCCAAAATCCATCTCAAGATAAAGGTTACTGCATGCCAATGGCGTACAAACGCTTTGGAACTATGCCAGCTATTGGTAAGGGGATGACTGCACAAGAGAGAGAGATTATTGCAAACTGGCTCTATAGCAATTTTAAAGGTAAATGGGGTATGTCAATGGACACGAAGATGTGTGAAGGGCGCAATGGTAAAAAAACGATGAAATGTGGTGGTAAAAAGATGAAGTGCGGTGCTGGTAAATGTGGTGCTGTAAAGATTCAAACACATTAAAAAAGGCTAAATTTGGAATATATATTGGAATTTGTCAACGCACTCTACAATCTCAGTAATGCTATGGCATTTTTCATCCTTTTTGGTTTGGCTTTTGCAGGGATTCTTCATGAGATAGTCCCTGAGACCTTAGTTACCAAACACTTAGGTAAAGAGAGTATCTCATCTGTCATCAAGTCAACCATATTTGGCATCCCTTTGCCTGTATGTTCCTGTGGTGTTATCCCTCTTGCAACGAGCATCAAAAAAAGTGGCGCGAGTAAGGGTGCTACACTCTCTTTTCTCATCTCTACACCCATAACTGGAATTGATTCTATCATGGCTACTTATGGTATCTTCGGATGGATATTTACCCTTTACAGAGTGCTTACCTCCATGGTTATCGCTATGGTCGCTGGGATATTTACAAATATTTTTGATAAAGAGGAGGAAAAACCTAAACCAGCTTTCTCTCCATTTACGGCACCCAAAACTACCAATACATCTTTTGCCTTTACACCAAAAAAACAAGAGGAGTCCTGTGGGACTGGGACAGGTTCATGTTGTTCTAGTTCTCCTGAATCAAAACAAAAGTTTTCCCTCAAAAAAGCGTACAGCTATGCTTTTGGCACTCTGCTAAAAGATATAGCAAAACCACTTTTATGGGGGCTTCTCTTAGGTGCACTTATCACTGTTGCCATACCAAAAAACCTCAGTGATATCCTCATAGAGTATTCTTGGCTCTCTTATGTCATTGTGATTGCTATTGCTATTCCCATGTATGTGTGTGCCACTGCATCCCTACCCATAGCAGCGGCACTTATGCTCAGCGGAGTAAGTGCTGGAGCAGCCTTTGTATTTCTCTCAGCAGGTCCTGCAACCAATACTGTCACCATTGGCGTTGTCAAAAAGATGATGGGGACAAAATCACTCTATATCTACCTTGGCAGTATCATTGTTGGAAGTATCATCTTTGGAGTTGGGCTGGATTATCTTTTCGACATTAGCTCTATCGATCCAAAATCTTTAGTGCATCTTCATGAGGAGGTTGGCTTTTTAGAGATTTTTAGTAGTATAATTCTTTGGGGATATATAGTTTATTATATCCTTAAACCATATTTTAAACACAACTAAATGCTCACTGAACAAATCACGCTAAAAACCGTCTATACGCTTATCTTAAAGAAAAAGAAAAGTCTCATATATGGTCAAGCCATCACTCTCTTGGCTATACTTGTGAGTATCCCCATACCACTGATGCTCCCTGTGCTAGTTGATGAAGTGCTACTACATAAACCTGCTACTTTTGTTGAGAGCATCAATTTTTTTGTAGGAGAGACAACACCTTTTTACTACATAGCTATCGTGAGTATTGTTGTGATACTGCTTCGTTTTATCTACTACTTTTTAAATGTCATCATCACAAAAATATTTACAAAAATATCTAAGTATGTTACCTTCATGATACGAGAGAAGCTTTTAAAACATCTAAGCATTACCTCCATGGATGAGTACGAAACTCTCGGCAGTGGAGCCATCACTTCAAACCTTGTAACTGATGTCAACACGCTAGATAGTTTCATCATCACAAGTGTCTCTAAGCTAGTCTCTTCTATTTTAACGCTTGTTGGAGTGGGGATAGTTATGATTATGATTGATCCCATTTTAGGCTTACTTATCCTTATCATCCAACCACTTATCATGCTCTTAAGTAAAAAGATGTCTAAAGTAGTCGGTAATCTCAAAAAAAACGAGAACCAAGCGATAGAAAAATTTCAAGAGGATGTGAGTGAAACTCTTGAACTCTTTGGGCAGATAAAAGCTTCCAACAAAGAGACCTACTTTTTTAACCGAGCTAACGAGTACGCACGCGATGTCAAAACTACTTCAAACGACTATGGTTACAAGAGCATCTCGTATGAGCGACTCTCCTACACCATCTTTCTTACTATGTTTGAAGTTCTTCGAGCTTCTGGGCTTGTTCTCGTTGTCTATAGTGACCTGAGCATCGGGATGATGTTTGCGATGTTTGGCTACATCTGGTTTATCATGACTCCAGTCCAAGACATCCTCTCGATGCAGTACAGCTATAGCTCTGCAATGAGTGCATTAGAACGCATCAACAAAATCCTCTCCCTCTCTACTGAGAAAAGTGGAGATAAAACCTTAGATGCACAGGGGATAAACATCTCTCTAAAAGAGGTAAGCTTCTCTTACTCCAAAGAGAAACTCATCTTGAAAAATATCTCCCTTGAGATAAGTTCAGGATGCAAGATAGCCCTCATAGGGGCTAGTGGAAGTGGTAAAACCACCTTAGCCCAAGTGATCTCTGGTTTTTATGCAAAAGATAATGGACAACTCACTTACAATAATATAGATATAGAAGAACTTGACAAAAAATCCCTCAGACAAAAGATATACCTCGTCTTACAGATGCCTATCCTCTTCAACTCTAGTCTGCGATTTAACATCACGATGGGGGATACCTCTATCACAGATATAATGATATATGATGCACTCAAAATTGCTCAACTTAGTGATATGATAGAGCAAATGGAAGATGGACTAGATACCATTGTCGGGCGACATGGCATTCGTCTCTCGGGAGGGCAAAGACAGAGATTAAGCATCGCACGGATGCTCATAGCAAAGCCGAGTGTTGTCATCTTTGATGAATCCACTTCAGCTCTCGATGTACATACCGAAGCAAAACTACAAAGTGCACTTGAGCCATTTTTACAAGATAAAACAGTGATCACCATAGCTCATAGACTCAGCACTGTTAAAAATGCTGATCTGATCCATGTACTAGATGATGGATATCTCGTACAAAGTGGGACACCTAAAGAGCTTGAGACTGCGGAGGGGCATTATAGTGAGTTTGTTAAGAGACAACTACTATAGTAGGATTACTAATTTGCAACAAAAAGATACCCAACAATTTTACGAGGCACACCAAACACTACTTCATTGGTATAAGCAACATGGACGCCACACCCTGCCTTGGCGAAATACTCAAAATCTCTACCATGTATATCTTAGTGAAATCATGCTTCAACAAACACAAGTTAGTCGTGTTCGAGATGAGTATTATCCTCAATTTTTAGAAAAGTTTCCCACCCTTGATGCACTAAGAGATGCTCCTCTTGATGATGTTTTTGCGGCATGGAGTGGTCTTGGTTACTACAGGCGTGCCAAAAATCTCCATAGTTGTGCAAAAGAGTGTGTTGGGGTGTTACCACAAAGTGAAACTGAGCTTCTCGAACTCTCTGGTATCGGACAATACACTGCGAGTGCTATCTGCTGTTTTGGGCTAGGTCAAAGTATCCCTGTTGTTGACACTAACATTGCAAGGGTACTCAAACGCTATTTCTCACTCCTCAATCAAACAGATAAAACTCTATGGCAATACGCTACAAAATTTGTAAATGAAACAGACCCAAGGCATCATAATCTTGCGTTGATGGATTTGGGCTCACTTATTTGCCTGCCTAAAAATCCAAAATGTGATGCATGTCCACTCAAAGAAACTTGTCTAGGCAAAATAGAACCCGAACTCTACACGCAAACAAAGAAAAAAGAGTACATAGCAATGGAACTGTTTTTTGGAGTACTCATCAAAGAGGGCAAGATAGCCCTACAACTCTCAGATGACAATATGTATAAAGATATGCTCGTGCTTCCAAAAGTCGAGCCACTTGAAGATAAACTTATAGCAAAGTTTAAACACTCCTACACAAAGTACCGTTTAGATGTGCATCTCTATGAAGTTGAAGAGATTTGTGGCGAGATACTCTGGATAGACCTAGACAAATTTGACTTAGCCCCAATCTCTTCACTTACTAAAAAGGCTAAACTACACTTAAGTAAGAAGTACCTATTTATGGAGAGGCACTTAGCACAAAGACAATAAAATAAACATCATAAAGAAAATATTTTAATTCTATATTGCATTAAGAAACAATAAAGCAACAATTCCCTATAATTCCCATCCACAAACAAAGAGACCTAATGTTTAGGAGCCTCGCTAACTGTTTGAGATCATTGAAAACTAAGCAAGTAAATAGATAAAACAACT
>Ga0256829_1000306_pt1 | contig 54866 bp, 43 predicted proteins | sample 131447metaG_FD_185979 | JGI IMG/M metagenome (GOLD analysis project Ga0256829, IMG submission 185979) | Hydrothermal vent microbial communities from Lau Basin, Pacific Ocean - 131-447 | ecosystem: Environmental > Aquatic > Marine > Hydrothermal vents | place: Pacific Ocean: Lau Basin | collected...
TTTAAACTAACGTAAAATTTCCGATATTTGGATATTAGTTGGTACTTTTTGCTAACGGTACGACACACAGGTCGTACCCTACATTATACAGATAATTAGGTTTGAAAATAAATTTACACTGTAGCTTTAGGCTTTTTGCTTTAAGCTTATAGCTTTTTAAGGTTAATATAGTAAAATGAATCAAAATTTAAGTAAAAATGCTGCTAAGATTGCAGATAAAAAGTTTGGACAAAATTTTTTAAAAGATAGCTCTGTCGTAGTAAAAATAGTCGAAGCGATTCCCAACGATGGTTTACCATTAGTAGAAATTGGGCCTGGCTTAGGTGATTTAACTAGACAACTTTTAAAAGTTGGGCAGGTTAGAGCATATGAAGTAGATAAAAGACTATGTGAGTATCTACAAAATGAGTTCAAAGAGCCACTAGAGTGTGGAGATTTAGAACTTGTATGCAAAGATATACTTGAGCATAGTGGAAGTTTGCAAGATGGCGACTATTCGCTTGTTGCAAATTTGCCATATTATATAGCTACAACAATAATATTAAATGGGTTGCGAGATCCAAATTGCAAGCGACTTTTGGTAATGGTACAAAAAGAGGTAGCCGAAAAGTTTGCGGCACCTGTTAAGAGCAAAAATTTTGGCTCTTTAGCAGTACTTAGCCAGAGTATAGCAGATGTTAAAATACTTTTTGAAGTGCCAAAAGAGGCTTTTGTGCCACCACCAAAAGTGACATCTGCAATTTTATACATTGAAAAACGAGACTCTTTAAAAGATAAAGATTTCGAAGATTTTTTACGCATTGCGACAAAGCAACCTAGAAAGACGCTATATAAAAACTTATCTACATTTTATGACAAAAAGCTACTTGAAACTGTGTACGAACAGTTAAATATAAAGAGTAATGCAAGAGCCCATGAATTAGAGTTGTCGAAGTATCATCAGTTATATGCTAAATTAAAATAACTTTTATTTAGTTCAAAAGATAAGAATTATATAAGGATGAATGATGAGTAACGAGACATCAAAGCAAGAGAGTACTGGGCAAGCAAATAGTAATCAAAATAACAATAGAAAAAGAGCACAAAACCCATTTAGAAATAGAAACAGAAATGGGCAAAATAGAGGAAACCCAAATGCTCCGCAGGGTGAGCAAAAAGTAAATGCTAACCAAAATGGTGAAAAGAAAGAGCAAAACTCTCAAAATGGAAATAGACAAAACTCTAACAGCCGTCCACAAGGCAATAGAAATAATCTTAACCAAAAAAGAAACAATAATAGAAACAACAACAATAGACCAAAACGCAACAATAACAGAGCTAGAGTTAAAATAGATGCAACAGTTCCTGAAGAGATGAAGCAAGCTGTAATAGCACTAGAGCAGGCACAAAAAGAGCGTATGGAGCCATGGAGAAAAGTTAATATGGCTACAAAAGGCAAGGTTCGCTTTACTCCACTTGGAGGGCTTGGAGAAATTGGTGGAAATATTGCAGTTTTAGAGACTGAAACATCTGCTATTATTATAGATGTAGGAATGAGCTTTCCAGACGAAACAATGCACGGCGTAGATATTTTAGTACCAGATTTTAGCTACCTGCACGCAATTAAAGATAAGATTAAAGGTATTGTAATTACACACGGTCACGAAGACCATATTGGTGCTATTGCTTACCTCTTTAAAGAGTTAAAATTCCCAATTTATGCAACACCTTTAGCATTAGCTATGATTGCTAATAAATTTGATGAGCACCGTTTGAGTGCTGATAAAAAATACTTTAGATATATTGTAAAAAGAAAGCAGTATGAAATTGGTGATATTAAAGTAGAGTGGATGCACGCAACTCACTCTATTGTAGATGCTTGCTCTTTGGCAATAGAAACACCAGCTGGAACAATTATACATACAGCCGATTTTAAAATCGACCATACGCCAATAGATGGTTATACTATGGATTTGCACCGCTTTGCTTACTATGGCGAAAAAGGTGTACTTTGTTTAATGAGTGACTCTACAAATTCACACAATCCTGGTTTTACAAGAAGCGAAATGGTAGTTGGTAAAACTTTCGATGAACTATTCGAGAAGGCAAAAGGCAGAGTTATTATGTCTACTTTCTCATCTAATATTCACAGAATTTATCAAGCTATGGAGCGTGGAGTTAAGCATGGCAGAAAGATTTGTGTAATTGGTCGTTCTATGGAGCGAAATATTGAGACAAACCGTCGCTTAGGGTATATAGATATTGGCGAAGAGCATTTTATAGAAGCACACGAAGTTAATCGTTTTAAAGATGATGAAGTATTAGTTGTAACAACAGGCTCTCAGGGTGAGACAATGGCTGCACTATCAAGAATGGCAACAGATGAGCATAGACACATTAAGCTAAAGCCTAGCGATACTGTAATTATCTCTGCAAGTGCAATTCCTGGGAACGAAGCTTCGGTTTCTAAGTTAATGAACTTACTACTAAAGAGTGGTGTAACTGTTAGATATAAAGAGTTTAGCGATATTCATGTATCTGGACACGCTAGCCAAGAGGAGCAAAAGCTTATCTTGCGTTTAGTTCAGCCAAAATTCTTTTTGCCGGTTCACGGAGAGTATAATCACATTACAAAGCATGCTCAAACAGCTGTAAGTTGCGGTGTTGATGAGAGAAATATTTTACTAATGAGTGATGGCGACCAAATTGAGATTACACCAAAATATCTTAAAAAGGTAAAAACTGTTAAGACTGGTAAGCGATATATTGATAACCAAAGCAATAACGAAATTTATGCTGATGTTGTGGACGATAGACAAAAGCTTGCAACTGAAGGTATTATTAATATTATTATGCAAATCGATAAGCAAAAATCTAAGCTTATTGGCAAGCCAATAGTAACAGCACATGGTTTAGTAGCAAATCGTGATAGTAAAAAATTCGAAGAAGCAATAGCAGATATTGTATATAAACATTTAGAAGTTTCAAACATAGAAAAGAGTGCAAACAATAAAGTAATCGAAGACGATATAAGAAACTTAGTTAAAAGATTTGTAGTTAAAAAATATAAAAGTTATCCATTTATTATACCAACAGCAATACTGGTATAATATTGCTTAGGGTCAGGTGATGAAAATAAACTTTTTCAAAAAAGTTTATTTTCATCACCTGACCCCTTTTAACCCCTTCTTATCAAGGAATATCAATGCAAAAAACCCCACATAAATATGCTAAAGAGACATTAGAGTTAGAAGCTTCCGCACTGCTTGCTAGTCGCGATAGAGTTGGCGAGCAGTTTGATAAAGCGGTAAATATTGTTTTAAATACTACAGGTAAAGTTATTGTTATTGGTGTGGGCAAGAGTGGACATATTGGTTCTAAAATTGCTGCAACTTTGGCAAGTACTGGTACTCCTAGCTTTTTCTTACACCCCGCAGAGGCTATGCATGGCGATTTGGGGATGATTAGCAAAAACGATACAGTGCTTGCAATTAGTTATAGTGGAGCTAGCGAAGAGCTTACCAATTTGCTACCACATATTAAAAATTTTGGCGTGCCAATTATTGCGATGAGTCGCTCTATTAGCTCAGCTATTGGTAAAATGGCGGATGTTCATATAGATATTTCGGTAGAGAAAGAGGCTTGCCCTTTGGGAATTGCTCCGACATCTAGCACAACGCTAACGCTTGCACTTGGCGATGCTTTGGCGATTGCTCTAATGCATATGCGAGGCTTTAAAAAAAAGGATTTTGCTAAATTCCACCCAGCTGGTGCACTTGGCAAGAGGCTATATCTTAAAGCAGAACACTTTTTAATTGAGCCAAAAAATTTACCTATTGTTAGCCCGGATACGCCATTAAAAGAGGCGGTAGTTGCGATGAGTGCAGGAATGTTAGGGCATTTGCTAATAGTAAAAGATGGCAAGCTAGTAGGGTTATTTAGCGATGGCGATTTAAGAAGAAGTCTGCTTAAAGATGGCTTCGATTTTAACTCGCCAATAAGCCAATATATGACAAAAGAGCCATACACAATAAAAGATGCTAAAATATTAGCAGTAGAGGCTCTAAAGATAATAGAGAACAAGAAAATTCAACTACTGATTGTAGTTGATGAGAAAAAGAGCGTTGTAGGTGCTTTGCACTTGCACGATTTAATAGAAGCAGGGGTAGAGAGTGAGACTAAATAAGTTCATTTCGCACAACACAAAGTACTCAAGACGCGAGGCAGATAGATTAATTGAAGAGGGTAAGGTAAATATAAACCGTAAACCAATTAAAGATTTTAGTTATCAAGTTCAAAAAGAGGATAGAGTATTTTTAAATGGTAAAGAGATTCATCCAAAAGGTAAACAAGAGCTAACAATGATAGTTTACAATAAGCCAAAAGGCTCGTTAGTAACTAAAAAAGATGATAGAGGCAGAACAACAATTTACCACCTTTTACCTGGTAAATTTAGACACTTTTTGCCAGTTGGAAGATTAGATTACGCAAGTGAAGGCTTACTACTTTTAACCGATAATGTAGAAGTTGCAACAAAACTGATGCAGAGTAATTTACCAAGGGTTTACAATATAAAGATAGATAAGCCACTAACAGAAGCGATGGTAAATGCTATGAGAGATGGCTTAAGCTTAGAAGATGCTAGTGCTGGAGCACACAAAAAAAGCAAAGTAAAATCTATGACTTTTGCTCCATTTTTAGGTTTTAGCGAACGTGGAACCACAGGTAAATATACAAAATTACGTGTTGCTATTGCTGAGGGTAAAAATAGAGAACTTAGACGATTTTTTGCTCATTTTGATGCAAATGTAGTAGATTTAAAGCGTGTATCGTATGGATTTATAGAGTTAAATAATCTACCAGAGGGTAAAACTAGATATTTAACTCATAAAGAGTACGATGAGTTACATAAGTATTTAAAAGAAGAGATAGAGTAGATTTTATGGTATAATAACGGCAAAGAGGAGGAAAAATGCAAACAGTTAAATTTAACACAAAATATAGATCTGAAATGATAGATATAACAGAGAAAGTAAGAGAAGAGGTTATGAAAAAGGGCATTAAAGATGGTTTGTGTACAGTTTTTACAACACACACAACAGCATCAGTACTATTTTTTGAAAATAAAGACCCAAAACTTAGAAGAGATTTTTTAAGCTCACTTAGCCGTATTGCTCCAGCAGATGTAAATTATGAAAGTAATGATGAAAATGCAGCTGCACATATAAAATCTAGCCTATGTGGTCCTAGAGTTATTTTACCAGTTGTTAATGGGCAACTATTTTTAGGGCAGTGGCAAGCTATCTTCTTTTGCGAATTTGATGGTCCGAGAGAGGATAGAGCTTACCATATTCAAGTTATATAGAAGTGTAGGGGCAGACCTATGTGTCTGCCCGTAAATCAAAACTGTCAATAAAGTTTGTGGAAATAGGATTAATTTAAATGAATTTAGCTCGTAAATACCGCCCAAAAGATTTGAAAGATGTACTCTCGCAAGAGCATCTTTTAGGAGGAAATGGGCTTTTTACTAACTTTTTGAAAAATGGCTACTTTCCTAATGCTTTGCTTTTTGGTTCTCCTGGCTGCGGAAAGACTACAATATCTAGGCTAATTGCCAAAGAGTTGGGGCGAGATTTTTACGAGTTTAATGCAACATCTATCAAGGTAGAGGAGCTTCGTAAAACTATAAACTCTTACAGGGGGCAGTTTACCCAGCCACTTATATTTATAGACGAAATTCACCGCCTATCTAAAAACCAGCAAGAGGTACTTTTACCATTTATGGAAAATGACAACTGTATTATAATAGGAGCATCTACACAAAATCCATACTACGCACTAACTTCGGCATTTCGCTCAAGAAGTCACCTATTTGAGCTTAACCCAATTAATGATAAAGATTTAGAAAATTTAATTCGAGATATAGCCGCTAAAGAGGGTTTTGAGCTATCAAATGAGGCTCTAAATTTTATTGTAAGTAGCTCTAGTGGCGATGCTAGAGGAGCTTTAAATTTACTAGAGAGTGCTTCGTATGTTAATAAAAATATAGAGTTAGCAACCCTAAAGCAGATACGCCCCCACGCCCTGCAAGGTGGAAGTAACGAAGGTGATAGCCACTATGAGCTAACATCTGCTATGATAAAAAGTATCCGTGGTTCAAATATAGATGCAGGGCTCTACTACTTAGCAAGACTTATAGAGGGTGGTGAGCCCCCAGAGTTTTTAGCAAGACGCCTTGCAATTTTAGCTGCTGAAGATATAGGCAATGCCAATCCAAACGCTCTAAACTTAGCAAGCTCTACACTAAATATTGTACTCCATATTGGCTACCCAGAAGCTAGAATTCCATTAGCCCAATTAGTAATATACTTAGCCTCTAGCCCAAAATCAAACACCGCATATAGTGCCATAAACTCAGCACAAAAAGCTATAAAAGATGGGTTGATACTATGTGTACCAAACAATATAAAAACCCACGCTAAAGATTATATATACCCACACGATTTTGGTGGATATGTAGAACAAAAATATTTAGAAAAAGATGTAAGCTTCTACCAAAGCCAAGGAGCTGGTTTTGAAGCAAAGTTAAATGAGTGGATTAAAAAAATTACACATTAAAAACTACTTTAAAATAGAAGATAAATCAAAACTAAATTCACTTCCCCTACCCTTGGCGGACTTTATGCTAACCTTTATGCCATTTTCATTAGCTATTGCCATTACAATACTAAGCCCAATACCAAAGCCACCTCTATCTTTATTGAACCGCTGATAGCGTTTAAAAATGTTACTCTGTTCCTCTTTGCTAATGCCGATACCTCTATCTTTTATCCTTAATACTCCATTTTGTAAACTAATTTTAACCAAGCCCTTAGCATCGGAGTATTTTATCGCATTAGATAACACATTATCTACTAATCTTCGCATACTTTCTCTGCTCATATTTACTCTTAAACTCTCTAATTTACAATCTATTTCGATAGTTTTACTATTAGCAAGTGGATTTATTGTCTCGACTCTATTTTCGATAAACTCTTTTAAATCAAACTGCTCTTTTGGCTCTTTACTATCATGACTTAAAGAGTATGCCAAAGTATCGTACATTACGCTTAATCTATTGGCACTAGCCTTTAGCCTGTTTAGCTTTTTAGGCTCAATATCTTTTAGGGTTTGTATAGTCATTAAAATTGCACTAATTGGAGTATTTAACTCATGAGTGGTATCTTCTATAAATCTATCTAACGACTCTATTCTTTCACGAATTGGCTTTAAAAATAGGCGTGCTAAGAAGTAGCCAACCACTGCCATAAAAATAAATAGAGCAACTAAATAGAGTATAACCTCTCGCTTTAATTTATGAAGTTTTACTTTGAGTTCATCTTCTCGCAAAACAATATATCCAACATTTAATTTGCTTCCAGGGAATTTAACAACACTATAGCAGTGTTCACCCTCGCCATAAAAATTTTTGCTAAACATTGGTACTTCATTTATCTGCGAATATAAAGAGTGTTTACTTTTATCAAAAAATCCAACTTTAAACCGTACAGGATGAAGTTTTGGAAGCAATTTTTTAGATATATTACTCTCGCCTCTATCCTCTGCCATAAGTAATTTTGACTCTATCATCCTAGCTTGATATAACATTTCAAAACGCATAGCTGAGCTCATAGAGTTGGCACTATTTTGAAAAAATAGATACCCAATAACTGCCAAAAGTATAAAAACTGAGCCTAAATATAGAGCCAAAAAACGATATAAAGAGCTCTTCTCATATGATGTTAAGTCGATAACCAACCCCTTTAATATTCTCTATAGCTCCATCTCCTAAGGCTCTTCGCAAGTTTTTAATATATGTTCTAATTGTAGCATAAGTTGGTGTTTTTTCACTACTCCATACATTTTCTATAAGTTCATCTGCCGAAATAATAGATGATTTATTGTTAATAAAATAGAGTATTATCTCTACCTCTTTCCGCTTTAACTCAGTTTTTTGTCCATCTTTTAAAATGTACTGATTTTTTGGGTAAAACTGCAAGCCTTTTAACTCTATAAGCTCATCACTTTTAGTCGCTTGCATATGGTGATTTATACGAATTATCAACTCCTCTAAATCAAACGGTTTTTTAAGATAATCGTTTGCACCAAGTTCAAACCCTTTTTGCAAATTTTTAATACCAGAGAGCGAAGTTATAAAAATTGCGGGCGTAGAGTTTTTAATCTCTCGAATATACTCCAAAAGTTCAAACCCATCAATAGTTGGTACATTTACATCTAAAAGTAGCATATCATAAGAGTTTGTAGCTATAGCTTCAAGAGCCTCTTGCCCATCTATAAAACTCTGAACTTGAAAGCCATTTTCGATTAAATACTCTTCTATAATCTCTTGCAATATTAAGTCATCTTCTAGTAATAATATTTTAGCCATACTTAGCCTTTTTCTTAGATTAGAACTCTATTCTATTTTTTTACTGTGTAGTGTAAGTGTATAACTCTATCCAAATACTCTATTTAATCTATCAACAGCCTCTCCAATAAGCTCTAAACTACTTGCAAAATTAAAACGCATATATTGATGCCCCTCTTTACCATAATTTGTTCCACTGTTTAATGCCAATTTTGCTTCATTTACCATTTTAGTTCTAAGCTCTTTATCGCTCAATCCAAATTCACTAAAATCAAGCCAAAATAGATAAGTTCCTTCGGGGCGAATGCGTTTTATTTTAGGAGTTAAATTTTTATCGATATAATCTATATTTTGTTCTAAAATTATTAGCAATTCATCTACCCAATCATCTTCTTTATAAGCACTTACTGCTATTTGTGCAGAAGTTGGACTAATATTTAAATGCAAACTTTCTAAAAAACCTTTAAATTCAGCTCTCAACTCTTCGTTTGGAATTATTGCATATCCACCACCAAATTTTGCAACATTAAAAGTTTTATTTACAGCAGAAATGAGTACAGTTTTATCATAAAAATTTATAAATGGGTGATGTGTTTTACTGTAAACTATATCACTATGTATTTCATCACTAACTACTACAATATCTTGTTTTTTAGCTTCTGTAGCAAATTGTTCAAGTTCTTCTTTATCCCAAACTCTTCCTGTTGGGTTTTGTGGAGAACAAAAAAGTGCTACACTTGCTTTGGGTAGTGGGTAAGCAATTGTATATTTAGCATCTTTTTTAATTAAAGGATTAGTTACTTTTTTAGCTTTATTTAGTTTGGTAATTTTACTAAATTTTTCATAAACAGGTGGCTGAATTAACACTCCATCTTCACCCCAAAGTTTCACACTTACACCTAAAGCTGTAATAACAGACGGAATTGGAACTATCCACTCTTTTTCTACCTTACTATTGTGTCGTTTTCTATACCAATCTATAATAGCATTATAAAAATCATCACCTATCTCTTCGTAACCAAAAGCTTTTTTCGAAATCTCTTTTTTTAAAGTTTCTTGAACAGCAACAGGTGTTGCAAAGTCCATATCTGCAACCCAAAAAGCTAATATATCATCTCTACCAAAATACTTTTTTAAAGCACCCCACTTCTCACTTTGTGTACCTTTTCTATCTACAAATTCAATCATAAACTCTCCTTTTAATAACTAAAGGGCACCTCCATTGCCATTAAATTAAGGATTCTATAACCGTTTAATGGAATTGATTATTAAATAAAATTAATAATTTTCCACCGCCGTCATTCCCGTGAAAACGGGAATCTACAATTTTAACTGTCTATAAGTTGCAATTTAACTTTTTTGACAATTTAAACCGTGGATTCCCACTTTCGTGGGAATGACGCAATGGCTAGCTTTTAGCCTTGTGTTTTAAGCTTTATGCATTTTATGGAGTTAAAACTCTTAACTTAATGGCATTGAAGGGCACCTCTAAAGTTACTAAATTGTATCTAAGTAAACTAAAGAAAACTATAAAGCATCTCTAATAGTAGAAATTATGAAAGAATGAATTTTATATTTGAGGATATATGAATAAGTTTACTATCAAGAGAAAACAATTTTATTCTCTTGATAATATAAAAAGTTATATTAATCTTCTCTTCTAACTACAACAAATATAGTTGCTATCATCATAAATAGACCAGCTATACTTAATGCAGATGCTTTAAGTTTTTTATGATTTTCTGGATGAACTTTATAGTCATCACAATTACAGTAAATTCCCGCATCTTCTGTATAATCATCTACAACTGGATTTTTAACTAAAATAAATCCTGCGTTATCCACATCAGAATCTTTTGCATCATTACCTTTATCTTTAGGTATTGCGTTATACCCTGTAGGCATATCAACCTTTATCTTATAATCTCTTGCCGGATATAAATCACAGAATTTATAATTACCATTTTTATCTGTTTTTGTTAATTTTACTTCATTCCCATATACATCTTTTACAACACTTCCATCTGCATATGTTAAGTGAACTGTTACATCTGTTACACCTGGCTCTTTATTATCTTGTACTCCATTTAAGTTCTCATCGAACCATACTTTATCGCCTAAGCAAATTTTCTGAATTACACCAGCAAATACTGTAGGGTTATTTACTCTACTTCCTAAAGTTACTGGGTCAGTAGTTGCTTCTCCAATATTATATGATGGTGTGTCAGAGTCATTATTGTCACTACCTACATTATTTTTTGTTGTAATTAATGGTGCACCATTAACTAATGGGAATTTAAAGTGTACTTTATATTTCCCTGGAATTAAATTACAGAACTCATACTTACCATCATTTCCAGTAGTTTTCATTATACTGTTAATATCTACTTGGTTAGCATTAATACTATTTACATATCCATAGTCATCTGCAACAGGAATTAGAGTTACATTTGTATCTGCAATACCATCTTCATTTGCATCTTTAATACCATTTGCATTTTTATCGAACCATACAATGCTTCCTAGGCAACTTGGTTTAAAAATTCCGCCATCGAATGTCATATTATTCTCGCCACTGCTTAAGACTTCACTTGGCATTTCAACTGTTTTATTTGTATCTAAGAATGCACCCATATCACTATCTGCACTATCATTATTTTCATTGCTAGTGCTAGAGTTATTTGCATCTCTTCTAGTTACATACCAATTTTGTGGTACTTGAACTTTTATTTGGTATTTACCAGGTACTAATTGACAGAATTTATAAGTTCCATTATTCTCAATTGTTTTTGTTCCCAATATGTTCCCATCTAAATCTTTAATATAAGCTCCTGCTTGTGGAACAATTGTTACATTTATATCTATAGTTTGGTTGTTATCATCTTTTGGTGCAACTTCATCTGCGTCTTGAACACCATTGGCATTTTTATCATCCCAGATGTAATCTCCGATACATGCTGGTTTAAATACACCTGCATCTACTGTTCTATTATCTTCATTACTTACTAGCATCTCTACAGGTGTTGTTCCTACTTTGTGTACGAATTGCTCTTTTATATCAGAGTCATTATCATCTGTTGTTGTATTCTTTCTTGTGAAGTAGTATCCATCATCTGTTGTAAATTTAACATAGTATTTACCAGGTTTTAATTGGCAGAAGTGGTATTTACCATTACCCTCTCCATTTACGCTTCCTGTTGTTTGTGCTGTTACTGTGCTACCATCTACATTTGTAACTGCTGTACCATTTTCATAGAATAGTTCTGCTGTTACACCATTTACATAATCTTCACCATTATCTTGGATTCCGTTTGCGTTTTTATCTAGCCATACATAATCTCCGATACATGCTGGGCGGAAGAAGCCTGCATCTAGGGTGTAGTCATCTTTTACTGGTGTTACTGTAATCTCTCTACTCGCATTGATATCACTATCTACTGTATCATTATTATCACCATTTGCATCTTTATCTGTTACATAATAGTTATTACCTGGACTAGCGAATGTAACTTTATAAGTTTTTGCCGGTTGTAAATGGCAGAATTTATAGTTACCATTACTATCTGTCTTATTTGCATCTACATGAATACCTTGAACAGTTGTTGCATCTATCCAGTTACCATTTGCATCTTGCATTTTTAGTGTAACATTTAAGTCTGTAATTGCTGGTTCTCCATTCTCTTGGATACCATTTGCATTCATATCTTCCCATACTTTATCGCCTAAGCATAGCTCTTGGATGAATCCTGCGTCGATACTTCTATTATTATCTCCACTCTCTAGTGTAACAGGATTTGAAACTAATCCATTAACTGCATCCGTAAATGGTGCAATATCGCTATCTGTATCATCACTACCTACATCTTTTCTAGTAGATAGATATGGAGCCCCATTTGCATCGTGAGCTTTTGTAAATTTAACCATATATGTACCTGGTCTTAAGTCGCAATACTCATAACCACCTGTGCTATTTGTATCTTTTGAACTAATTGTTCTTCCATAAGCATCTTTAACTACTACATCTCCATTACCATCTAATAAAACTGTATTAACACTTGCTAATGGATTTTCATTATTGTTTTGGATACCATCTGCATTTTTATCTAACCAAGTGTAATCACCTAAACAAGCTGGTTCGAATACACCAACATCCCATCTACTATCATTCTCATCAGAACTTAATGTAACAGTAACTGTTGTATTTGTATCTAATTTAATATCACTATCTGTATCAGTATCATTACCATCTACATTAGCACCATTAGCATCTGGCGTTGTAAATAGATAACCGCTTGGAATCTCTGCTTTTACTTTATAAGTTCCAGGAATTAAGTTACAGAACTCATAATTACCATCACTAACTGTTTTAGTGTTTGTAAAGCTATTATTTACACCTTGTGTTACTAAATTACCATTTGCATCTAGTAGTTTTAATGTAACACTCTTATCAAAATTAACCTCATTACCATCTTGAACACCATCTGCATCTCTATCTAACCAAATTCTATTGCCAATACATGCTGGTTTAAACACACCTGCATCAAACGAGTTGTTATCTTCACCAGAACTTAAGAACTCTTGTGGCATTGCTAAAGGTGCATTAGCTTTAGTTTTTCTAAAGCCATCAACATCAGAATCGTGTTCATCATCTGTAGTGGTTACATCTTTTCTTGTAACATAATAACCTTCTGGTAAATCAACTATTTTAACTGTGTAATTACCAGGTTTTAAACCACAGAAGTGATAAAGTCCATCATTTCCTGTAGTTTGGTCTGCAACTGTAGTTCCATTAACATCAACTGCTTGGCTATTGCCGCTAAATACTCTTAATTTAACACCAGATACACCAGCACTGTTGCCATCATCTTGGATACCGTTTGCATCTTTATCTAACCATATGTAGTTACCAATACAAGCCGGTTTAAATAGACCCGCATCAATTGTCATATTGTTATCGTGGCTGACTATCTCTATATCGCCGCTTCTTAAAGTATCTGGGTCAATATTGCTATCTTTATCATTATCTGGTGCAGATGCAACCTCTTTATCTGTTACATAGTAACCTTTATCAGTAGCATTTACCTCTACCATATAGATTCCTGGGTCTAAGTCACAGAATTCATACCCACCTGTACTATTTGTATCATTACTATCTAAATAAACATAGTTACCATTGTTATCTTTTTTATAAAGTTTAACAGTTATTCCCTCTATACCACTCTCGTCACTATCTTGAATACCATTAGCATTTTTATCTTCCCAAACATAGTTACCTAAACAAGCTGTTTGGTAAAGTCCAATATCCCAAGTTGGGTCTTTTTCGTTTTCACTTAAGTGAACAGAAACTGTTTTTAGAGTTGTTGTATTAACATCACTATCGTCATCCCTGTTATTGTTATAATCTTGGTCTGTTGCTTGTCCGCTTTGATCTTGCGGAGATAGTTTATATCCATTTGGTTTAACAACTTTTACATAGTAATCATCTGGTGCTAATCCACAGAACTCATATCCACCAGTACTATTTGTATCCATACTATCAACTAAAGAGTTATCACTAGCTTTATATAACTCTACTCTTACATTTGCTAAACCATTTTCTCCATTATCTTGAATACCATCACCATCAGTATCTAGCCACACTCTGTTACCAATACAAGCTGGTCTATAGATACCTACATCTACAGTAGTATTATTTCTATCATATCCTACAGTTACAACATCTGTTCTGTTGCTATCTGTGTTAAAATTACTATCTGCAGTATCATCTCCACCTTTATTTTTAGGTGAAACCACATATCCAGCTGGTGGAACAACCTCTACTCTATAGTTTTGATTTGGTACCAATTTACAGAACATATAGCTACCATCAGTTGTAGTAATAGGTGCTACATTGTTTCCATAAGCATCTGTAGCTGTATTATTATTTTCATCTAATAGTTTAAATGTTACTGGCTCTGTTACATTATTTTCAGTAGCATCTTGAACACCATCGCCATCTAAATCATGCCATACTTTATCGCCAATACAAGATGTTTTAATAAATCCAAAGTCTATTGTCATATCACCAGACTTTTCATGAGTATTTAATGTAGATGCTGGTGTATCATCTGCATTATCACCTACTGCACTACTTGTTTCTACCTTTTCTGAGCCTGGCGTTAAAGTAATGTTACCACTATAGTAAACTTTATGGTTAGCTTCGAAACTTCCAATATTAGAATCTTTCTCTTTTACACCACTATCATCACCAGTTTCTTGGTTGATTGTTGGTGCATAATCTGCACTTGGTAGAGTTATTTTAACCTTATATGTTCCAGGAGGAAGGTTATCGAAATAGTACTTACCATCATTAGATGTTATCTCTGCTACTGTTGTACCATTTATATCAACTGCATCACTACCATCTGCTTTTAATAGTTTTACTTTTACACCTGGAATAACTTGGTCAGTTCCATCTTGAAGACCATCTGCATTTGTATCTTCCCAAATGTATGAACCAATACTTACAGTTGGAACAAATCCAAAGTCAACTGTCATATCTCCATTTGCATCGGCACCACTATCTTGATTACCACCACTTTTTGCTTCGTTCTGAGGCTCTTTTGTTGGAATTAAGTTAATTACAGGAGAACAAGTCTCATCACTTGGGTTTGCTTGTTCACCATTATCATCACCATCTTGTTGATTGTCTTGCGTATCTGTTGTATGGCTAGATACTGGTGCATCTACTGGTGGAATAACACACACTTTATAGTTACCAGATTTTAAACCATCAAAATAGTAATTGCCATTACTATCTGTTGTTGTTGAATTTACTTCAGTATCTGGAATACCATCTTTAGTTCCGCTAACATCTGCATATAGTTTTACAGTCACACCCTCTATACCTAGCTCACCTGTATCTTGAACTCCATTATCATTAAAGTCATAGAATACATTAGAACCAATACTTACAGGGTCATTTTTTGGCACAAAACCAAAGTCAACTGTCATATCACCTGCATCATCATCTACATTATCTTGTCCTTTACCTGTATCGTTAGGACCAGTTTTCTTCTCAACACCAGTAGTATCTGTTGGTTCTGTTCCAGGAGCTAAATGGATAACTGGAGATTTAACTTCTGTACCAGCACCTCCCGTTTGGATACCATTATCATCACCATCTGTTTGGTCATCACTGCTACTTGTAGGTGTACTAGAAGTATTTGCCCAAGTTGGAGGAACAACACCTATACAGTAATCACCTTGTGGTAGATTTTTGAATATATAATCACCATTATTATTAGTAGTAACCTCATAGTTGCTAGTTGGATCATCAGGTTTTTTGATCGGCGTAGAACAATCACTTGCATACAGTTTTACTGTAACACCAGGTATACCTTTTTCACCAGGATCTTGAATGCCGTCATTATCGTAATCGTAGAATACTGTCGAACCTACACTAACAGGTGGAACAAAACCAAAGTCTATTGTCATGTTACCACTGTTATCTGTAGTAGTATTATGATTATCCGCATCATCACCATTATCTGTTATAGGCGAAGATTCTGCTGTTCCTGTTGGCTCACTACCTTTAGTTACTTCAAATACTCCAGATGTATAACTACCATCACCATTATCTTTAGCTATATTTGAATCATTAGCTATATCACTATTATTTTGGTCATTCTGTCCAGTTGATGGAACATAATGAGGTGGTGGTGTAACTTTAACTGTATAGTTACCCTCTTCTAAGTTATTAAAATAGTATTTACCGCTACTATCTGTTGTTTGCGGTGCTACTGGTTGTCCATCTCTATCGTAAGCTAGTGTTCCATCTGCGAATAATAGCTCTACTTTAGCACCAGCAATTCCACTCTCTCCACTATCTTGTTGTGAATTGTTATTATCATCTGCCCAAACCAAAGAACCAATAGTTACCTCTGGACCTTTTGGCAATACAATACCAACTTGTCTAGGTTCTGCTGTTGGTAATAATTTGCTATTGTTGCTATAAGCAGTTCTATGAGCAAAAGAGTTCCATGCTGGATGTAGTTTATTAACATCTGTTACATCACTTCCAGGAGCTGCTTTAGGTGCCTTCATAGGAACTGTAATATTACACTCATCTAAAGGTACAATATTATTATCTATTTTAATTCTAATTGCTCTAACTTTTGAAGGATTAGCTGGTAGAGTTGTATTCCAGTCATCTGTACATCCGCCTGTCCAATCTGTAGTTATATCATCACTTGCAGATACCTCTGGACGGCAAGGATTATCTTCTTTGGAATATTCAATTACTACATCATTAGGATTTAGTATTTTACAACCTATTACTGTTGCAGCTCCGGTTAATCTTGGTCTCCATTCACTGCCTCTTTGCTGAGTAAATAGAGGCTCTCCAGAACCTGTATCTCCTTTTTTAGGTAAAAGATCATATAAAATATAATGATCTAAATTCAAGTTACCGCTATTTTTAATATTAATTAAGTATTTAAAATTACCTCTCTTTTGAGTTTGAGCAACGCAAGGGAATCTTGTATAATCATCACCATTTACAGTAACAGTTGGACACTGATCATTTTTAGTTAAATCAGTTGTATCAATAAATTTAGGAGTTAAGCTATCATCCCCATGAATCCACTTACTACCATTTAATACAGCTGCCGAGATAACAACTACCCCTCTTTGATTCATACACATCTTATCTGTACTACTGCCATCTCCATCTAAATCATTACTATCATCTTGTAGTTGAGAGTTTCCAGCACAAGAGAATCTGCCACTATTGTCAAAGTAGTAAACTTTGTTTGTATAAGTAGCTGCTACTGTACCATCTTTTACTTTTGTTTTTATCTTAATATCTACACTACTATTTTCATCAAAATCTTGACCAGTAAAATCAAATTTAATTATACTGTTACCACTACCATCAATTGTTACAGTAGGAGTAACACTATTTGCACCAGAAATAGACTCTACCCCTAAATATTCAAACTCTGGTGGCAATACATCTACTACTACAGGATTTTTAGATGGACCAGTAGAATCTCTTTTATCATGTTTAAAGTTAATTGTAAATACAACCTCATCTGCTGGTTTTACATCGCTAGATGGACTTGCACTCTTACTAATATCAATAGCTGGAGTCGCCTCTTCAATTTGAGCAGTAAAACACTTCTCTACGCTATCTGTTGTCCCATCGCTCTTTGTATGGGTTAACTGCATACAGTTTTTAACATCCTTAGGATAAGAACCTTGAACTGCAGAAGTATCCATCTCTATTTCAGGAGAAGTAGTAAACTCCCAATCTACTGGAATATCTGGATGTGTATCTATAGTACTTTTATCTTCAAATACCCATTTAATACAAGTTGTATTAGCAGCTAAAGGATATTCCGTATTAAGATTTCCTGCAACAAAACCATTTGTTATAGATGTATATGTAGCATTTTGGCAATCTCCTGCATGATCAGTTGCAGTAAAAACTTCTGCTTGAACATCACTAGCACCATTTATAGTATTTGGAGAACTCCACTCCCCTATTTTCAATTTAGTAGGTGCTAAACCTGCTGGAGTTTGTGGCAATGTATCGTAAACTACAAAGTCTGGAGTTGGAGCATTTGCAGTATGCAAATCTGCACTCAGTTTCCAAACCATAGTAGTGCCTGGCAGTACATCATCAGCAACTTTACTAGCACTAGGAATAGATTGTGCTACTACTATTGGCTCTGTAATATTTACATCTGGACCAACAACTCCACTATCATCTGTACCACTTAAAGTATTTATAATATTATCTCCTACGCTAAATGTTCCAGATGGGTATTTTAAGGAATATGTTTTACTAATACACTGTTTAGAATTATAATCTTTACCACTATATAGCGTAGCTAAGTTAATATCTCCTATAGTCCACTCTAAATTACCACCATTTTCTGCCGCATTATCTGGATTTTCTACAAGAACTGCACCAGCTGGAATAGCATCTGTTAATTTAACATTTGTTAAATCTATATTGCCAACTGCTTTATTTGCACAAATAGAAACCTTATAAGTTACAGGATTATCAAGTGCAGGACCAATAACAGAAGTTGGCTTAACTCTAACCTTTTCTAAACTATAATTTTTTGATGGATTATTAACATTAATAGCTTCAGCTGTAGAATCAACACTACTTGGTGTTCCATTATCTGGCTTTGTAATAACTGCTGTTGCTGTATTTGCTATAGGTTGACCCAATTTATAAGCATCCAATTTAATACGCATCTTTACTTGCAAATCAAAAGTATCACCGCCATCAAATTTATTATCTTTTACTATTTCTATACCGCTAGCAGTATCACACTTATTTACAGTAAAACCATTTGGAACTACACAATCCATAACTTCCATACCATCTGGAGCAGTATCTGTAATAGTCAAATCTCCACAATTTCCCGTTAATGAGTTACAAGAGCTCTTAAGAGTATATGTTACCACTTCTCCTGTATCTCTTGTTGTTGAACCTTCTAATTTTTTTCCAAAAACTAAAGTTCCTCTCGCACTTAAAGCCGTCTGCATAATAAGTGCAATAAATAATGCCCTTATTATATATTTGAGTATCCGCATCTTTAACCTTCCATAAATATATGTCAAAATAATTGTACAAGAAATTATAATACATATTATATTAAAGCTATATTAATTATTTAATATATGATAATATGGTACTTTATATGGTATTATTTTAATTATTTATTATATGTTCGTTATGTGTTAGATATAACTAAAATTACTTTGAGCTATCTTCTCTTCCACACTTGAACAGCACTGATTGAGTGTTGATAATTTCTTGAACTCTCTCTTATTACAAACTCTTCATTAAACTCATCTATTAATTCAAAATCTTCTACTAATATCTCTTTTAAAGTTTCTGATGTTTTAATACTCATACCATCTTTATAATAACCACCAAACCATCTATTTTTTGGAGTAAACTCTTCACTCCAATTATATGGCGATGCTAAAAACAAAATACCGCCACTATTTATTCGACTCTTAATATCATTTAAAAACTTCATTGGTTCATATAATCTGTCTAATAGATTCAATGCTAATATCAAGTCATATCCCGTATATATTGGCTTTAAATTACTAGCATCTGCTTGATAAAACTTGCACTTATTTGCAAATTTTTTACTCACTCCTATAGAGTTAAGTAAAAACTCTTTTTTTAAGCTTATATTACCCTCTTCTGGTATTTCATAAAGTATCTTGCCTCGCTCTTGCAACTGTACACCTATTTTAATAAATCTTGCACTAAAATCTAAGCCCCAAACTTCATCAAACTCTTTTGCTAATTCAAACGATGCTCTACCAACTGAACATCCAATATCTAATGCCTTAACACTATTTTCGACATAAGTCAATGCCTTTTTAGCCATTTTTGCAGGAAAGTTTGCTACATTAAAATATTCATCACCATAATGAAACTCAACATATCGACTAATAGACTTATCGCTCTCATACACATCATTTACAATATTATCAGCTTTTTCACTTACAATATATCTAAATCCAGCATGCTGAAAAAAGTGGCGTCTAAATGCATAACGGCTTTGAGTTAAAACTTCATTACCAGTAGAAATAAACGAAGCACCTTTTATAATATTGTGTCGATTATCAAATGTTGGCACTGAAAAGTCATCATAAATATTATGAACCATAAATCTATTAAACGGATATATTGGAGTATTAGTCCACTGCCACACATTACCTATAACATCATAAAAATTACCATGTTTAAATCTATTAACTTCACAACTAGATGCAAAATGTTCTAAATTAATATTTGCATTTACCACTTTACCCCAATCTGCTTCGTCTTTAAGCCCACTCTCTTGCCAAATTGCGTGCCACTGAGCTTCGGTTGGTAAATTATAATTTTGTCCATCTTGTATGCTTTTCCAGTTACAAAATGCTTTTGCTTCATGATAATTTACATCTACAGGAAAATCCAAAGGCATAGGCAATTCTTTATTTAAAGCTCGGTAATAAAATTTACCATCTCTTTTAATCCAAAATGTTGGATGTTTTACCTTTTTAAATCGCTTCCACTCAAGCCCTTCTTCTTCCCAAAATTTATCACTCTCGTATCCGCCATCTTTAACAAACTCTAAAAATTCACCATTACTAACAAGATATTTAGAAGCCATAAAATCAGCAACTTGTATAGTTTGTGAGCCAAACTCATTATCCCAACCATAAAATTTAGGATGTTCCCTATCTCGCCCAAGCACAACTCTTTTAGCCTCTACATTTACTAACTCGTTTTTTGGGTAAGATGAGCTACTAAAACTATTACAAATATTCCATAACTCACTATCACTCTTTAAAAATTTTAAATCTAACTGTCTAAAGAGTACACTCGAAGTCTCTATATGTATTCTCTCGTGCTCTATACCCATTAAAATAATCCACCAAGGACTATCCCAGCCAATTGGTAAAGATATATCCATACTTTCAATAAGTTCATTTACAATTTGCTTTACCTTCGCTCTATATGCTTTAACTTCGCTAATCTTTGGCCATTTATAATTATTTGGATTTAAATCATCCCAACTCATTTCATCCACACCAATTGCAAATATAGATTCAAAATACTCATTTACACGCTTTGTATAAATTTTAGCAACATTTAATTTATTTATAAAAAATGTAGCCGTATGACCGAAGTAAAATATAAGTGGTTGACGCAAAAGTTCAGGCTGTTCATAAAAAGCTTCATCATTTATCAAGAGTTCAAAAAGCTTCTCATAAAGCTCATAAGTGCTATTAAAATAGTCTTGAATCTCTGACCTTTTGAATTCAGCATCACCACTATCTAATATTATATTTCTTTTAATATACTTTTTATTCATAAAGACCCTTAAGAGTAAAACATTACTAGATTTCTTTCGTATCCCTATAAAAATATAGTGCGTAACTTTGGATTATAATATAGGGCACTTTTAATATACCATATATTTTATCATAAATTTTGCGTAATTATGCCCATTCCATACCAAACTATATAAGATGAAAGAAAATTAAATTGTTATTATGGACACCTCCTTTGTCCTTAAGTTAAGAGTTTTATAATATTATCTGAAGTTACGCACTATATACAATATTTAATAGCATAAGAGAAGATGTAAGTTGCGAAGATTATGGAAAATCAACTCAAGATGGAAACTGTGCCATAATGCCTTATTATAGCACACTTAAAGATACTGTAAACTGCATAATAGGTTACAATCCGTCACACGAAGATATAAGTAAAATGGAAAATGACTGACATAATATATACATTATTTAAGATTTAATAGTTATAATAAATCATAAAAAGGGCAATATATCATAATTATTGGCTTTTTAAAATCTTAAGTAGGAATATTATGAGAAACATAAAAAGAACATTTTTAATAATTTTACCCTTTTTAATTCTAGCAACAGGTTGCAGTATAAAACAGCCTAAATACAATTATATATCAAAGCATAGCCTTGTAGGTGTAGCATCTTATTATGGTGAAAAATGGAATGGTAGAACTACTGCAAATGGTGAAAAACTAAATATTCATGCTATGACAGCTGCACATAAGACATTGCCATTTAATAGCATTGTTAAAGTAACACTTCTCTCTACTGGTAAAAGTGTAAATGTTAGAATTAATGACCGTGGACCTTACTGTAACAATAGAATAATAGACTTAACAGATGAAGCTGCAAAAAGATTAGGTATCTATAATCAAGGTATAGGAGAGGTTAAACTAGAGATACTTAGCAAGCCTTAGTACCATTCATGCTAAGTAACCTTAAATCTAAATTTCGCATTAGAGATTAACAATCTTTAACAAATCATTTGGCTATGGGCATTTGCTAAATATTTGTCAATTCTAATGCATAATTCGGGTTAAATTTTATCAAAGCTTAGTTGTGTTTATATTAGAAACAAAACTATACCCAAAAAGAGTATGAATATTAAGCTTCCATACTCTAAAAACTTAATAAGTTTTATATTGGTTTCACTTTTTTTGCGTACTTTTATTGTAACAACGACGGTAATGAATATAATTATACTTATCCCAAGACTCATAAACACAGCACTCAGGAATCCCACAAAATAGACTCCAAGCGACAATGTAAATAGAAAAATTGTTACAGTTCCAGGACATGGCACTATGCCAGCAGCCAAAATTACTCCTAAGTCGGTGCTTGTGGTATTGCATGCACTGCATCCACAGCTTGAAGTATGTTTGTGTAAATTAGCATTTTTTGTAGCTATTAACGGCGATGTGCCTGTACTGAAACGTACTTTTGGCTTGCGGTCTCTCTTATATTTTTGGTATATTAAATAGAGTGCAATTAGAATAATAATAACGGCACTAACTTTTGTAGTGGCTTGCTCAATATTAATAAGTGAAGAGCTGAACATAAGCCCAATTATATAATAAACAACCACTGTAAGCAAAAAAGCAGAGGATGTATTCACAACCCCAATTAAAGAGGCGATAGAGAATGCTTTAAAATAAGAACCCTCTTTTTTGCATAAAATAGCTACTTACAAGTGTTTTTCCATGCCCAGGCCCTACAGCATGAAGTACACCATATAAGAAAGAGAAAAGCAGAAGCCAAAAGTAAGAGGTAATAGAATCTTTTTTCTTGATATCTTGCAGCGTAGCTTTAAGTCTATCTTTTAGCCCATTGAGTTGTGTGCGAAGCATCTCTAATAGAGAGAATTTTGAACTGTTGCTTGTTTTAGAGTCAATTTGCGGAGTTAATGTACCATTAATTTCGTAATCAGAGTTATCTTTAGAGTTTGACTCAATAGCCTCTTGCGGTGCCGAACTTACATTCCTATCACTGTTATCTATATTTGCTATTTCATCATTTAATTCTCTCTCTTTAATTTGCTCAACTTCATTTTGATAATCTTTAAAAAAGTAGATATAAGTTTGATAATAAGTAGGCACAATTGCATAATAATCTTTATAATCTTTTAAGACAACATCTGCAAACATAAATGCGAAATTTCCGCCTTTATCGAAGTAAGAGAGTGAGAGTTTGTAATCTTTTTGCAATTTTATCGGAACTGTAAAACTGTATTTAAATATTAAACTTCCATCTTCAAAACTAACCTTACCTTTTTGTGTTATGTTTAGCTTTAAAAATTTATTATCAAACTGACTATCTTTTTTAACATATTGTACCTCTGTTACATAATTAAGTGTTTTAATATAGTCAATAATATTTTGAGCAAGTGATGCTCTCTCTTTTTCATTAAACTTTCCATTTCCATCTTTATCGTATGGTTTTAGCATAGAAGTAAATGATTTATGAAATCTCCACTTTACATCAAATTTTAAATGATCTTTTTTGTCATGTATAACTGTAATAATACCCACCTGTGGCATCGATGACTGACACATCGCACAGCCGGATGCAAGTGTGCTAAAAAAAGCGTAAAAAATATTATTAACTGAAGTTACGCACTATATGCAACATTTAATAGCACAAGAGGGTGCTTAATGTGAATAGTTTTTAATAAAAGCTAGCCAAAGCTAACTTGCGTTAAAAAGTGTTTAAAGTCAAGTGCCCTCTTGTGCTACCCGTAGGGCAAAACAAAAAAGCAACACCTATAAAAGAAAAATTATCACTCTTAGCTTCGGCTAGGAGAGAAAATTTATTCTTTCATATCTGTCACTTTTTTGATTTGTTAAATATTGTATATAGTGTGTAACTTCAGTTAGCAAAGGATTAATATGTCAGTACCAGAAAATGTAGGATGCAAAAATGAAAAATGCATTAAAAAAGATGAGTGCCAAAGACAAGTTATTTACAAAAACGGCACAGCCATAGAGGTAAAAAGTTTCGGTGGAAACGAACAAAAAGGGTGTGGTAAGTTTATCGCTAAAAAATAAATATTGTAGTGTGCGGTAAAGGCACCGCACAAATGTGTTAAATTTCTACTTTGAGTAACAAGGTCCATCGTGTAAATAGCTAGCATCGCTGACTTTACTTAACTCATTCATAGAAGGAAAAGTCTGTTTCTCGCCACCGCTTAGCTGACCACATACAATACCATTACTTACCTCTTGATATTGAATATGACTACCTGATTGCATACAACCATTAAATGCAATTGATGCTACTATACTAAATATTGTTAAAAATTTCATAATCTCTCCTTTTTTGATAAATTATACATCCAACTTATCAATGAAAGTTAAATTTATTACAATATGAAATCTATACGCTACCCTCATCTATCATAGAGTCTGCTACTTTTCTAAAGCCAGCTATATTTGCACCTACAATTAAGTTACCATCGGCTTCAAACTCTTTTGCTGTATCGTGTGCAGTTTTAAATATATTTTGCATAATTTGCCGTAATTTTATATCTACCTCTTGAAAATTCCACTGTGTCATAGAAGCATTTTGGCTCATCTCTAGTTGAGAAGTTGCTACACCTCCTGCATTTGCAGCTTTTCCTGGTGAAAATAGAACATTATTAGCTTGCAAATAATCAATAGCATCTGGTGTTGTTGGCATATTCGCACCTTCATTTACCATAATACAGCCGTTCTTTACCAAAGCCTTTGCATCCACAAGAGTTAATTCATTTTGAGTCGCACTTGGAAAAGCAATATCACAAGGTATCTGCCAAATTGCATGCCCATCTTTTGGGTAGTGTGCAACATCTATATACTCACAATCAGGATGAATTTTAGCATACGCTTTTAATGACTCTCTACCTATCTCTTTAACAGCCTTTAGAGAAGCTATATCTATACCTTTTTTATGATAAATTGTCCCCTTACTATCACTGCAAGCTACAGGTTTTGCACCTAAATTTATAAGTTTTTCTATTGTATATGTTGCGACATTTCCACTACCAGATACAACACAAATTTTATCTTTTATTTTTTTGTCATAAACTGCTAAGTGATTCTCCGCAAAATAGACAGAACCATAACCGGTAGCTTGCTTTCTAGCCAACGAGCCACCCCAATTTATACCTTTACCGGTAAGTGCACCTTCAAACTCGCCTGTCAATTTTTTGTACTGTCCAAATAGGTAGCCTATCTCTCGATGCCCTACCCCAATATCTCCTGCTGGAACATCTCTATTTTTACCAATATACTTGTAAAGTTCACTCATAAATGATTGACAAAAACGCATTACTTCATTATCGCTTTTGCCTTTAGGGTCAAAGTTACTACCACCCTTAGCACCGCCAATTTGTAAGCCTGTAAGAGAGTTTTTAAATATCTGCTCAAAACCCAAAAACTTGACAGTCCCCAAGTTTACACTAGGGTGAAATCTAAGCCCACCTTTGTATGGTCCAATAGCTGAATTAAACTGGACTCTATAACCCAAATTTGTCTGAACAACTCCAGCATCATCAACCCAATTTACACGAAATATAATTGTTCTCTCTGGCACAACGATACGCTCTAAAATATTATTATCTAAATACTTACTCTCACAATTTAAAAGAGGTTCAATTGATTCTAAAACTTCACGAGCCGCTTGATAAAACTCATCTTGTCCCGGTGAACAAGTAGCAATATAATTCAATACCTCTTCTACTTTATTTCTTACCATAATATGCTCCTTTTATTTAACTGAAGTTATTTAATTTTAACACATATTCAAGCACTATCTGTGTATTTATACCCATTCTGGAGCAAACTACACTATAACAGATATAAAAACTGTTTAATTAAACTGCCCAGCTTTACTTGTATTTGAATCTTTAACACCCTCAACTTCGCAACAATTTAGAAGTGATTTATCAGGGTGTTGTATAAAATCGTAGCCTCTATAAATTGTATAAAGTCCATATACAATTACTACTATCGATGCTAAGCTCATCATTGTTTTTCTTATATTGTTTTTTGTAAAAATACCTGCAAAAAAACCTAAAGTAAATAGTGATGGTATAGTACTAATTCCAAATATAAACATAACAAATGCACCCCAAATTGGGCTACCGGTACTTGCGGCTGTAACAGCAAAAAAGTAAACAAGTCCACATGGTAACAGCCCATTTAACAAGCCTAAAATGTAGAAACTACTTAAGCCTTTAGATTGGATTGTTTCTCTAAAAATTTTTTGATACCAAGAAGTTGAAGAAAATGAGTGCTCTAAAAGGGTTAAAAATTTAAATTTCCCAATTAATGAAAGTCCAGCTAATACCATAAAAACACCAGCAATAATTGTTAATGTTGCAATTGCTAAACTGTTAAAACTTAAAACACCACCAATTGCTCCAAATATTGCACCCATAGCAGTATATGTTGTAATTCTTCCAAGGGAATATGTTAAGTGTGCAATAGCTTGTGCTGTTTTAGGGCTTTTTGCATCTATTTTTGCACTGCTGTATGCTATAACAATACCACCACACATACCAATACAGTGCCCAAATGAACCTAAAAATGCTATTGTAACAATTGATATAATATCTATACTATCCATCTATTCACCTAATATTTTTTTTCTAAATTTTGGATTTACTAGTGTTTCGCCCCTATACATTCTTAAAACCATCTCTTTGAAGTCAATCGTTTTAGTATCAGTATTCTCTTTTGAACCAAAGCCATAATGCATTGCACTATGATATGTTGTGATATATTTAGCCTTTTTTGCATCTATCCATCTGTTGGTATCTATAGTATGAACCCAAAGTTTGGCACTATCTTTAAATGGCTTATTTTTTAACCACTTTACCATACAACCGGGGTCATCAAAAAACCAAGTTCTACCATCTTTTAGAGCTACTTCAGCAGAATTCTTTTCTGTTTTTATAAGCATAGCACACTCTGTATCATTAGTTTTATTTAATTTAATTGGTAAAGGCTTTTGTGCCATATTCCCTTTGGCTATAACTATAGGAGCATCTTTTTTCATATATGAGATGGCAATTATAGCAATTACAACAAGTATAGTAATAGTTAGCAATATAGATAAAACTTTTTTCATAAAAATACTCCATTTTTCAAATAATAATGTACAACATAAGCACTACAAATAAGCACAAAAAGCGTAAGACTAGTAATCGATACAGTTATTAAAATCTTACTTTTATATTTTAATAACCCTATTATAACCCAAATCAACCCAAAAAATAGACCAGTAAAGAGAGAGCCCCACACAAAATAACCGATATAATAGTACTCTTTTTGCATCATACAAAATGGACATTTATGTGTAGGAAGCTGATAAATATAAGTACCAAAAAAGTAAACTACTGCATAATATGAAATTGAACCAAATAGTAATAAGGTTAAAGTAACCAAAAGCTTATTATCCAGAAATAACGATAAAATTATTGAAACAAAAAGCGTATAATAAAGTACTAAAAGCATCTTAGTATCTAAGCCAAATGGTAGAGGATTAGCTCCTTCTAAATTACCAAAAAGAGCCGAACAACAACTTACTGGCACTGATAAATCTATATTAAATAGATAAGATATATCTAAATAAGTCTCTAAAGATATTAGTAAAATTCCAACCAATAAAACCAAACTTTTAAACTTTAAAAGAGGATAGTTTTTAGCTTTTATATCCAAATTATTAAGTGTTAAAAATAGTAAAAATGTAAATATGGTTATCAACTTTACAAAAAGTAAAGTCATACCATATTTATCGGCACTAATAACCCCAGCACCACACATTGCACCAGGAATTATAATTGACAAAGAGTCAATCATATAGACAAAATATATTAAAAGTGTCAATTTAAGTGTAAAGAGAAAAGTAGCTATTGTAGATAATAAATAACTCTGTTTTTCTAACTTTAACTGTTTTGAAGAGAAACTATTAAAATCCCAAAATCTTAAAATGGATATATCTTTAAAAAATGCATAAATAGCTACTAAGAAAAGTGCAGCTTCGCTAAATAAATATACTATAACAAGATTATTTAAAAACAGCTCATTCATTTCTCTTTACTTAAATCTCTTCAGTTGCTTTAAACTTACCATCTTTTAACTCTTTTAAAAACTCCTCTATAGAGTATCTCATTCTATATTGTGGTGTCATTATATGTATTAAAATATCACCTAAATCTACAACAACCCAATCATCGCTTTCGTCTGCACCCATTAATTTTTCACCTAAGTTTCTTAACTCTACTCTTAAGTTATTATAAAGTGCTGATGTATGTTTCCCACCAAGTGAATTTACTAAAATTACTTGCTTTGCAATGTAGTCGCTATTTTCTAGGTTAAAAACTTCTATCTCTTCTGCTTTTTTCTCGTCTAAAAATTTTACTAATTTTTCTACTCTACTATCTAAGTTACTCATTTGTATCCTCGTTTATATTATTGTTGATATTATATTCTAAAAGCACTTGCGATTTAATTTTTTTATCCAAAAACTGCAACTTTTTACCCTCTCTTATCTCTGTAGAGCTAACATTTATGCTTATATTTAGTAAAATATACTCTCGCAAGGCTTTAAGCTCTAAATCTTGCCCTTCTCGTGTTGCTACAATCCAGCAAACTTGGCTATTTAGCTTTTCAAAACTTGCCCATTTTGTTATGCTTTTTAAATTGTCTGCACCTATGATGATATACTTAATATTTAACTCTTTGCTTAAGTGTTCAAAACTCTCTATTGTATAGACTGCTCTATTTTGCTCTATCTCGAAACTATTAATCTCTACACCTTCTAAATCAAAAGCCTCTTTTACCCACTCTAAGCGTTTTTGCGGCTCTACATTGTAGCTACTTTTAAAGGGGTTTAGGTAAGTTGGCATAACTAAAACTTTGTCTATCTCTTTTAACTCTAAAGCCTTTTTAATAATCTCTAAATGCCCTAAATGTGGCGGGTCGAAGCTTCCACCAAATAGTGCATATGTAGCGTTTTTTTGCACACTATAACCTTTGTTGATATAAATATTTGCTATTGTAACATTTACATTCGCTTTTAACCCTTTTTTTAGTAAAATTTAGAAAAAAGATACGGAGTCCTGATGCAAACTATTAAAGATTTAGATATAGATGGCAAAAGTGTATTTATAAGATGCGATTTTAATGTACCAAAAGATGAGTTTGGAAACATTACTGACGATAGAAGAATTAGAGCAGCCTTGCCTACAATTAGATACTGTCTAGATAGAGGGTGCAAAGTTGTGCTAGCTTCGCACTTTGAGCGTCCAGAGCCAGGTAAATTTACGCACGAACACTCTTTAGAAGATGTTGCAAAGAGGTTAGATGTTTTACTAAAAATAAAAAGTAACCTATATTTTGATGACTCTAAAGAGGGAGCCGTAATAACAAAAAAAGCTAAAGAGTTATTTGACAAAATGGAGGGTGGCGATGTTCTGCTTTTAGAAAACCTCCGTTTCGATGCTGGTGAAACTAGCAATAGCGAAGAGTTTGCAAAAGAGTTAAGCCAATTTGGCGAAATTTATCTAAACGATGCATTTGGTGCTTGCCATAGAAAACACGCATCTATTTATGCTATTACAAAATTTTATACCAAAAAAACGAAAGGTGCTGGTTTCTTATTGGCAAAAGAGGTAAATTTTTTCAGCCGTATCTTAAAAAACCCAACTCGTCCATTTGTTGCTATTGTTGGGGGTAGTAAAGTATCTGGAAAACTTGAAGCACTAGACCAACTACTCGATGCAGTAGATAAAATTATAATTGGCGGTGGTATGGCGTTTACATTCTTAAAACAGTTAGGCTACGAAGTAGGAAACTCACTACTAGAAGAAGACTTATTAGACGAGGCTCAACGCGTAATGGATAAGGCAAGAGCAAATGGCGTTAAAATTTATCTGCCAGTAGATGTTGTTGCTGCACCAGAGTTTAGCAATAATGCACCAGCTAAGTATCTACCAAGCCAAGAGATTCCAGAAAACTGGATGGGCTTAGATATTGGACCAGCATCTACAAGACTTTTTAGAGAAGTTTTAAACGATGCACAAACTATCATTTGGAATGGACCAATGGGCGTTTACGAAATGGATAAATTCGCAAAAGGTTCAACCAAAGTATCGCACTATGTAGCCGAAACTCACGCAACTACTATTGTTGGTGGTGGAGATACTGCCGATGTTGTTGCAAGGGCTGGAGATATAGACGAAATGACATTTGTAAGTACAGGTGGAGGAGCAAGCTTAAAGCTTTTAGAGGGCAAAAAGCTTCCTGGTATTGAAGCATTGGAGGCATAATATGAGATTTGTAGCAAACTTTAAAATGAACCACACAAGAGCTTCAACTCAAGCATATATTCAAGAGTTAAATGCCCAATTAGAGGGCGTAGATAGTGGTAATGTTTTACTATTTCCACCAGCAACAGCCCTTTGTGATGCTAGTGGCAAAATTGATATTGGTGCACAAAATGCCTATTTTGAAATAAATGGTGCATACACAGGCGAAATTGGGCTTGAGCAGTTAGGAGAGTTTGATATTAAAAAAATTCTTATCGGGCACAGTGAGCGACGCGAAATTTTAGGCGAGAGCCAAGAGTTTATCGCTAAAAAGTTCGAATTCTTTAAGGCTAATGGCTTCGAGATAATCTACTGCATTGGCGAGCCACTAAGTGTACGAGAGCAAGGCGAAGAGGCACTCTTTGAGTACCTATTTAGCGAATTTGATGGCATAGATACAAGTTACGATAACTTTACAATCGCTTACGAGCCAATTTGGGCAATCGGTACAGGTGTTAGTGCCACAATCGAAGATATAGAGTTGGTACACAACCGCTTAAAGTCACAATTTAACAAAGAGTTACTTTATGGCGGAAGTGTAAAGGTAGATAATATCGCCGATATTGCCAAAATAGATAGCGTAGATGGCGTACTTGTAGGCTCTGCTTCGCTAAAGGCAGACGGTTTTGCCGAACTTATAAAAAAGGGGCTAATTGCTTAAAGTTATAGCTAAAAAGGTGGCATATATTATTTCGATGCTACTTTTAATCTCTTTAATCTCTTTTGTTGCTATTTACTCTGCACCCAATAGCTTTATGAGTGCAGGCGGTTTAAACCCCAATATGACACCAGAAGCGATAGAGCATTTAAAAGAGGTTTACGGCTTAAACAAGCCATTTTTAGAGCAGTACTTTGGCTGGCTTAAATCGATACTAAAATTAGACTTTGGTATCTCTTTTGCAAGTGGAAATAGTGTAATTAGTGAAATAAAAAGTCGAATTGGTATTACACTTGGAATTAATTTAGCCTCTATGATTATAATCTTTTTTCTTGCTATAAAATTAGGTGTAGAGAGTGCCCTAAAGGGTGGAAAGTTCGAGAAATTTGTAAAGCAGTTTGCACTACTTAGTTATGCCACACCATCTTTTTACTTGGCACTAATTTTAATAATGTTTTTTGGCTTTAAACTTGGCTGGTTCCCAATATCTGGAATAGAGGGTTTAAAAGCAAGAACAGGCTTTGCCCACTATTTAGATGTAGCTTATCACTTAACTTTACCAATAACTGTAGTTGTTTTTACAGGCTTTGGTTCACTAGCACTCTACATCCGTTCACTTACTCTTGATATTTTAAAAAGCGATTATATATTTTTTGCAAAAGCAAGAGGGCTTAGCAATAAAACAATTAAAAAACGCTATATCTATCCTAATTTAATGCCATTCATAGTCACAATTTTAGGGCTTTCACTCCCCGGATTACTTGGAGGAAGTGTAATACTAGAGCAGATATTCTCAATAGATGGAATGGGCCTGCTATTCTTTCAATCCGCTTTGGCAAGAGATTACCCAGTAATTATGGGAATACTAATTATTGGAGCTTTTCTAACTCTGCTAGGTAATGTTATAGCAGACTTGATACTTTTAAAACTTGACCCTCATAGAAAGGGTTAGTAATTGGGGATGAAACAAAAATCGTTCCCTAAACCAAAAAATACTACTCCTTAGCACCTATTATTTAATTAACACCTAGTCCCTTTCAAATAACGGGACGACACACAGGTCGTCCCCTACAAACACCCAACCATTAACTATCAACCAATAAGCCTTGCGAAATCTCTACAACTCTATGCTCGAAATCTAACTCTTCAAATAGGCTATCGTGAGTTGCAACTATTATGGTTTTGCCCATATTGTGTAACTCTTTTAGGGTTTGAATAAAGCTTAAAGAGTTGGCTCTATCTAAGTTGGCTGTTGGTTCGTCGCATAGTATTAAGTTTGGGTTAGCTACCAATGCTCTAGCGATTGCCCCTCTTTGCTTCTCTCCACCCGATAATTCGCTTGGAGTTTTGTTGGCTTTATGCTCTATGTTGGCTAACTTTAGGGCATCTTGTGCTTTTTGTTTTGCCTCTTTTAGCCCAATTCCACTTGCTATTAGTGGCACCATTGCATTATCAGACATGCTAACACCATCTAGCAAATTAAAATTTTGAAACACTATACCAATCTTTTGGGCTCTAAAACTACTTAAATGCATATCTGGCAGTTTAGATATTGGCTCGCCATCTACTAAAACTTTACCATTGCTAGGTTTATCTAAGCCTGCAATAATAGATAATAGCGTAGTCTTACCGCTACCACTAACCCCTTTTAGAATAACACACTCACCCTTTTGTATATTTAGATTAATGGCATTTAAAACATACTGCTTCTGCCCATCTATTTCGTAAAATTTATTTAAATTCTCTATTGCTACCATAATTATCCTTTAGGGGGTCAGGTGATGAAAATAAACTTTTTTGTAAAAAAGTTTATTTTCATCACCTGACCCCCTATAAAAAACTACCCACTAACAACTAACCCCTAACCCCTAAAGTGCCTCTTTAGGCTCTGTTACTGCTATTTTCCATACTGGTATTAGTACAGAGCCTAAAAATGCAACTGCAAAAACTATAAAAATTGTGCTTAGCACGCTATAATCTACCACTGGAGTAAATGTAGCAAACTGTTTTAAGTTTGCTCCACCTAAAAATATATCTTTAAGTATAGGTGCACCCAAAATAAATACATAAATATATGCCAAACTACTGCCAAGCACAAATGCAAAAATTACTAAAAATATATTCTCTAAAAACTTCAGCTTTAAGACATCTTTTATACTCCAACCAACTGCTCTTAGTATTGCTATCTCTTTTCGCTCTAGCGAACTTGCTAAGCTGTATCGCAAATATAAGAGTAAACTAAATGTAGCAATTACAATTAAATATAACACCAAAAATAGCCCGCCTTTATAGTTAAACAAATTCTCATAAGCTTTTTTCATATCTTTTTTACTAACAACTCTTGTACTAAAATTTAGGCTTTCTAGTTTTGCTTTTATATTTGCCCACTCGCTGTCGTTTGGCACATTTAGGGCAATATCTGTTAATTCATTCTCTTTTAAACCCAATACTTTTTGAGCCAACTCTAGTGGCATAACTATTATATCATTACTAAGCAGTGAACTTTTAACATTTAATGCTTTAAAAATATTTACCTTTTGCATCTGTCCACTTGGAGTTAAAAAATTGTAATTGCTTGTATAGTAATGGCTCTTTAAATAGTTTAAAACACCCTGCCCTACTAACATATTATCTTTAGATAAAAACGGCTTTAAATCAACGCTATCCATAATTTTTGCTAACTTTTTATTGCTCTGTTCATCTAAAAAATCTACCCCAATAATTAAAGCACTATATTTATCATCAAAAAAGTATCTTCCATAAACCCTTTTTGTAACTTTATTAACACCATAAATATTGACTATTTTATCTACTTGTTCATCTTTTATAGGCGATACCCTGCCACCTTTAATATTTTGCACAATAAAATCTGGCTGAGCTATTAAAGTTTGATTAAGTGTATGTTTAATTGAGCTAGAGATAAATAGCACACTACTTAACAAAAATATAAGCAGTGTAGAGATAAGCACAATACCTACAAATCGTCTCTTCTCTTTTAGTAAATTTAGTGTTAAAAAGTAAAAAAATGAGTTATTTCTCATAAACAAATCCTATGGTATCGATAGTTGGCATATCAGGATATACGCTATTATCTAAACTTTTATCTAAATGTGGCAAACGATTCTCTAAAGCTGTAACTCCAAATGCAGGTTCTATAATTTTGCTAAGCTCTGCAACTTTTTTTGTCTGTAAATCTATACCACTCTTATTGAAAAAATAGTGCCCACTCACTCCCAAAAGTAAAATAGTTAAAATCGCTATATAAGTTAGAAACTCTTTAATCAATGTTTTGCCTTTTTTATAGGGGTCAGGTGTTGAAAATACACTTTTTGTTTTACAAAAAGTGTATTTTCAACACCTGACCCCAAATGTGCTACTTTTTATCTAAACTCATTACTATCTCTGGCGTAACTTTGCTAAACTCTATAAGCTTACCACTATGGTCTGCTATAAAGTTTTTTGCCTCTTTTTCGGTTTTAAATGGTATTAACTCATTACCCATAGGTCCATAAATTTTTGAACCTATTACATAAAATGCTTTTGTTGCATTTAATGACTCTAAAGTGTAAAAATCTCTAACCTCAACTTTACTGATTTTATCTCTATCATATTTAAAATCTTCATCAAAAAAGTAATATTTTAGCATATCTTTTACACCATCGAAGTAGAAATTTTTTCCATCTACTACCATATGTGCAGCCCATTTTGGGTATTTATAAACAAACATTCCACATACAGGGCATTTAGCACCATTAGGAACTTTAAATTTTGCCACCTCTTTTGTATCGCCTTTATTAAGCAAATAATAAGCAACTGCCTTTATTTTGTTTGTACCAATATTACCACAAGCTTTACTACTAGCTATTTTAGATATAAGTTCATCTACATTAGATTTATCTTGTGGTAATTTATCTTTTTGACAAAATATTTTAGCAATCTTTTGCCCTTTAAGTGCAAGCCTTTTAACTACAGAGGGGCTCAACTCTTGTGAATATATAATAACGCTAAAAATAGAAATAGCAAGCAGAACTTTTTTCATAATTTGCCTCAAAGCATAAAATAGTAAGATATATAAGATTTTATAGTAGTTTTATTAAAAAAAAGTTAATAACTGAAGTTACGCACTATATACAATATTTAACAAATCAAAAAAAGTAACAGATATGAAAGAACAAATTCTCTCTTCTAGCAAGCTTGCGAGTGATAATTTTTCTTTTATATGTGTTGTATTTTTGTTTCGCCCTACGGGTAGCACAAAAGAGCACTTACTGCAAAAAGTTTTTAACGCAAGTTAGCTTTGGTTAGCTTTTATTAAAAACTATTCACATTAAGCACCCTCTTGTGCTATTAAATAATGTATATAGTGCGTAACTTCAGTTAATAAAGGTCAAAATTACATAACTAACTGAACTATATACAACATTTTCTCTTCTTAAAACTTTTGAAAATAGAAAAGATAATAGTCAACTCTACTGCTATAAGCAAAAAATGTAAATCGTAAACTTTATCTTTATTATCAATAATGCCTTGATACTCTAGCAATTTATAAAATATATATGAAGCCCCCATACCGACTAAATAGCCAAACTGTTTGGCTGTATCTATAGAAGTAAGGAGTTCATCGCTTTTGGCAATTAATGTTTCGGCTCGTACCAAATATGAGCCGAATACAAATGTTAGCTGATAGCCAAGGTAAACTAACAGTGCTGTTTGGTAGGTATATGGCTTAAACAAAAAAACAAGCATTACAACAAGAAGTACCAATTCAACCAGCAAAGAGATTCTAAAAAACCACTCGATTGTTAATATTTTATGGTAAAACCTTGCAACTATCAACATAGCAAGTGCTAAAGCAATACCCCCTACAGAGTATATAGAGGGCTTTAGTGGTGCATAAATAGTAAAAATAGCCCCAACACTCAAGCCCAAAAATAGTGAGTTTAAAAACTTATATCTAAGATACCAAGATGGATTAAGTGTTAGCATTTATACCCTTTATTATAGAAGCTAAAAGCATAAAGCTGAATGCTTAAAGCTTAAAGCCTTTTATGGTGCGGTGAGGCACCGCACCCTATTAATAACTAATAACTAATAACTAATAACCAATCACTAATCACTAAAACTTATACTCTACAGTAGCATAAAAGCTTCTACCTTCTGTACTGTAACCCTTAACAGTTTCGTAAGATTTATTTAACACATTTTTTATTGTTGCATTAAATTTAAAGTTATCATTAATGCTTGTATTATATGTTAAATCTACAGTTGTGTAACTTTTTAGTGTTACATCTTTGAATGGGAAGCCACTATAATCTACATCTCTTCTTTTACCAACATAATTAGCAATTACACCAACATGTGAAGCCTCTCCAAAGTAGTAATCTAAATATATAGAGCCACTGTTCTGAGGTATTCTTTGTGCCTTTTTACCTTTATCATCTTTGTATTTAAACATATGTGTCCAATTAGCACCCAATACAAAACCACTATTTCCAAATGCATACTCACTACTAACTTCTAAACCTGTTGTCTTAACACCATCACCAGCATTAAAATAGTTTGTTTTAAATGTTGTTGGATTATAACTAGAAGTGATTTTATCTTTTATTTTATTACTAAAATAGGTAAAATTGATATATTTTTTATATCCCATTGAGATATCAAACCCTTGAGTAGTCTCAGGTTTAAGTTCTGCTGATGCATTGCTAAACTGGTATAGACTTGGTGCTTTATATCCAGTATAAATATTTGCTGCAGAGTGTAAACCTTTTACAATTTTACACTCTCTTTTAATACCAAATCTATATGTTCCTTTGTTTTTAAATTTATCAAAATCATCATATCTAGCTACTAAATTAAATGTTGTATCTGCACCTAAAAGAGAATTTACTCTCTGTGTGTAAGAGGCAAACACTGCACTATTTTTAAATTTAGCCTTATTTGGTGTAGTTCCAAAACTTGAAACAGAAAGTGTATCTGCTCTGTTTATTGTATGCTCAGCACCTACTGTTAAACTATTTTTATCACTAAATTTATAATCAGCAGTTAGTGAAGCTTGTGTACTTTTACCTGTAGTGTTATATGTAGAATTTGCACCTATATAGCTTCTATCTATCTTTCTTTGTGAAACTTTAGCATCTACACTCAAGGCATTATTTGTATATTTGTAGTCTATGCCATACAGTTTTTGGTCACTTTTTCCATGTGAAGTTTTATCATTAGCATTGCCATTATCATAATCGAACTTGCCATAATCTCTACGTACAAATATAGAAGCTTCATTATTTGTATTAATATTAAATTTACCCTTTAAATAGTAGTTTAAATTTTTATATCCATCTTTTTCGGCACTTCTTGGTGCTAGTGCAGATATACCATCTGTATCTAACCAATGTGCACCCAAAGATAGAGAACCTGCTTTAATGTTTTTAGAAATATCAAAGCCAGCATCTTTAGTAGAGTGGCTACCAGCTTTTAAAGATATTGTTGCACTATCTTTAGAGCCACCTTTTGTAATAATATTAATAGTTCCAGCAGCTGCACCAGCACCCCAAATACCGCTCTGTCCACCTTTTATTATTTCTATTTTCTTAATTGAATCTATAGAGATATGCTCTAATGCTCCAGCAGCACTAGGAGCTGTATAATCAGTTAATGGCACACCATCTAACAATACAAGTAAGTTGTCACTCTTTAAACCTCTTACAAAAACCGAAGAAGTTTGTCCTGCTCCACCATTAGATGCAACAACAAATCCTGCTGTATGGCTTAATACTTCTGGCACACTTTGGTAACCGTGTTCTTTGATATCTTCAGCAGTAATAATAGTAACATTTTCTGTTGTATCTTTAATCTTTTGCGGTAATTTTGAGCTAGAAGTTACAACAACTTCGCCTAAATCATCTGCTGCGAATGCTGGCGATAGTAGTAATCCAGCTGTAATTATACTTAGTGTAGTTTTTTTCATAATATTCCTTGTTTTGTTTTTATTAATATTTTGCGTAGGGGTAGCCCTTGTGGCTACCCATTAAACTGCTGTAAAATCTGTTTTTACTGCAATTTAAACTAACGGAGCGACCTATGTATCGCCCCCTACAAATTGCTTATATCTTGATTAAAATTAAACCAGGGGGGAGAGGTTTTGTTTTCCTCTATTGTAAAGGCAGACTTGTGGTATTGGTGGCTACTATCAATGCAACATAGTTTGTGCAAAGTAGAGAACATTGCAATGATTGCTAGAGAGAAGTATCTCTTTTTTCTGCCTTTTAAGTGTTTCATAAGGCGAATTTTACCTAATTTGGATAAAAACACTCTAATATACTTAGAAGTTTTTGGTAAAATTAAAATAATAGAATCCACAAGGAAATATATTGACAACTACAGAGAGAATTAAACAACTTTTAAAGAAAAGAATACTTGTAATAGATGGTGCTACAGGTACACAAATACAGAATTTAGAAATTCCAGAAGAAGCATGGCTAGATGAGCAAGGGCAAGAGCAAGAGGGGTGTAACGAACTCTTAAATGCTACTGCACCTGAACTAATGAAAAAGGTGCACAATGCTTACGGTAAAGCAGGAGCTGACCTTATTAAAACCAATACATTTGGTGCAATGCCATGGGTTTTAGATGAGTATGGCATGGGCAGTCGATGCTACGAACTCTCTAAAAAGGGTGCCCAAATTGTAAAAGAGGTGTGCGATGAGTACTCTACCGAGGAGAAACCACGCTTTGTGTTAGGCTCTATTGGACCTGGAACTAAACTTCCAAGCCTTGGACATATACACTATGATGAAATGTTCGAAGGGTATAAAGAGACAGCTCTAGGGCTTATAGATGGTGGTTGCGATGTATTTTTACTAGAGACATGCCAAGACCCATTGCAGATTAAAGCTGCGATTCACGGATGCGAAGAGGCAAAAAAAGAGCGTGGAATTGATGTGCCAATTATGGTATCTGTAACGATTGAGCTTAGCGGTACAATGCTTATAGGAACAGATGCCACAACTATTGTAACTATTTTAGAGCCGTTTAATATTCTATCTTTAGGCTTTAACTGTGGTACAGGGCCAGACCAAGTTAAGAAGCATTTAAAAACGCTATCTGAACTATGTTCTATACCTATTTCGGTGCATGCAAATGCTGGTTTACCACAAAACCGCGGTGGATACACTTACTACCCGATGGGACCAGAAGAGTTTACAAATAAGCAGTTGGAGTTTACAGAGTTTGATGGTGTAAGCTTTTTGGGTGGTTGTTGCGGTACGACACCTCAGCATATTCACGCTTTGCAAAAGGCGGTTGGGAGTATTAAGCCCAAAAAACCAACTGGCAAAATCGAGCCAAGTATTGCATCGCTATTTAACACAACCGAACTTTTCCAAAAGCCAGCACCTCTGCTTATAGGCGAGCGAAGTAATGCGACAGGTTCTAAAGCCTTTAGAGAGCTAATTATCAACTCAGATTACGAAGGCACTCTAACAGTAGCCCAAGCTCAAGTGCGTGATGGTGCACACTGTCTCGATGTAAATGTCGAGTTTGCCGGACGCGATGGAGCAAAAGATATGAAGGCAGTTATGGAGCTTTATAACCAAAAAGTTCCTCTGCCACTAATGCCAGATGCAACTCGTGTAAATACTATCGAAGAGGCTCTTAAATGCATAGGCGGAAAGCCAATTATCAACTCTACCAACCTTGAAGATGGCGAAGAGAAGTTTCATGCAATATGTAAATTGGCTAAAAAGTTTGGCTCTGCACTAGTCTGCCTTACAATCGACGAAAAGGGTATGGCAAAAACTGCCGAGGAGAAGGTAGCCGTTGCTGAGCGAATGTATAAAATGGCGACCAAAATTCACGGTATAGACCCAAGCAACTTAATCTTTGATGTTTTAACCTTTACCGTTGGATCAGGTGATTTAGAGTACCGCGACGCTGCAATTCAGACTATGGAGGCGATTAGAGAGTTACGCACAAGACACCCAGAAGTTGGTACAACTCTAGGGCTTTCAAATATTTCGTTTGGCTTAAAAGCACACGCTAGACGCTTTCTAAACTCGGTATTTTTGCACCACTGTATCGAAGCTGGGCTAACAACTGTAATTATAAATGTTAAGCACATTATCCCAATGGCAAAAATAAGCGACGAAGACCGCGAAATTTGCGAAGAGTTGCTATTTAGGGCTGATGATGAATCGCTATTTAAATTTATCGACCACTTCTCGGATGTACAGATAGAAGATGCAGGAGCAGATGAAGCCTACGAAGCTATGCCAACTGAAGAGAAGATAGCAAAACTACTTTTAGATGGCGACAAAGAGCGGATGATTCCTTTAGTAGAAAAAGCTCGCCACGAAATAGACCCAGATAAAATAGTAAATGAAATTTTGATTGATGCTATGAAGGTTGTAGGTGAGCTATTTGGTTCAGGGCAGATGCAGTTGCCATTTGTATTGCAGTCGGCTGAAACGATGAAGGCAACGGTTGATTACTTAAATCCATACCTTACAAAACAAGAGAAAGAGACCGACACAACGCTTGTAATTGGTACAGTAAAGGGCGATGTTCACGATGTTGGTAAAAACTTGGTAGATATAATTTTATCAAATAATGGATTTAAAGTTATAAATGTAGGTATCAAAACCGACTTAGAGACATACCTTAAAGCTTGCGAAGAGAATAGCGTACAAGCTATTGGAATGAGCGGTCTGCTTGTAAAATCTACAGCTGTTATGAAAGAGAATTTAGAGACGATGGCAGAGATGGGGTTAGAGATTCCAGTACTTCTTGGCGGTGCAGCCTTAACACGAAGCTTTGTAGATGACTTCTGTCGTCCAATCTACAAAGGTCCAATATTCTACTGTCGTGATGCCTTCGATGGAGTAATTGCAATGAGCAGAATTGAAAAGTATAACGAAGACCCAAGCGTTGGCTTAGATACAAAGCTAGCAGGCGATTTGAAAAAGGTAGAGAAAAAAGAGGTTAAAGAGGTTGTTATACCGCCATTTGAAGAGATAAAAATGCCATCAACTGTACCAATTCCAACCCCACCATTTTGGGGCAGACGCGTGTTACAAAAGAATGATTTAGATATAAATACAATCTTTGAGTGGGTAAATAAAAAGAGTGTTATCAAAATGCATTGGGGCTACAAAAAGGGTAAAATGGATAAAGCCGAGTATGAAAAAATGCTAGAAGAGAAGGTTTACCCAGCATTTGAGCGTTTAAAACAGGAGTTTATCGATAAAGAGCTATTTGAACCAACCATAATTTACGGCTACTACCCATGCCGAAGCAACGACCAAGAGCTATATCTTTTCGATGAGAGCGAAGGGTGGAATGTAGATGAAAATGCATCAAGAGAGCCTTTTGATGAAGTTAAAGATAGACACACTGTAAAGTTTAGCTTCCCAAGACAACGCCGAAAACCACATAGGGCTCTTAGCGACTTCTTTAGACACGATAGACACGATGTAATAGCCCTAACTTGTGTAAGTGCAGGTGCAAAATTCTCTGAGTACGAAAAAGAGCTTTATGACGCTGGTAAGTACTTAGAGTACAATATGGTACACGGCTTCTCGGTGGAACTTGCCGAAGCCTTAGCCGAAGTAGTCCATAAACAGATAAGAATGGATTTAAATATTTTACGCGAAGATGAAGGTGCTACACTTAGAGATGTAAGAATGCGACGCTACCAAGGGGCAAGGTACTCTTTTGGCTATGCAGCCTGCCCAGACTTAGAGCAAAGCCGTGAACTGTTTGATGTATTAAAGCCCGAAGAGTTTGGTATAGAGTTAAGCGAAACATTCCAAATACACCCAGAACAGAGTACAACTGCTTTAGTGGTTCATCACAAAGAGGCTAGCTACTACGCGGTGTAAAGTATAATCCCGAATTATGTATTCGATTATTGTAGGGGATGACCTATATGTCATCTCATAAATTCAAGCTGGATTATATACTAGTTATTATCACCGTACCAAATAACCAACTTAAACTTTGAGTTAGTTACTTGGTGTAGCAATAAGTTAAGCCTCTTTATCTCCATAAAATGTGATAAGCCTAAGGCACAAAGCTAAAAGCTTAGCATTGCTGTCATTCTCGTGAAAACGGGAATCCACAGTTTAAATTGCAGAAAATGTACTTTTAGGCAGTTAAAATCGTAGATTCCCAATCAAGTTGGGAATGACGCAGTGGCTAGTTTTATGCTATAAGTGCCTTTTAGCAGTGTAAGCTAACGGTGCGACACATAGGTCGCACCCTACAAATCATATACTTATGTGAGTATAATTAGTGATGTTCTGCCGGTAATTCTGTTGAGTTACAGCTCTCTTTTGCCAATAAGTAGCCAATATATAAACCTAACAATCCTGCTAATAATAAACATAATGGTATCTCTTTTGCTAATTCTAACATTTTACTCTCCTACTATTACTTTAAATTCAACTCTTCTATTTTTAGCCTTATTCTCTGCTGAGTCATTAGGCACTAATGGATTACTCTCTCCATAACCTACTGCCTTTAATCTATCTGCTGATATGCCAGCTTTAACAAGTTCTGCTTTTACAGTGTCTACTCTATCTTGAGAAAGCTTTAAGTTGTAATCTGCTTTTCCATCGCTATCTGTATGTCCCTCAATAGTAATTTTTACACCTGGGTACTTCTTAAGAATAGTTGCGACTCTATCTACTATCTCTTTACCTTTAGGAGTTAAGGTAGCCTTGTTAGTTTCAAACTCAATTTTATGAAGGTGTAGAATATCTTTAATTTGAGACTCAATATCCTCTTTTACCTTCTTATCTACTTTGACTGTTGTGGTATTTATATCTTGAGTATTAGTTTGTGGTTCATCTTTTTTAACTTCTGGTTTATCATTAGAATCTAATGGATTTGTTCCTGCATTTTTCTCATCTATATTACTTACACCATCTCCATCGCTATCATTATTTACATCACTATCATCTGCATCTAGCTCATCAACTACACCATCATTGTCGGCATCTAGTTTTGCAGACTCTACTAAATCACTTTTGCCATCGCCATCTGCATCTTTACCCTTCTCTATTTTATCTATTTTACCATCTTTGTCGGTATCTGGTTCTACTTTAGAGTTAGGGTCAAGCGGATTAGTACCTGCTTTTACTTCATCTATATTACTCATTCCATCATTATCTGTATCATTATTTGGGTTATCATCTTCAGCATCCAACTCATCAACCACACCATCATTATCAGCATCTAGCTTTGCAGACTCTACTACATCACTTTTGCCATCACCATCTGTATCTTTGCCCTTCTCTATCTTATCTATTTTGCCATCTTTATCTGTATCAGTCTCTTTTGGTTTAGAGTCTGCATCTAATGGGTTTGTACCTGCCTTTTTCTCTTCTATATTGCTATAGCCATCGCCGTCGCTATCATTATTTACGCTACTGTCATCGGCATCTAACTCATCAACGACACCATCTTGGTCTTTATCGGCTTTTTCTGACTCTAATACATCGCTTACGCCATCTTTATCGGTATCTTTATTAAACTCTTCACCATCTGATTTGCCATCTGCATCAGTATCTTTATCGAATGGGTTACTGTTTATCTTCTCTTCATCTATGTTTAATACACCATCGCCATCAATATCACTATCATTACCATCTGTAATGCCATCTCCATCTAAATCTGGTAATTTAAGCTCTTGTTTTTTTACTTTAGGTGTAATACCTTCTTTACTATCTGTTGTTGGAGTATGCATAATACAACACAATAATATTAGTAATATTAAAGCAAGTATTGCAATCCTTAATTTTTTGCTCATAATTTTTCTCCTCTAATTATATATATAATTATCCTTATGTAAGAATTATAGCATAAAATTGTCAAAATTACTGATTTACTGAAGATACACACTATATATACCCATTCCAGACCAAACTGCACCATAACTGTAAATTAGAAAAGGGGCAATACAAAAACAGCACACTTTCATCGTTAAAAGGTTTTGAAGCTACTAGGAGCTCTTGTAACTTTTTACCTAACAATTTTACTGATTTGGAATTGTTATTATAGTGTAGCGTGGTTTTGGATGAGTATACAACATTTGATAGCACAAGATGGTGCTTAATGTTGTATATGTTTATAATGTTAGTTTTTTATTTTTTGGCTTCAATTGCTTTATGAACAACTGTTGTTAAACCCAATAGCTTCCAAGCCTGAAATCCAGCTCTATACCAATATATTTTATTAACTGGGTATCCATGTTTTACTATACCTTTTATAAATCTACTAGATTGTGCACACCACAAACCTGAACAGAATGCCGCAATATCTTTTGCATTGGTAAAATCATAACTACCATCTGGCTTAACTTTTGCTCCAAGTGCCTTAAACAGACTATCTACTACTTTTTTAGAGTTAATCTCTGTTAGAGTAAAAGGAATATTTATTGCTCCTGGAATTGTCTCTAAATTATAAAGACTTTTTAATCTTGCATCAACTAAAATACCTTTTTTAGTATAAACCTCTTTTTTTATAAAATCAATTAACTCTAACTCTCCAATAGTCTTTACACCATCTATAATTTTAATTTTTGGTATACAAAATGGAGGACAAGTTCTAGAAGTTTTTGCATAATCATCTGTTAATCTATTAGCAGTATCTTGTATTCTGGATATTTTAACATTTACACCATTGTCTTTAATATAAACATATGGGATATCTTTAGTAATTTTAACTAACTCGTCTGAATAAGCAAATGTGCATACAATAGAAATTAATAAAAAAATGAATTTTTTCATGTTAAACCTTTATGAGTATTATACTTCAATATGATTTTTATAAATGTATATACTTTTATAAAATCATACAAGAAGTTTTTATATTATTATATAGTATTTCAATCTTAATATATATAATAATATCTTAATTAGAAGCTTTTATAGCTTTATGAACAACTGTTGTTAATCCTAGTAACTTCCAAGCTTGCAAACCACCTCTATACCATACTATTTTATTTTTTGGATAACCTTTATCTGCTAAATTCTTAGCCAATTTTACTGATGCACTACACCAAAGACCCGAACAAAAAATTGCTAAATCTTTCGCATTAGTAAAATCATAGCTACCATCTGGTTTGACAATAGCTCCTAATGCTTTAAATAGACTATCTGTAACTTTTTTAGATTTAACTTGAGATATCGTAAATGGTATATTAATTGCTCCAGGTATTGTCTCTAGTACATAAAACTCTTTTAATCTTGCATCTACCAAAATACCCTTCTTCTTATAAACTTTATTTTTAATAAAATCTATTAATTCCAACTCTGCAATAGTTTTTATTCCATCTTCTATTTTCACTTTTGGAATACAGTGAGGTGGACATATACGAGAAGTCTTTGCAAAATCATCTGTTAATCTATTGCCAGTATCTTGAATTCGTTTTATAATTACATCAACACCACTATCATCAATTTTTACTTTTGGTATATCTTGGGTTATTTTTACCAAAATATCTTCAGCACTAAGTAAACTACTTAGTACTCCTATTGCCAAAAGTATCTTTTTCATTTTCTATTCCTATTAATTGTTTGTTGCTTTATACTCCGCATCAACTGGTACTCTTAACTTCATACCTATATAAATTCTATTTGGATTTTTAACCAAATCTGGATTTGCTTTATAAATCTTTGTATAAGCTGATGCTCTACCATATGCACGATATGCGATAGAGCTAAGGGTATCACCTCTTTTTACTACAATAAATCTAAGCTCTCCTTCTCTTACATTCGCCTCTTTATCAAAAGCTTTTTTAAATTTTAAGTTCTTTTGCTCTTTTTGCACATCTTCACTTTGCAAAATTGTATCAATTTCAGAAGACAATTTAGCTAAATCGTCATCTCCACCACTCTTCTTTTGGATAACAACTTTGTTAAATGTATCAACTTTTTTATTGCCAGAAGCTTTAACATTACTCTTTTTAATACTACTTGTATCTACTTTCTCATCTTTAAGCGTATCTGCCTGTGCTTGCTGAAGGCTTGCAACTAAAGCAGCATCATTTTGAGATACAGAACTTTTGTTTTCTACTTTTTGAGTTGTAGCAACTTGTTTTACTTGTTTAGGCTGAGCCACAACTTTATTTTTTTCTAACTCTTGTGCAACTAATTTAGCTATAGTTGCTAACTCTTGTTGAGACAAGCCTTTACCCGTACTTTTAGCTACTTTTGTAATACTCTTCTCTACTACCGTTTTAGGTTTTGGCTTCTTTTGTGTTTTTACAAGTTGCTCTAATTCATTAACAGAAGAGTCTTCTGATTGCTGTTTAGCAACTACAGCCTTTTTCTCTACCACTTTCTTAACGATAGGCTTTTGTATTGGCTGTTGAACAACTTGCTGTACTTTTTTCGGCTGCTGTATTACTTGTTTTACTTGTTGTTGAGCTGGTGCAGTAGTACTATTTCCACCAAAATATTTACTACCTAAAAAGGCTATTAAACCTAAAGCTACTAAAAATAGAATAACCAATAAGATTAAAAGTGTATATAAGAACTTCTTATCACTACTCTGTTTTTCCACAATAATAGGTTGTTGTGTCCCCCCTATTAAATCATCAAAATTGTTGTTTTTTTCTTCAAACATCTCTAACTCCTTCTTTTTCTTAATATTCTGTAGAAATTTCTATCATATGAACAGCTTTATTCATCTCATTTAACAGAATTGGATTTACCTTTAATAATAATACCAATTCTTTTTTACTTAAGCTGTTTTTATTGTAAAATGGCATAATTTTCTTCCATAAATTGGAAACTTTAATCAATTGTTTCTTTATTTTAGGATTTGTACATTTTGGAAGCATATACAATTTACTACCATTTATTAAAACTTTAAGAGTATCATTAAATAAATTAACTGTCTCTTTTAGCTTTGGTTTATAGCTATTTTTACCCATTTGATAAATTACTAAAAACTCTTTTGTCATCTTTTGAGTTAACATTCTTTGACGACCTGCCATATCAACCAAATTAATTTGAGCATTCTCTATGTAATTGCTATATTTTTGATTCATTATATTAAATATTTCAACTAAATGGTTACTCTCTTTTAAAAGTTCTATATTATGTTCTAAAATATAACTTAAAGCCTTTTTATCCTTACCACCACTGTTTTGAACCTTCATTGCTGCTTTTGCAAATGGCTCCCAAAGCTTTAATATTTTAGCAATTTGAGCTAATGCTTTTTTATTATGTGTTGCTTCTAATCCTAACTCCTTATCGCCATCTCTAAAGCCAATAAGTGTCTTTTTATATAATTTAACAAACTGCTCTAATCTTTGACAACTATCTGGAATTAAATGTAAAGAACACTCTATAGATAGTTTACTAATCCTTTGTGTTAACATTCTCTGTTTTCCAGCTAAGTTTACTAAATGTTTAGCACTACTTTTTTTATTTACAAAGCCGCTAATAATAGAATTTAACTTCATAAACTGCTTTTGTCTATTTAAAGATTTAGCATATAAACCAACTGCTTTATTCATATCTATTTTAGTTATATCCAACTCACTAATAACTTTTTTAGTTAATTCTTTATCATTTTTATTTTTGATTACTTTTGGAATTAACTCTTTTGCTTTATTCCAGTCACTTTTTACAATATCTAACTGTTTTCTAATTTTTGGTAATTTTGTTCCAACAATATTTAACTCTTTATCTCCATCATATAGACCTGCTAGAGTTTTATCAAACAATTTTACAGAATTAGTTAAACTTTTTAATTTATCTTTAGCATCCAAATTTGCTTGATACATAAGAATATCTTTTGCAATCATTTGTGTTAACATTCTCTGTTTTCCAGCTAAGTTAATATCATTTGCCATTTTTAACTTATTGCCACCTTTATTACCAAGTTTTGTGTACATTCCTACAACTTCATTCATATTTTTAAGAATTGGCAAATTATTATTTTTAATATATTCATATGCACTCTTATCATTACTCTTAGAATATATCTTTTTTACATTTTTATAAAATAGTTGCCACTGCTTATCTATACCCTTTAAATGTTGCTGTATATTTGCATCCTTAGTAGCGACTAAACCTAAAGTTTTATCTCCATTTTCTAACCCTTTTAATGTTTTATCAAACAGATTAGAAGTTTTTTTCAAATTTTGACTATTTTTATCAACATCTATACCAAGTTTTATTAACAGAGCTTCTTTACTCATTTTTTGAGTTAGCATTCTCTGTTTACCAGCTAAGTTAATGGAGTTGGCTAACTCTTTATCACTCATTGCATATACTGATGCAAATGCCAAAGAGATTGCTAATAATATTTTTAACATTTACCCTCCTTATTGCTGTTTAAGCACTTTAAAACCTAAAATTTGCCAATACTGCATACCACCACGATAGTATTTAATTTTATCTTTTGGATAACCTATCTTAACCAAATGTTCCATTGCTCTAGTTCCTTGTTGATCCCAAGGTCCATTATCAAACACCACCAATTTCTGAGCATCATCAAAATTCCATTTGCCATTAACTTTTTTAGCACCTAAAATTGGTAAAACTTGTTGAAGATACTGGTTCGAAGTATCAGGATTCAATATAGAAAACGGCAAATTAATAGCTCCTGGTATTGTACCCTCTTTATACCATTTTGGTAACCTAGCATCTACCAATACTCCACTGTTATTACTTACATCTTGCTTTAAAAAATTTAAAAGCTCTAACTCACCGTATGTTTCTATACCTTGTATTGGCTGAAATGGTTGCACACAAAATGGTGGGCAAGGCCTTGATGTTTTAGAGTAACTATTTGTCAACTTATGCTTTGTATCTTGTATCCTGTCTATTCTTACGGGTTCACCCATTACATCTACATCAACATATGGTAATTTTTGTGTTATTTTAACTTTATAATCATTAGCCATTGCACCCTGCAATGAGCCGATCAAATACATAGCAACAGCACCTAATATTAAAGATTTTTTTGTTTCCATCTACGCCTCCTGTAAATTCTATACCAATAATACCATAAAATCCAATGAAGTGTAAAAAGAAATTACAAAATTAGTATAAATTTAATAAGTTCAATTATTAACCGAAGTAATAATGAGCACCTCTAAAGATTATGGTTAAAAATTCTAGTATATGGTACTACTTTTTGTCTATATTTGCAAATTTTGCTATTTTTCACTAATGTATATATTTTATATCGAAAAATTCGAAGAAAAATCCCTTTTTTAGCCACAATATTAATTTTATATATCTATTTTTTATTTTTAATGTATAACAAAACTACACATATTTAAGCTAAGACTTAAGAATTATTATACATTTAAAGCATCTAATCTATATAAATATTACATATTATGGTACATTAATAACTATTTTTAAAAATTTTTAATAAAAAAATTTTTATAGTATAATTAACAATACTTTTTATAAGGGTTTACTATGTACTTTGATAAAATACTATACTCTGTTCTTATTAGTGCTACATTAGCCGCATCTAGTGTTCAAGAAATACAAAAGAATTCCAATGCTACAAGCAAGAAAAAATTAACAATTTCTGAAGCTACTCTTTTAGCCATAAATTCTGTTAGACTTAAACCTCAAATATGTTCAAAAGCAACAAAACAATTAAAATGGAATGAAAAACTCTATCAAGTAGCGAAAGAGCACTCCATAGATATGGCAGTTACAGGAAAGCTATCGCATACTGGCTCTGGTACAAAAACAGATTTAACTGCTCAAAAATTAAATTTACATAGAGGTAGCTTTTTTTATGAAAGAGTAAATCAAAAAGCTAACTCCAAAGAGTTACTTAGTGGAGAATTAGTAATTCGCTCGAACGCTATTGCACTTAGATCACCAAATGATTTAATAAAATATTGGATACAAAAACCAAAAGATTGTAAAGTAATTATGGATCCAAGATTTACAAATGTCTCTTTAGCAAAAGTAATTAGTAATAAAGACAATAAAGCATACTGGACACTTATGCTAATGGGTACTAGAAAAAAGTAATTATGCTCAGGTATTTACCTCGTTATCTCAAAATATACTAGTGTTGTCAAAGCTAGTATATTGTTATTATCATCACTTATTAACAAATATTTTCCATTACCTAAATTTGTTAAACCTTCAAAATTTTCCATATTAAAAAAATTATTTATTTTTAATTTTAAGATAAGCTCTTTTTTACAATATTCGTTTGTTTTACAACTTTTAATATTTAACTTTACTAAATTTACTTCAAATTTTCCTATAAACCAATTAAATGCACGCTCTAATATAAGAAGATTACCATCATCCATAAGCTCTATCTCAGATATTCCATTTCGTTTTACATCTTCCATATTTAATTTCCACTCTTTGCCACTTGTAGAATAGATTGTCTGTTTTTTTCGTTCTGTTCCTCTTTTTGGGTACTCCAAAGCTGTAATAAAACCATATTTTTTATCCCATGCTAAAGACTCTAAAGATTTATTATCAGAACTCAACTCTACATTTTGCAAAGATTTAGGCAATTTTACTTCATTAAGCATTAGCCCTTTTTTAGTAAAATGGAATACCTTAGTAATCCTCTCAAAGCTTATATACAACTCTCCTTTATCATCAAGAGCCATACCCTCACTGTCACTTCTATTGCCATTTAATACTACTCCATTTCTGTCTTTTAAGCGATATGAATGCAATGGCTTTAAAGCAAAGCTATTATTAGTAAATTTTGCATTAAAAGTAAATAAAACTCCTTTATCACTCAACATATATAGTATCGAAGTGTTTTTATCATAAACCAAATCAGAGATTTCACTAAGTTTATTGCCATCGATTTTATAACTTAAGCTCTTCTTTTCAATAATTCGTACATTTTTACTACCTTTTGTAGGTATAATTTTAAAGCCATTCAACCCCACCAACAAAATAAGCAACATAAAACTTTTCATAAATTGTTAAATCCTTTTTTAATAACTGATGTTAATAAAGGCTATAAAAAATCTATCCTTCATCCTAAAACCTAAGTATAATACCCATACCCATATCCATCTTTTTTTATCTCTATGTCATTATAAACAATACCTAAACCTCTTATTCCCTCTTCTTTCAATTTATCTATATTATTAACAAAAACTTTTTTAGAGTAATTCTCTCTTAATATATAAATATTTACATCACTTATATCCATTATTACTCTAGCATCTGCTACAATGCCAATAGGTGGTGTGTCTAAAATTATCACTTCATATACCGCTTTTAATCTCTCTATTAAATCTTTAAATGCTCTGCTGTTAATGAGCTCACTTGGATTTGGAGGTATTGGGCCAGATGTAATTACATCTAAATTTTCATATTGAGAAGGTTGTATAATTTCGTACAGCAAACTTTTACCAGAAAGATAGGTGCTCATACCTTTATAATTACTCAATCCAAATTTATCATGAAGAGTTGGCTTACGCATATCTAAATTTATCACAATAGTCTTTTGCCCAGTAAGACTAATAATTGTTGCTAAATTAACAGATGTAAAAGTTTTACCCTCTCCGGCAATTGTAGATGTAATAGATATCACCTTATTTTCGGATCGTGCCATAAATTGTAAATTGGTTCTCAGTGATCTAAAACTCTCAGATAATACTGACTTCGGAGAATCTAATACTGCTATTGCACTATAATTACTCTTAATATGTGGTATATTCCCTATAATTGGTATAGTCGTAACTTTTTCAATATCTTCTTTATCCTCTATCTTATCATTAGTTAAATCTTTTATATATGCTAAAATAACGCCAAGAATAAAACCAATTAATGCCCCTCCTAAGACAATTAGTTTTTTTCTTGGTTTAACAGGCTTATCAGCAACCTCAGCACTATCAATAATTCTATTGCTACTAATTGTAGAAGCCTTAACGATAGATGACTCTGAGCGTTTTTCCAATAAATAAGAGTATATCTTCTCATTTACCAAAAAATGTCTTTTTAAGTTTGTTAAAACTTTTTCACTTTTTGGAAGCTTTGATATTATTTTATTCTCATTTTTTAATGACTCTTTAGCAAAAGATTCACGCTTATTCAGTAGTCTTAGCATATTTTTTATATTTCTTAAAATTGAGCGTTTTAATTGAATAATAGAACTTGTAACTTTTATAACTTCAGGATGTGCATTAGTATATTCTTGTAACAACATTTTCTTTTTTATTATAGCATTTTGCAACTGTTGAACCATACTTATTAAAGAACCACCATCTGCCCCCATTCCAACAATAGATATATTCTCTAAACCTACTCCATTTTTAACTTGATTATAAAGTGTTTGTACAACTTCTCTTTCTAAAGAAATTGTAGTAAGTTGAGCCTCTAACTTGGCTGAACGCTCTACTACCGATTTGGCTTTTGTACTTAAATTAATAATATTCGTTTTCTTTTTATAATTTTCTAACTTATCTTCCGAATCTTTTAAATTTTTTGTTATAGTTTTTAATTGTTCATCTATAAAACTTATTCTCTTTGTAGCTTGTTTTGTTTTTCTCTCAATACTTTGCTTTATATATGCTTTAGCTAATGCATCTACATACGCTTTGGCTCTTTTTGCAATATTATCTTCAAATGATATTACAATAATAGAAGATTTAGGTGAAGCTTGTTTGACTTTAAGGTTTTTATCCAATTCATTTAAAACAGTTTTTAACTTTTCTGCTACAAATATATATTGTTTATGTTTAAAATCTGCTATTTTATCCACTTTTATTTCGAAGTAAGAAGTTTTTACCCATTGGTTAAACTCAATCTCTTTTTCAAAATTTGCCTCGCCCTTCTTTTTCACCTCTAAAGTGAATTTTCCATCTTTACGAGGACATATAGTAAATTTTACTCCATACCCTTTTTTTAACTCTACTTTAAACGGTGCATTTTTATAAAATTCAATTTTTCTATAATTATCTACATAATAGTAATGATTTATAAAATCAACTTTTTTTAAAGCCATTTTAGAAACAAAATGAGATTTTAATATCTCCATTTCTGTATCTACATTTTGAGAAGATTGCGATAAAGCTGTGGCTAATAAATCATTAACAGAAGGATTTGCCTTTTTTGCACTTATCTCTAAAGTAGAAGTAGCTTTATATATATTTGGCTGAAAATATATGTACACAATAGCAAAAATAGCTATTAAAATAGTTAAAAAAATTATTAATAATTTATGTTGTAAAGGAGTTTCTATAAGCTTCTCAAAACTTATTTCATCTACCATATAGTCTTTATTTTTCATTTTTTAACCTCAATTTGAATATATTATTAATTAAAGTTAAACACTAATTAAATATAGGGTACCTACGATGCCATTAAGTTAAGGAATATATAGCCATATAATGGAATTGATTATTAAATAAAATTAATAATTTTCCATCGCCGTCATTCCCGTGAAAACGGGAATCTACAATTTCAACTGTCTAAGTTGCAATTTAACTTTTTTGACAATTTAAACCGTGGATTCCACTCTCAAAGGAATAACTCAGTGGAAAAATTTTAGCCTTGTTCTTTAAACTTATTTCATTTTATGGTGTTAAAATCTTTAACTTAATGGCAATATAGAGTACCTATAGTGCATAACTTCAGTTAGTAATTCTATCATTAAAATATTATTAATGAAGATAATATTCAAATTTGTCATATTATTACCGTATAATCAGCCTTTTTATAAAATTTTTAGTTTTTCTTACAGCAAAAGTTTTATACCAATCATAATTATTATCACTCCAATGCTCAGGGTGTATATTAAACATTATTACATTTGGAAAGCTGTTAGATTTTAAACTATCTATAATCTCTTGAGTATGTTTAATATTAAAATTAAAAGCACTATCTACTTTATCTCTTAAATTAATAGAGCTATTATCCCACGACCTGCTGGCATCTGTAAGGTAGAGAACTTTGCTAAAGTCTATATCAAAATATGGCTCGCTTAAAAGCCCATACTCTCTATAGTCATACTTCTCCCAAAGCTTTCTGCTATCCCATTTAGATGTAGGTCTTCCGTGCATTGCAATATTTTTAATAGGGTAAATTTTACGCAATTTATTTAAATTGCTTTCAAAATCTCTTATAGCTTTTTCATAATCTCCACCAACTTCTGCCAAAGATTCATAATGATAAGCAATCTCATGCCCCATAGATGCAATCTCTGCAATAATTTCAGGCTTAAATGTTTGCTTTATTGTTCTAAAGTAGTATGTAACTCTAACACCTAACTCACTCTCTAACTTAGCCATAGCCAAAGAGTTTAAAGGCTTTCTATCAACATCATGACGCATTAAAAGATACTTTTTTTCAGAGTTAATATCGCTAGTAAAATACTCCTCTACAGTAATAAATTCATACCCAAAAGTTAAAAACTCTTGCAACATTTTCTTATAAATATCAAATGTAAAATCCCTCATAAAAAAATTCCTATTCATTAGACCCTAAAATATCATTGGTCGGTAAACCGACCCTTGTATAATACAAATAGAGGTAAAGATGATAAAATACCTCTGAAGGATTAAGGGTAAATCGAACCGACCTAAAGCATTAAAATAGTCAAAAATACCTATAAGATATAAT
>Ga0256829_1000307_pt1 | contig 54854 bp, 43 predicted proteins | sample 131447metaG_FD_185979 | JGI IMG/M metagenome (GOLD analysis project Ga0256829, IMG submission 185979) | Hydrothermal vent microbial communities from Lau Basin, Pacific Ocean - 131-447 | ecosystem: Environmental > Aquatic > Marine > Hydrothermal vents | place: Pacific Ocean: Lau Basin | collected...
GCTCCGGTCGCCGTCTTCGGGGGGGGGGGGTGCCTTGGGGCTCGAAAGGAGATGCAAATTATATGGAAAAAGCGGGAGAGGTCTCAAATAGTTATAAACCATAGGGCGATATGGTCCGCCTGTTTCGCGTATTTCCCAATTGGCCAGTAAGGGACTGGAGGCGGCCTTGGGCGATACAAACCGGGAATGACCAATACGCATATAGGAAACACAGTATGGCCAAAACGCCCCCTTCCGACACGCGGCCCAAAGCACGCCGCGCTCGCCTGTTTTCCAGTATCAGTGCCAAACTTATCCTGATTATTCTCGCCATGGGCGGGGTTTCTGCCGGGGCTGCGGTCCTTGTTTCGGCGGTTTTCGCCCGTGTGTCTGACGACATGGGGGTCCTGACCGGCGATATGCTGCCGCAGATGGAGGTCAGCGCCCATCTGACCGAGGCGACCGGGCTGACCCGCACCGTGATGACCGATGTGCTGTTGGCGGATGATCCAGAGGCGCTGTCCGATTTGCGTTCCCGGGCCGAGGCGGCGGCCGGGCAGGTTCAGGAAGGGGTCGCGGCCCTGCCCGCCGAGCTGCGCGCCGATTATGAGGCCCTGGCTGCAGATACGGCGCAGTCCCTTGATGCGCTGATGCAGGCGCGGGCGACAACCTTTGCCAATGATGCGCGCACCATGGCCCAGATCGATGCCCTGCAAGATCATGGTCTGGCCCTGCAGGTCCATCTGATGGAAGCCGCAGAGGAGGCCTATTCAGAACTGTCCGAAGGCGGCGAGAGCACGATGGTCGCCCTTGAAGAGTCCTTGGCGGTCCTGGTGGAAGAGCATTTCGCCCGGCTGCAGAACCTTCTTGAGGCGCAGGCCGAGATCAACCTTCTGTCGGGGGTGGCCATGGCTTTGGGGCAGACCCGGGAGCCGGCCTTGAAACGTCAGATGGCGCAGATGGCGGAGAATTCGACCGCAGCCCTGGCGGATTTGCCCGAACAGCTGATCGCGATGGAGGTGGATCCGGTCGAGGCAGAGGTGGTCGCCAATGCCTTTGTTGTGTTCGAGCAGATGATGACTGCCAAGCGCTCGGAGCAGAAAGAGCTGCGCCCGCTGGTTCTGGACAACCGCCAGGCCAGCGATAACGTGCTCAGAAAGGCGATCGAGGATACCATCTTCACGCTTGAAATCGTCGCTGAGGAAACCGCCGAGGACAGCCGCGATGCGGTGCAGAGCCTCTTGGACAATGAAATCGGCGTGCTCAACCAGCTTTTGGAAATCAATACCCAGGTCAATGCCCTGCAGGTCAATGCGCTGCAGGTTCTGGCCGCAGAGCGGGCCGCAGATGTGCGCGCAGCGGCGGAACCCCTGCAGGCTGCGGCCACGGCCCTGCTGAGCTTCCGGGATTTTGCGGGAGGCAAGATCGCGGCGGATCTGGAAGGGATCGCCGCCGATACGGACCCCGATAGCGGCCTTGTGGCCTCGCGTATTGCCGCCATCGAGGCGCATGGGAAAACGGTTGCCGCTTCGGAGCAGGCGGCCGAAGCCGTGGCCACGATCGCCCGTCGTGCCGCGACGCTCAGTACGGACAACCAGGCGGCCATCGCCCGGATGGCCACGGCCGTCTCCGAGGAGATCAAGGCGGCTCAGGTTCAGATGCAGACTCTCTGGGCAGTTTCGGCGGCTGTGCTTCTGGCGGCGCTGCTTCTGACCCGGATCCTGATCTCCCGCCCGCTGATGCGGATCAGCCAGACCACCGAGAACCTAGCGGGCGGCGACATGAGCCCGGTCGAAGGGTTCGAGCGCGCCAGCACGGAAATCCATCGCATCGCCCAGGCTCTGTCGGTGTTCCGCAATGGTCTTGTGGAAAAGGAAGAAATGGCCCGCGCAGCCGAGGCCGAGCGTCAGGAGCACCTGGCCCAGCAGACCGCAGCTGTCAGTGCCATTGGCACCGGGCTCGAACGGCTGGCCGAAGGGGATCTGACGGTGCGCATCGATACCCCGATGAGCACCGGCTATGCCAAGCTGCGCGACGATTTCAACGCCGCGCTCGAAGTGCTGGAAGACTCCATGCACAGCCTCAGCCAAAGCGGCCAGTCCACGGCCAGTGGCACCACCGAGATTTCCGGCGCGGCGCGCGATCTGTCTGCCCGTTCGGAACATTCAGCGCAGACCCTGGCCTCGACGGCGGCGGCGCTCAATCAGTTGGCGGTTTCGGTGGAAAGCACCGCCCGCGCCTCGGGGGAGGCGACGACATCGGTGGAGACCGCCCATCGCAATGCCAGCGAAAGCCTTGAGGTGGTGGAGCGGACCTTTACCGCCATGGAAGCGATCAAGGAAAGCGCCGCCAAGATCGCCCAGATCATCGATCTCATCGACAGTATCGCCCAGCAAACCAACCTCCTGGCGCTCAATGCCGGGGTCGAGGCGGCGCGGGCGGGCTCTGTCGGCAAGGGCTTTGCCGTGGTCGCCGAAGAGGTGCGTTCCCTGGCGCATCGCTCGAAAGAGGCGGCAAACGAGATTTCCTCCCTGGTGGCCGAAAGCCAGGAACATGTGGATCTGGGGGCTGAACTGGTCGGGCGCACCGGCGAGGTGATCAACGAGATTTCGCAATCGGTCGCCACCGCGGCAGAGCTGATGCAGAACATCTCACGCGCCTCGGCCGAACAGTCCACCAACCTGCAGGAGGTCAATGGCGCGGTGGCCAATCTCGACGATGCCACCACCAAGAATGCCGCCCTGTTCGAAGAGGTGACCTCCTCCTCGATCGCCCTGTCGCAAGAGGCGCAGGCCATGGCCGCCGCGCTGGAACGCTTCCGCACCGGCAGCGCCGGGGGAGGGCAGGCCATGATGGGGGAGCTTGAGGACACCCCGCGCCTGTCTGCCTAGAGTCTTCTCTGTCGCGGGCGAGGGATCAGGCGGTGGCGGCCTCGACGGCGGCGACCACTTGGTCCACGGTCCGTACCAGCAGTGCATCATCCTCGCATTCGGCCATGACCCGGATCAGCGGTTCGGTGCCGGATTTGCGAATGAGCAGCCGACCCTGCCCGGCCAGCGCCGCTTCGGCGTCGCGGATCGCGTCCCGGACCGGCGTCGCCTCTAGCGGGGCCTGGCCCGCGCTGAAACGTACGTTCTTCAACAGCTGCGGCACCGGGTCGAACTGGCGCACCAGCTTTGAGGCTGTCTGCCCCGTCTGCACCATTGCGGCCAGCACATGCAGGCCAGCCATCAGCCCGTCGCCGGTGGTGGCGTAATCGCTCATCACGATATGGCCGGATTGCTCGCCCCCGAGGTTGAAGCCGCCAGCCCGCATCGCCTCGACCACGTAACGGTCGCCCACAGCGGTGCGTTCCAGCCTCAGGCCGCGCCCCTCGAGAAAGCGTTCCAGGCCAAGGTTCGACATTACCGTGGCCACCAGGGCCCCGCCGGCCAGCTGGCCCGCCTCGGCCCAGCGGGCTGCCAGAAGCGCCATCAGCTGATCGCCATCGGCAATGGCGCCGTTTTCATCGATCACGATCACCCGGTCCGCATCGCCATCAAGACAGATCCCCACATCGGCGCCATGGGCCACAACCATCTCGGCGGCGGCCTGCGGCTGGGTCGAGCCGCAGCCGCGGTTGATATTGGTGCCATTGGGCGAGACCCCCATGGGGATCACATCGGCGCCCAGCTCCCACAGGATTTCGGGCGCGGCGCGGTGGGCGGCGCCATTGGCGCAATCGAGCACCACCTTCAGCCCATCAAGGCGGATGTCGCGGGGCAATGAGGATTTCACCCGCTCGCCATAGCGAAAACGCGCATCGTCAATCCGTTTGGCGCGGCCGATATTGCCCGCCTGCGCCGGCTCTACCCCGGCTTCGATCAGGGCTTCGATCTCGATCTCGGCCTGATCAGACAGTTTGAACCCGTCGGGACCGAAGAATTTGATCCCGTTGTCCTCGGCCGGGTTGTGGCTGGCCGAGATCATCACACCCAGATCGGCGCGCATTGAGCGGGTCATCAGCCCCACCGCGGGTGTCGGCACCGGCCCCAGCAAAAGCACGTTCATCCCCGTCGAGGTGAGCCCCGCGGTCAGTGCGTTTTCGAACATATAGCCAGAAAGGCGCGTGTCCTTGCCGATCACCACCCGGTGCACGCCGCTGGCCTCGCGGCGGAAATAGCGCCCGGCAGCGGCGCCGATGCGCAGCGCCATATCGGCGGTCATCGGGTGGGTGTTCGCGGTGCCACGGACACCATCTGTGCCAAAGAGCTTGCGCATGCTGTCTCCTGTTCACGGGTCTGTCATCCGCGCTTGACCGGATGATCCAAGACAGATGCACCGAAGTGGCCGGGGCTGCAAGGGGCTGTTGTCGCCCCAAAGGGGGCGTTGGAGGGTGCCGGTGGCGCGTACGCCCTGCTGGGAAAATCGCAATCTTGTTGCGGCTTGATGCGCGCGGCGCGCTTTGCGCCAAACAGATCAGCCCAACCTGAAGGAGTGCCCATGTCCGACAGCTCCCCCGCGCTTTCTCTGCCGCTTCTGATGCCCTCTCAGGCGCAGAAACATGTCACCCATAACGAAGCCCTGATGCGCCTTGATATGCTGGTGCAACTGGCGGTGCAGAGCGTCGATCAACCAGCCCCTCCGCCGCAGCCGGGCCTGGGAGAGCGGCATCTCGTCGGGGTGGCTGCGACCGGAGACTGGGCCGGTCATGAACAGGAGATCGCCCTGTGGGACGGGATGATCTGGATGTTTCTGGCGCCTGCCCCCGGCTGGCGGGCGGATGTGGTGGCCACGGGGCAGAGCCTGCGGTTTGACGGCACGGACTGGCAGCCGGTGTTGCCGGTTCTGGAGAACCTGCCTGCCCTTGGCATCGGGGCTACGGCGGATGCGGCAAACCCGCTGAGTGTTGCGGGCCCCGCCACCCTGTTCAGCCATGCCGGTGCGGGACACCAGCTCAAGCTGAACAAGTCCGGGGCGGGTGAGACCGCGAGCCTTCTGTTCCAGACCGGCTGGTCCGGGCGGGCCGAAATGGGCACGGCGGGGACGGATGATTTCTCGATCAAGGTCAGCAGCGATGGCAGCAGCTGGCACACGGCGCTTGAGGTCGACCGCAGCGATGGCCGGATCCGCTTTCCGCAAGGCAGTCCGGACCTGCGCGCGCGGCTTGATGCGCCGCGCCTCTACCATGTGCGCCCGGATGGCTCGGACGCCAATGACGGGCTGAGCGATACGCCGGGCGGGGCCTTTGCGACCGTGCAAAACGCAATAGATGTGGCTCTAACACTGGACAATGGCCCCTACTCCGTGACGATCTCCCTGGCGCCGGGCAACTATGGAGAGGCGGTTGTGATCGACCGTCCCCTGATCGGCAGTGGCCCCTTGCAGATTACGGGGAGCGCGGCTGCCCCTGCCTCGGTCAGCCTGGATCGCGTCACCTGCCGGGATGGGGCGCGGGTCCGCCTGGAGGGGCTGGCGCTGGTTGCAGCAGATGCGTTGCGGGCCGAGGCGGGCGCGCAGGTAGAACTCACCGATCTGCATCTGAGCGGCAGTGGCACGGGGCTGTATCTGGACAGCGCAGAGATCACCTGCAGCGGCACGGATCTGCTGCTGGGCAGCGCTCTGACGTGCCTGGCACATTTGCGCGGTCATGCCCGGCTGCGGGCCTCGGGCAGCAGCTTTACCTTGGGCACCGGGATCACCTGGACGGGCGGCGCGCTGGATCTGAACGGCTTCTGCCACGCAGATCTGACCAGCGTGGTCTTTGCGGGCGATACGGCCGGCTGCGCCGGGCCGCGCTATCTGCTGGCGCAGGGGGCGATTCTGGATAGCGGCGGGGCAGGGGGCAGCTTTGTGCCGGGGTCCGTGGCCGGCACCAGCAGCAGCGGTGCGCAGTATCTCTAGATCTTCGCAGGCTTACAGCACCCCTGCACGGCTGAAGACGCCGAAGAAATTGCCGATCAGGTTCGAGATGGTCAGCGCATCGTTGATCGGGGATTCGGTGGCGATCAGCAGATCACCGGGGTTGATCTGGAACTTGCGGGCCGAGAACAGCCCGTCTGCCGTGGTCAGATCCAGTGTGAAGACCACCCGCTGATGGCGCGGCCCGCGCTGGTTCGGGGCAATGGCTTCCGCATCATATTCGCGCAGGACCAAGAGGCCCTGAGGGTCGGCCTTGCCATCCTGGAAGCCGCCCGAGATCGACATGGCGTCCATGGCCGACATCTCGTCCTTGCTGAAGATGTGCAGATCTTCCTTGCCGGTGGCCCCGAAAGAGAGGAAGTAGCGCTCGTCTTCTTCCACAAAAATCCTGTCACCGCCGCGCAGCAGGGTGTCGAGCTGCGGATTGTTCAGCAGCTTGTCCACCGAGGTGCCATAGATGCTGCGTCCGCGCACCAGGCGGATCTGCGGGTTGTTGAGACTGGGGCTGATGCCGCCGCCTGCTGAAATCAGCCCCATCACCGAATAGTTGCGATCAGGCATCGGATAGGTGCCGGGCCGGGCCACGCCCGAGACCAGGTCGACCGAGTTGTTGCGCCCTTCCTGCATGTCCAGCTGCAATTGTACCGAAGGCACGATGGTTTCCAGCTGTTCCTGAAGTTGTTCGCGGGCCAGGTCCGGGGTCAGCCCCAGGACGTTCACGCTGCCGACATAGGGCATGAAAACGGTCCCATTGGCCGCGACTCGCACGGCTTGAAGCTGTACGTTCTTCTGTGCCTGTGAAGTCAGAAGAGAATTGTCGCTGCTGTCCCAGATGCGCAGGGTCAGCGTGTCTCCGGGCTGGATGATCTGGGTCTTGGCGCCATTGCTGGCGCTGATCCAGCCGAGCTGTCTCTTGTTGCCGGTTTCCGGCCATTGCGCGACCGAGGGCAGAAAGGCGCGGGTCACCGGATACAGGGCGAATTCGGCATCCACCTCGCTGGATTGCTTGATGATCTCTTCTCCCGTGGGCGCCCCGCCGGGCAGGCGTCCGCAGGCGGCTGGCAAGAGGCAGAGGCTGGCAAGTGCAAGCAGCGGGATCACAAGGCGCATGGGGGCTCTTTTCGGAAAGATCTTGATTTTTGGTGTCCGCAAGATACTGCGCTAGGGCGGTGCGTCAACCAGAGGGCGCAAGCCGTGGTGTCTTGAGACGGGGACAAGGGCAAGAGATGGGTTTTCCAGCCACAGTACGGGGCGCAGCGTCGCCCGCGGTTTTTCCGTCTACGGTGGTTCTGGGCGCGTCGGGACGGATTGGTCAGGTGCTGCGCCGGACCTGGCCTGATCTGCTGCCCGATGCGGCGCGGGTGCTGTGGCAGGCCCGGCGCCCCCAGCCTGATGCAGGCCCCTCCGAAGACTGGGTGATTCTCGATCCTCTGGCGGAGCCAGGGCTTCTGGCCGGGGCTTTGCGCGGTGCCGGGGCCGTCCTGTGCCTGGCTGGCAGCGTGCCCGGCCGCAGTGCGGATCTGGCGGACAACGCGCGGCTGGCGCTGGCCGCGATCGAGGCGGCGGCCTCTGCCGGGAGCACACCGCCGCGGGTGTTTCTGGCCTCTTCGGCGGCCGTCTACGGAGGGCAGGCGGGGCTGCTGCGCGAAGACGCTGCCGTGACCCCGACCAGCCCCTATGGGCGCGCCAAACGTGAGATGGAGCAGCAGGCCCTTGCGCGCGGGCAGGAACTGGGCGTGCCGGTCAACATCCTGCGGATCGGCAATATCGCGGGGCTGGATGCCATTCTGGGCGGCTGGCGTCCGGGCTTCATCCTGGACCGCTTTGCCGATGGCAGCAGCCCGCGGCGCAGCTACATCGGGGTGCAGAGCCTGGCCCATGTCCTGGCGGCCCTGCTGATCTGCGAGGAGGTGCCCGCGGTCCTGAATATCGCCCAGCCCGGACCGGTGGAGATGGCGGTGCTTCTGCAGGCGGCGGGGCGGGCGTTCACCAAGCGGCCCGCCCCCGAAAGCGCCATTCCCGAAGTGGCACTGGACCTGGACCTTCTGCGCCGCACCCTGGGGCCGCAGGCGATGCCGGACCCGGCCGATCCGGCTTGTCTGGCGGCAGAATGGTCCTTAATAGAGCCTGATTCCTCCTGATGATCTGGATGATCCGATGACCTGGCGCAAACGACTGTTCGACCTTTTCTTTGCCTCCCTGCTGGTGGTGATCCTGGGGCCCATCCTTTTGCTGTTGCTGCTCTGGTTGCTCTGGAAGGAGGGGCGGCCGGTGTTTTACGTGGCCGAGCGCATGCGCTCTCCGACCCGCAGTTTCCGGCTGTGGAAGCTCAGAACCATGACTGTGGTCGATGCCGACAGCGGCGTTTCGGGTGGCGACAAGGAGGCCCGGATCACCCGCACCGGCGCCTGGCTGCGCGCCAAGCGGCTGGATGAGTTTCCCCAGCTGTGGAACATCCTGAAAGGGGATCTGTCCTTTGTGGGACCGCGCCCGCCCCTGCGCCAATATGTGGAGGCCCACCCTGAGATCTATGACGAGGTGCTCAAGAGCCGCCCGGGCGTGACCGGCCTTGCCTCGATCACATATCACAAACATGAAACCGCGCTTCTGGCCCGCTGCAGCACGCCCGAGGAAACCGATGCGGTCTACTCGCGCATCTGCGTGCCGGCCAAGGCGCGTCTGGACCTGATTTACCAGCGCCATCAGAACATGTGCTATGATTTCGATCTGGTGTTCCAGACCATCGGTAACATCTTCCGGCGCGGCTGAGAGGGCGGCGCGCGTGGTCTGTCTGAAATTTGGGCGGGGTACGGAAACCTTAAAACTTTGCGGGGTGTTGGCGGATTTTCGCTAAGCTTACGTTTGTATTCGGCAGCAAAAAAGGCCACACTCAGGCGATGATGAATTATGAGGGCTGCAGCGGTATCGGGCTGGTTCGGGAGCCAGTGTACGCCTTTTGGCTGGGCTATTGATGTTGGACTGTTTTCCAGGGATGTGCGGGACGTAGGCTATGTTCGAATTGATCAGTCGACTTTCGAGAAAACAAAAGTCCTATGTCTTTCTCGCCCTGGATGTGCTGCTGTGCCCGCTGGCGCTTTTGTTCACCTTCAGTGTGCAGCCGATGCCGGATCCGGCGCTCTCGACCTTTGTCCTCATGCTGCCGGTGCTGCCCTATGCGCTGCTGGCCATGGCCGGAATGTCGCTCTGGCTTGGCCTGCCGCTGATCCAGCTCAATGCCTATGAACGCCATGCGATGATGCTGACGGCCCTTGTGGCTGTCTTTACCGCCACGGTCATGGCCATGATTGCCTATGTGGTCGGCCCCAGGCTACCTCCGGGAACCTATGTGGTCTTTGGCCTGGCCTATTTTTTGTCCATGGTTCTGATTCGGGCGGTTCTGCTTCAGCTGGTGCTGATGATCTATCGGAGCGCCATGCCCCGCTGCCGGGTGCTGATCTACGGCGCCGGCGCCACCGGCACCCAGCTGGCCCAGGCGCTGAAATCTCATGGCGGTATCGATCCCGTGGCCTTTGTCGATGACAACACCTCCCTGCAGGGGATGACGCTTCTGGGCCTGCCGGTCTATGCCCCTGCCCGGATCCCTGACATCGTCGAAAGCCGCTACATCAACCGGGTGCTGCTGGCGATGCCCTCGCAAGGGGTGGCGAAACAGGCCCAGGTGACGCGCCGACTGCAGGCGATGGGGCTCGAGGTACAGGTGCTGCCCTCCTTTGCCCAGCTCATCGGCGAAGAGGCGCTGGTGGACAAGCTGACACCGGCCCCGGCGCAGACCTTTCTGAACAGGGACAGTCATGATGTGCCGTTGAACGCGGCCAGCGCCTCTTATCAGGACCGGGTGGTGCTGGTGTCGGGGGCAGGGGGCTCGATCGGCTCCGAGCTGTGCCGCCAGGTGCTAGCTTGCGCGCCTTCCAAGCTGGTGCTTTATGAGCTCTCCGAGCTGGCGCTTTACACCATCCATCAGGAACTTGCGCCCTTAGGCGAAGAGCTGGGCATCGAGGTGGTGCCGGTGCTGGGGTCGGTGACCGATCCGCGTCAGGTGCGCCTGGTGCTGGAGCGTCACCAGGTGCAGGTGGTGCTGCATGCGGCGGCCTATAAGCATGTTCCGCTGGTCGAGGCCAACCCGCTGCCGGGTCTGGCCAACAACGTTTTTGGCACCCAGACCCTGGCGCGGCTGGCAGAGCAGGCCGGGGTGGAGCGGTTCATCCTGATTTCCTCGGACAAGGCGGTGCGCCCGACCAATGTGATGGGCGCCTCCAAGCGCATTGCCGAGCTTCTGGTGCAGGACCGGGCCTCGCGCACATTGGGGACCATTTTCACCATGGTGCGCTTTGGCAATGTGCTGGGCTCTTCGGGGTCGGTGGTGCCGCTGTTCCAGGATCAGATCAACCGCGGCGGGCCGGTCACCGTGACGGATCCTTCGGTCAAACGCTATTTCATGACCATCCGCGAGGCGGTGCAGCTGGTGCTGCAGGCCGGTGCCGAGGCGCGGGGCGGCGAGGTCTTCGTGCTGGACATGGGCACGCCGATCTCGATCCTGCAGCTGGCGCGCCAGGTGATCGAAAGCGCCGGCTACAGCGTGCGCGATGAGGACCATCCCGAAGGCGATATCGAGATCAAGATCATCGGCCTGCGCCCGGGGGAGAAAATGGAAGAAGAGCTGACGCTGAGCGACAGCCTGATCACCACCAATCACCCCAAGATCTTCTGCGCCCATGAGGCGGTGCTGTCCGAGATCGAAGTGGCGGCCCTCTTGCGTGGTTTGCGCCAGGCGGTGGCCAGCGGAGACGAGGCGGCGCTGCGGCTGCTGATCCGGCGCTGGGTCGAGGGTAACGGAGAAGACACGATCGGGGCGCGAAAGACCTCCTGAAACCTGCCTGCTCCATTGCGGTGTGCGCTGCATTCATGCTCTAACGACAAGCAGAACAGGGGGGCCAAAAGGGACACTCCCGACCAGAGATCAAGTGCAGTGGATTCCCCGGTGAGCCAGACGGTCAGAAAGACTTTGAAACCTTCCGTGCGCCCGGGGCCGATGGTGCTTGCCTGTCTGATGAGTGCAGTCAGTTTTGCGATGCTCAGTGCCGATGGGGGGCTGGTGCCTGTGGCACAGGCACAGGCGGCTCCCGCCGATGCGGCTACGGCCTACCGCAAACCGCCCGAGCCTTTCCGGACCCAGAGCACGGCCAGCAATGCCGAGGCGCCGCGCTATCGTCGCCAGCCGGTGCCCAGCCTGAACTTTTACGGTCTGCCCGGCATGATGGACATGCCCAGTGCCGAGATGCTGCCCGATGGCCAATGGGGCACCAGTTTTTCCTGGTTCGCGGGCCAGAGCCGCTACAATCTGACCTTCCAGGCCCTGCCCTGGCTGACCGCATCGTTTCGCTACAACGGCATTCAGGATCTCGCGGGAACCTCTTTTCGCACCTATTACGACCGGGGCTTTGATGTGCGCGCCCGGCTCTGGCGCGAGGGGCGTTGGCGTCCGGCGGTCACCGTCGGCCTGCAGGATTTTGCCGGCACCGGCGTCTATGCCAGCGAATATATCGTCGCCACGAAACAGTTCGAAACGCCGGCCCTGTCACAGGGCGGGCTGCCTGGGCGTCTGAAGCTGAGCGCGGGTCTGGGCTGGGGGCGCCTTGGCACCTATGGGGCAATTGGCAACCTGGCAGGCAGCCGAGGCGGGTTCCGACCCGGCGGGACGGGCGGAAAACTGGCGACGGACAGCTGGTTCCGGGGCGATTTTGCCCCCTTTGCCGGCCTTGAATGGCAACCCAATGACCGCTGGGGCTTCAAGGTGGAATATTCCTCGGACGCCTATGAGGCCGAGGCCCGCGATTCAGGAATCTTCGAGCGTAAATCACCGCTGAACTTTGGTCTGGAATACCAGGCCAGCCAGGCCGCGCGGCTTGGCATCTACTATCTTTACGGCTCCGAAATCGGGGTCACCGCGCAGATCCAGATCAATCCGAAACATCCGCGCATGCCAATGGTCGTGCCAGCCCTGGCGCCGGTGCAGCCGCGCAGCCAATGGGCCACCGACGCGGCGCATTGGAGTCAGGATTGGGCGTCAAGCGAACCTGTGCAGCGGCAGGTCCGGTCCCGCGTGGCCGAGGCGCTGAAGGCCGACGGGCTGCTGCTGGAAGCGATCCATTTCACGGGAACCGAGGTCGAGCTGCGTTTCCGCAACACCCGCTATCGCTCTGATGCGCTGGCCATTGGCCGGGCGGCGCGGATCATTGCCAATGTGCTGCCGCCCTCGATCGAGACCTTCCGCATCGTGCCGGTGCGCGCGGGCATGGGGCTGTCGGCCACGGTCCTGCGGCGCAGCGACCTGGAGGCGCTGGAGTTCGCGCCCGCCGCGCCGGAGGCCCTGCAGGCGGTCGCTGCCGTGACCGATGCCGGCCCCACCCCGGAGGGCGCGATCCAGTCCACCGAGCTTTACCCCTCGTTTTCGCACTCGATCAGCCCCTATTGGGCGCAGGGGTATTTCGATCCCGACAGGCCGTTCCGCCTGGATTTCGGGATCAGCCTCAGAGGCTCATACGTGCCGGCGCCGGGCTGGCGCATCGCCGGGGCGATCAACCAGCGGATCTGGGGCAATATCGCCGATGGGCGGGCCTCCAATTCGGTGCTGCCCCATGTGCGCACGGATCAGGCGCTCTATGCCCAATATGACACCGTTCTGGCCAACCTCTATGTCAGCCGTCACTGGCAGCCGCGTAACGATGTCTATGCGCGCATCACGGCGGGCCTTCTGGAAAACATGTATGGCGGTCTCTCGAGCGAGGTGCTGTGGAAGCCGGCCGCCAGCCCGCTGGCCCTGGGGCTGGAGGCGAACTACGTGGTGCAGCGCGACTATGATCAGCTGTTTTCCTTCCGCGATTACAAGACCTTTACCGGCCATGCCTCGGCCTATCTGGAGCTGGGCAAGGGCTATCTGGTGCAGCTGGATGCGGGCCGCTACCTGGCCGGCGATTACGGCGGGACCTTCAGCATCGACCGTACCTTCAGCAATGGCTGGTCCGTGGGGGGCTTTTTCACCCTGACCGATGTGTCTGCGGCCGATTTCGGAGAAGGCTCCTTTGACAAGGGGTTCCGCTTCCGGATCCCGCTGGACTGGATGCTGGGCAAGCCGTCGCGCAATGCCTTTGGCATGACCGTCCGCCCGACCCAGCGCGACGGGGGACAGCGTGTCAGGGTGCCGGGGCGGCTTTATGGCGCTATCCGTGACGCGCATATGGACAGTCTCTCCCGACAGCGTGCGAGGTTCTGGGAATGACAGGCGCAGCAGGGATGATCCATGGTTTCAAACGATTGCAGGCGGGGCGGGGCGTGACCCTGCTCGGCGCGCTATTGGGCGCGCTCACCTTGCTGACCGGCTGCGCCAAGGGGCCGGACAAGGCGCCACTGCAGGTCGAACTGATCCAGACCGTTGGTCAGGCCATTCAGCGGGTGCGGGCAAAACGCGCCGAAAAGCCGAAACTGGCCCCCCTGTCCCGGGCGCTTCTGGAGGCTGAAACCCAGGGGCCCGTGATCGAGGTCATGATCGAAAACAGCGAGATCTATGCCTACCTCTTCCAGCAATTGGCCAAGCGTGACGATTTCCCGGGCGAGGTGGTGGGCTGGCGCACCCTGGACAATATCGTGCTGACGACGCGGGACGGGGTTCTGGTGGCCACGCGCGGGCTGCCCAATGATCTTCTGGGCGCTTCGGCCCTGGTGCGGGACGGCACAAGGGGGCCAACGGGCAGCGGTTCACGCCTCTACGAGGTTGCGGCGCTGGACAATGCCTCGGTGAAATTTCCGATGGCCTGCCAGATCGAGGATCTGGGGGCCGAGCGGATCGAGATCGTCGAGTTGCACTTTGACACCCGGCACCTGCGGGAGGTCTGCGAGCTGACCGGCGCCGGGCCGGGCGATGCGTTCCGGCAGGTTGGGGGCAACACAGGGCTCTCCCGAGTCGTGAATGACTACTGGGTTGATTCCCGCACGGGGCGAATCTGGCAGTCGCGGCAATGGGCTGGGCCGGAAACCGGCTACCTGCGCATCCGCCAGCTGACGATCTGAGCGGTTTTCCCGCAACGGGCCGGAAAAATGTAACTTTCTAAGCGAAATATCGCGACCATTCGTTGAATGGAAAGATCTTCTCCCCTATGGTCGCGGTGAGAACATGTCCTCCACAGGAGTCTTTAATTATGAAAAATATCTTCGCAGCCGTCGCGCTGGCCGCCATGGCCACAGTTTCTGCAACCTCGGTGTCTGCTCAGGCAATTCCTGCCCCTGCTCCGGGCGCTGGTGCTGGTGCTGGTGCTGGTGCGGGCGGTTTCGGTGCCGGCCTGGGCGCTGGCGGTCTGGGTGCTGCCGGTATCGCGGCAGGCGTCATCGCCGCTGCCGTGGTTGTGGGCGTTGTCGTGAACGACGACGACACCACCACCACCACCACCACCACTACCGACTGATCGGACGCCGGTTTCCGGCCTTGTATCGGAAAAGTTTTGCAGGCGCGCCCGTCTCGGCGCGCCTGTATACGTTTGCGATGTGCTGAACATGCCTCATGGTCAGCCGCATTGTCTCATTTCATGTGCCTCGCCTCCTTTTTGCCCAATTTTCTCAATCTGTTGACGAAAGTGACCTTGCGGAAATGAATCGTGCTGGCTGGACAACCAGAGCGAGCAGTTCCATAAAGGTTAAAAACTGCAAAAGTGGCCTGTGAAGGCGGAAGACAGGAAAGACCATGTGTGACCTTTGCACCATGACCGCAACTTTTGATCCCAAGCGGCATATGGACGGAAGTGGTTTTGAGGGCAGCATGGAGGGGGCGATCCAGGCGACCCTTTATGAAACCGGGGATGCCTCGGCGAGCATTTTCACACAGTATGACATGGCGGTGGGGGATACCTTCCGGGGATCGCTCGGCTGGCGTGGCGACCGGGATTGGGTGGAGGTGAGCCTCACGGCCGGGCAGCGCTACGAGATCACCCTGGATGGGGGATCTCTCTATGATCCCTATCTGCGGCTTTACGATTCGAACGGGGATCAGATCGCCTATAATGACGATGTCGGGTTTGTCTTGGATTCCCTCTTGCGCTACACTGCCACCACCACCGGCAGCTATTATGTCAGCGCTGGCGCATACCGCGATTCTTATACCGGATCCTACACACTGTCGGTGGCGGATATGGACAGCAGTGGTACCCTGGATGAGCTGGCCCGTTTCCTGACCCATGGGTTCTGGGGCGGCACCTCGCGCAGTTTCGATACCAGCGGCAGCAACCAGATCACGGTGAACATCACCGCGCTCACGGCGGACGGTCAGAAACTGGCCCGCTGGGCTTTTGAAGCCTGGGAAGCGGTGGCCAATGTCGATTTTGTCGAGGTGAGCGGCACGGCCCAGATCACCTTTGATGACAGTGCCAGCGGCGCATATACCACTTTCTCGACCAGTGGCTCAACCATCCTGTCGTCCAATGTGAACGTGGGGACCAGCTGGCTGAGCACCTATGGTACGACCATGTCCAGCTACTCCTTTGCCACCTATATCCACGAGATCGGTCATGCGCTGGGGCTGGGGCACCAGGGGGATTACAACGGCTCGGCGACTTACGGGATCGATGATACCTTCTCCAACGACAGCTGGCAGATCTCGGTCATGTCCTATTTCGACCAGAACGAGAATACGACCACCAACGCCAGCCGTGCATGGCTGATTTCGGCGATGATGTCCGATGTGGTGGCAATCCAGAACCTCTATGGCGCGCCTGATGCCTCGAGCCAGACCGCAGGCAATACCACCTGGGGCGCGAACAGCACCCTCGGCGGCTATCTGGGCGATGCCATGGCGGCGCTGCAAAACAGTGGCAACGGATCCATCAGCAACCGCTCGGTCGCCTTCACCATCTATGACCGCGATGGTCTGGATATCCTGGATCTGAGCTACAACAGCACGAATGACCGGGTGGACCTCAACGACGAGAGCTTTTCGGATGTGAGTGGTCTGATTGGCAACCTTGCCATCGCCCGCGGTACGATGATCGAAGACTTCCGCGGTGGCAGCGGCAATGACACTGTGACCGGCAACGAGATGAACAACCAGATTTCCGGCAATGATGGCAACGACAGCCTGTCGGGCGGGGACGGCTATGACACGCTGTACGGTGGCGGCGGCAACGACAGCCTGTCCGGCGGCAGTGGCAGGGATGTGGTCTCTGGCAATATCGGCAATGACAGCCTCGTGGGCGGCACCGGGGATGATACGCTTTACGGCGGCGATGGGAATGACACGCTGTTCGGCAATACCGCGCTTGATACGATCTATGGCGAGGCGGGGGATGACTACATCAGCTCGGGCGACGGGGTGGATTACGTCGATGGCGGCAGCGGCAACGATACGATCTTTGGCCGCTCGGGCTGGGACAGCCTTTATGGCGGTGATGACGATGACGTGCTTTACGGCTCTTCGGGCGATGACCTGCTGTCAGGAGGCAATGGCGACGACTGGCTGTCGGCCGGCTCGGCTTGGGACCGGCTTTATGGCGATGCCGGCAATGACACGCTTTATGGCAATTTCGGCTCTGACTGGATGTCGGGCGACGCGGGGCAGGACAGTCTTTATGGCGGCACCGGGGATGACACGCTTTATGGCGGCAGCGGCAATGACCAGCTGTTCGGGAACCAGGGGGTCGATGTACTGGAAGGCGGCAGCGGCGATGACATCCTGCGCGGCGGCACCCTGGCCGATACCTTCATCTTCGACCGAGGCCATGACAGCGACCACATCACGGATTTCGAACTGGCCCAGGATATCCTGCGGCTGTCGACCAGCCTGACGGGGGGCGAGAGCGATGGCGATGCGATCCTGGCGGCCTTTGGAGCCGTGGTGAACGGGGAGGTGGTTCTCGATTTTGGCGAGGGCGATACGCTGATCCTGTCAAATCTCGCCTCTTTGAGCGGGCTGGCCGAGTCAATCGACACCTTCTGAGGTCGCTGACAGCGTCAGACGAAAAGCCTGAGACATCACGCATCACCTAACGCGTTGAAATCCTTCATTTCAGGCAGCGATAGGCGATCCAAATCAAACGCAAAGTGCTTTAGAGCCGCAGGTCGGACTGATCTGCGGCAAAGACGCTTTTGAGATCAAAAAACACATGCTCGGGGGTGCCAAAGCGGCGCAGGGCCGCAGCGCCCGCCGCCTTGAAGGCCGCGTGCGGCACCGCCAGCAATACCCCGTCATACTGACCTTCGCCGGGATCCGTGATCGGGGTGATGCCGTATTCGGCCTCAGCCTCGGCGCTGTCCACCATGGGATCGTGCACATCCACCGTGAGCCCGTATTCTTCCAGTTCGCGCAGCACATCCACCACGCGGGTGTTGCGCAGATCCGGGCAGTTCTCCTTGAAGCTGAGGCCCAGGATCAACACCCGGCCCCCGTGCACCTTCAGCCCCTTGCGCAGCATCTCCTTGACCATGCGCCCGGCCACATAGGCGCCCATGCCGTCGTTGATGCGCCGCCCGGCCAGGATCACCTGCGGGTGATAGCCGATCGCCTCGGCCTTGTGGGTCAGGTAGTAGGGATCCACCCCGATGCAGTGGCCGCCCACCAGTCCGGGGCGGAAGGGCAGGAAGTTCCACTTGGTGCCGGCCGCCTCAAGCACGGCCTGAGTGTCGATGCCCATCCGGTTGAAGATCATCGCCAGCTCGTTGACCAGCGAGATGTTGAGATCGCGCTGGGTGTTCTCGATCACCTTGGCGGCCTCGGCGACGCGGATGCTTTGGGCCCGGTAGGTGCCGGCGGTGATGATCTGCCGATAGAGCGCGTCTATCTCTGCCGCCACCTCGGGCGTTGAGCCCGATGTCACCTTCAGGATGTCGGGCAGCCGGTGCGCCTTGTCGCCGGGATTGATCCGCTCAGGGCTGTAGCCGACATGGAAATCCCGGTTGCAGGTCAGCCCGGAGACCTGCTCCAGCACCGGCACGCAGTCCTCTTCGGTGGCGCCGGGGTAGACGGTGCTTTCGTAGATGACGATATCGCCGGGTTTCAGCACCTTTCCCACCGTCTGCGAAGCCCGCAAAAGAGGGCTGAGGTCGGGGCGTTTATGGGCATCGATCGGAGTGGGCACGGTGACGATATAGATCCGGCAGTCGGCGATCTGCTGCGGATCATCGGCATAGCGCAGCTGCTGCGCCGCCGCCAGCGCCGCAGGCTCCACCTCGCGGGTGCGGTCCTCGCCGGCCTGCAGCGCCTTGATCCGTCCGGCATCGATGTCAAAGCCGACGGTGGGGCGGATCTTGCCGAATTCCACCGCCAGCGGCAGGCCGACATAGCCAAGGCCGATGACGGCAATCCCCCCTTCGGGGCTGGGGGCGGTCTGTGCGCTGCTTTCTGTCATCCTGCTCTGTCCTTTACGATCCCTGTGGCCTGATCACTTGCCGTAATAATCCCGGAACCAGGAGACGAAACGGTCTATTCCCGCCCGCACATCGGTCTGCGGGCGATAGCCTGTCAAGGAGTTCAACAGATCGGCATTGGCCCAGGTGGCGGGCACATCGCCCTTCTGCATCTCCATGTAATTGCGGATCGCCTTTTGCCCCAGCGCCTCTTCGATAGCCTCGATGAAATCCAACAGACGCACCTTGTCGGAGTTGCCGATATTGACGACCCGGTAGGGGGCCACCGGCGACAGGCTGTCCCCTTCGGGAATGTCCTCGGGGCTGTCTGGGCGGCGGGGCACCGCATCGATCAGCAGGCGGATGGCGCGCACCAGATCGTCGATATAGGTAAAGTCACGGTACATGTCGCCGTGATTGTAAATGTCGATGGGCCGCCCATCGAGGATCGCATCGGTGAATTTGAACAGCGCCAGATCCGGGCGCCCCCAGGGGCCGTAGACGGTGAAAAAGCGGAACATGGTGGTGGGCAGGTTCCACAGATGCGCATAGGAGTGCCCCATGCTTTCGCCGGCCTTCTTGGTGGCGGCATAGATGGTCAGGGGGGTGTCGGCCTTGTCGGTCTCGGCAAAGGGCATCTGCGTATTGGCGCCATAGACCGAAGAGGTCGAGGCCATCAGCAGGTGATCGACCTCATGCTGACGGGCGATCTCCATCACGTTGAAGGTGCCCACGATATTGCTGTCCACATAGGCGCGCGGGTTTTCCAGACTGTAGCGCACCCCGGCCTGCGCCGCGAGATGCACGATCACATCGGGGCGAAAATCGCCTGCGACCTCGGTCAGCAGCTCGACGTCCTCGACCATGCCTTCGGTGCAGGAAAAGCCGGGGCTTTGTGCCAGCATCTGGTGGCGGCGCTGTTTGAGGGTGACATCGTAATAGTCGGTCATGCCGTCATAGCCATGCACCCGAAAACCTTCGGCCAACAGCAGCCGGGCCAGGTGAAAGCCGATGAAGCCGGCGGTGCCGGTGATCAGAACCCGGCGGCCCGCGGCCGGAGCGGCGGAAGAAGAGGAAGAAAGCGGATCGGTCATTGGCGGGGCAGGTTTCCAGTATAGGCGTAACGCTGTGAGGCCTATAGGGAAACGGGCGCAAAAACCATGCCCGATTGCAGGGGGGGGTGACCCATATTTACCATAACAATGATTATCCGGTATGTGGATGCAGCCACAAGCGGCAGATATGGAAGCAAACGGGTTGCAAACCATGCCGCTCCCTCCCTATCCCTCAGGGGACATCTATGGGTGAAGAGGATGGGCGCCCCTGCGGGGGATCGCAGCGCCCTCCAAAGGAGCGACAGATGAAGATTGCCGTAGCCGGTCTGGGATATGTTGGCTTGTCCAACGCGGTGCTCCTGGCTCAGAATCATGACGTCGTGGCCGTCGATATCGACGCGGCGCGGGTTGAGATGGTCAACGCCCGGCGCTGCCCGATCATCGATGCCGAACTGGAGGATTTCCTGGCCAACCGCGCGCTGAGCCTGACCGCAACGACGGATGCGGCGGCGGCCTATCGCGAGGCCGACTTCGTGATCGTCGCCACCCCGACCAACTACGACCCCAAGAGCAATTTCTTCGACACCTCCTCGGTGGAGGCGGTGATCCGGCAGGTGAGCGCGGTGAATCCCGAGGCCACAATCGTGATCAAGTCGACGATCCCCGTGGGCTATGTGCTGGACATCCGCTCCCGGCTCGAGACCGACCAGGTGATCTTCAGTCCCGAGTTCCTGCGCGAGGGACACGCGCTTTACGACAACCTGCATCCCAGCCGGATCATCGTCGGAGAGCGTTCGGAGCGGGCGCGCCGCTTTGCCGAGCTGCTGCTGGAAGGGGCCGAAGACAAGAGCGTCGAGGTGCTGTTTACCGATCCCAGCGAGGCGGAGGCGATCAAGCTTTTTGCCAATACCTATCTTGCCATGCGGGTGGCCTTTTTCAACGAGCTGGACAGCTATGCCATGGCGGGCGGCATGGACACGCGCCAGATCATCGAGGGCATCAGCCTGGATCCGCGCATCGGGGACCATTACAACAACCCCTCCTTCGGCTATGGCGGCTACTGCTTGCCAAAGGACACCAAGCAGCTTCTGGCCAATTACAGCCAGGTGCCGCAGAACCTGATCCGGGCCATTGTCGATGCCAACCGCACGCGCAAGGATTTCCTGAGCGACCAGATCCTGATGAAGGGCCCCGGGGTCGTGGGCATTCACCGGCTGGTGATGAAGGCGGGCAGCGACAATTTCCGCCAGTCCTCGGTGCAGGGAATCATGAAGCGGCTCAAGGCCAAGGGCATCAAGGTGATCGTCTATGAGCCGGTTCTGGAGGACGAGTATTTCTTCCACTCGCCGGTGGTGCGCGATCTGGCGGCCTTCAAGGCCGAGGCGGATCTGATCGTGGCCAACCGCATGACCGAAGAACTCAGCGATGTCGCCGATAAAGTCTTCACAAGAGACCTCTTCGGCGCAGATTGAGCAATCAGGCCGACAGCCCCCGCCCGCCCGACAGGTAAAAGCGGAAGGCGACCAGAATGTGATAAAAGGTGGAGGCGGGCATGTTCTGGGACAGCAGATCGCCCGCGCTGCTGCGCTTGTCGTACCAGCCGCCGGGCACCGGGGTTTGCAGGTAGTCGCGCCACATCAGCGCCAGCACCTCTTCGGGGGTGCAGCCTGCGGGCAGTTCCAGCCCTCTGCGGCGCAGGGCGACACCTGCTTTCAGGAATTCAGTTTGGGGCCACATGCGGCGGCTGCCCGAGGGTGGATCGGCCTGGTCCGGCAACAGGCCCGCGACGTCGCGCCGATCAATCACCGCCTGGAACAGATGCGCCAGGTCAAGGCCACTGTCCTGCCCGGTCAGCACCTCGTAGCGGTCGATCAGATAGATCCATTCCGCCATATGGCCGGGTTCCACCGCCTGTTGATCGGGGGGAAGCGGCTGCCAGTCCGGGTCGAAATATTCCAGCACCCGGCCATCCTCGGTCAGGAAGACCTCGCGGTAGAGCGCCAGGCACTCCTCGGCCATGCTGCGAAAGCGCGCCTCCCCCGTGGCGGCAAAAAGCGCGGTCGAGGTCTCGAACATGTGCATATGCGGGTTCTGGCGGCGACGCGCGGGCGCCTCGGCGCTTTCGAACCAGCCGCGCGGCGCCTTGAGCCGGGCCAGATCGCCCTCCAGCCGGGCCAGATCTGCGGTGACGTCGAACCCCGCTTCGATCAGGGCGGCAGCGGCCAGCAGCATGAAGGCGAGATCATAAAGGTCATGGGGGGCGCTGATCAGGCTGCAATCGGGCGCAAGCCGGGCGCCGAGGTTGCCGGTTTTGGGATCGAACCCCCGGTCCATGGCAAAGCGGAACAGCTGCAGGGCCAGGGTGTGATGGGCCGGGTCCTGCGACTGGGCAAAGCAATAGGCCTGCCGGACCTGCACCCGAAGGCGGCGCTCCATATCCGCAAGCGGGGCGCCCTCGTGATCCAGTGCCTCCCAGACGGTGCCGGTGGCCGTATCCACGCCGGTGCCGGTCCACAGCGGCAGGGCCTCTTCAGTCAGCCAGCGAGGCAGCTCTGCCGTCCAGTCCATATCCATGCTCATCTCAAATAACTTTGTGCTTGCCGCATCAGGAGACTGCCTCGGCGCAGAAGTTTCAAGAGTGAAATCGGGTAGATCCCACTGCGCGAGACCCAATCCTGCGGGGGGGTTTTGCGTGCCAGCCGCAAGGAAGGCCCGCCCCTTAGTGGTGCCAGCTCGGTCAGGGGCGCCAGCACCGGATTGTCTGCCGCCCGCAGCAGACGGCAATCGTCCCGGCTGCGCAGGGCCCGCAGGATATCGAGATCCAGCTCCAGCGCATGGAGGTGCTGATCAAACCCGCGCTGGCCCAGGTCCTGCCCCATCAAGGCCCGGAAATGGGGGCCTGGCTCGAATGGATAGCGGCGGGTGCCGGTGTAGAAATCGAAGCCGGCCAGGATGATCTCTTCAGCGCCCATGGCATGGGCCATGAGCAGGGCGTAGAGGCCGGTGGTGGGGTGACGCTGATAGCGGGTGATCAGGCGCTGCACTTCGGCTTGGATATGGGCATCGCGGTAGCGCATCGGCTGATAGAGCGCACCAAAACGGCGCTGCCCGGCGCGCACCACGCGCGGATTGTGGCTGGTCCAGCCGCCCAGCTCATAATCCTGGCGGCAGCGATAGAGGGTTTCGAACATGAAGGGGGCCACGCGGGGATCCCCGGCCATAAAGGCCAGATCCACCCGCCGCCCCAGGTAGAAGTTGGGTTCGAAGAAGAAGTTGTTGGTACGGATGATGAAATCTTCCGCCCGGATGCGGCCCGGCTCCAGATCCGCGATCGAGGCGCCATTGCCCGCCACCACGACCGGGCGGTCCCGCAGCTGCAGCGTAGGGGTTTTGGTCACGGGGCCGTGGCCTCAGTGCTGCGCAGGACATCGGCCATGGCGCGCAGGGCGCCCTTGCCACCGGGCAGCGGCAGGATCCAGTCGGCGATTCCGAGGATCTCGGGGTGGGCATCACTGGGGCAGGCAGAGAGGCCGGCCCGCTCCATGGCACCGCGATCATTGATGTCATTGCCCACAAAAAGAAGATCTGCCCAGTTTAGACCCTGTTCCTGCAGCCAGGCGTGAAGCGCGGCCACCTTGTCATCGACGCTGTGATAGACCTCAAGCTGCAGCTTTTCGGCGCGCCGCAGCACCACCGGGTTCTTTTCCTTGGAGAGGATCATCATCCGGTAGCGCCCGGACTGGCGCAAAAGGGAAATCCCCATACCGTCCCGGCGCGAGGTGCGCACGCTTTCCACACCGTTCTGATCGGTCAGCACCAGATCGTCCGTATGGACCCCGTCAAAATCCATCACGATGGCCTTGATCGCGGCAAGGCGCGCAGGGGCCAGCTCGCTCTGCCCGCCCGCCTGGGCGATCTGGGAACAGAGGGCGAAATCCTGCAAGGTATCGATCTCGATCGGCGGGTGATCCACCGGGTAGAGCGCCACCGTGCCGCAGAATCGCTGGCCGGTCTTCAGGAACGGCTCCAGCGCCACGCAGTAGATGGCGCCGCTTTCGCAATATTGCGGCGGCAGATCCTGGCGGCGCTTGCGCTGCTCGCGTTCGTTGTGGTTGATCCCCACGCCCCGCCCGGCGTCATCCAGCCCCCAGAGGAAGGAATGATCCTCGGTCACCGACAGGGCGCAGTCAGCACCGCGCGCCGCCATCTCGGCCAGGCAGCCATCGATGTCATCGCCGCGGGTAAAGGGCGAGGTGCACTGCAAAAAGACCAGCTTGTCGAGCGCGTGCAGATCGGCGCGCACCAAAGGCACCGCATGCAGCCAGCCGGCCTCGGAGGTGGCGGTATCGCCGGAGAGATCCGCGGGGCGGTCGATGATGCGGGCGCCGTGCAGGCGGGCCTCGGCGGCAATGGCGGCATCATCGGTGGAGACATAGACCGCAGCCACGCGCGTGGCAGCCCGCGCCGCCCGCACCGAGCGGCCGATCAGCGAAACCCCGCCCACCGGGCGCAGGTTCTTGCCTGGCACCCCCTTGGAGCCGCCCCGGGCCAGGATGATGCAGGCGGTGTCCTGATGGGGCGCTGTGGGCATATCGGAGGGGGAAGGCTGGGTCATACGGTGGTTCTATCTGCTCATTCTTAAATAGGCCTAGGACCCCAAAAGCCCACCCGGAAACCGGATTAATGTGGGCTGTTGACGGCACCTGGCGCAATCAGCCCTTGTTTACAAAGCCCATGGGGACGTGTAAATCCCACGACAGTTTCCCCCGACCTTCCCCTTGCGTTCAATATCCGGCTAACATGCTGCAAAGATTAAAACAGTCTCGTCTTGGCAAGGTCCTTTACCGCCTCTCGCGCAGCTCCTTTGGCGGCCCTTTGCGTTTTCTTGCCGGTTTGGTTCAGCATGAGCGCCTGAACCCCAGTCACTTTGCGGCGCGCAACCGGCGCCACAACCGGGAGCAAATGCAGATTCTGGCCCGTTTCGAGGCCAAGACCCGGCGGTCCGGATGAGTGCCCTGCCCTTGCAGCCCGCAGGCCCGGCGCAGGTGCCTTTCGAAGCGCGCCCTGTGCTCTTGCTGTTCAGTGACGATTCCACCCTGTTCTTTGCCCGGCGCATGCGCGACTGCCTGCACGCGGCGGATCCGGATCTTCAGGTGCACATGGGGTGGGTGGTGGCAGAAAATGCCCTCTCCTACCGGCAGATGAAACAGCTCCTGCCCGAGGGACCGGACCTTGCAATCCATGGCGAGACTGCTTTTGAGGAGCTGCTCCTGGGCGGGCGCTACCGTGCTATCCTGACCAGCCGGGTCTACGGGGCGCTTGGTGCCCAGTTGCGACGCGTCGAAATCTCGGCCACGGCAGGGCGCCCCTGCGTGATCGCGTTCCTCGGCGGGCTCGATTTCTTTCCCGAGAACGGCTATTTCCGCCGCCGCAACTGCGATGGGGTCTACCTGTTCCCGGCCAGCGACATCCCGGTCTACGAGCGGCGCGCCGCCACCTGGGGCGATCGCATGTGGCAGGAGGTGGGCTTTGGCCATCCAACCTTTCTGGCACCCGAGGCGCTGCCGCCCGAGGATCTGGCCAGGCGGCGCGATGTCTACTTCTTTACTCAGGCCCTGTCGCCCACCACCCGGCGCGGGCGCATGCATATGCTTGCGGCGATGGCGGCGATCGCACGGGCCAACCCGGACCGCACCGTCTGGATCAAGCTGCGCCACCTGCCCCATGAGAACCAGCAGCACCTGCATCTGGAAAAATACGACTATCCGGGCCTGCTCAAGGCTCTTCCGGATGTGCCGGACAATCTGAAGCTCACCGCCTGCACCATGGACGAGGCGCTAAAGACGGCAGCCCTTGGCATCACCTGCACCTCGACCGCCGCCATCGATGTGATCCGCGCGGGCGTGCCCTGCATGGTGCATCTGGATTTTGTCGACAACTACGCCGACCCTCTGGTCGCGCCCATGCGCAAGCTCTTTGCAAAAAGCGGCCTGATCACCCCGCTTGAAGACATGCTTACCCTGCGCGCGGCGACGCCGAACCCCGAATGGATCGCCGATATGTTCTGCCCCCGCGACCTGGGCGCGCGGGTGCTGGACACCGTTGCCCGGTTCAACACCCGGGCCTTTCAGGTTGAGGTTATCGGTGGAATATGCAGCTCTGAATGAATCGGCATTCGGGATAAACTGAGTGATTTCCACTTGATGGCGTGATTCGCAGTTTGAACACCGAGCGGTGAACATGTCTGATCGTTTTGGACTGCCCGGGTAATCCCCCCATTTTTAGAGGTGTGCATCAGTAGAATCTAAGCTGCTTTCAATTTCTGCATCGGGGTCATCCCGCCGATGCCCATGTTTGGCCTTTCATTGTTATATGTCCATAGCCAGCGCGTGGCATGGTCTTGCACCTCTTCGATGCGGTTGAAGTGATACCGCCCGAGCCATTCTGTTCGGACAGTGCGGTTGTAGCGTTCGACGCAAGCGTTCTGCCGCGGCTTTCCCGGTTGGATATAAATCAATCCGATCCCGGCGTTTTCCGCCCAGTTCTGGAGCCTGGCACTGACGTATTCGGGGCCGTTGTCGATCCTGACCGCCAAGGGCTTCCCTCGCCACGCAATGATCTGGTTCAATATCCGAACCACGCGTTCAGAAGGCTGCGGGAAGTCAACCTCAATGGCCAACCCTTCGCGAATGAAATCATCCAGCATGTTCAGCGTTCGGAAAGATCTGCCGTCCGCCAACTGATCGGCCATGAAGTCCATGGACCAAACCTCGTTCGGGGATTCAGGTACCACCAGCGTTCCGGCTTCTCGCGCTGCAGACGTTTGCGCGGTTTGATCCGCATGTTCAGTTCCAGCTCACGATAGATGCGGTAGACGCGCTTGTGGTTCCACCTGAACCTTTTCACGTTCCGCAGATGCAGGAAGCATAGGCCAAAGCCTTAGGTCTTCTTCGCTGTTGTCAATGCGACCAGCCAGTCCGCGATCAACTCGTTCTCGTCGCTAAGTTTCGGCTGATACCGATAGCATGTCTCGCTGATCGAGAACGCCCTGCATGCCAAAGCAATACTGGCGGATCGGTAGTGCACCGCCCATTCGGCCATCTCGCGCCTTTGTCCCTCTCGGGACATTGCAGGGCAATGCCCTGCCTCACCACTTTTTTCCCAAGGTTTCCTTCAGCAGATCGTTCTGCATGCTCTTCTCGGCACCCGTTGTTCGGGGAAAACGCCCCACTGGGGCCTTTTCTGATCCCTCCAACTCTTCAGGCGCATGTTCTCCTCGTCGAGCTCTTTCATTCGCGCCATCAGGCTCGCGTTCATGCCGCCATACTTGGATCGCCACTTGTAAAAGCTCGCGCTGCTCATCCCATGTTCGCGACACAGATCAGACACCGGCACACCGTTCTCGGCCTGCTTCAAAATGCTCATGATCTGCGCGTCGCTGTACTTTGATTTCTTCATCAGAATCTCTTCTTCCATCTTCGAGAAAATTCTACTTTCGCACCCCCCTAAATTTCGGGGGGGTTACCCCCCCAAGCCCAAATGGCGCGTCTAAAATCCTTCTTTCCCAGGGGCCCACGCCAAGCCTTGCGTTAGTGACAGGTCCGTGTACGAGCGTGATTATCTTCATCAACCGCAATAGCTTAAGGTGACGCGGTGTGACTGGGGAGTGTGGTCCACACAAGACGCTCTACAAGGGGTAGATTCCGGTAGGGGGCAGGATCGTATCACAAGGCCCTGAGGCCTCCTATTTTTCTTCAATTTGAGCTCTGTGGCCGCCTTCTTCATTGACGCCCATGACCACGAGCTCATTGCCCGGCGCGCCGTGGCCAATATTGGGATCAGCGGTTCGGATGTGCGCAACATATTGCTGGAGGCCGTCGAGGTGTTGACCGACAACCGCAGCGCCTACACGGCGAAAGACAAGCGCATCTTTGCCCGCAATCTCGGGTTGAAGCCCTGCTTCACGCCGCTAGCCGGCCCGCAGTCCAATGGCATGTCAAGGTCTTTTGTGAACACGCTGAAGGGTGACTACGTCCGCGTTAGCCCGTTGCCAGATGCCGAAACAGTTCTAAGGTTGATCGGAAACTCGATCGAAGACTATAACGAGAACCACTCACACAGCGGCCTGAAATGGAAATCGCCTCGCGAGTTCATCAGGGCCAAAACCGAAACCGCTTAGGTGTCCGGAGAGATGGGGGCTGGATCACCTTTGTTGAAAGTTCATTTGCGACATACCGCTTTATTTCCTCCAGGCGAATTTTGTATATTTCTGGCAAATGGCGTGATGCCTCTTCCAAAACCTTAAGGTGGCGGCTTGAGGAAGGCGTTTTCATTATATTTTCTGCGCTATTTGCAAAAGCTTCTGCGAAATCGCCGTTATTTAAAAGGCGGACGGAGACTGAGATCGGCTTTCTGTATTTAGCCAATTCTTCTTTACTGCGGACGAAATCATCATAATTTCTTCCGTTTATCGCATATTCTGACATCAACTCAGAATTGTTCAGCTCGATATCCTTTAACCAATTTCCTAGCCTTGGTTGAAAGTCCTCAAATTCGAACTCATTTACGAGTTTGGACAGCCTTTCTTTGTCTTTCTCACTTTTTACAAACCTCTTAGGGTGCATGCAGCTCGAAAGAGTTTCTAAAAGTCCCACTAACCTATTGTAGTCTATATTTATGGATGGGGTATCATTCAAACTTGGAAGACACTCGCTTATGAGTACCGCAGGTATGAAATTACTATTCGTTGTTCCCAGGAGAGATTCCAAAACTCGATCTGTTCCAAATTTATAAGCTGGGACGCCGAAAATCTTATTTGCACTCATGAGTCCAGTTGAGAATATCGATATCACCGCAGACGGCTTGGTGTGCATCAGATACTCTTCAATGAGAACTTTTTGAGAGAGGAACTCAATCTCCAAACCGGCCTCATCGCAACTTATCAGTAGCTGCTCAAGCGCATGCTGCGGGAAAGATGGATGAGCTTTGAAATACAGCCGTTTTGTTTTTAATTTCCGTTGACTTTGGACAAGTCCCCGTACGTAAAGGTCTATTTCCTCATCTTGACTCATCAATCCCGAGTCCGCCAAGTATTGGCCCAGAAATACTGCGCTGGATCGAAGGTCGGGTAGGGACTTTTCATCATGAGCTATATTTGCGAACTCACTTTTTAAGTCGTCACATTTAATAGGAGATAGTTCAATCGAATAAGGCTCAAATATATATGGTTTAACGGGGGAAATGTAGTCCACATAGTGGCATTTCGCAACTCTGCTTAGGATGCTTGTTGGCAAATTTGTTTTAATCGGTGAAAATACCATTAGCCCATCACTGTAGACTTCAATGGCAGAATCAGAAAACAGATTGGCTATGGTTAGGGCTGGAGCAACCTGCAGGCTTTCAACCAAGATCGAAGTTACCTTGCCGCCAATCGCAGCCTCAATCATAGATCTTTGAGCAAGCTGTTCCACTTCATTCCCAATGGGCTTCCATTGCGCAGGGTGCAATGGAGCAATCAAGTCATTTAGAATCATAATCTTGTCAAACGCACGCTTGACATTCTCGTCGTCGACTAGATCAATGAGTGGGTTTCTAACTTCGAAATCTTGATTGTGCGCAGAAAGAAAAAGAACCCTCCTATCATCTCGGTTCCTTTTTTTCAAAACGCTGAGGAGTGTATAAAGTCCAAACTTTGTAGAGGCCTGACACAAAATCATTTAAGTATATCCTGGATAATCTTGCGACGCTTCGCATCAATTTTTGAAAGAGATTTCTCAACATCCTTAAGTGGAAGTGTTTGTAGAAGCCCTCTTATTTTTGCGTACATTTTATTTTTTGCGGTTTCCGTTAAGCGACTTTCCCGGTCTATCTGAAAGCAGGAAATTGCAAGGAATTGCCGTATCGCCTTGGGTGCGAATTCACTTCTGTTTCCAGTGTATAAGAAGCTAAATATTTCAGCGTAAGACTCGACAAATTCTGTCTGACGCTCATCCCCTATCCCAGTTAGGCTTTCTTGGCGTCCTCGCCGGTAGAACATTCCATATTCATCTGAGACAAGAAATAAATCACCCAAAACCATTGCCTTCCAAATGAACAGCCTATCTTCAGCAGTATGGAAGTTAGCATATCTAATGAAGTGTTTATTTAGAAACTCACTACTATACATCCCTGCCGGTATTACGGCATTATCGACTGGGGTAGATGCATTTTCCGGCATGATGCACAACTTTGGGTCGACAGGTTTCTCTGCAACATCTGAAAAAATACGCCTGACTCGTCTCTCTTTGGGAAATGCCTCAATACAGCTTGAGCGCACAAAATCAAGATTTGAGTTTTTTGAGAAGTACTGAATCAAGGACCTGTGATAATCGGGGCGCACCCAATCATCTGCATCCATGACAGTTACATACTTCGTCATGACAGCATCTAAAGCTTCATTCCGAGCAATTCCCGCCCCTTTCGGATCGCTATTTTTGATTATCTTAGATTTTGGCCAGTTCTCAACATGCCGCTCCATTACTTCCATTGTGCGATCTGTGGAGCCATCATTTACAAGTATGAGCCTAGCACCTGATGATAGTGAGTTCTCTAAAGACTGTAGCGTGGTGGGAAGCGTTTCAGCCGCGTTCAATGCAGCTATTACAATTGTCAGCTCTTCCATCTCCGACATTTATAATACCTTTGGATATTGAAGGGAGTCTTTAGGTGCGTAGAGGGCGATTGTTCAATGTACGCATATCAACCGCACTCAACACGGATCGTGTAAACAACCAAGCTGTAGGAAACAAGAAGGAAATTTTTGAAGTTTGGCAAATTGGCTGACTTTGATGAGTTGAAGGGCCCCCGACGGCATTTATGTGCCTAGGCTCAGGACTTCGGTAACGGGGCCGTCCCAGTCAAGCTGTTTTGCGCAGCATGACTGATCCGCCATAGCGGTGTAGCTGTATCAGTTCGTGTCCGCCCTGCTTTCTAACGCGGCCTTCGATTGAGATCCTTCGGGTGCATGCTTCGGTTCGTGGTCAGCGCGACGGCTGCCAACATGATGCTGGTTCGATATTATTCCGATGTGCCCATCTCATAGGCGTGCTTGACCGTAGTCAGCGACGGTCCAGACCACGGCATCATCGGAACAACGTCCCTGCGGGACCTCGAAGGCCTGCTATCAGGCAGGCAACGGGTGGATTAATAGGCGATCAGGCCATGTTCGGCGCCGCGTCGGGCTGGAATACGGTTCCATCGACCCAAATTCGATGGAGAATGACTGCGATGCGACGCGCGAGGGCGACCATTGCTATTTTCTTGCCTCGGCGTTGGGCGAGCTGGGCTCCCCATGTTCGAAGCCATGTCGAGCGTCCGCGGTTCATCATGACGGTTGCAGCTTGGCACAGCGCTCGCCTCAGATTGACATCCCCAGCCTTGGTAATGCCGCCGGACACATCGCGTTCACCGGACTGGTTACGCTAGCGCGTCAGGCCAGCCCAGGGGCCGACCCTCTTCGAAGATCGGAAGCGCGCCGGGTCATCGATGGCTGCACGGAAGGTGAGCGCCACAACGGCACCAATCCCAGGCATCGTCATCAAACGGAGACAAACCGGATCGTGCTGAGCAAGCTGGCGTACCTGCTTCTCAAGGGCAGCCAGTGCCTGTCGCATCGTTGCTCTGGCGCGTAGCATTGGTTCTGTTGCGGTCTCCAGCATGAGGTTGCCTTCCGCCAATTCGCGGATGCGGGTCTCGAACCTACCGCGAGAGATCGCACCGACCTTGAGCCCGAAGTTCCGCAGCAAGCCTCTCAGCGACATCTCCAAGTCGATCATGTTCTGTTGAATGGCTTTCCGGGCACCGAGTACAGCGCGGGTTTCCTGAGCAGAGACGGATTTACAGTGAACAGGGCGGAACCAGCCAAGGTGAAGCAGACGCGCAATCCCTTCGGCATCCCGCCGATCCGTCTTGATTGGCATCGCTTTCAGGGCCCCTTTGACCTGGCGCGTTTGCATAAGCACAGCATCCAGGCCCAACTCGGCCAGCCCTCGATGCAACCATTGCGACATAGGTCCAGCCTCCAGGCCAACCACTGCAATACCACCGTCCAAACCGCCCAACCAACTGGCCAATACCTCGGGATCGGTCGCAGCCTCGGCCTCCTTGATGATCTCACCGTACTCACTGATTACACAGATTGCAGTCTTCGCAAGCGATACATCTAGTCCAACAAACAGTCTCATCCCGTACTCCTCCATGTGGGTTTAATACGGGAATGGCGGCAGCGCGGCGCTGATCTGACAAGTGGTAACGGCGATGCGTGACGCAGGCCCCGTTACGGCATCTCATTGAGTTTCAAAGCCAGTAGATAACGAGTGCCGCGAGGGCGATGGCCGACAGGAACACCTTGGGGCATCGGTCATAGCGTGTCGCGACCCGCCGCCAACCCTTGAGCCTGCCGAACATGATTTCGCATCGCTGCCCGGCAGTGCCTTGCAAAGCAAGGTCACGAGAGGGGCGGTTGCGTCGTTTGTAGCGCCGCTTGTCGTATTTTACCGCCTTCTTGCGCTGCTTCCGTCCCGGGATGCATGCGCGTACCCCTTTGTCTTTCAACGCTTCTCTGAACCAGTCGGCGTCGTACCCGCGATCCCCGAGAAGCCAATCGACATCCGTCAGGCTGCCCACCAAAGCCCGCGCGCCGATGTAGTCACTGACCTGCCCGGCGGTCACGAACAGGTTCAAGGGGCGGCCTTGGCTGTCGGAGATAGCATGCAGCTTGGTGTTCATGCCGCCTTTGGTTCGACCAATTAGGCGTCCACGCCCCCGTTCGTCGGGAAATTGATCCACTGGATCAATTCCTGGTCCTCCTTACTTAACGCCCATGCTGGTCGCTGTCCGGTGGGCCTTGAGATAGGTTGCCTCGATCATCACTGTCTTCTCTTCGCCGTGGTTGGCTGCCAGGCCGACCATCATCTGTGCAAAGACGCCTTTATCTCTCCAGCGCTTCCAACGGTTGTAGAGCGTCTTGTGAGGACCGTATTCCAGCGGCGCATCACGCCACCTTAAGCCATTGCGATTGATGAAGATAATCCCACTCAATACACACCGGTCATCGACACGCGGCTTGCCATAGGATTTCGGAAAGTAGGGCTCAAGACGCTCCATCTGCGCATCCGTCAACCTGAAAAGATCAGACATATCACCGCTCGTTTTTCGAAACGTGAATCACGCCGATAGGCGGAAATCAATGGGTCCTCACCCTAGCCAAGTTTTTCCCATTATAAGACCTCACGAATGAACCCTAACGCCCTGCCCACACCTCCCATTCTGCGGCGGTGTTTCAGGGCGTAGGCCAGTCGCATCAGGGGCGCCCAGGGGCCGAAAGCGCGGCGGATCATGGCCTGGCGCGCGCGCATCAGATCGGGATCCGACCAGTTGTCGCCGGTGCTGTCATGGGGATGGGCCCCGGTCACCACCGGCAGGGACACCCCGGCAAGACCGGCGCGCAGGATGTCGCAGACAAAGATGTAATCCTCGGCCACAGGATAGCGCGCGCCAAGGCCAAACTCGGGATCGAACCGCAGGCCTGCCGCGCGGATGGGCGCAAGGCGCACCATGAATTCCGGCGCGCAGATCCGGCCACTGTTCAGCCGGGTCAGCCTTTGGGCGCGCGCGCGCGTCGACAGGCGCTCAGCGCGCCAGCCCGCCGCCAGGGCAAGCCCCGGATCCTGCACAAAGGCCTGCGCAAGGGCCATGATCCCGGCCGGATCCAGCGTCTGATCGTCATCGGCGAACAGAACCAGCGGCTGATCGGCCTGGGCGAGGGCTGCATTGCGGCTGTTCGAAAGCCCCCTGCCCTCAAGCGCCAGCACCTGGGTATCGGCGCGGGCCTCAAGCGCCTTGCGTATGCCCGGATCCGCCGCCTCGGGGCATTGCAGCAGGATCATGTAGGTCAGGCCCGCACTCGGCGCGGGCAGGCGAATGCGCGACAGCCCTGCGCCAAGGGTCGAGATGGCAATGCAGACCCCAAGGGGAGCCGGGGCCGGATCAGCGCTTGATCTGGACATGATCCACCACGCAGGCCGCCCCGCCAAAGCCTTGGCCTCTACTCCCTGACATCTTTTGCTGGCTCATGAAGGTCTCATTTTGCCGTTATCCCACTGTTCCATACCGACGCCCCGGATTGGGGACTGGTCCCCGCATACCCCGTTTCTAGCCACGCAGCAGGCGGCGCAGCAGATGGTTCGACAGGTACCAGCCGGCTCGTATGGGCGAAAGCCCGAGATGGCTGCGGTACATCTGCCAGGTGGCCCGGATCGCGCGCCCTTTCGGGGCACTCAGGGAATTCGGTTGCACATGGTGCACTGCCAGTGGCCGGTCCAGCCCATGCGCAGCCTCGCCCCGCTCCAGCAGTTTCAGCCAGAGCGCGAAATCCTGTCGCAGGCGCAGCGCCGGCATTTCGACCGTGCCGAAATGGGCCCGGTCATAAAGCGCGGTGAGGCAGCCGATCACATTGCCCTTGAGCAACCTGTTGCGATCAACCCGCTCCGGCACCCGCACCTGGTGACGCTCTGTCCCGCGCTGACGCCAGAAACCGGTATAGCTGAAATGCGCGCCGCGCGCCTGCATGAAGGCCAGCTGGCAGGACAGCTTTTCCGGCAGCCATTCATCATCGGCATCGAGAAAGGCAATGTAACGCCCCCGCGCGATCTTCAGTCCAGAGTTGCGCGCCGCGGCCGCCCCACTGTTGCGGGGCTGATGCAGGACCTGGATCCGCGGGTCCGCAGCCGCCAGGTCCGCGCAAAGATCCGCCGATCCGTCAGAGGAGCCATCCTCGATCAGAATCACCTCCCAATCGGGATAGTCCTGTGCCTGCACCGAGGCCACGGCCCGCTGAAGCGTCTCTTCTGCATTGAACACCGGCATGATCACCGAAACCAGCCCGTCCACCGGATGCTCCTGCGGGCCCTCTACAGGGTCAGGGCTTGGCCGAAGGGAGGATGTCGCCGCGCTCTGCGTGTCGCAAAAAGGTGATTTATCGCCTTTCACGAGAGGCCTTTCTGCGCTACCAAGACGCGATCCTGCGGCCTGTGGCCGTATCCGTTCGGGCTCCAGCCTTTGTCGCGCAAAAGTTGTGGCGAAACGAAGCGCAAGGGGACCGGCAAGTCACGTAGTATATAATACATTGGGCAGATCTCATGACTGAAGCACATTCTCCGGTAAAGGTTATCGCCGAGATCGGATGCAATCACAAAGGCGAAATGGAACTCGCCAAGGAACTCATCCGAGTCGCAGCGCATGTCTGCAAGGCAGATATCGCCAAGTTCCAGAAACGCCACAACCGGGAATTGCTCACCCCCGAGCAATACAGCACCCCGCACCCCAACCCGGCGAACTCTTACGGGGACACCTATGGCGCTCACCGCGAGTTCCTGGAATTCGACACCGACCAGCATAAAGAGCTGATCGAATGCTGTGCGGAAAACGGCATTGCCTATTCCACCAGTGTCTGGGATCTGACCTCGGCCAAGGAAATGGCCGCTCTGAACCCGCCGCTGCTGAAGATCCCCTCGGCCACCAACCAGCACTATGACCTGCAGGGCTATCTCTGCGAGCATTACGCGGGCGAGATCCATGTTTCCACCGGCATGTCCACCGGCCAGGAAATCGTCGATCTGGTGAATTTCTACGCCGAGCGCGGCCGCGCCAAGGATCTGGTCGTCTACAGCTGCACCTCGGGCTACCCGGTGGCCTTCGAGGACATCTGCCTGTTTGAAATCCGCAACCTGATGGAGAAATTCGGCGCCACTGTCAAAGGCATCGGATTCTCCGGTCACCACCTGGGCATTGCCGCCGATGTGGCCGCCCTGGCAGTAGGCCGCACCATGGAGGCGGACGGCAAGGGCAAGTTCACCCATATCGAGCGTCACTTCACCCTGGACCGGACCTGGAAGGGCACCGATCACGCCGCCAGCCTCGAGCCCGACGGGCTGCGCCGCCTGTGCCGCGATCTGAAGAACGTGGACAAGGCGCTGGCCTACAAGGGTCAGGAGATCCTACCGGTCGAGCAGGTCCAGCGCGACAAGCTGAAATGGGTCAAGGCGGATCACGAGACCGCTGCTGAATAAGCCCCTGCCCCGCCTCAACAGCTTGGACAGCGCATCATCAGACAGGCCGTGCCCTTAGCCGGGGCGCGGCTTTTGTCATTCTGCCGCCCCCTACGGAAAGGCGGCCTTGCCTTACTTGTACAGGATGTCCTTGCTGAACTTGCGCAGCAACAGGATACCAAAGAAGCCGGGGATCATGCCCAGAAGCGCCACGTAGACCAGCGAAATGTAGCCTGGATCATAGGTGGAATAGAACCCGGTGCGGATCAGCCCGCTCAGGTGGATCAGCGGATTGAACCAAAGGATATTCTGCACCACCATGGGCAGATCCTCGTAGATGTAGAAGACCCCGGACACCAGCATCAGCGGGCGCGTCATCACCCCCCAGGTCATTCTGTAAATAGGGAATGAGAACATCATATAGGCGTTGAAGGTACCGATTCCGACAGCCAGGAGAACAGTCATCGCATAGGTCAGAAGGATCGGACCGAAATCCAGGATCAAGCGGACATCCTCCACGATGAAGACCCCGGTGAAAATGATCGCAGAGACCATGATCTGGGTCAGCACCGCCAGGATGCTGCGCGAGGCCAGGGTGTCCACATAGGTCACCCGCGGATAGGCCAGCAGCGCCTGATTGAAGAAGATCGCAAGCCCCACCGCGGTCGAGACCTCCTGGAACAGGCGCAACACCATGAAACCCGTGGCATAGAACAGCACGAAGCTGGTGCCGAGCGACGGCGAACGCAGCAGAAACGAAAAGGCCAGGGTCAGGATCACGATCATCGCCACCGGCTGCAGGATGGCCCAGATGTAACCACCGGGGCTGCGCCCGTAAGTGGTCGACATCTCGCGCAGGATCAGGGCGACAATGGTGCGCATCCCACGATACCGCAGGTCCAGCGGCACTGAAGGGGTGATCGCTGGCGGTATGCTCCGGGTTTCAGGCACATCTGCTGTCGGGGGCTGTGTCATTAAGGCTGGTACTTTCGCGCGGCGTGTGAAATTTGATAGGCTGTTTCGGAAACAATCGTTTGGACCATAGGCTTGGCTGATAATCAATCAAATCCCGCTGCGTCAAAACAGGCAAGTGGTGAGAACGACAAGCCACCCACCGCGCCCGCTCCGGCCAAACCGGCAGCGGCGCCCGCCGAGGCTGCCGCGAAACCGGCTCCCAAGCCAAAACCGAAACCGGCTCCGGCCGCCGACCCGGTCTATGCCCCGGCCCGCCCGGCGCGCCGCCAGCGCCGTCACTGGATGCTTCTGCTCAGCTTCCTGCTTTGCGTGATTCTGCCCAGCTTCCTCACCGGTGGCTACCTGTGGACCCGGGCGGTGGATCAGTACACCTCAAGCGTCGGCTTCACCGTGCGCCGTGAGGATACCCCTTCAGCCGTGGATCTGCTGGGCGGCCTTGGCGCCTTTTCCGGCGCAAGCTCCTCGGACAGCGACATCCTGTTCGAATTCATCCAGTCCCAGGAGCTGGTCGAACGGGTCAACGAGACGCTGGACCTGCACAGTCTTTACAGTCGCCACCATACCACCGATCCGATCTTTTCCCTGGCGCCGGACAGCACCATCGAGGATCTGGTCGAGTACTGGCAACGCATGGTGTTGATCTCCTATGCGCCCGGCACCGGCCTGATCGAGCTGAAGGTGCTGGCCTTCACCCCCGAAGAGGCCCGCGCCGTCGCCCGCGAGATTTTCCGCGAGAGCAGCGAGATGATCAACATGCTCTCGGCGATCGCCCGCGAGGATGCCACCCGCTATGCCCGCGAGGAACTGGATGCTGCGGTCACCCAGCTGAAACAGGCCCGCCAGGCCCTGACCGCCTTCCGTTCGCGCACGCAGATCGTCGACCCCAGCGCCGACATCCAGGTGCAGATGGGGCTTTTGAACACCCTTCAGCAGCAATTGGGCAAGGAGCTGATCGACTACGACTTGCTGATCACCTCGGTTCAGGAGAGCGATCCGCGGCTTCAGAAATCGCAACAGCGCATCGCCGCCCTGCGTGCCCGTATCGACGCCGAGCGCGACAAGTTCGGCAGCGGCGGGGAGACCACCTCGGGCGAAGACTATGCCACACTGGTGGCCGAGTTCGAACGGCTGATGGTGGACCGCGAATTTACCGAAAAGAAATACACGGGCGCCCTGTCGAACTATGATGCCGCCCTCGCCCAGGCGCAGCGTCAGAGCCGGTATCTTGCGGCCTATCTGCGCCCCACCCTGGCCGAAAGCGCACAATACCCGCGCCGCCCGCTGCTCATGGGGCTGACCATCCTGTTCCTGCTCATTGCCTGGAGCACCGCGGCCCTGATCTACTACTCGCTTCGGGACAGGCGCTGAGCCGGGATGGGCGCTGACCGGCGGGAAGAGGGTAGAGCATGATCAAGCTGGAAAATCTGACCAAGAGTTTTCCCACCCCCAACGGGCGCAAATTCGTGGCCCGCAACGTCAACCTGACCATTCCCAAGGGCAAGTCGCTTGCCCTGCTCGGGCGCAACGGGGCGGGCAAATCCACCATGTTGCAGATGATCTCCGGGACGATGAACCCGGATTCGGGGCGCATCATCTCCTCCGGCAATATCTCCTTCCCGGTGGGCTTTGCCGGCTCCTTCCACCGCGATCTGACCGGGGCACAGAACGCCCGTTTCGTGGCCCGTATCTACGGTGTGGACACCGACGAACTTCTGGATTTCGTCGCCGATTTCGCGGCTCTGGGCGGCCATCTGCACATGCCCGTGCGCAGCTATTCCTCGGGCATGCGCTCGCGCCTGGCCTTCGGCATCTCCATGGCGCTGAAATTCGACACCTACCTGGTGGACGAGGTGACCTCGGTCGGAGACAGCGCCTTTCGCCGCAAGAGCGCGGCCATCTTCAAGGCGCGGATGCAGGATTCAAATGCCATCGTGGTCACCCATTCGCTGCTCGAGGTGCGCAACCTCTGCAATGCCGGCGCGGTGCTGGAGGATGGCGAGGTGACCTATTTCGACGACGTGGAAGAGGCGATCGCCCTGCACTCACGCAACATGAAAAAGGCCAGATGATCCCGGAATATCCCCGGTTTGTTCACCTCATTGGCCCTGAAATAGAAACAATCCTAAGTATAATTGACGCTTTGACCACGACCGGCTCCACCCCGGATTAACCCGACCCGATCACCCTGTTCTCCTGTTGTTCACAGGTCGGATAGGTCGATGACACGGTTTTCGGTTCTGGGGCGCGCCGCCCTTCCTTCACAGTATCACAGCGCAACGGCGCCGGTTCTTCTTGGCGGACAGGGCGCGGCCCTTCTGGAACTGCATGCCGGGCGCGGCAGTGCGGTTCACCTCTTTGATCTTGTCGGCGGGCGCCTGCAGTTGCAAAGCACCCAGCAGTCCAGCGGCGAGGCGGCCGCGATCCGCATCCGCAACACGGTCTTTGCCCTGGAAGACGCGGCACTGGAGCGGCTCACAGAAAGAAGCGATCAGGGCCCCCTCGGGATCAGCCGCTCCGAAGTCTTTTATTCCGGCCAGTCAGGATTCGCCGGCGATCTGGCCTCTGTCCTCTCTGCCCCGGTGGGGGGCCGCGAGCTTCTGATCGCGGTCGGCGCGAGGCTGCCGGGGCTGCAAAGTTTTGAACGGCTGGGAGATGGCAGCCTGCGCCCCCTGCAATGGCGCAGCGATACCAGCAGCAGCTATGCCCAGGATGTCTCTGCCATGGCCAGCCTCGAATTGGGGGGCACCCGCTATGTCTTTACCGCCGCCCAGAGCGAATCCGGCATCAGCAGCTATGAGCTGACCGCAGGGGGGCAGCTGAACCTGCGCAGCAGCCTGGGCGCCGCCGAAGGGGTGGGCCTGAACCTGCCTACCGCGTTGCATGCCACAGAGGTGGGCGGGCAGGCGATGCTGCTGGTGGGCGCGGCCGGCTCAGGCAGTATCACGGTGATGGCGGTCGGGGCCGATGGCCGCCTGTCCGTGCTGGATCATCTCAGCGACACGCTGGAGACCCGCTTTGCCGGGCTGCAGGTGCTGGACAGCGTGACCCATGCGGGCTGGACCTATGTGGTGGCGGGCGGCAGCGATGACGGGCTGACTCTCTTTGCCCTGCTGCCCGGTGGCCGCCTGATCGCACTGGACAGCATCGCAGATACGGCGGCGCTGGGGCTCGACAATGTCAATGGCCTCGCCCTTTCCGTGGTGGGGGACAGGCTGCATGTCTTTGCCACCTCTGAAACCGAGCCCGGCGTTACCCATCTGGGCATCGGCATCGCCCGAAGCGGCGCGATCCTGGCGGGCGGCGACAGCCAGCTTTCAGGGGGCAGCGGCGATGATATCGTGATCGGCGGCCCGGCACAGGGGCGGCTCTTTGGCGGCGGTGGCCGCGATATCTTTATCCTGCAGAGCAACAGCAACCCCGACTGTAGCGTGATGGATTTCGACCCGGAAGAGGATCGCATCGACCTCAAGGCCTGGGAGGGGCTCCGGTCGGTGGCGCAATTGCAGATCACATCCCGTAGCGATGGCGCGCAGCTCTCTTTCGGGGGGCACGAGCTGCGCCTGATCACCTCGGATGGCAGCAGCCTGACCTATGAGGATTTCCTCCGCACCGATCTGCTGGGTCTCTACCGCCCTCCCCTGCCCGCCCAGACGCCCCTGCAAATCACCGGAAGTGACAATGACGAGCAACTGCTTGGAGCGGCAGGGCAGGACCAGCTGCGCGGCATGGGCGGCGCGGATACGCTGTTTGGCCAGGACGGTGCGGACAGTCTCTGGGGGGGCAGCGGCGGCGATCTGCTTTATGGCGGCAGCGGTCAGGACATCCTTTACGGGGAGGACGACAACGACCGCCTTTACGGCGAGGGTGGTCACGACCAGCTTTATGGCGGCGCCGGCAACGACAGTCTTTATGGTGGGCGGGGCGCGGACCAGCTGGAGGGGGGCAACGGCGCCGACCGGATCTGGGGCGGGGCAGACAACGATAGCTCAACCGGCGGCGAGGGAAATGATCTGCTATACGGTGAAGCTGGAGACGACCGGCTTTATGGCGATGCCGGAAACGATACGCTGACCGGTGGCACGGGCAGCGATCTGCTGGACGGCGGCGCGGGGGCGGACAGCCTTTATGGTGGGGCGGACGACGACCGCCTTTACGGGCAGGAGGATCACGACCGGCTCGACGGAGGAGACGGCAACGACAGCCTTTATGGCGGGCGGGGCGCGGACCAGCTGGAGGGGGGCAACGGCGCCGACCTGATCTGGGGCGAGGCAGGAAACGACAGCCTGAGCGGCGCCAGCTCCACCGACCAGCTTCATGGCGGGGTCGGCAATGACAGCCTGGTGGGGGGCACCGGGGATGATACGCTTTACGGCGGCGATGGGAATGACACGCTGTTCGGCAATACCGCGCTTGATACGATCTACGGCGAGGCGGGGAATGATTACATCAGCTCCGGCGACGGGGTGGATTACGTCGATGGCGGCAGCGGCAATGACACGATCTATGGTCGCTCGGGCTGGGACAGCCTTTATGGCGGCGATGGCAATGATACGCTCCTTGGCTCGGAAGGGGATGATCTGCTGGCCGGGGGGCGCGGCGACGACTGGCTATCGGCGGGATCGGCTTGGGATCAGCTCTTTGGGAATTCCGGCGATGACACGCTTTATGGCAACTTCGGCTCTGACTCGCTCTCTGGCGGCAGCGGCGCGGATGCGCTTTTTGGCGGCACCGGCGATGATACCCTGCGCGGCGGCGGCGGCGGGGACCGGCTGCTGGGGAACCAGGGCGTCGATGTTCTGGAAGGAGGAGCCGGCGATGATACCCTGCGCGGCGGCTCCCTGGCGGATACCTTCATCTTCGACAGGGGCTGCGACCGCGATTTGCTTCTGGATTATGAAGTGGACCGCGACACACTGCGATTTTCGACCGATCTGGTCGGGGCGAACCAGACGGGCCAAAGCGTGGTGAACCGCTTTGCCTCATTTGCCCCCGACGGGGTGCGCTTTGATTTCGGAGAAGGCGATATGCTGTTCCTGCGTGGGCTGACAGAGGTCTCTGCCCTGCAGGGTTCGATCGAGATTTTCTAAAGTCCCGCAGGTCTGCCCCCGCGCCTTGCACTTTGCCCCCATCCCCGTCAAGCATGAGCCAGGCAAAACAGGCAAAGGCGCATCGACCCCGTCATGAAACTTCTCTTTGTGCATCAGAACATGCCCGGGCAGTACCGCGAAATCCTGATCTGGCTGGCCGCGCAGGGGAAACATGATCTGGCCTTTCTGACCCAGCGCCGCGATGTGCAGATCAAGGGGGTGCGCCGGATCAGCTACCGCCCGCACCACCAGGCCGGCAAGGATGCCTACGGGCTGTCCAAGGACTGGGAAACCGCGGCCGGCGCAGGCCTTGGCGCCGCGCTCGCCCTGCGCGCGCTGGAAAAGGACGAAGGCTACCGGCCCGATATCATCATCGGCCATACCGGCTGGGGGGAGCTGTTGTTCATGAAGGAGATCTGGCCGGATGTGCCGGTGATCGGCTTCTTTGAATATTTCTACCGCACCTCGGGAGGGCTGGTGGGGTTCGACCCGGACAATCCGCCCAACGATCAGGCCGGCTTTTTTGCCAAGGCGCGCAACACCGTGCCCTATGCCAGCATCGAAAGCGTCGATTTGGGCCATGTGCCGACCTATTGGCAGCGCGACCGCTTTCCCGCCTCCTTTCATGACCGCATGTATGTCTGCCATGACGGCATCCGCACCGATCGGCTGACCCCCGACCCCGATGCCTCGATCTCGCTCGGGCGGCTGGGGCGCCCGCTGACGCGGCAGGATGAGGTGATCACCTATGTGGCGCGCAACATGGAGCGCGCCCGCGGCTTTCACATCATGATGCGCGCCCTGCCCCGGATCCTTGAGGCGCGCCCAGAGGCGCGGATCCTGATGGTTGGCGGCAACGAGACCTCCTATGGCACCGAAAGCAAGCACCCCGGCGGCCTGCGCGGCGAAATGGAAGCGGAACTGGGCGACAGCATCGACTGGAGCCGGGTGCATTTCCTTGGCAAGGTGCCCTATGAGGATCTGTGCCGCATCATCCGCATCAGCCGCTGCCATATCTATCTGACCATGCCCTTTGTCCTTAGCTGGTCGCTGCTCGAGGCGATGTCGATGCAGGCGACAGTGGTGGCCGCCGATGTGGACCCGGTGCGCGAAGCGGTGACCCATGGGAAAACCGGTATGCTGGTGGATTTCTTTGACCCTGGCGCCCTCGCCGATCAGGTGGTGGATGTGCTGGCGCGCCCGGGCGCCTATGCCCACCTTGGCCCCAATGCCCGCGCCCATGTGGTCAAGACCTATGATTTCCTAACCCGCTGCCTGCCGGAACATATCGCGCAGATCAATGCGCTGGTGCCGACAGACAAGCGAATCCAGATCTAAGCCATCCTCCGCATCAGCCCCCAATTGTTTCGCGCGCGAAACATTTGGCCCCGGTCACCCCGCAAGTAAACAAAAATGGTGACGGCCTGAAACAGGCTCTAAATTGCCTTTTTCAGGACTCCCGCGCGCGTTTCTTGACCCAGCCGAGGAAGGCGGCATCGGCCTGGCGCAGGCGCGGGCTGCCGGAGCGGGCCCACATGGCGCGCCAGTCGGCCTCCAGCGCATAGACATCGGCGCCGGGCATCAGATCGCGCGCCGCCTCCAGCGTCTGGGGCTTCAGCATGGGGGCGCCCGCATCCATGCTGCTCACCACCGCGTTTTTCTGGGAAAACCGGATCAGATCGCCGGGCAGCTCTTCCAGGGTGTAGTCGGGCAAGGGCTGCGCTGCGATCATGTCGCGGATCATTTTGCGAAAGACCCGGCGCGGGCTGGCCGAGCCGGATTTCTTGAGGAGGGTCTCAACCGAAATCTGCCAGCTGGCTTGCCGACCGCAGTGTTTGCGCGCCAGCTCGTAGATGCGCCGCTCAAGCGGTTTCCTCAGGCGAAAGTAATCGCGGGAAAGGGTCAGCACCGATTTCGACAGCACCGCGCGGTAAAGCCAGTCGCTGAGGGTGACGGCAACGCTGACCATCCTGCCACCGCGCGCCTTGCGGACAATCTCCCAGCGTTCGATCAACCCGAAACCGGAGGTCACCTCCTGCCCGCCGGTCACGATATTGGTGGTGATGCGGGTGCCCGCCAGACGCTCAAAAGCCTCGCGCAGACGCCGGTAGGCATCACCCGATGTTTCGCGATTGGTGGCGACCAGCAGATCATGGGCCTTGAGGTGCAATGTCCGGCTGACCTGTCGGCCCGCATTCAGCGCCGCCATCAGCTGGCTGATGCAGAAGATCAGGATGTCCTTGTCGTGGATCGTCGCCAGCCCCTTGACGCTGGGGGTCACGGTGATCTCGGCGCCATTGTGCTCATAGGACAGGATGCGCCAATCGGGCCGGGTGCCGAGCGAGAACAGCGGATGTTCCATCGAGGCCAGATCGTTCTTGGGGATCGCATCGAATATATCGCAAAGGAAAAAATCCCCCTGCCCTTCGGGCGGATATGCCCCCGCTGTCAGACCGTCCCCGGTCAGCTCTGTTGCCATTGCTCTTCTGCCTGTCCCTGATCCCCCGGTTGTTCAAAAGGCGTCTTTGCTGCGCCTCTCCGGGGTGACTCGGTTTCGTGGTTTTGATTACGCTCACCCTAGAGTTATCCACACCCTCAGGCAACGGGGTTCCGGAATCGCTTCTTCGGGGGTTTGGAGTCATTTCATCGGGGTTTCAGAGTCACTAAGATCCAAATACCTGCCCTTATCGCCAATGAAAAAAGGACTTTGCGCAAAGCCCAGATCTCCTTTAACTATAATATAACTCATAAATAACAGGGCAGAAAATTTTCAGGCCCTCAAAACACCCCGATTTCCCGGATCGCAAACATCGGATTTGCTTAGAAAAATCCAAAGAGATACGCATAATGCTTCCATGTGCGCTGTTTTTTGCTATCTTGTCAAAAAGGCAGCACATCAAGCCGGGTTTGTAGCATGGCGGCAGGATCAGTGCTGCAGGACAGGAAAGCGGGCACTCCCCCATGGCACGAGATATCCACAGAAAAGACGCAAGGGGCAAAGATGCCGGACGAAGCGCCGATCTGCCCCCCTATTTCAATATCGACCCAGACGCGGCCCTTGCCGATCTCGATGCCCCCACCAGCACCGGCGGCTTTGCCACCATCGCCGAAGGCTGCGCCCGGGGCCGCGCCGATCTCGCGAGCCGGGGATTGGATGAGGAGGGACGCAAGACTTTGCGCCTGTTTTCCACCTGGGAGATCACCCGCTATCTGATCCCGGTTGCCCAGGCCCATTTCCGCCGGGTGCTGAAGGCCAACCCGGATCTGCCCCAGGGGCGTTCGGAAACCGAAGGGGGGGCCAAGTGGTTCACCCTCGATGAGGTGCTGCGCCTGCGGGCTCATTTCGCAGCGCAAGGCTCCAAGGCCAAGGACTATATCCCCTACCGCCCCAAGGGGCTGCCCGCAAAACTGGTGGCTGTGGCCAACTTCAAGGGCGGCGTGGGCAAGACCTCCACCGCCGCGCATCTGGCGATGTCGGCGGCGCTGGATGGCTACAAGGTGCTGGTTGTGGATCTCGACAGCCAGGGCTCGATGACCTCGATCTTTGGCGGCCGGGTCGAGGACGAATGGCAGACCGCCTTCCCGCTCCTGGCGCGTCACTATGGCGAGCACCTGCGGGTGGAGAACCAGCGTCGTCTGGACCGGGGCGATGCGCCCCAGCCGCTGGATGACAGCCTGACGGCAGCGATGGAGATGACATCCGCCGATGTGATCCAGCCCACCCATTGGCCCAATATCGACCTCATCGGCGCGCAGCTGAACCTTTATTGGGCCGAGTTCCAGATCCCGGTCTGGCGCATGGCGGCGCGAAGCTGGAAGCTTTGGGATGCGCTTACCGACCGGCTCGAGGCGGACGGGGTGCTGGACCAGTATGACGTGATCTTCATCGACACGCCGCCGGCGCTTGGCTACCTCACCATCAACGGGCTTTCCGCCGCCGACATCCTTCTGGTGCCCATGGGTGCGTCTTTCCTTGAGTTCGATTCCACCGGGCGCTTTTTCGATATGCTGCATTCCACCTTTGCCAGCATCGAAGAGGGCGAGAACCTCGCCGCCCGCGCCCTGGGCCGGCCCGAGATGGGCTTTGAATGGGATGCGGTGCGCGCGGTGATCACCCGCTACGACAGCGCCCAGCAGGGCGAACTGGCCGCCCTGATGCAGGCCTATATGGGGCCGGTGCTTAGCCCTCATAAACAGGATTTCACCGCGCTGATCGGTCAGGCCGGTGAGCAGGTCAGCGGCATCTACGAGGCGGATTACCGCGATTTCAACCGCGAGACCTACGCGCGCGGGCGCGAAACATTCGATGAGACCTATGCGGCCTTCAAACGGCTGCTCATTGGTTGCTGGCGCCGCGCCGAGGTGCAGATGCAGAGCGCGGCCGAGTAAGGCCCCGGCAGGAATGATGGCGCAGAGTGCGCGCCAAAAGAGACAGCGAGATGGAGACGGGCAGATGGCCAAACGCAAACGACTGATGCCGGCACAGACCACCTATCTGTCCGGCGCGCCGGAAGGCAAATCCGCCCTCGGTGGGCCGATGTCCGTGGGGGCTGCTCCGATTGCGCAGGTCGCATCCGAGGCGGCCTCGACCGCTGCCCTGCGTGAGCTGTCCGATGTGCTGGAGAATGCCCGCGCCAGGGGGCTGATGATCGAAGAGGTGCCGCTTTCGGCCATCGATGAGACCCATCTGGTGCGTGACCGGATCGAACAGGACGCCGAGGAAATGGAAGCCCTGGTCGAGTCCTTACGCGCCCGTGGTCAGCAGACCCCGATCGAACTGGTGCCATTGGAAGGTCGTCCCGACGGGCGCAGCTATGGTCTTATCTCGGGCTGGCGTCGTCTTGGCGCGCTCAAGCGGCTCTATGCCGAGACATCAGATCCGAAGTTCGCCACGGTCAAGGCGCTGATCATCCGCCCCGATACGGCGCAGGACGCCTATATCGCCATGGTCGAAGAGAATGAGATCCGGGTGAACCTTTCTCATTACGAACGCGCCCGCATCGCGGTGCGCGCGATGAAGGAAGAGGTGTTTCCGACTCTGAAAAAGGCACTTCAGAGCCTTTTTGCCAATGTGCCGCGCGCCAAGCGTTCCAAGATCCGCAGCTTTGTCACCCTGGTGGAAGAGCTGGATGCGGTGCTCTTTTATCCCACTGCCATCAGCGAAAAGCTGGGCCTCGCCCTGGTGCGCGCCATGGGAGAGGATGAAGAGTTTGCGGATCGTCTGCGGATCGCCTTGCAGGAGGGCGTGCGCCAGACACCCGCCGAAGAGGTGGAGATCCTGAACCGGGTGCTGAGCGAGGGGCGGGCCGAAGGAGCCGCTTCGACCCTAAAACTATCATCAGAGCCGCAGAAAACGCAGGAAACGCCCCCGCCCCGCCCCAGTATCCGAACCCCTGGAGCATCCTCGTCTGAGCGGGTTACGGTGCAGGCCGCCGCCGGTGTGCGTCTGGGCTTTTCACCCGATCAGAACCGGATCGAGTTGACCGGAGAGGGCGTCAATGCCGAGCTGATGGCGGCCCTGAAAGACTGGCTCAGACATCGCTGAACGTCTCTGTCTTCTCGCAATTTTTCGACCCTAAAGATATCTTTAGGGTCTTTTTCTTTTCTGAGTTCAGACTCCCAAATGTTTCGCGCGCGAAACATTTGACTGTTTCAATTGCGCGCGCGACCTTGCGGGATTTCGCCCCGGCGCAGGGATTTTGGGCTGTGCACTGGACTTGCCCGGGTTCTTTGGTCAGAACGGATAATCAAAGGATTCAATACGCCGCCGCCCTCGTGATCGAAGGGCCCGTGGCAGAGAGGGATAGCAGATGAAGAAGGCCTTGATCACCGGTGTCACGGGTCAGGACGGATCGTATCTTGCGGAGTTTCTGCTGGAGAAAGGATACGAGGTGCATGGTATCAAACGCCGGGCCTCCCTGTTCAATACCGACCGGATCGATCACATCTTTGAGGATCCCCACACGGACAATGCGCGTTTCAAACTGCATTACGGCGATCTGACCGACAGCTCCAACCTGACCCGGATCCTGTCGGAAGTGCAGCCGGATGAGGTCTATAACCTCGGCGCCCAGTCCCATGTAGCCGTCTCTTTCGAGGCACCGGAATATACCGCCGATGTGGATGCCATGGGCACCCTGCGCCTGCTCGAAGCGATCCGTTTCCTGGGCCTTGAGAAGAAGACCCGTTTCTATCAGGCCTCTACCTCGGAACTGTACGGGCTGGTGCAGGAGACCCCGCAGACCGAGACCACGCCTTTCCATCCGCGCTCTCCCTATGCCGTGGCCAAGATGTACGCCTATTGGATCACGGTGAACTACCGCGAGGCCTATGGCATCTATGCCTGCAACGGTATCCTCTTCAACCACGAGAGCCCGCGCCGGGGCGAGACCTTTGTGACCCGCAAGATCACCCGCGGTCTGGCCAATATCGCGCAAGGTCTGGAGCCCTGCCTGTACATGGGCAATATCGATGCGCTGCGCGACTGGGGCCATGCCAAGGATTACGTGCGCATGCAGTGGATGATGCTGCAGCAGGAGGCCCCCGAGGATTTCGTCATCGCCACCGGCGTGCAATATTCGGTGCGTCAGTTCATCGAATGGAGCGCGGCCGAGCTGGGCATCACCCTGGAATTTTCGGGGGAAGGTGTGGATGAGATCGCCACGGTGAAGGCCATCGCGGGCGACAAGGCACCGGCACTGAAGGTGGGGGATGTGATCCTGCGCATTGATCCGCGCTACTTCCGCCCCGCCGAGGTGGAGACGCTTCTGGGCGATCCGGCCAAAGCCAAGGCGAAACTGGGCTGGACGCCCGAGATCACCGTGCAGGAAATGTGCGCCGAGATGGTCCGCGAGGATCTGAAGGCGGCGCAGCGCTCCCGCGTGCTGATGGAGCACGGCTATGACTCGCCGGTTGCCCGCGAGGACTGAGGGCATGAGTGCAAAACCACGTCTGTTCCTCACCGGTGGCGGCGGCATGGTGGGGCGCAATGTCCAGGATCACGCGGCGGCCGCCGACTGGGAGATCCTGGCACCGCGCAGCCACGAGCTGGACCTGACGGACGCGGGTGCGGTGGCCACCTATCTGGAGGCACACAAGCCTGATCTGGTCATCCATGCAGCCGGGCGTGTGGGCGGCATCCAGGCCAATATGGCCAACCCGGTTGCCTTTCTGGATGAGAACCTCGCCATGGGGCGCAATGTCATCATGGGCGCGCGGGCTGCGGGTGTGACCCGGCTGATCAATCTGGCCTCCACCTGCATGTACCCGCGCGAAGGGCAAAACCCCTTGCGCGAGGAGAGCATCCTCACCGGTGCGCTGGAGCCCACCAACGAAGGCTATGCCCTGGCCAAGATCATGGCCATGCGCCTGTGCGACTATATCCGGCAAGAGGACCCTGCGGCGCTTTATAAAACGCTCATTCCCTGCAACCTTTATGGCGCCTACGACAAGTTCGACCCCAGGCATTCGCATCTTCTGCCGGCCATCATCCACAAGGTGCATCAGGCGATGAAGACGGGCGCGGCTGAGGTCGAGATCTGGGGCGATGGCACCGCGCGGCGCGAATTCATGTTCGCCGCTGATCTGGCCGATGCCATCTGGAAGGCGGCGGGCGATCTTGAAACCCTTCCCGGCGCCATGAACATCGGGCTGGGCCAGGATCATTCGATCAACGACTATTACGCCACGGTGGCCGATGTGATCGGCTGGCAAGGCACCTTTACCCATGATCTGAGCAAACCCGTCGGCATGAAACAAAAGCTCTGCTCGACCGAGCGGCAAACGGCCTGGGGCTGGCAGGCCCCGACGACTTTGCGCGACGGGATCGCGCAGACCTATCGCTATTACCTGGAAAGCGGACACGCATGACATTCAAGTACCCTCTTGCCACCTCCTCCTGGGATCAGGCGGAACAGGATGCGCTGCAGCGCGTGATTGCCTCGGACATGTTCTCGATGGGCCCCGAGGTGCGCGCCTATGAAGACCAGTTCGCCGCCCAGTTCGGCAGCAAGTTCGCCGTCATGGTCAACTCCGGCTCTTCGGCGAACCTGCTGATGACCGCGGCGCTGTGTTTCACCAAGAACCCGGATCTGAAACTGGAGCGCGGCGATGAGATCATCGTGCCGGCGGTCAGCTGGTCCACCACCTATTACCCCCTGGGCCAATACGGGCTCAGGATGAAGTTCGTCGACATCGACCGCGAGACGCTGAACTACGATCTGGCGGCGCTTGAGGCGGCGATCACCGATCAGACCCGCGCCATCATGGTGGTGAATCTCTTGGGCAACCCCAATGATTTTGACGCCATCCAAGCGCTGATCGGGGATCGCCGCATCGTCATGATCGAGGACAATTGCGAATCCATGGGCGCCACATACGGCGGCAAGGAGGCCGGCACCTTCGGCGTCATGGGCACGTTTTCGTCCTTCTTCTCGCATCATATCTCGACCATGGAAGGCGGCATGGTGGTGACCGATGACGAGGAGCTCTACCACGTCATGCTGTCCCTGCGCGCCCATGGCTGGACCCGCAACCTGCCGAAATTCAACCATGTCACTGGCGAGAAATCGGACGATCCCTTCGAGGAAAGCTTCCGCTTCGTGCTGCCGGGCTACAACCTGCGCCCGCTGGAGATGTCCGGCGCGCTGGGGCAGGAGCAGCTGAAGAAACTGCCGGGGCTGATCGAAGGGCGCCGCGCCAACGGGGCCCTGGTGCAGGAAAAACTGTCGGATCACCCCAAATTCATGATCCAGCGCGAGATCGGCAGCTCAAGCTGGTTCGGCTTTTCGCTGGTGATCCGCGAAGGGGCAGGGGTCTCCCGCGCCGATCTGGTCAAACAATTGGCAGAAGCAGGATTTGAATGCCGGCCCATCGTTGCCGGCAATTTCGCCAAGAACGAAGTGATGAAATATTTCGACTATGACATTCACGGGACCCTGACAAATGCCGATTACATAGACGCCCATGGGCTGTTTGTCGGCAACCACCACTATCCCATTGCCGAGGCGGTAGAGGCCCTGGCTGCGCTCTGACTTTTGGAGCGGCTGGGGCGCCTGAAAAGGAATTTGAGTATGAGTGCAGATTCAAAGATTATCCCGGTTCTGCTCTGCGGCGGCTCGGGCACCCGGCTGTGGCCCTTGTCGCGCAAGAGCTACCCCAAGCAATTCGTGCCTCTGGTGGGCGAAGAGACCCTGTTTCAGGCTTCGGCCGCCCGTTTGTCGGGGGCCGGCTACGGCGCGCCGATGGTGCTGACCAATTCCGATTTCCGCTTTATCGTCACCGAGCAGCTTTCGGGGGCAGGCATTGATCCGGGGGCGATCCTGATCGAACCTTCGGGGCGCAATACGGCACCTGCTGTTCTGGCGGCGGCGCTGTATCTGGCGCAGCAGGAGCCCGGGGCACTGATGCTGGTGGCGCCGTCCGATCATGTGGTGCCCGATGCCGCGGCCTTCCGCGCCGCCGTGACAGCGGGGCAGGGGGCAGCTGCGGCGGGGCAGATCGTCACCTTCGGCATCAAGCCCACCCATGCGGAAACCGGCTATGGCTATCTCGAACTGGACGGCGATCCTGGCGATTTTTCTCCCCGTGCCATCGGCCTCAAGCGGTTTGTGGAAAAGCCCGATGCGGCCACAGCTGATACGATGCTGGCCTCCGGGCAGTTCTTGTGGAATGCGGGCATCTTCCTGTTTTCGGTGAAAACCATCCTTGAAGCCTTTCGCGCCCATGCGCCGGACCTGCTGGCGCCGGTCGAGGCCTCGGTCACCGACGGGCAGCCGGATCTGGGATTCTTCCGGCTGGATCCCGGCGCCTGGGCGGGGTGCCCGGATATCTCGATCGACTATGCGGTGATGGAGAAGGCAGACAACCTCACGGTGGTGCCCTTTGCGGCCGGCTGGTCGGATCTTGGCGGCTGGGATGCGGTCTGGCGCGAGGCGGGGCCGGATGAAAACGGCGTTGTCACGGCGGGTCATGCCACCGCGATCGATTGCGAGAACAGCCTGATCCGCTCCGAGGATGAGGGGCTCGAAGTCGTCGGCATCGGCCTCAAAGACGTGATTGCCGTCGCCATGCCCGATGCGGTTCTGGTGGCAGATAGCAGCCGCGCGCAGGACGTCAAACAGGCGGTTGCGGCGCTGAAGGCGAAATCGGCGAAACAGGCGACTGATTTCCCCAAGGATCACCGTCCCTGGGGCTGGTTCGAAAGCCTGGTGGTGGGCGAGCGCTTTCAGGTGAAGCGCATCCATGTGCACCCCGGCGCCGCCCTGTCATTGCAGTCGCACCATCACAGATCAGAGCATTGGATCGTGGTGGAAGGCACCGCCAAGGTGACCGTGGACGATGAGACCCGGCTCGTGACCGAAAATCAGTCCGTCTATATCCCCCTTGGTGCGGTGCACCGGCTGGAGAACCCCGGCAAGGTTGCGATGGTGCTGATCGAAGTGCAGACCGGCAGCTATCTGGGCGAAGACGACATCATCCGCTACGAAGACCTTTATGCGCGGGGGCAGGGGGAAAAGGGCTAGGTATGGAGCAGAGCACACGCGACAAATCCTCTGCGTGGATGGGTTTGCTCAGCACGCCGTCAAAGCCTTCACGCAGGAGCGCTTCAACCTGATCCGGCATGGTATGGGCGGTGACCGCATAGGCCGGAGGGGCGCTCTGGTCCAGCTCCCGGACCTGTTTGCGGATTTCATGCAGCGCTTCGATGCCGGAAAGGTTCGGCATCGAAATATCCAGCAAGAGACAGTCAAAGGCGTCTGGCTGCCAGGCGGAGACGGCCTCTGCCCCGTCATTGCACAGCACGGCCTCATGGCCCATCCGGGTCAGCATCTTGCCGATGATCAGCCGGTTGGTGGCATTGTCTTCAGCAACCAGGATGCGCAAGGGGCAGGGTGGGGGGCTTTGCTCGGCGTCCTGCTCCGTGTCTGTGGCCGTTGTGGCAGGGGCCGCCGCCAGATCCAGATCGCCTTGCGACGCAGGCTCCAGCGGCAGATCGATGGTCACAACAGTGCCCTGGCCCGGCGTTGACTGCATCTCGAGCCGCCCCTTCATCAGCGCCACCAGCTCCGAGACGATGGCCAATCCCAACCCGGTGCCGCCAAAGGCGCGGGTGGTGGAATTGTCGGCCTGTTCGAACTTGCCCTGAACCCGCTGCAGCTCTTCCGGTGTCATGCCGATCCCGCTGTCGCGTACCTTCAGGCGCAGGCTGTCCTCTGGGGTGATCTCAGCGCCCAGTTCAACCTCGCCCACCTGGGTGAACTTGAGCGCATTGCCGCAGAGGTTATGCAGGATCTGCCCCACCCGGCGGGCATCCCCGAGGCGCGCCACATCGGTGCCGGGGCCCAGGCAGAGCGCCAGGCTGACCCCCTTGGATTCGGCCACCACCCGGTGCAGCGAGGCCACCTGCTGCAGCACCAGAGCAGGGACGAAGGGCGCCCTGTCCAGCTGTTCCTTGCCCGCTTCGATCCGGGCCAGATCCAGAATGTCGTTGAGGATCGAGAGCAGCCCCTGGGCCGAGGTTTCCGCCGTTTCCAGCATTTCGGCCTGTTCGGCCTCAAGCGGCGTTTCCGACAGCAGTTGCAACATGCCGAGGATGCCGTTCATCGGAGTGCGGATCTCGTGGCTCATATTGGCCAGAAAGGCGGATTTGGCGGCATTGGCCGCTTCGGCGCGGGCGCGGGCCTCGTCAAGCTCGGTCACATCCACCCGCAAACCCACCCGGCCTCCGTCCGGGGTTTCGCGCTCATAGATCTGCAGGATCCGCCCGTTGCCCAGCTTCTGGCGCATGGAGACGCTTTCGCGGCGGTGCTGTTCCAGGCGGGTGCGCAGCCAGGCGTCTTCGTTGCCCCTGGCCTCTTCGTATTGGCCCCGCTCCAGCCCATAGCGCAGGATATCCTCAAAGCGGGCGCCCTTGCGGATCGCCGGGGCGCTGTCAGCGTAGATCTCGCGGTAGCGGGCATTGGCCAGCACCAGCCGGTCGTCGGCGTCATAATAGACAAAGCCATCCGGCAGCGCCTCGACCGCGGCCACCAGCCGGGCATGGGCCATTTCGGCCGCCCGGCGGCTTGCATCCTGTTCGGTGGTGTCCTGGATCATGGCCACGAACCAGGGCTGCTCATCCACCATCATCTGCAGGGTGACCTCTGCCGGATAGGTGCTGCCGTCCCGGCGCCTGTGGCGGATCTTGAAGCGCAGGGCGCTGCGGGTGCCGGAGACCAGAGAACTGGCCGTATTCCTGAACATCTCGGCCGTCAGCCCCGGTGTGATGTCCATGGGGGTCATCTCTTTCAGCTCGGCCATGCTGTAGCCGAGGTTTTCACGTGCGCCCCGGTTTACCTCGGAGAAGGTCAGCGTCTCGGGATCGATGACATAGATCTCATGCAGGCTTTCTTCGATGATGCGCCCCAGCCGGGCGCTGTTGGCCTGCTGTTCGGCCTGCTGTTTCAGCGGCGTGATATCCGTGTGGATCGCCACATAGCCTTCGAGTTGCCCGCCGGGACCGTGCAGAGGGGTGATGTCCAGCATCTGCCAGTATTCCTGCCCGTCGCGGGTGCGGTTCAAAAGCTCTGCGGTCACCGGTTTCTGAGCACTCATGGCACGGGTGATGCGGGCGGTGCCTTTGGGGTCCATATGGGCGCTTTGCAGGATTTCGCTGGGCTTGCGCCCGCGCGCCTCGCGGGTGCTGTAGCCGGTGATCTTTTCGCAGGCAGGGTTGATCCAGCGGATACGCTGATCGGGTGTGCAGAAGATGACCGGGCTTTGAGAGACCTTGGCCAGGCTACGCATCTGGGCATAGAACCTGTGCCGCTGACCGTGATGCTGCGATGGCAGCTCTACCAGATACAGATCCGCAGCCACCGGGGTGATCCGCCAGCTCAGCATCTGGCCGAGCGGCCCGGGGCGCGTGGCGATCCGGGGCGGCATGTCGGGCACAAGGGTGCCTGGTGCGATGGGGGGGCGGGCCGCGAAAGAAAGACCCTTTGGCCCGTCCTGCAGAGGCACCGCCCGGCGGAAGGCGGCATTGGCCTGCAACACCTCCAGTTGGCCGCTGATCAGAGCCATCGGCGCCTGCGCCGCCTGGATCAGGGCGCGTAGCGTCTCATCGGTCTGGCTCTGTTTCGCCTGGGTCACCGCATACCTCGATTTCACGTACTAATTAAACTGTCTGCGCCGGCTGCAAAGATGTCCAGCCCCCGCAGACGGGACCTTTCGGACAGCCGGGGCGTGTCCGTTCCGAGCCTGGTTGCAAGGTAACGGCAAAACCTTATCAGGGTCTTCAAATCATAAGAAAATCTGGTTTTTGCAGCGCCTGTTTCTCCGGCTCCGGTCGCCGTCTTCGGGGGGGGGGGGGGGCCTTGGGGCCCGAAAGG
>Ga0256829_1000308_pt1 | contig 54560 bp, 45 predicted proteins | sample 131447metaG_FD_185979 | JGI IMG/M metagenome (GOLD analysis project Ga0256829, IMG submission 185979) | Hydrothermal vent microbial communities from Lau Basin, Pacific Ocean - 131-447 | ecosystem: Environmental > Aquatic > Marine > Hydrothermal vents | place: Pacific Ocean: Lau Basin | collected...
AATAGAGCTGTGGAACCACCTGAATCCATTCCGAACTCAGAAGTGAAACGCAGCATCGCCGATGGTAGTGTGGGGTCTCCCCATGTGAGAGTAGGTCATCGTCAAGCTCTTATTCAAAACCCCTGATCACTGACGTGGTCAGGGGTTTTTTCATTTGCTCACATCCCTGTCCAACCCTGAACAATTCTCCTGTCATATCTGTATTCCCCAGCGCACTACTCTGGATTATGCCTACACTCAATAGAGCTTCAGGAGGTGTATGTGTTTCTTATTATCGAAGACAGTCCGATCGTTCAGAAGATTTTGCAGCACACGTTGCGACAGCAGGGCATTGAGCCGGTGGTGTTTGCTTCTACCAAAGCCGAAGGAATTGAGCTGTATAACGAACACAAAGACAGCGTGGTCGCCGCACTGGTTGATCTGAACCTTCCTGATGCGCCTGATGGTGAAATGGTCAGTTACCTGCTTGATCAGCGTTTACCGGTTGTTGTTCTTACGGGTAGTGACGATCTGAATCAGCGTAAAGAGCTCCTCAAGAGCGGGGTCGTTGATTACGTTATTAAAGAGAACCGCTTCTCCTATCAGTATGCAGCGCGAATGCTTAACCGACTTGAGCGTAATCGCTCAATTACAGCGCTTGTGGTGGATGACTCTTCCACGATGCGACAGGCTGTAACGTCTTACCTCAGACTCCAGAATTTTCAGGTTGTTGAGGCTCATAATGGGGCTGAGGGACTTGAGAAGTTAGAGTCAGACATCTCTATCAAGCTCATCATTACTGATTATCATATGCCTGAGATGAATGGCTTTGCTTTTCTCCAGCAGGTGAGACATCGCTACGATAAGCGGCCACTGGCCATCATTGGCCTGTCGAGTCAGGAAGACGCGGATATCTCTGTGCAGTTTATTAAAAAGGGCGCGAACGACTTCCTCCAGAAGCCTTTTCAGCAGGAAGAATTCAGCTGTAGGGTGACGAACAATATCGAGGCGCTTGAGCAATTCGTTGCCGTTCAGGAGCAGGCCACTCTGGATTATCTGACAGGCCTCAGAAATCGTCGTTACTTTATCGAAGAAGGGGATGCGCTGGTTAAAAGGCTTCAGGCAGAGGGCAAGCCCTTTACTGTGGCACTAATGGATATCGACAGCTTTAAGGGGATTAATGATGAGTACGGTCACGATGCCGGGGATGCCGTCCTGAAGCAGTTGGCCGGATATCTACAGCAGACTTTCTTCAGGTTCCATATGGCTCGATATGGTGGCGAAGAGTTTGCGCTTATTCTGCCAGGTCTGGATACTGATAAAGCCTATGGACTGTTAGATCAGTTCAGATCTTATGTGGCTGATCAGTTATTTATTCTGCCCGATGATGATTACATCAGGGTGACGGTAAGCACGGGCGTAGCGCCTTTTTCACCTTCCAATAAGAGCATGTTGCATCAATTACTGCTGGATGCGGATGAAGCTCTGTACGCTGCGAAAGAGGGTGGCCGGAACCTGGTTGTGGTTCATGACCCGACCCTCTCTGCAGATTAGGTATCAGACTCCAGCTGAATCAAAAGTAGCACTGACTATCGCCTGAGCTTCTTCAATGATCTGAGCGAGATGCTCCTCACCTTTAAAGCTTTCTGCGTAGATCTTATAGATCTCTTCTGTGCCGGATGGGCGTGCAGCGAACCAGCCGTTCTCTGTGGTGACTTTCAGACCGCCAATCGCCGCACCGTTGCCTGAGGCATGGGTCAGTTTTTCTTTGATCTCTTCACCGGCAAGTTTTTCGGCGGTCACGTCACCGGCACTCAACTTTTTCAGTACGGATTTCTGTGGGCCAGTCGCTGCAGCATCAATACGCTTATAGACGGGTGCTGAGAATTTTTCGGTCAGGGCGATGTAGTGTTCACCCGGATCTTTGCCGGTCACGGCTTTAATTTCAGCGGCTAAGAGTGCGAGGATGATGCCGTCTTTGTCGGTCGACCATACCGTGCCGTCTTTCCGCAGGAAGGAAGCGCCTGCGCTCTCTTCACCGCCAAAACCGAACTTACCTGTGTACAGACCATCAACAAACCATTTAAAGCCCACAGGGACTTCTGAGAGTGTGCGGCCCAGATCAGCTGCTACGCGGTCGATCATGCTGGACGACACCAGTGTTTTACCAATGGCGAGATCCTGTGACCATTGTGGGCGATGGGTATACAGGTAGTTAATCGCTACGGCGAGATAGTGATTAGGATTCATCAAACCAACAGATGGCGTGACAATGCCGTGGCGGTCGTAATCCGGGTCGTTGCCCAGTGCGATGTCGAAATCGTCTTTTAAGTCGATGAGGCCCGCCATGGCGTATGGGCTGGAGCAGTCCATACGGATGTTGCCGTCTTTGTCTAACGTCATAAACGAGAAGGTCGGGTCAATGTTTTCGTTAACGACTGTAATATCCAGACCGTAGGTCTCAGCAATGACATCCCAGTATGCGATACCGGAACCACCGAGTGGGTCCACACCAATCTTAACGCCTGCTTTGGCGATGGCATCCATATCGATCGCACTGGCAAGATCATTTACGTACGGTGTGATGTAGTCGTATTTAGTTACCAGATCCGATGCCCAGGCCTTGGCAAAGTCCATGCGCACAACGTCGTTACTGCCGCTGTTAATTATGTCGTTGGCGCGGTCCTGGATCTGAGAGGTTACGTCCGTATCGGCAGGGCCACCATTCGGTGGATTATATTTAAAGCCACCGTCCTGAGGAGGGTTGTGCGATGGGGTAATCACGACGCCATCGGCCAGCTCTGAGGTTTTACCTTGGTTGTACGTCAGGATCGCATGAGAGATTACTGGCGTTGGTGTATAGCCTCGGCCTTGCTGAACGCGAACGCAGATACCGTTAGCGACCAGCACTTCCACTGCGGTGATAAATGCACACTCGGACAGGGCGTGGGTATCCATACCGATGTAGAGCGGGCCGGTAATATCATTCTGTTGGCGGTATTCAACTAACGCCTGACAGATAGCGGCAATATGCGTTTCGTTAAAGGAGCCGTTTGCGGAACTGCCGCGGTGGCCGGAGGTGCCGAAGCTCACCAGTGTGTCGGCGGATGGCTGGCGGACATAATAGTCGGCGACAAGGCGTGGAATATTGGCAAGATCAGAAGCGAGTGCTTTCTGGCCGGCTCTTTCATGGTGACTCATGCAGAGAGTTTCCTTACAGAATGTCTAATAATGATAGGTATTGTGCCTTCTGCGTGTGACAGCTTCCAGATAGTTTCGGAAGAATGGCGGATGCATCGGTACTGTTGAACCGGACAGTGGTGATCACTGGGGCATTCGGTTACTCTCAGGCTAACGTTCATTAACGAGACTCTGTTATGTCAGAAGATACTATTTTCGGGAAAATCGCCCGCGGTGAAGCGGATGCTAAGATCGTTTATGAGGACGATCAGTGTCTGGCGTTCCGCGATATGTTTCCTGCGGCGCCGATGCATATTCTGGTGATCCCGCGTAAGCCGATCCCGCGTTTATGTGACGCCGAAGAAACGGACGCAGCGCTTCTGGGGCACATGATGCTGGTTGCCAATAAAGTTGCCGAGCAGGAAGGTCTTGGGGATAAATTCCGTTTGGTGATTAATAATGGTGAAGGTGCGGGGCAATCCGTATTCCATTTGCATATGCATGTCATAGGCGGCCGTGATCTGTCTTGGCCTCCGGGCTGATAATAAAGCTACCTGCGTCGCTGTGGCGGTGTTAAAAGTTCGCTCAAAGTGCTCGCTTACAACCAGTAGGCTCCGCCTTCTCGCGAACTTTTGCCTTGCCACACCTTCCTCGCTGACGCTTTTTCAAAAAACCCCTTCGTTAATTTAAGCTCCTTAAGTTTCGCTATGAAAACTGAATTTAAAGAACTCCGTGCGCGTCTGCATGACGGGCGAAATCTTGTTGTTGATGACTGGTCGGTGTCGGCGGATCAGACCTGGGGCATTATCGGGACGAATGGCAGCGGTAAGACAGTGCTGTCGCGCTTGTTTGCCGGTGATGTTCGCCTGAGTCACGGTGAGGTCTCAGGTCTGCCAGAGCGCGTCGCGTTCGTGTCGCTGGAAGCGCAGGCGGCGCTGATTGAACAGGAGCGTCGGGAAGATGAATCTGATCTTATGGATCAGAAGGATATCGGAACGCTGGTCAGTGAATTGCTGGCACCGGTCGAGGAAGTCGCCGAGTGGATTCAGTTACTGGGGATGGAGCATATTCTGTCGCAGGGTTTCCGCTCGTTATCTACCGGTGAGAGTCGTAAGGTGATGCTGGTGAATGCGGTACGGCAGAAGCCTGACCTGTTGATCCTGGATGAACCGCTCGAAGGTCTGGATGCAAACAGTCGCGAGGCGCTTGCAGAGGCGCTGTTTAAGCTTCATGAAAGTGGCCAGCGTCTGCTGTGGGTAGCGAACCGTTTGGATGAACTGCCAGACTGGCTGACGCATCTGGCGTTTGTTCACGATGCCCGCTTATTAGTTCAGGGCGAACGTGAGTCGGTACTTACCTCGCCTGAAGTCCATTCTTTACTGCATTTTGATAAGCCTTTGTCGGAATTCCCGGAAGCGCCGGTGAAATATGGACTGAACTCTGGTGAGCCGCTGGTGCGTCTGGTGAATGGCTCGATCGTCTATGGCGAGCGCACTTTGTTTTCTGAGCTCAACTGGCAGGTCGATCCGGGAGCGCACTGGGCGATTACAGGCCCGAACGGTTGCGGTAAGACCAGTCTGTTGCAGATGATCACAGGCGATAACCCACAGTGCTACCGCAACGAGCTGTATCTGTTTGGTATGAAGCGTGGCAGCGGCGAAACCATCTGGGACATCAAAAAGCATATAGGTCTGGTGTCGTCGTCGCTGCAGTGGGAATACCGGGCAACCACGAACGTGCTGACGACGGTGATTTCTGGTTTATACGACAGCATTGGTTTGTATCAGGCGGCGGGGGATGACGACCGGCGTCTCGCGGAGCAGTGGCTGGAGATTATCGGCTTGCGCCATAAAGCCAATCAGAGCCTGCATCACCTGTCGTACGGAGAGCAGCGTGTGGTGCTTATCGCTCGTGCTCTGATCAAGCAGCCGCCGCTGCTGATTCTGGATGAGCCTTGCCAGGGATTGGATGACCCAAGCCGCGAAATGGTGCTGGCGTTTATCCGTCGTTTATCAGAACAGAAAACCATTACGCTTCTGTATGTGACCCACCACGCGGACGAGATTCCGGCGGGGGTAAGTCATCACTTACGGTTGGGTGCCGAAAACACCTACAGGTACGAGATTTGAGCCGTTGGTTTGTCGATACTGAGCGGAAGGACGCAGCGAGTACATCCCTGTATGCTCAGTTGTGACATCTATCTCTACAGGGAATGGGTCACAAATACCTTCCTTCTCAGCATCGGCAACTCATCGTGATAAATCTCAGCCAATAAAAAAGCACCCGAGGGTGCTTTTTGTTTTCGTGCGTCGCGGAAGCGTTATGAGCGAAGGTCAGGCTAGGCGGAAGTGGCTGAGGACGCGCAGTTTACATGGGGTAAATGAGCATTCCGAAGCCACTTCCAACAACGCATGGCCGAGCGCAATAGCTTCTATCAGTAAAGGACGCGGGCGCGAATGGTGCCCTCAACCTCTTTGATTTTCTCCAGCGCCAGATCTGACGCATCAGCCGCAACATCGATCACAACGTAGCCAACTTCTTCAACGGTCTGCAGGTACTGACCACAGATGTTGATGTTGTTGTCGGCGAGAATGCTGTTTATGGCATTCATAACGCCAGGTACGTTTTTGTGGATGTGCAGAATACGGTGAACGTTCGGGTTGGATGGCAGAGCCACCTCAGGGAAGTTCACTGAAGAAGTGGTGGTGCCGTTGTCGCTGTACTGAGCCAGCTTCTCACCTACTTCTTTACCGATGTTTTCCTGAGCTTCCATGGTAGAACCACCGACGTGCGGGGTCAGGATCACGTTGTCGAATTCGCGCAGTGGTGAGACAAACTCTTCGCTGTTAGAGCGTGGTTCAACCGGGAATACGTCGATGGCCGCACCCAGGAGTTTGCCGCTGCGTACGGTATCTGCCAACGCATCGATATCAACCACAGTGCCGCGTGACGCGTTCAACAGGATAGAACCCTGTTTCATTTGCTCAAACTGCTCTGGGCCCATCATCCATTTAGTGGAAGGTGTTTCCGGAACGTGCAGAGATACAACGTCAGCAATGTTCAGCAGTTCGTTCAGAGTCCCGACCTGCTTAGCATTACCGATTGGCAGTTTCGTTACGACGTCGTAGAAGAGTACTTCCATACCCATGCTTTCGGCCATGACCGACAGCTGAGTACCGATCGAACCGTAACCCACGATACCCAGCTTCTTGCCACGGATCTCGTAAGAGTTAACCGCAGACTTGCTCCAGCCGCCGCGATGACATTCGGCGTTTTTCGCAGGGACACCGCGCATCAGCATGATGATTTCTGCCAGTGACAGTTCTGCTACAGAGCGGGTGTTGGAGTAGGGAGCGTTGAATACGGCGATACCACGCTTCGTTGCCGCTTTCAGGTCAACCTGGTTGGTGCCAATACAGAAGCAACCGACGGCAATCAGCTTCTCAGCAGCGTCGAAGATCTCTTCGGTGAGCTGAGTGCGTGAACGAATGCCCACAAAATGAGCGTCTTTGATGGCGGCTTTCAGCTCGTCATCCGGCAGCGAAGTCTTTAGATACTCGATGTTGGTGTAGCCAGCAGCCTGCAGTGTATCGAGAGCAGACTGGTGTACGCCTTCCAACAAGAGGAACTTGATCTTGCTTTTATCCAGGGACGTTTGTGCCATGGTGGTACCTATAGTCAGTAAGTAATAGCTGTCAGGTCCCCTCCGCCTTGCAGCGAGCGGGGCTGGGCGGCTTAAAACCGCTCCGAAAAATAAGGCGCGTATGCTAGCATATACCTTTATTAAAGTGAGCCTCAGAGCATGAATTCAACACGAATATTGCTCAATTCGAGGTGAATATGATTCAAACATCGGGTAACTCCATGACCACGTTGACACAAGACGCTCTGGTTGAGCAGCTTTCAGCCATCGTTGGCGCAGACAAAGTGCGCACTGATGCCGATTCTCTTGAGACCTTTGGTAAGGACTGGACCAAGATCTATCCACCGAAGCCATCTGCAATTGTTTTCCCGAAGACAACGCAGCAAGTCGCTGACATTGTAAAATTTGCAAACGCTCAGAACGTTGCCCTGGTACCATCGGGTGGACGTACAGGTCTGAGTGCTGGTGCTGTTGCTGCTAACGGCGAGGTTGTGGTTGCCTTTGATTACATGAATCAGATTTCTGATTTCAATGCGACTGACCGTACGGTTAAGTGTGGTGCGGGTGTCATTACAGAGCAGCTGCAGACCTTCGCTGAAGATAATGATTTGTTCTATCCGGTTGATTTTGCCTCTGCGGGCTCCAGTCAGATTGGTGGAAACATCTCAACGAATGCCGGCGGTATTAAAGTGATCCGATGGGGTATGACCCGGGACTGGGTTGCTGGTATGACGGTCGTGACGGGGGAGGGCGAGATCCTCGAACTGAATAAAGACCTGATGAAAAACAACACCGGTTACGATATGCGCCAGCTTTTCATCGGTGGTGAAGGTACGCTCGGCTTTGTGACTGAAGCGACCATGCGCCTGACTCGCACACCGAAAAACCTGACCGTGCTGGTGCTTGGTATCCCAGAACTCGACGACGTAATGAAAGTACTGAGCCAGTTCCAGTCGACTATGGACCTGACCGCATTTGAGTTCTTCTCTGACAAAGCGATGCAGAAAGTACTGGCACGAGGCGATGTGCCTGCTCCGTTTGAAACCAGCACGGATTTCTACGCTCTGATCGAATTTGAAGCTGTGACGGATGCCGACATGGATCAGGCGATGGTGCAGTTTGAGAAGTGCATGGAAGAAGGCTGGGTCGTCGATGGTGTTATTAGCCAGAGCGAAACTCAGGCGGCGAACCTGTGGCGTCTGCGTGAAGACATTTCTGAAACAATTTCTGAATGGACGCCGTACAAAAACGACATCTCGGTTGTGGTCTCTAAAGTACCGCCGTTCCTGCGCGACATTGATGAGATCGTAACCCGTGAATACCCAGACTTTGAGATCATCTGGTTTGGTCACATTGGTGACGGTAACCTGCACCTGAATATCCTCAAGCCTGATGACCTGGCGAAAGAAGAATTCTTCGAACGTTGCGGTAAGGTATCGACCTGGGTATTCGAGATCGTGGAAAAATATCAGGGCTCTGTGTCTGCGGAACACGGCGTAGGTATGACTAAAAAACCGTATCTGGAATACACGCGCTCTGCGGCAGAAATCGCTTATATGCGTGCAGTTAAAAAGGTGTTCGACCCGAATAACATCATGAACCCAGGTAAGTTGATCGACGCCTGAGTAGACGACTGAATAGACACTCAGACGGTAAAAAGCCCGGCAACTGCCGGGCTTTTTTATTTCATAGTGACGGATGCAGGGTCAGAAAAGCTGCTCTGGGATGACGCTGCCTCCCCCTGAACCACCTTCGTCTTCCTGATAGGGGATGATGTCTTTCGTTCTGGCATATTCCGTTGGAGCGGACCCAGCCTTGAAGTATTCAAATATGGCATCTTTCTGGCCCGGTGAAGCCAGTAGCCCACTGTCTGGATCAATTCGAACAGTGACAATCCCTTCAGGCTGTTCGAAATGCTCTTCCGGCGCGCCATCAAGAGCTTCTCTCATATAATCGACCCACACCGGAAGCGCGGTACCGCCACCAGATGCCCAGCGTCCCAATGTGGTTGGTTGGTCGAAACCGATCCAGACAGTGGCTACGAGGTCGGGATTGAAGCCGGAAAACCAGGCATCCTTCTGATCATTGGTTGTACCTGTTTTTCCGGCGAGATCATTTCTACCCAGCGCTAGCGCTTTTCTACCTGTGCCTCTGCGCACAACATCCCGCATCATGCTTACTGTCAGATAATGGTTCTCTGGAGACATTATGCGCTCTGCGTAAAGTGTAGGTACTTCAATGCTCTCTACTTGCTCGGACTCACCCTCAGTCGGCGAATCGTTATCGTTAAGCCCTTCGCGGATTAAGTTGCCGGTTGCACCCTCTTCTGGTGGTGCCATTGCGAGTGTTGGGTTGGCCTCGTAAAGCACTTCGCCCGTGTCGGAGATAATACTCTGCATAACGAAGGGGCTGACCTTGTAGCCACCATTGGCGAAGGCACTATAGCCCGTCGCCATGTCGAGAGGGGTAACAGCTGATGCGCCCAGTGCCAGTGAGAGATCTTTGTTCAGACGTGCTGGGTTAAAACCAAAATCCTGAATGTAGCGAACGGCTGTGGCCGGCCCCATCTGTTTCAGAATGCGGATCGACACCAGGTTCTGTGAGCGATAAAGAGCCTGCCGCAGGCGGGTCGGACCGTAAAACTTGCCGCTGTAATTTTCGGGGCGCCAGGTGCTTTCGAGGCTGGCATCTTTGAATACGACAGGTGCATCGTTAATCAGGCTGGCTGTGGTGAAGCCATTGTCCAGGGCCGCGCTGTAGATGAAGGGTTTAAAAGCAGAGCCCGGCTGGCGCTCCGCCTGAGTCGCACGGTTAAATTGGTTATCTGAGTTTGAAAAGCCGCCGACCAGGGCTTCGATCGCTCCGTTGTGAGGGTTCATAGACACCAGAGCGCCTTCTGCTTGCGGGACCTGGGCAAGTTTCAACCCTGATGAAGTTGATTCGAGCCAGATCAGGTCACCGTTACGGATAACATCGAGGGCATTCTCGGGAGCATTTCCAACCGAATTAACGCTCAGGTACGGCGCTGCCCAAGTCATTCCTGCAAAAGGTAGCCAGCGTATTTTACCGATACCGTATACCCAGGCACCCTCTTCAGTAGCATTCATGACGACGCCTGGTTCGATAATACCGAAGTCGCCCAAGTCACGAAGCTTCTCTTCCCATGCTTCAAGGGTCTGCGGCCAGTCTACATCCTTTGCTGGGTCGGCCTGTGCTATCCACTCTTCGAGCTCCGGCGCCTCCGGAACGCTCAGGGGGATAACAGGATAGGAGGTCTGAGCACCGCGGTAACCATGGTCCCGGTCGTACTTCAGCAGGCCTTTCTGTAAGGCTGCGTTGGCAGCACGCTGTCGCGCTGAATTAATGGTGGTGTAGACGCTGTACCCAGAGGTGTAGGCCTTGTTGCCGTAACGTCTGATCATTTCCTGACGAATCATCTCGGCAACATAAGGAGCACTGATCTCGGAGGTTGCACCGTGATATCGAGCTGTTGCGGGCTGACGGATACTCTGTTGGAACTCGGCTTCGGAGATTTTTCCGAGGTTATGCATGCGAGCAAGCACGTAGTTACGACGAGAAACAGCCCGCTCCGGGCTGCGTATCGGGTTTGCTGCCGAAGGCGCCTGCGGCAAGCCGGCAATCATCGCCAGCTCTGCCAGGTTCAGCTCGGTGATTGACTTACCATAGTAGACCTGAGAGGCGGCCTCGATCCCGTATGCGCGCTTACCCAGATAGATTTTGTTTACATAGAGCTCAAGGATTTCTTCTTTGGTCAGTGCCTTCTCAATTTTGAGTGCCAGCAGGATCTCGGTGAACTTCCGGGTAAAGGTCTTTTCGCTGCTCAGGTAGTAGTTTTTGGCTACCTGCATGGTGATCGTGCTGCCCCCTGATTTCTTCCGGCCGGTGGTCACCAGATCAAATACCGCCCTCGCGAGGCCTTTCAGGTCTATTCCTGAGTGCTCAAAAAAGCCGTCATCTTCAGAAGCGAGAAGTGCGTCAATGAATTGAGGGGGGATTTCCTGATATGTAATAGGGGTTCGGCGCTTCTCGCCATACTCCGTTATCAGAAGTCCGTCTGCCGTGTAAACGCGCAGAGGGGTTTGAAGATCTACATCTTTTAGGGTTTCTGCATCGGGGAGCGTAGGCGCTAAGTAAAGATAAACACCGGTTATGGCCATGGTCGTTCCGGCTCCGATAGACAAAAACAGCCAGATTGTGAACTTAAGGAGCGGAGTTGCCATATTCATATAAAAAGATCGTTAAATTCCTGAAAAAGCCAGCTATCATGCGGGATGCGGCATTATAAGGGTTTTTTGTTCTTTTCGCAGGATTGTGCTTATAATGGCCGGAATTATATAGGATCTGTGTGAGCTTGCGCGCGCAAGTTCGCGAAACAGAAGGGGATTTTGTCGTGCTGGGCAGCCTGTTTAAGAAGAAAAATAAGGCGCTTCTCGGGGTGGACATAAGTTCAACGTCCGTCAAAGTGCTGGAGTTGAGTCGCCAGGGGGAACGCTATCAGGTAGAAGCCTACGCAACGGTAGCCTTGCCTCCTAATGCCGTTGTGGAACAGGGTATCAACAACGAAGAAGCCGTCGGTGATGCAATTCGTCAGGCGGTAGTTCGCTCGCGTTCTAATGCTAAAAACGTTGCTCTTGCTGTCGCGGGCTCGGCAGTTATTACGAAAACCATTGATATGAGCGCTGGTCTTAGCGACGACGATATGGATTTTCAGATCCGAACTGAAGCCGATCAATATATTCCTTACCCCCTGGAAGAGGTTGCTCTTGACTGGGAAGTGACCGGTCCGAGCGATAAATCTCCAGATATGGTCAGCGTTCTGCTGGCTGCTTGTCGTTCTGAGACTGTTGAACGCAGAAAAGATTCCGTAGAAATCGCGGGTTTTGAAGTCAGCAAAGTAGATGTTGAAGCTTTCTGTACCGAACGCGCTTTCTCCTTGCTCGATGCACAGCTGGAAGGCGAAGAAATAGAGACGGTGGCAGTAATTGATATCGGCGCCACGATGACAACCCTGAGTGTTATGCACGAAGGTAGGTCGATATATACCCGTGAGCAGCTGTTTGGTGGCAGTCAGCTGACAGAAGATATTATGCGTCGCTATGGTTTGAGTGAAGAGGATGCTAATCGAGCCAAGCTTGAGGGTGGCGTGCCTGACGATTATGAGTCTGAAGTGTTGGGTCCCTTCCGCGAGGCGGTTGTTCAGCAAGTGAGTCGCTCTCTGCAGTTTTTCTATTCCTCCAGTCAGTTTAACGACGTTGACTATATTGTTCTCGCCGGGGGTACCTCCTCCATTCCGGGGCTGGAAGAACAGGTTCAGTCTGCGCTGGGCACGCCGACAGTCGTCGCCAATCCATTTATCAGCATGACGCTCTCGCAGCGAGTGAATGCTACCTGGCTTGCGAATGATGCGCCTTCGCTCTTAATTGCAGCTGGCCTGGCAATGAGGAGCTTCGACTGATGGCGAATATTAACTTATTACCTTGGCGTGAAGAGCTACGAGAAGAACGTAATAAAAATTTCTACGTTGTTATCGGGGTTGTTGTTGCAGTAGCGGCTGCATGTGTGTTCGGCGTATATCGCTACTATGATGCAGCGGCAGCGACTCAGAACTCGCGTAATGCTTTCCTGAGAAATCAGATAACAGCAATGGATCAGAAGATTGTCGAGATTCAGGAACTGAAAGAAACCCGGGCAGAGCTGGTAGAGCGCATGGAGCTGATTCAGCGTCTGCAAGGGGATCGTCCGGTTATTGTTCGTGTATTTGATGAGATCGTGCGCTCGGTTCCCGAGGACCTTTATTTCCGGGAGCTTGAGGTCGAAGGCAATAAAGTCCGGATTTCTGGCATTGCATCGACAAATAACCGTGTTTCAGCCTTAATGCGTAATTTCGATCAGTCAGAGTGGTTCAGAGATCCGTCGTTGATCAAGGTGGAATCTAAATCTCCGGGTGTGAACGAATTCGAAATTGTTATGACGAGGATTAATCCGAGAGCAGAGGAGGATGACAATGGCGGAGTCAAATAAGCCATCAGGCTCTGTTCTGGAGCAGCTGCAAAGCTTCGATATTAATGATATCGATTGGCAAAATATGGGATCCTGGCCTCTTGTCGGTAAGGTGTCTTTTTGTATGACCGTGGTCGTGGTTTCGGGTGTGCTTGCTTACATAGGGCTTGTTCAGGGGCAGCAGGCGTCGCTGGATTCTCTTGAGAGGCAAGAGCAGCAGCTCAAGCGGGATTTTGAAACTAAAGCATTTCGCGTCGCGAATCTGGATGAATATAAGGCGCAGATGGTTGAGATGGAGGCCAGTTTTGGCTCGCTACTCAAACAGTTACCCAAAGACACTGAAGTCCCGGGGCTTATCGATGATATCAGTGCAACTGCGCTGAATTCTGGTCTTGACCTGAAACGGATTGACCCTGCAGATATGAAGAAAGAGGAGTTCTATAAAGAACTACCGATAAATATCGAAGTGACAGGGGGTTACCATGAGATGGGGGCCTTTGTTTCTGGGGTCGCTTCTCTGCCGCGTATTGTAACGTTGCACGATTTTAATATCGTGAAAACTCAGGGGCAGGATCGCCTTTCAATGGAGATCCAGGCTAAAACCTATCAATACGACGCAGATAGTAAGGGACAGTGATATGAAGACAATACGATTGCTGTTTCTGGTTGCTGCATCTTTGGCCACTGTAGCTTGTTCATCATCAGGTGATGTTGCTGATCTCCAGGTTTACGTTGATGATGTGGGTTCGAAGCCGAGAGGGCGGGTAGAACCCATTCCTGAGTTTAAACCATACGAGGCGTTTACCTATCGCGCGTCTGCGTTGAGGTCGCCATTCAGTCTGCCAGCAGTGCCAGAAGAGTCGGAAAGACTGAACTCTAACGGTATGGATGTCCGCCCAGATAACGACCGCTCGAAAGAATATCTGGAACAGTTTGATATTGATCAGCTGGGCATGGTGGGTACGCTTCAGAAGCCGAAAGGAGATCTCTTTGCACTGATTAAAGACGGCTACGGTGGAGTTGTCCGGGTGCGGGAAGGTGAGTATATGGGTCGAAATCACGGACGTATCGTGTCGATTCAGAGCGACAGAATGAATCTAATTGAAATCGTACCTGATGGACAGGGTGGGTGGCTTGAGCGGCCCAGAACGTTGGCTCTGAATGGGGCGCCAGGAGAATAACTATGAAAATCATGAACAACATTAGCACCCTTGCCCGCGCTTTTGTGTGTGTGACTGCAATCTGGTCGGTTGAGGCTGTTTCGGCCACTCTGACCGACCTTAATTTTTCCACTGCCCCGGGTGATGTTACTCAGTTGGAGTTGGTATTTGACTCTGCACCACCAGAAGTCAGCGGCTACACCATTGAAAAACCAGCGCGGATTGCTTTGGATTTACCAGGTGTTGATAGCGCGCTTACTACTAAGCGACACAATATTGGTAACGGTAATGCGCGAAGCGCTACTGTAGTAGAGGCAAAAGACCGTTCCCGGCTAGTGATCAACCTGAATCAGCTGGTTGGCTATACCACCACAGTGCAAGGTAATCGTCTCTTTGTCCGTATCGGTGAGGCTGATGTGAATGAAGAGTTCGCAGGTAATCAGCAAACGACTCTAACAGGAGAGGTTGTTCAGCCTGGTTCCGAAGTTAAGGTTGTAAACGTTGATTTTCGCCGTGGTAATCAGGGCGAAGGTCAGGTTCAGATTACTTTGAGTGATGATAGCGCCTCGGCAAATATCCGCCGAGAGGGTGCAAAAATCATCGCTGATATCGAGGGAGCATCACTGCCAGACGCCTTAAGTCGTCGCCTTGATGTCACCGACTTCGCTACGCCTGTGAAATATGTAGACACGACGGCTACCGCTGGTCGCGCGCGAATCGTTATCGAGCCTGTTTCTTCTGAGTTTGAGTACCTGGCGTATCAAACTGATAAGTTACTCTCAATTAATGTTTCTGAGCCACCGGCTGATGAAGAGGCGGTGGCTGAGAAGCAATTTCCTTTCACTGGTGAGAAACTGTCCCTGAACTTCCAGGATATTGAAGTGCGTGCGGTACTTCAGTTGATTGCAGACTTCACCGGCCTCAACCTCGTCGCTTCAGATTCAGTCGGCGGCAACATCACACTGCGCCTGCAGAATGTGCCTTGGGACCAAGCGCTGGACCTTGTGTTGAAAACCAAGGGGCTTGGCCAGCGTCAGATGGGGTCGGTATTGCTCATCGCGCCTGCTGAAGAGATCGCAGCCCGTGAAAAAGTTGAACTCGAAGCTGTGCGCCAGGTTGAAGAGCTTGCCCCTCTGGTTACAGAGTATATGCAGCTCAAATATGCGAAAGCATCAGATCTTGCTGAGCTCCTGACATCTGAGCAGGGCTTGCTGTCTGAGCGTGGCACTGCGGTGGTTGACGGTCGTACCAACACGCTGTTGATGAAAGATACCGCTAAGAATCTTGAGAAAGTTCGTGAAGCTCTTCAAATGCTCGATGTGCCAGTGCGGCAGGTGTTAATTGAAGCCCGCATCGTGGTTGCCAGTACAAGTGTCGGTGAGGAATTGGGTGTGCAGTGGGGTGGCGCTGGTTTCCAGAATAATGGCGATAACTGGACTACCTTCGGGGGCAGCAAGACTACTCTGCGTGAAGGTAATCAGATTTTGTTTGACCGGGCGACTACCGGTTCATCAACTCAAACCATTGATCTTGAGGCTTCGGATGTTGTCGATTTCGGTGTTGAGGATGCTGCTGCATCGACCTTTGCTATTGGTTATCAGACCGCTGATTTCCTATTGGATCTGGAGCTATCTGCTATTGAAACTGAAGGGCGCGCAGAAATAGTCTCTCAGCCTCGCGTAATCACTGCTGATGGCCAGACTGCATCCATTGAGTCGGGTACTGAGATTCCATATCTGCAGGCAAGCTCAAGTGGTGCTGCGAACGTAGCGTTTAAGTCAGCGGTACTGCGTCTTGAGGTTACTCCTCAGATTACGCCGGATGATCGTATTATCATGGATCTGGTGATTAATCAGGATTCCGTTGGAGAGTTGACTACCGCTGGTCCTGCTATTGATACCAATGCAGTTGAGACTCAGGTGCTGGTTGAAAACGGTGAGACCATTGTGCTTGGCGGTATTTTCCGCTCAGAGGAAATTCGCCAGGTATCTAAAACGCCATTCTTTGGTGATCTGCCATTAATCGGAGCTCTGTTCCGTCGTACTAGTGAGCAGGAAGAGAAGAGTGAGCTTCTCGTATTTATCACTCCTCGACTGGTTAAGGAAACGCTCTCAGCACGTTGAAGATGACACAGTCTGTATTTCTTATTGGGCCGATGGGTGCTGGAAAAAGCACCATCGGCCGTCTGCTTTCTCAGGAACTTAAATACGAGTTCTTTGACTCAGATAAAGTAATAGAGGAACGTTGCGGCGCCGATATCCCCTGGATCTTTGATAAAGAAGGTGAGGCGGGCTTTCGCGAACGTGAAGAGTCTGTCATAGATGAACTGACTCAGCAGAAGGGGATCGTACTATCTACGGGTGGTGGCGCTGTGTTACGAAGTGAGAATCGCCAGCACCTCGCCTCGAGAGGAACGGTCATCTATCTATGTACTTCTGTGGATCAGCAGCTGGCTAGAACGGCTCGAGACCGTAACCGCCCGTTACTCCAGACGGCCGACCCTGAGGCAGTATTGCGCAAGCTTTTTGCGGAGCGCGATCCGTTGTATCGCTCTGTCGCCGATATCATTATTGAAACGGATCAGCGCAATCCAAGATGGGTAATTCAGGAACTCAAAAAACGTTTAAAAGGTGAATAATGCAGACCCTTACCGTAGATCTTGGCGATCGTAGTTATCCAATTTACATCGGCCCTGGCCTCCTGCGGAACAAAGAGCTGTACTCTCCCCACATTAAAGGGCGGCAGGTGCTTATTGTCACCAATGAAACGGTCGCTCCAATCTATCTCGATGATGTGAAGTCGGCGCTGACCGATTATCAGGTCGACACCGTCATTCTGCCGGACGGTGAAAAATACAAAGATCTCGATACCTTGAATATGATCTTTGATGAGCTCCTCGACAGACGCCATAACAGAACGACTACTCTTGTTGCGTTGGGTGGAGGCGTTATCGGCGATATGACGGGTTTCGCTGCGGCCACTTATCAACGCGGTGTTAATTTTATTCAGGTACCCACGACGCTGCTTTCACAGGTTGATTCGTCAGTAGGCGGTAAGACAGCGGTCAATCACCCTTTGGGCAAGAATATGATCGGTGCTTTCCATCAGCCGCAGGCTGTGATTGCCGATACCGGCACGTTGGAAACTCTGCCGCTTCGTGAAATGGCAGCAGGGATGGCAGAGGTGATCAAATATGGCTTGATCTCTGACTCTGAGTTTTATCTCTGGCTACAGGACAATGTAGCAGGCCTGATGTCGGGGGATGATGAATCACTTGCTGAAGCTATATATCGTTCCTGTGAAAACAAAGCGGATGTCGTTGCTCAGGATGAGCGTGAGGGCGGAATTCGCGCGACACTGAATCTGGGGCACACGTTTGGCCATGCCATAGAAGCGCACCAGGGTTACGGAAAGTGGTTGCATGGTGAGGCGGTCGGTGCGGGTATGATGATGGCAGCTGATCTGAGCAAAAGACTGGGTTACCTGACTGAAAAGGACGAACACGATCTTTTACGTTTGCTGCAGGCGGCGCACCTGCCAGTGAAAGGGCCAAAGGACATGTCTTGTGATGACTACATCAGTCGTATGGCGGTGGATAAAAAAGTTCTTGATGGCGCGCTGAGGCTGGTCTTGCTTAAGGGGATTGGACAGGCCTATATTACCTCAGACGTTCCACGAGACCTGCTTGAAGAGACTCTGATGGCTTATGGCGCAACTCGCTGAATATAACAACTGGGGGAGTTATGGAAACGGATTTTGATCTGGACCTTTCAGGTGTGAATGTGGCGCCCAGTTCCGCCGGTAACGAGGCATTTTCTATGCACAGCCTTCTTGATTCTCAGAAACGTCATGTCGAGCTCCTATCCCACCTGGCGTCCTACAGCGAGCTGCTGGTTGCGGTCACCGGCTTCGAGGGGGCTGGAAAGTCCTTTATTGCCAATAACCTGGCAGCGCAAAGAGAGGCTCCTGATGAAACCTTGTTATTAACAGCAAGCGTCATGTTGGGGATGCCTGGGATACTTTCTTCAATCGCTGCTCATTGGGATATGCCGGCTATTCATGAAGATGGTGCTCAAGCACGTGAGGCCATCCGTAACGAGGCAATAGACAGAAGCCAAGCCGGTGGCAACCTGTTACTGATTATTGATCAGGCGGATCAGTTAGATGCTGAGACGCTGAATGATATCGCTCATTTTGCGTTGTTAGCGCCTCAGGCGATATCTGTGATTCTGTTCGGTGCACCAGGCTATGAAACTCACTTCAGAAATTCGCCGGCTCAGGCTCCTGTCCATGTATTGGCGGTCGAACCTTTAACCGATTCGGAAATCGCCGCTTTGATGGCCAGTGTTTTCGGTGATGGTGAGGTCTGTCCATTCGGTGATAAGGAGTTGGCAGACATTATGATGGACTCCGGGTGCTTGCCTGGTCCTGCACTACGTCAGGGTGAACGGATACTTTCTTCCTCGACGCGCCCAGCGGCGACGGCATCAGCGGCTGGTTTTCCCCTCCGCAATATCCTTGCTATTGCTGGTGTAGTTACTGCTATCGCAATGGTATTCATTTATCAGTGGGGAGCTTCCTCTCAGGATGATGAACTGTCGCCCGAGATTCAGACTCAGTTGGATTCCGTTAAGGACTTTAATTACCCCGGCTCTGACGTTGGTCATCAGGCTGAGGCAGGGAACAGCGAAGGGGTAACGCTTGCCGACAGAGTCGTCGTGGAAGCCACGGATGGAGAGGAGGCAGGTGCTGTAAATGAAGAGGCACCAAGCGCCGACTCAGGTAGTGGAATCGTCAAAGCAAATACAGAAAGTTCTTCTGAAATAGATGCAGTCTCGATGACTGAAGGCGCTGGCTCAGGTACTCCGGCTGTGAAAGCTGAAGCAGCTAAGCCTCAGGCGGCACAAGTAGAAGCCGCAACTGCTCAACCAAAGACTCCGTCTTACACTCCTGACGAACAAGCCTTGTTGGCGCCTGAGTCAGGGTATATCGTGCAACTACTGGGGTCGCACAGCTCCACGGGTGCTGAAACCTTTCGCGATCAGTGGCAGAGTCAGGTCACAGGGACTTTGTATCGATACCAGACAACCTACAAAGGTAAGGACTGGTTTGTGGTGGTGTCGGGTGTCTACTCCAGCCGTGCGGAAGCGAGAGCAGCGGTAAATGCAATGCCATCCTCGCTGCGTAAACAGTCGCCGTGGGTTCGTCCTGTGGGAGATGTACAGAAGGTTATCCGGTAAGTCCTGAGCCTGTTTATCCCGGGTGTGTCAATCCGGGCCTTTCCTCTGTTCATTTGTGGCAACCGCCTCAGATGTGTAGAATGAGCGTCCTTTTGTCTCAAGGCTGCTTATTTCTTGATCGCTTTTCGATTGTAAGCCCTTGATATTTAAACGATTTATTGGTGAGAGCTGTTCTATGAGAACTGGTCTGTATACTCCAGGCGAATTTAAGGATAACTGCGGCTTCGGTCTGCTTGCCCATCTTGAAGGTGAGCCAAGCCACAAACTGCTGCAGACATCTATTGAGTCCCTGACCTGCATGACACACCGTGGCGGTATCGCTGCGGACGGTAAAACCGGCGATGGCTGCGGTCTGCTGATTCAGAAACCAGACTCATTCCTGCGTGCCGTCGCTCAGGAACAAGGCATTGAGCTGCCTGAGCAGTATGCTGTGGGCATGCTGTTTATGGATCTGGACGATGCTGTTTACGAAGAACAGAAAGCGGCTGTTGAAGCGGCTGTTTCAGGCCAGGGCCTTAAGGTTCTGGGCTGGCGCACAGTGCCAACCAGCAATGACTGCCTCGGTCCTATGGCCATTGACTGCCTGCCACGCTTTGAGCAGATCTTCATTGCGCCAGCCGAAACGCTGGACGATACCGACCTGTCGGTAAAACTGTTTTATGCCCGTCGCTTTGCTGAAAAAGCGCTGGAGCAGTACCCTGATTTCTATATCGCCAGCTTCTCTGATCGCGTACTGTCGTACAAAGGTCTGATGATGCCGGTCGATCTGCCGAACTTCTATCTGGACCTCGGCGACGAGCGTCTGGAAACCGCTATCTGTGTTTTCCATCAGCGCTTCTCGACCAACACCATGCCGCGCTGGCCTCTGGCCCAGCCATTCCGCATGTTGGCGCACAACGGTGAGATCAACACCATTCGTGGTAACCGCAACTGGGCGAATGCCCGTGCGAGCAAGTTCGCCAGTGAGCTGCTGCCAAACCTCGAAGACATCTCTCCAGTCGTGAATACCACCGGTTCAGACTCTTCCTCCATGGATAACATGCTGGAACTGCTGGCGACTGGCGGTATGAATGTATTCCGTGCGATCCGTATGATGATTCCGCCAGCATGGCAGAATGTTGAAACTATGGATCCTGATCTGCGTGCCTTCTACGAGTACAACTCCATGCACATGGAGCCGTGGGACGGTCCTGCAGGTCTGGTAATTACAGACGGCCGCTACGCGGTATGTGGTCTGGACCGTAATGGTCTGCGTCCATCCCGTTGGGTAATCACCAAAGATAACTTTATTACTGTTGCGTCAGAAGTGGGCGTATACAACTACAAGCCTGAAGATGTTGTAGCGAAAGGCCGCGTAGGCCCAGGTGACATTCTGGCGATCGATACCAAAGAAGGTAAGCTGCTGCGTACCGACGATATCGATACCATGATGAAAACCTCTCAGCCATACAAGCAGTGGCTGAAAGAAAATGCGCTGCGCATCGAAAGCCGCCTGCACCTCGAGAAAGTCGACGGTCAGGAAGCTCTGTCAGGCGATGCATTGAACACTCATCAGAAGCTGCACCTTGTAACGCGTGAAGAGCGTGATCAGGTTCTGCGCCCTATGGCCGAAGACGGTCAGGAAGCAACTGGTTCAATGGGTGACGATACCCCAATGGCGGTGCTGTCTCAGCGTGTTCGTCACGTGGCTGACTACTTCCGTCAGATGTTTGCTCAGGTAACCAATCCACCGATCGACCCGCTGCGTGAGTCTATCGTGATGTCGCTGGAAACCTGTATCGGCGCCGAGAAAAACGTATTCGAAGAGACGCCAGACCACGCTAACCGCGTAATCCTGACTTCTCCAGTACTGTCACCACTGAAATTTGTTGGTCTGAAAGATACCGGTCGTGATGAATTCCGTCACGTGACTCTGTCGATGGCTTACGACTCAGCGCTGTCTCTGAAAGACGCGATTGTTGCGCTGGCAGACAAAGCTGAAGCGGCGATCCGTAACGGTGACGTGATCCTGATCCTGAGCGACCGTGAAGTGGCTGAAGGTCAATCTCTGATCCCCGCGCCAATGGCAACCGGTGCCGTTCACCACCGCCTGAGCCAGAAAGGCCTGCGTACCAACGGTAACATCGTGGTTGAAACCGGTTCTGCCCGTGACCCGCATCACTTTGCTGTGCTGCTGGGCTTTGGTGCGACCGCTGTTTACCCATGGCTGGCGTACGATATCCTTACTGACCTGCACCGCAGAGGTGAAGTGCTGGGCGATCCACTGAAATCTCAGGCGAACTACCGCAAGGCGATCCGCAAGGGCCTGCTGAAAGTCATGTCTAAGATGGGGATCTCGACCATCACCTCGTACCGTGGCTCTCAGCTGTTTGAAGCCATTGGTCTGAGCAAAGAAATCGTTGATCTGTGTTTCTGCGGCGTCACCAGCCGTATCGAAGGCGCGAGCTTCACTGACTTTGAAGAAGACCTGATGGTCATCAACAACGTTGCCTGGAAACCACGCAAGCAGATCGAACAGGGTGGCCTGCTGAAGTACGTTCACGGTGGCGAATATCACGCCTATAACCCAGACGTCGTGAAGAACATTCAGGAAGCGGTTCAGACTAACTCCCAGGCGGCCTATGACCGTTTTGCTGAACTGGTGAACAAGCGTCCTGTCGCTACCATCCGTGACATGCTGACCTTCCGCAAAGATATCCAGTCGATTGATATCTCTGAAGTGGAACCAGCTGAGAAGATTTTCCCTCGCTTTGATACAGCGGCCATGTCTCTGGGTGCTCTGTCTCCAGAAGCGCATGAAGCTCTGGCGATGGCGATGAACGAACTCGGTGGTCGCTCTAACTCAGGTGAAGGCGGCGAAGACCCACTGCGTTACGGCACTACGCGTAACTCTAAAATTAAGCAGATTGCTTCCGGTCGTTTCGGTGTTACTCCGCACTACCTGTCCAGCGCTGAAGTGCTGCAGATTAAGGTAGCTCAGGGTGCGAAGCCGGGCGAAGGCGGCCAGCTGCCGGGTGGTAAAGTTAACCAGCTGATCGCGACCCTGCGTTACTCAGTACCAGGCGTAACTCTGATTTCTCCACCACCGCACCACGATATTTATTCGATCGAAGATCTGGCGCAGCTGATCTACGACCTGAAGCAAGTGAATCCAACCGCACTGGTATCGGTGAAACTGGTATCTGAACCGGGTGTGGGTACGATCGCGGCAGGTGTGGCTAAGGCCTACGCTGACCTGATCACCATCTCTGGTTACGACGGTGGTACGGCAGCGTCTCCGCTGACGTCCATTAAGTACGCGGGTTCTCCTTGGGAACTGGGTCTGTCCGAAGCGCATCAGGCGCTGCGTGGCAACGACCTGCGTGGTAACGTACGCGTTCAGACCGACGGTGGTCTGAAGTCGGGTCTCGACGTGGTGAAAGCGGCGATTCTGGGTGCTGAATCCTTCGGTTTCGGTACGCTGCCAATGGTGGCGGTAGGTTGTAAATACCTGCGTATCTGTCACCTGAATAACTGTGCAACCGGTGTTGCCACGCAGAACGATGAGCTGCGTGATAAGCATTACATCGGCACCAAAGACATGGTTGTGAACTACTTCCGCTTCGTGGCTGAAGAAGTTCGTGGCTGGATGGCGAAAGTCGGTGTGCGTACCATGGAAGAACTGGTGGGGCGTACCGACCTGCTGGAAGTTCTGGAAGGCAAAACCGAGAAACAGCGTCACCTGGATCTGTCTCCTTTGCTGGGTAGCGATCTGATTCCTGCTGATAAGCCACATACCGTTAAGGTTGAGCGTAACAAACCGTACGACGAAGGCCTGCTGGCGGAGCGTATGGTTGAAGAGACTCTGTCTGCGATTGAAAACAAAGCCGGCGGTGAGTTCAGCTTCCACATTACTAACTGTGATCGCTCTGTCGGTGCTCGCCTGTCCGGTGAGATCGCCAAGCGTCACGGTAACCAGGGCATGGCTGACGCGCCAATCCGCCTGAACCTGACCGGTATTGCCGGCCAGTCGTTCGGTGTCTGGAACGCCGGCGGTCTGGAAATGGTGCTGGAAGGTGATGCTAACGACTACGTCGGTAAGGGCATGACTGGCGGTAAGCTGGTGATCCGTCCGCCTCAAGGTTCTACCTTCAAGACCAACGAAACCTCGATCGTAGGTAACACCTGTCTGTACGGTGCGACCGGCGGTAAGCTGCTGGCGGCAGGCCGCGCGGGTGAGCGTTTCGGTGTGCGTAACTCCGGTGTTCACGCTGTAGTTGAAGGTGCAGGTGACCACTGCTGTGAATACATGACCGGCGGTATGATCTGCGTACTGGGCGAAACTGGCTATAACTTCGGCGCGGGTATGACAGGCGGTTTCGCTTACGTACTCGACCGCGACAATACGTTTGTTGATAAGTACAACCATGAACTGGTGGATATTCACCGCATCAGTAATGAAGAGACTGAAGGTCATCGCAACCACCTGCGTAGCGTGATTCGTGAGTTCGTGGAAGAGACCGGAAGCGAGTGGGGTCAGCAGATTCTGAATGACTTTGATGGCTTCATTGGTAAATTCTGGCTGGTTAAGCCGAAAGCGGCTGACTTACAACAACTGCTGAACAGTACCCGTGCTCGTCCTGAGTAATTGGTCCGGGACGAGAGAGAGAGGTTCGAGATGACACAACGTCTGAACAATAATTTCCAGTTTGTGGATGTGGGTCGACAGGACCCATCCAAGAAAGCGATCGACGTTCGTAAGGCGCAGTTCGTTGAAATTTACGAGCCCTTCCAGCAGGAAGAGGTGACCGACCAGTCACACCGTTGTCTGGCCTGCGGTAACCCATACTGTGAGTGGAAGTGCCCAGTACACAACTACATTCCTAACTGGCTGAAACTGGCCAGTGAAGGCAACATCATGGAAGCGGTAGAGCTGAGCCATGCGACCAATACACTACCAGAGGTCTGTGGCCGCGTATGCCCACAGGATCGCCTGTGTGAGGGGTCGTGTACGCTGAATGATGGCTTTGGTGCTGTGACCATTGGTAATGTTGAGAAATATATTACTGATACCGCCTTCGCTATGGGCTGGCGCCCAGACATGTCGGATGTGAAGCCAACCGGTAAGCGCGTTGCGATTATCGGTGCAGGCCCTGCGGGTCTGGGTGCTGCCGATATTCTGGTACGTAACGGGGTCACTCCGGTTGTCTTCGATAAGTACCCCGAAATCGGCGGTCTGCTGACCTTCGGTATCCCAGAGTTCAAGCTCGAGAAGACCGTGATGTCTAACCGTCGTGAAGTGTTCGAAGGTATGGGCGTTGAGTTCCGCCTGAACACGGAAGTGGGTAAGGATATTGAATTCCAGAACATCGTCGACGAATTCGATGCTGTTTTCCTGGGGATGGGTACCTACAACTACATGAAGGGTGGCTTCCCAGGTGAAGATCTGCCGGGCGTTCATGACGCACTGGATTTCCTGATCTCTAACGTGAACCGTAACCTCGGTTTCGAGAAAGACGCTGCAGACTTCGTCAGCATGAAAGGTAAGAAAGTGGTTGTTCTGGGTGGTGGTGACACCGCGATGGACTGTAACCGTACGTCTATCCGTCAGGGTGCTGATACCGTGACCTGTGCTTACCGTCGTGACGAAGAAAACATGCCGGGCTCTAAGCGCGAAGTAGTCAATGCGCGTGAAGAAGGCGTGAACTTCCTGTTCAACCGTCAGCCTGTTGCCATCGTTGGTGAAGACAAGGTGGAAGGCGTGAAGGTGGTTACTACTAAGATGGGTGAGCCAGACGAGAACGGCCGTCGTCGTCCTGAAGTGGTGGAAGGTTCTGAAGAGATCCTGCCAGCAGACGCGGTACTGGTTGCTTTCGGTTTCCGTCCAAGCCCTGCGCCATGGTTCAAAGATTTCGGTATCGAACTGAACAGCTGGGATGGTGTGGTTGCACCGGAAGAGCAGGAGTTCAAGCACCAGACGTCCAACCCGAAAGTATTCGCCGGTGGTGATATGGTTCGTGGTTCTGACCTCGTCGTGACTGCGATCTACGAAGGTCGTCAGGCAGCAGAAGGCATCCTCGATTATCTCGATGTCTGATTCTGCACCTGCATGACTTGGCCGTCGGACGTGACCGACTGCGCCAGAAAACGCGACTTCGGTCGCGTTTTCTTTTTTTGCGCTAGAGCTGGGGCTTTAAGCAGGGTATTCTTGAGCGATTGTGATAGTCGGGCCTTGCTAAGGCACAAATAATTATATTCAGGGAGGGGTCACCCATGCGTTTGCCCGCTTACTTAGCTACTTTAATTTTTGCGTCAGTGCTTACGGCATGTGGGGGTGGTGGCGACCCTGTTGCTGGTGGTGATTCCGGGAGTGGCGATGACTCCTCTGATAACTCAGGTACAGATGATGTAACTACGTCCTCGAATGTGGATACTCCCTCAATAGGCACTGGAACTGGCAGCGCTTATCAAAACGGTGTTTTAAGCATAAGCGCAGCAAACCTCTCTGCGGGCGGTAGTACTCAAATTACGGCGACTATCGTCGACACAGGCAACGACAATAAGAAGATTGCATCGGAAGAGTACACTGTACTATTTAACTCTACCTGTGCAGCAGACGGACGTGCGGAATTTAGTAAGGATGGACAGGTAACTACGTCCAGCGGTGATGTTACCGTAACTTACACAGCAAAAGGCTGCTCTGGTGATGATTTCGTGACATTTGGCCTTTATCCGTCGGGAGCGACAGATGTCGGTGAACGTTTGGCTGTCGCTTCAGGTACGATCACTGTTGCCTCACCGGAGGTGGGAGCGATTACTTTTGTGAGTGTCCAAAATCCGCTCATATCAATCGCTACAATTGGTGATGCGGTTCTACCCAAATTGACGACCGTTACGTTCAAGGTGTTGGATAAAACCAATAACCCTATCGCTAACAAGGAAGTTGAGTTTGAATTATCTAATCCTCCGGCAGGTGGTCTTGAACTTTCAATTCAGCGATCTGTAACAAATGACCAAGGAGAGGTTTCTACGGTCGTTTTGGCTGGTACAACTCACACCGTGACGTCTGTGCGTGCAACGACTATAGGTACGGATGGAGCTACAGAGATATATACCAGTTCGCAAAGTATCTCAGTAACCACAGGTATAGCGGACCAGGATAGTTTTGTGATTGCTCTCGACAAATACAGCACTTGGGGGTGGGACACATTTGGAGAACCGTCAGAAATTGTGGTGACTGCGTATGTAAATGATCATTTTCAGAACCCAGTACCAGACGGTACTGTTGTTAATTTCGTAGCTGATGCAGGCCACATTGAGTCTGCATGTCAGACTGAAAATGGTGGCTGCAGCGTTACTTGGTATAGTACTGAGCCCCTCCCAGGAGCTGATGAGTCAGGTAATGTATTTACTGCCGACAATTCCCGAGACCGTGCTTCTAATGTCACATATGACGCTACCTGGAATGGGGGGTTGCCGGGGGTAGCAACAATCGTAGCTTATACGTCGGGTGAGGCCGGTTTTTCTGATTCAGATGCTAATAATTTGTTCGACGATGGCGAGTCCTTCGAGTCTTACGCTGAAGCCTTTCTTGATGCTAATGAAAACGGCATTTACGACCACGATGTTAATACGAATCCGCGCGAGCAGTTTTTTGATTTTAACAGTGACGGCAGTTTTACCTCCGCTCCATCTACTTACCAGGGGATAAGCTGTGCTGATCGCAACGGAGTACATTGCCAGTCACTAATGCATGTTCGTGATGCTAAGAGCTTTATTGTTGCGAGTGCAAGTGTTTCAAATGCTTTGGTTTCCGCTGTTGCGGAATCTCCTGCGGGACTGCGAGATGTCACCGCTGATAGTTGTGTGGTGATGCAACCTGACGAGGTTGTTAGCTATACCTATTCAATATCTGATGTGAATGGAAACACCCCACCTGCAGGCACGTCCTTTGATATGGACGCCGGAGATTTGGAGCTTATAGGTTCGAGTGTTAGCGAAGTTGCAACAAATATTGGGACAACGTCTGGTCAGCAGGTTTCATTTTATGTAAGAGGAGACCCAGGCTCACCAGTAGAAAGTATTCAGAGGCCTTACCTGATCGTTGATCGTGTAGACGGGATAAAAACAACGTTTATCGGTGGGCCATACCTGACTAACAACAGTCAGGTCGTGGTTGTGCCTAATGACCGACTGGCTCGCCCTGGCGATCCTGCAATACTTGCGTTTAGTGATGCCTGTGGAGCAGCATTGCAGAGCTCGGTGGAAGTGGTAGCTGAACTGGCAAATGGTAATTTTGATTCAGCCTCTAGCGGTACGGTTGTTAAAGAGTTTGTTGTTAATGCCGGGGATACGTTAAGCATTGACGTTTATACCGATGGTACCTCGTCCAATGATGCTGAGGGGCTTACTCTAACTGTTTTCCCAACGGGTAATGTCGCACCTAGCGAATTAATAATCGGTGTTAAGGACTGATTTAGATACCATCACAAACCCGGCCCTGCGCCGGGTTTTTTGTTATTATCCCTGCCTGAAATTTTTTACATTACTCCGGAAGTTTTATGTCTGAGCTTAAAAACGATCGTTTTCTGCGTGCCTTATTGCGTGAGCCTGTCGATCGCACTCCTATATGGATGATGCGTCAGGCCGGGCGCTACCTGCCAGAATACAAGGCGACCCGTGCTCAGGCCGGCGACTTTATGTCTCTTTGTAAGAATGCTGAGCTGGCTTGCGAAGTTACTATTCAGCCGCTGGAGCGCTTTCCGCTGGATGCTGCGATTCTGTTTTCAGATATCCTGACCATTCCGGATGCCATGGGGTTGGGTCTGTATTTTGAAACTGGCGAAGGCCCGCGTTTCAAAAAAGTGCTGCGCACTGAAAAAGATGTCGCTGATCTTCCGGTTGCAAATACAGAGGCGGACCTGGATTACGTATTGAAGGCGGTCTCTACCATTCGCAGCGAGCTGAATGGTCGCGTTCCTTTGATTGGTTTCTCAGGCAGCCCATGGACACTGGCAACCTACATGGTCGAGGGCGGATCATCAAAAGACTTCCGCCACGTAAAGGCCATGATGTACGACACGCCAGAAGTGATGCATGAATTGCTGAATAAGTTGGCGTTATCTGTGATTGATTACCTTAACGGTCAGATTAAAGCAGGTGCGCAAGCGGTTCAGATTTTTGATACCTGGGGTGGCAGCCTGAGTGATGTTGCTTACCGCGAGTTCTCTCTTAAGTACATGAAGCAGATTGTTGATGGCCTCATTCGTGAACACGACGGTCAGAAGATTCCAGTCATCCTGTTCACTAAAGGTGGCGGTCAGTGGCTTGAGTTGATGGCGGATACAGGTGCCGATGCTCTGGGGCTCGACTGGACGACGGACATTGGCAATGCGCGCGGCCGTGTCGGTGATCGGGTTGCCTTGCAGGGGAATATGGATCCATCGGTTCTTTATGCATCGCCAGCGACTATTCGCGCAGAAGTGAAGCGTATTCTCGATAGCTACGGCCAGGGTTCTGGGCACGTATTCAACCTTGGGCATGGGATTCATCAGTTCGTTGACCCCGAGCATGCGAAGGCCTTTGTTGAAGCTGTTGTTGAGCTGAGTCCTCAGTATCACGGCTGAAACCGCGAAGATAAAAAGCCCTGTCACTCGGGGTTTTTTATCGTCTATAGTTAGTGACTCGAGCTGACAATACTTCGCAAATGGCACTTCTGTCTTAAAAGTGCGGAGCTGATACACTTATTGTACAACTGTGAGTGGAGACTCTCTGAATATGAACCTCATCTGGGTTCCTCTTCTGCCCCTACTGGGCTGCCTGGTTTCACTGTTACTCGGGCGCTACCCTCGATCGACAATGGCGCTTGGTGCAGCCACTCTGCCTGCTATTGCGCTAGGTATTGTCGTCTCTCTCGCACCAGAGGTCATGTCGGGCAATAACCCGGTCGTTACCTATGACTGGGTACCTGCGTTATCCCTGCAGATCAGCTTTATGCTCGACGGGTTGGCCTTGATGTTCACCCTGTTGATCCTCGGGATTGGCCTGCTGGTTATTCTCTACGCCCGCTATTATCTGTCTGAGGCGGATAATGCAGGGCGCTTTTATGCCAGTCTGTTGCTGTTTATGACAGCGATGCTGGGTGTTGTACTCTCAGCAAACCTGATCCAGCTCTGGTTTTTCTGGGAACTGACGAGCGTCAGTTCATTTATGCTGATCAGTTACTGGTCGCATCGCTCCGACGCCCGCAAGGGCGCCCGTATGGCGATGACGATTACCGGCGCTGGTGGCCTGGCTTTGCTGGCGGGCCTGATTCTTATTGGCGAAGTCGTAGGGAGCTACGACTTGCGTACAGTATTAGCCAGTGGCAGTTTAATAGCAGAGCACAGCCTCTACCCGGTCATTGTCGTTCTGGTGCTTCTCGGCGCGTTTACGAAGTCAGCGCAGTTCCCATTCCACTCGTGGCTGCCTCAGGCAATGGCCGCCCCTACACCGGTGTCGTCATACCTGCATTCTGCGACCATGGTGAAGGCCGGTATCTTCCTGATGGCGCGTTTTTATCCGGTTCTGTCTGATACCCAACTCTGGTTTGCCTTGGTGAGTCTTGTCGGTCTGACGACTTTGCTGGTGGGTGCCTACACGGCCTTGTTTAAGCACGACCTGAAAGGTCTGCTTGCGTATTCGACCATCAGTCACCTCGGCCTGATCACTCTGTTACTTGGTCTGGATACAGAGCTGGCTTCCATCGCTGCCATGTTTCACGTGATTAACCACGCTGTTTTTAAGGCATCGCTGTTTATGGCCGCCGGAATTATCGATCACGAGTCCGGTTCGCGTGACATGCGAAAACTCAACGGCCTGTTCCGTTACATGCCCTATACCGCGACCCTGGCCATGGTGGCAGCGTCGTCGATGGCGGGTGTACCGCTGTTGAATGGCTTCCTTTCTAAAGAAATGTTGTTTGCTGAATCTCTGCAACAGGAAACCTTCGGTTCTCTGTCATGGTTGATTCCTTTGCTGGTAACGGTGGGCGGAGCTCTGGCCGTTGCTTACTCTCTTCGTTTCGTTCACGACGTCTTCTTTAATGGAGAGCCGATCGGGCTTGAGAAAACACCTCACGAACCGCCGCGCTACATGCGTGTGCCGGTCGAGATTCTGGTGGTTCTGTGTCTGTTAGTCGGTGTTTTGCCGGACCTGATCGTTGGCGATCTTTTAGTCGCCGTGGGTGCGTCTCTGATGCCTGCCGGGGTGCCTGAGTTCAGCATTTCTATCTGGCACGGATTTAACATCCCGCTATTGATGAGCTTTCTGGCTGTACTGGGCGGTGTTGCTCTCTATCGCCAGCGTCGGCATATGTTTAACTTTCAGGCCCGCTTTACTGAAGTTGATCCTAAACTGGCGTTTGAGCATATGATCCAGACGCTGGTGGAGCGTGCCCGCAGTGTTCAGCTCTGGCTCGATAACGGCAGCTTCCAACGCTACGCCCTCTGGCTGTTGTTAATGGCAATCGCTGCGATGAGTGTCCCGATGGTGAACATTCCTCATGCGCGTGGAAGCCTCGAAGTCACTGAACTGGATATGGTTGCCTTCGGTGGTGCTCTCCTCATGATTGTTGCCTCTGTGGCGACGGCGATGCTGAGCCATCAGCGCCTTCTGGCATTGGTAACGATTTCCGTGGTGGGTCTGGTGGTGTCGGTAGCGTTTGCTTGGTTCTCAGCCCCGGATCTTGCCCTGACGCAGCTGTCGGTTGAGGTTGCGACCATTATTCTTTTCCTGCTGGCACTTTATTTTCTTCCGCAGAAAGTCAGCCTCAATCACCTTTCTCCCGGGCGCATCGTCCGCGACATGGGGATAGCCACGGCCGCGGGTGCCATCGTGGGAACCCTGACATATGCCATGCTGACACGTCCGTTTGAGAGTATCAGTAGCTTCTTCACCGCCAACGCGAAAACCGGCGGTGGTGGCACCAATGTCGTTAACGTTATTCTGGTTGATTTCCGTGGCTTCGATACCTTTGGTGAAATTACCGTTCTGGCGATTGCAGCGATTGGTATCTACAAATTGTTGGCGGGTGTACGCCTGTTCGTACCTGCTGCGGATATGGACGGCCGACCATGGTCCAAAGACAGCCATCCACTTATGTTGATGCAGATTTCCCAGAGTCTGCTCCCTCTTGCTCTGCTGGTGTCTGCCTATATCTTCCTGCGTGGACATAACCTTCCCGGCGGTGGCTTTATCGCCGGCCTGATTACGGCGATTGCCCTGATTCAGCAATACGTGGCAAACGGTGTTGTTTGGATGCGCGATCGCGGCGACCTGAAATTCCAGTGGTTTATCGTCTGTGGTTTGTTTATTGCCTTCGGGTCAGGTGTCGGAAGCTGGTTATTTGAACGTCCATTCCTGACGTCCTGGTTTGATTATTTCTACCTGCCTCTCGTAGGTAAGTTCGAGCTGGCCAGTGCGATGGCCTTTGATCTTGGTGTCTACTTGACGGTGATTGGTGCAACGCTGTCGATTCTTGCCAATCTTGGCAAGCTGACGACGACAGATCGACCAACGCGGCCTGGAAGGAGATCCTGATGGAGTTGATTTATGCGGTCACCGTTGGCGTGATGGTGACATGCTCAGTGTTTCTGATGCTGCGGGGCCACACCTTTGCGGTTGTGATTGGCCTTACCCTGATGTCTTACGCCGTAAACCTGTTTCTGTTTGCCAGTGGTGGTTTGGCGCTGCACGAGCCAGCTATTCTGGCCGACGGCGCAGAATATTCCGACCCTCTGCCTCAGGCCCTGGTGCTTACTGCGATCGTTATCGGTTTTGCTATGACAGCGTTTGCTCTGATTCTTGCCATCCGGGCACGTGCAGATCTTGGTAATGATCAGGTCGATGGACGCGCTTTGCCGGGCGACTCTCTGGCGAATAAAGAGCCACAAGGGAAAGTCCGTCAAAGTACTGTCAAGAGTACCGCAAGCAATACCGCGAAGAACTCAGGAGGTAAGACAAGGTGATGCATTTGCCGGCACTTCCTGTGCTTCTGCCATTTTTCGCGGCAATTCTGATTCTGTATCCGTGGTTTAATAAGCGCCTGCACCTTCAGCGTCTGGTCGCTCAGTTCGCCTTGCTGATGTTGGTAGCGGTATCCATGCTGACACTGTTCAAAACCTTGGCAGAAGGCCCAATGGGCTACGCCATGGGCGACTGGGAAGCCCCATTCGGCATTTACCTGCTCGCGGACCCGCTAGCTGCCTTTATGCTGGTAGTTACTTCTGTTCTGGCATTGTGTACGCACCTTTTTGCGTGCGGTGGTGAAGATAAAACAGGGCGTTTTTTCCATCCCCTGTTTATGTTTCAGTTAATGGGTCTGAACGGCGCCTTTCTGACCGCAGATGCATTTAACCTCTTCGTATTTTTCGAGATTCTTCTCATCGCCTCGTACTCGTTATTGATACATGGCGGCGGTCGTGAGAGAACCCGGGCAGCTCAGCACTATGTGCTCTACAACCTCATAGGTTCTGCCTTCTTCCTTATTGCATTGGCCTTGCTTTACAGAGCTTTCGGCACGCTGAATATCCCGGATATGGCGTCGCGAGCGACTACCTTACCAGAAGAAAGTATTCCGTTGGCTCAGGCGGGTGGGTTACTGCTGATGGTTGTTTTCGGCGTGAAGGCGGCACTGTTACCGCTGCATTTCTGGTTACCAAGAACTTACAGCACAACTTCAGTGCCGGTAGCAGCCTTGTTCGCCGTTATGACTAAGGTAGGTGTGTATAGCCTCTGGCGTATCCACAGTGTTGTGTTTGGTCACGACAGTGGCGAACTGTCTGATCTTGGGGTTGTTCCTCTGGCGTGGCTGTCAGGCCTGACGGTAGTTGCCGGGGCGATTGGTGCTCTGGCGAGCCAGACGCTGCGCTGGCTCATTGCTAACCTGATTGTTATTTCCGTTGGTACTCTGCTGATGACAGTCGCCATGGGCACGACTCAGTCTGTTGCGGCAGGCCTCTACTATACATTGCACAGTACCCTGATGAGCGGAGCCTTCTTTCTGGTGGCTGGCCTGATCCTCATGCAACGTGGCCAGGCGGAAGACCGCTTCGTTCGCTCGCGCCCGTTCCTGTACCCGGTATTCACTGGAGTGCTGTTTGCTGTAACCGCCATGGCGATGATTGGTTTACCTCCGTTCTCGGGCTTCCTGGGTAAAGTCTTTATCCTTCAGGCTGCTGTCGACAGTGGCGATGCCATCTGGGTTTGGCCGCTCGTTCTTATCTCTAGTCTGGCTGCGCTCATTGCCTTGTCTCGTGCCGGAACTACATTGTTCTGGAGAACCCAGGGTTCTGTTGTTCCAGAAGCTAAGGAGAAGGTGAGCAATGTTCACATTGCGGCTTCAGGGCTGTTGGTCGCGACCACTCTGGTGCTTGTGATTGGTGGTGGTCCGCTGACTGAATGGTCACTGCGTGCTGCGCAGGATCTCCACACTGGAGTGACGTTGAACTACCTGAATGGAGGTCAGCCTTAATGAGACGATTGCTGCCAATGCCATGGCACTCACTGATGCTGATTGCCGTCTGGCTTTTATTAAACGGTTTTTCGTACGGCCAGTTACTGCTGGCGGTGATTCTGGCCTGGCTGATTCCAATTATTACGTACCCGTATGTTCGTGGGCATGCGCCGGTTAAAAAGCCACTGGCGATGATGGCGTATTCCCTGCGCCTCTTATATGACATCGTGGTGGCTAACGTTGACGTGGCGCGTCGTGTGGTGATGCCTAACCGATACCTGAAGCCCGGCTGGCTGGCTTATCCATTATCTATGACGGAGCCGTTTCCGGTGACTGTGCTGGCAAGCTCAGTATCGCTGACACCAGGGACGGTAAGCGTTGAGTTTTCAGAAGACCGCACGTGTCTCTATATTCACGTACTCCACCTGGAAGACGAAAAAGAACTTCAGGCGTTTATCTTCAAACGTTACGAACAACCGCTGAAGGAGATATTCGGATGCTGAGTAATGTCATCATTATCTGTACAGGGATGATTGGTCTGGCGATGCTTTTCTGCCTCTGGCGCTTGATAAAGGGGCCAGATATTACTGACCGTATCCTCGCTTTGGATACGCTGTATATCAACAGTATCGCTTTGATTATTCTGCTGGGCCTGTATTACGGGACTGCTCTCTATTTCGAAGGAGCTCTTCTGATCGCTATGCTTGGTTTTGTCAGCACGTCGGCCGTCGCCAAATATCTGTTGCGGGGTGACATCATTGAATAATCTGGCTGTATATAGCGATTATGTTGTCGCTGCCCTCCTGATCGGTGGTGCGTTATTTATGCTCGTGGGTTCGTGGGGGTTGGCAAAGTTGCCTGACTTCTACACGCGGCTCCATGCGCCGACAAAAGCATCGACGCTTGGTATGGGAGCTACTCTGCTTGGTTCACTTGTTTGGTTCAGCGTGCAGGAAGAGAGTCTGCACATCCATGAGCTGGTAATCAGTATTTTCCTCTTCCTGACCGCTCCTGTGTCAGCATACATGATGGGCAAAGCTGCGATTCATCGCCGCCGTCCTCTGGCTGAGGGCACTCGTAATGCGGAAGAAGTAGAGCGCGCTGCTGAAAGAAAAGGCATTAACGACCGGGACGACGACTGAACAGGTCTTCTTACAGGCGTTCGATAGCTTCCTGAAGTTTATCAACGCCGATCACTTCCATACCCTCAACGGGTTGCTTGGGTACATTCGCTTTGGGAACAATTGCCCGGGTAAAGCCATGCTTCGCCGCTTCTTTTATCCGCTCCTGACCTGAGGGTACTGGTCGGATTTCTCCGGATAAGCCTACTTCTCCAAAGACAATCAGGCCTTGTTCAAGAGGTTGATTGCGGAAGCTGGACAGTGCCGCTAACAAGAGCGCCAGGTCGGCTCCTGTTTCGTTTACCTTCACGCCACCCACCACATTGATATACACATCCTGATCGCCAAGGTGGATACCGCCATGGCGATGTAATGCTGCAAGCAACAGGTTCAGACGATTCTGATCAAGGCCAACGGCGACCCGTTTCGGATGCCCGAAATGGCTGTCGTCGACCAATGCCTGAATTTCAACAAGCAGTGGGCGTGTGCCTTCCCAGATCACCATCACAACACTGCCCGCAGCAGGTTCATCGCCGCGACTTAGAAAAATCGAGCTTGGGTTTTTAACCTCTTTCAGGCCGCGCTCGAGCATAGCGAAGACGCCCAGCTCGTTAATGGCACCGAACCGGTTTTTGATACCGCGCAGTACCCGATAGCGACTGTCGCCTGAGCCCTCGAGCATGATTGAGCAGTCGATCATATGCTCAAGGACTTTCGGCCCCGCCAGTGAACCATCTTTCGTCACATGCCCGACAAGAAACAGAACTGTTCCTGTCTGTTTCGCAAAACGGGTCAGATACGCTGCGCTTTCACGAACCTGTGAAACACTGCCCGGCGCAGACTCTATGCCATCCACATGCATAACCTGAATAGAATCGATCACGACGATACGAGGCTTATGCTGCTGCAGCACATTAGTCAGTCGCTCGACGTTGGTTTCACTCAGCATCTGTAACTGATCAGTCGGCAACCCAAGGCGGTTTGCGCGCAGCGCCACCTGTTGCAGACTTTCTTCACCAGTCACGTAGATGGCTGGCATCTGTGTCGCCAGATAACACAAAGTCTGAAGCAACAGCGTTGATTTACCTGCACCCGGGTGACCACCAATAAGAATGGCGGAGCCTGGCACAAGGCCACCACCTAACACCCGATCGAACTCCTGCATGCCGGAACTGAATCTTGGCAGTTCGGCGAGATCGACGTCGGCGAGTTTAATAACATCACTGGCACCGGCATCGCCGGCATAACCACTGAATCGGGTATCCCGCGCAGCGGTCTTCGCTGAAGACACGACAAATTCCTGCAGAGTATTCCACTGCCCGCAACCGGCACACTGGCCTTGCCATTTGCTGTGATCTGCGCCGCATTCATTGCAGACGTAGGCGGTTTTCTTTTTGGCCATGTAGCGTTCGCTGTTTCTCATACTGGATAGTGGTCAAAAGTGTACTCGTATTTGAGTGTATCTTCGACATAGTCGAATGAGATATCACGGTGTTGCGGCTTCAGCGAATGTATGAACTGCAGGGATCGTCGGCGAGGGGCGTGCACAGCATGGATGCTGTGCCCGAGCCTACAGGGATGTATCTACGGCGTGCCCAAGTCGATGACGCCTGCAGGCGAAGTTGTCGCCGTTACCGCTTAATTGCAGATGTTAAAAGTTCTACAGGGGTGTGTTGATTGATATGATGTCGCTTTATTTTTGATGGCCCAATGAAATCCGGGCTGTTCGGAGGTTTCGTGTCATTCGGTCAGTTTATTGCGTTAGCATCTTTCGTTCTCTCCATGGGCACGATTGCGGTCACTTACTTTGTTGGGACATCAGCCGGTACGGCGGAATTATGTAATCCATTTTTTGATGGCTGCACAGACATTACGCATACAGGGATGAAAGGCGACGCAGGCTTTATCTTTCGTGGGGGAATGATTGCGGCCTGTGCATTTTTTGTGGTCTGGTGGCAGGTATACCGCGTCTGGTTGAGCCAGTATTCCGGGCGTATCGCGCTGAATGCAATGCAGTTTTTCGGAGTTCTGGCTGCCATTGGTCTGTTGGCTGGTACCGCGGTGTTGCTGCCAGAAAAATCAGATACCCGCTGGGGAGTGCACGTGCGTGGCGCCAATCTGTTTTTTCAGGGAATGTTGATTGCTCTGACCACAGCCTACGTCCTGACATTTAAGGCAAGAAAACAGGGGTTGGTTGTCCCTAGCTTTGCGGTGAAAACAGCCGTCATGGGGATTTTGTGGTTCATGTTTATTGCCTTTGCCGGAGTCACCGTTGGAATCGAGATGAGTCACGGTAAGCGCATCATTGAATGGTGGGCGACCCTGTTTATCGGGATCTATTTCTTATCCTCATACTGGGACTGGAAAGGCATCCGTCTCGTTAGCGAAAGTCACCCCACACATACTGAAGAACGCTGAGAGCTGTCAGCGCCGCGGTCTCAGTACGCAATATACGAGGCCCCAATAAGAGACCATCAAACCCTGCCTCCTGGCATTGAGTCACTTCGATGTCAGAGAAACCACCCTCAGGGCCTACCAGAAGCGCAATGCTTTCTGGAGACTGATCGGATACGAGAGGCTTCTGGTTATGAGGGTGGAGTAGCAATTTTCTGTCGGCTTCTATGCCTGAGCTCCAGTCACTCAGCGACTTTGGTGGATGAATTACCGGGACGGTATTCCTTCCACTCTGTTCGCAGGCAGAGATAGCAACCTTCTGCCAGTGCTCCAGTTTCTTCTCCATCCGGTCGCCTTTCAGGCGCACGTCACAGCGTTCACTGGTCAGAGGCGTGATGTCAGTGACGCCCAGCTCGGTCGCTTTCTGGATAGTGAAGTCCATCCGATCGCCTTTTGAGATGACCTGACCCAGATGCATCTCCAGTTTCAGCGGAGCATCATGCCGGATTGCATGAATGACAGATGCCGATGCCGATTTCTTGCTCTCAATGATGAGCTGTGCCTGATATTCAGAACCGTCGCCATTAAAGAGCCGTACATCGTCACCATCTTTCATACGTAAAACGCGTACCAGGTGCGTCACTGCCTGATCATCCAGTGCGATGGTTGTATTACTAGCGAGTGACTCGGCAGTATAGATGCGAGGGCCAGACATCATGCGCTCTCATTAGAGTAAAAGTGAATGAAATAAAGCGCATGATAGCAGAGGGTGGGCCTTTTTTACTGCAGTAAAAAAGGCCCTGTGGGATGGGGGATCAGCAGGCAGCGTCGTTCTGAGCCTCGCGCTCGGAGCGCAGACGGCGCGACTGTAGCTGGAAGAGGTGGTGAATCAGAATTTCCTGCTCAGCTTCTCTCAGGCCTTCGAAGTCAACGCGCACAAGATAGGGAGCATCAGGGTCTGCTGTATGCTCCACACCAACAATCGTCCCCATAAGAGTCACGGGAATATTGGACGGCTTCAGCTGCATCTGTAGCCGCAGATTGTCGCTCTCGCTGAGCGGTTCTGTGGAGTGGAACGCCATACCGCAGGCACTCAGATTCACCCGGGTACGTACCTCGGTCTGCGAGAGTTCTGGTTTCGTATCCGGCCCTACCGGGGAGTTCAGCAGGTTGACCTTTTGGTTCAGCAGCTCAAACAAGCGAGCAACAGTGGGGTTCTGTGCCTGTACCTGATGAAGGACACCAGCGATGTCCCGCTCCAGCTCTGCCAACTCATTGATATGATCCTGATGGCGGGCCTTCCAGCGTTGTACCTCTTCTTGTGAGATGGCTTCAAAGTCCAGGATGACCTCATCATCCAGGCGGAAATAACGGCGTCTCTCTTCCATTGTTCCAGTTTCCATCGTCTCTCTCCCGATCAGAATATTTCGTTGGGATTTAATTCAAAATCTTCCGGGCGGGCTGTCGCCGCGTCATCAATCTCCTGTTGCGTAGGAGTGATTTCCGGTTGATCGTCATCATCAAATTCGTGCGTACGCAAAATGACGATCTCTACGCGTCTGTTGCGTGCGCGGGATGCGTCATCAATATTAGGCACCAGTGGCTTTTTATCTGCGTGGCCCACCACCTGGAACCGATCTGAGTTCATTTCGGGAGCAATAAACAGCTCCTGTGCAAATGCAACGGCACGGGCAGTCGATAGTCCCCAGTTCGAACGGAATGGGCCGCCCGCGAGCGGAATATCATCGGTGTGCCCTTCCACAGATATCTTGCCCGGAATATCAACGAGTACTTCCCGGATTTTGTCGATCACAGGTAAGAAACGATCCTCGATATAATCTGAACCCGAGCGGAAAGCGCCTCTCTGCTGAATGCGGATAATGATTTTCTTACCCACGGTTTCAATCTCGACCTGACCCTGTGCGATTTCATTTTCAAGCTGAGCAGCCATTTCGACGGCCATTTCTTCGCTCTTTTTATTTTCGATATCCTCGCGTGGCACGACGACTTCACGCGTTTGCATACCGCGGTCGCCCTGACGTTCTTCCTGCTGCGTCACCTCATCCTGACACAGAACCTCCAGTGAGCTTTTGGTTATGTCGCTGGTTTTTTGCCGGACTTCATTAATCGGTGTCGGTTCAGGAATCGACGGACTGAAGTGCCTGGCGATCACACTGGTCCCCTTGGGCGGATCGCTGGCATTAACAACCGTCTGCACACCGAAGGCATCTCTGAGTTCGCCGGCCAGACGTTTGAACTTTCGTGCGTCCATTTCTGAGAAAGACAGTAGGAGTACGAAAAAGCACATCAGCAGCGACATCAGGTCGGCAAAGGTCATTACCCAGCCGGGTATCCCATCGGGACAGGGTGGACATTCGTCTTCTTCTTCAGCCATGACTTACTACTCGCTCGCCGCTACGCGTTTGCCTTCCTGGATGTAGGCTTGCAACATGGATTCAATAACACGGGGGTTCTGACCGTTCTGGATTGCCAGCAGTGCGTCGATGATCATCGACTTCAGGCGATCTTCTTCGTCTTTACGCAAGGTCAGCTTGTCGGCCATAGGGAGTGACAACATGGTCGCCACCATGGCGCCGTAAAGAGTGGTGAGGAGTGCAACCGCCATCGCGGGGCCGATGGCCTTCGGGTCGTCCATGTTGGCCAGCATAGCAACCAGGCCAATCAGAGTACCGATCATCCCCATCGCGGGAGCAACGTCGCCAAGCGATTTAAAAATGCTGATACCTGTGTCGTGGCGAGCGCTGGCGAGTTTCATTTCTTTGCTGAGAAGGGTTTTTACAACATCCGGGTCGTGGCCATCGACCAGCAGCTGAATACCTTTACTCAGGAACTCATCACTGACCTCTTTTCCCTCAAGAGACAAAAGGCCGCCTTTACGGGCTAGGCCGGCAAGTTCGACGATTTCGCCGATCAGGTCTTCCGGTTTGATCAACTTGAAGGAAAATGCTTTGCCCGCGACTTTGGCTGCGGCGAGAAACTGGCCCAGCTCAAATTTCATCATTACAGCAAACAGACTTCCGACAATAACAATCAGCAGCGACGGCACGTTAACAAACATGGTGATATCGCCACCGAGAATCATGGCGAAAATTACGATACCGAACGCGCCGACGAGGCCTACTAATGACGCGAGATCCACACTCACTCCTTTCCATACTGAGGTAGCTTCTGTAACAGAGTTTAGACGCTTCCTGCGGTTCTTCCTGTCATCTGACAAAAAAAGCCTGTGTTGACCCGCTCATGCCTTGGGTTTAGTGTTCGAGCCTTACGACAGGAGTAACTATGTCTGATAAATCCTCTTCCTTCGGTTTCGAGTCAGCCTTATCGGAACTCGAAGCTCTGGTCACCCGCATGGAAAGTGGCGAATTGACCCTTGAAGACAGCCTGGAAGCATTTGAAAAAGGCATCGGCCTCACTCGTCAGTGCCAGCAGGCTCTGACGGCAGCAGAGCAGCGTGTGCAGCTACTGATGGAACGGAATGGCCAGAGTGACGCTCAGCCCTTTCAGAGCGGAGACGCCAGCGAATGAATTTGCAGCCTTTGCAGGCCAGAGTCGCTGAGCTGGCAGAAGCCAGACTTGCAGAGTTTGGAATTGCAGATCAGCGTCTCGCAGACGCAATGCACTATGGCCTGATGAATGGTGGTAAGCGCCTGCGGCCTTATCTTGTGTACGCGACCATGGATGCTCTTAATGCCGAGCATGCAGTGGCAGATTGCGCCGCCGTCGCGCTTGAAATGATTCATAGCTACAGCCTGGTTCATGATGACCTGCCTGCGATGGACGATGATGATCTGCGTCGCGGTAAGCCAACTTGCCATATAGCCTTTGATGAAGCGACGGCGATCCTTGCCGGAGACGCACTTCTCAATGGCGCCTACGAAGTATTAGCCTCTGCGAAAGAGTTGTCAGAAAAGCAGCGCCTGCAGCTGGTGCAGGTGCTCGGTCGTGCTGCTGGCAGCGCGGGTATGGTGGGCGGCCAGGCGATTGATATTAACAACGTCGGCAAGTCGATGACCGTTGAACAGCTCGAACATATGCACTTGCATAAAACCGGAGCGCTGATCAGAGCGGCCGTGCAAATGGGCGCCATCTGTGCAGCTAAGAATACCGATACCTCAATCACCGAAGCCCTTGATACCTACGCGAGAGCGGTAGGGCTGGCCTTTCAGGTACAGGATGACATTCTCGATATCGAAGGCGATACCGCGGTATTGGGTAAACAGCAGGGCGCGGATGAAGCGTTGAACAAACCAACGTATCCGTCACTGCTTGGGCTTGAAGGAGCCCGTACGCGTGCGAAAGCCCTGGTCGATGAGGCGATTGAGGCACTCGCGGGCTTGCCCGGTGATACCTCCACACTCGAGTCACTGGCGCGCTACATTATTGAGCGCGATCACTGACACCGCAGGAACAACGATAGAGCTCACCTGTCCGTATTACCGGGCAGGGGAGTTTTAACTACTCATCTTGTCTCTCAGCCGGTAGAATGCCCCCCTTTAGTTTTCCGGCGCTGCCGGTGCACTTTTTCTACCGGAAGCAGTTCCTTCAGATGTTTACAGAGATTCCCAAACACAGACCAGAGACGCCACTGCTGGATCAGATTGAATCCCCAGCGGACCTGCGCGAGCTGAGCTCTGCTCAGTTACAGCCTCTGTGTCGTGAGCTGCGTGAATATCTTATTTATAGCGTTGGGCAGTCGGGTGGCCATTTTGGTGCCGGTTTGGGCGTTGTTGAACTGACGGTAGCTCTGCATCACGTTTTTGATACCCCAGATGATCGCATTGTCTGGGATGTGGGCCATCAGGCCTATCCACACAAGATCCTGACCGGTCGGCGCGAACAGTTGCCGAAGATCCGTTCTGCCGAGGGCCCGGCTGCGTTTCCGCTGCGTACCGAAAGTGAGTACGACACCTTTGGCGTTGGTCACTCAAGCACGTCGATCAGTGCGGCTTTGGGGATGGCACTTGGTTTCCGTCAGCGTGGCCTACCGAACAAAAGCGTTGCCGTGATTGGTGATGGCGCCATGAGTGCCGGTATGGCCTTTGAGGCTCTCAACCATGCGGGGCACGAAAAAGCCGATATGCTGGTTATTCTCAACGACAATGACATGTCGATCTCGAATAACGTCGGTGCATTGAACAAATATTTCACCCGTATCTGGTCGAGCCAGACCTACTCTGCCATGCGTGAAGGCAGCAAGCGTGTGCTTGAGAATATTCCGGCCGCCTGGGAATTTGCAAAGCGTACTGAAGAGCACATGAAAGGCATGGTAGCTCCGGGTACTCTGTTCGAAGAGCTGGGCTTTAATTACTACGGTCCGGTCGATGGTCATGACCTGAACGAGCTGGTGGCAACACTCGCTAGTCTGAAGAAACTCAAAGGTCCGCGCTTCCTGCACATCGTCACTCAGAAGGGCAAAGGCTTTACCCCTGCGGAAGAAGAGCCGATTCGCTACCACGCGCTGAAGGCCCAGAAGGGCGGCTCAGCGAAAACACCCAAACCAAGCTATTCCAACGTATTTGGTCGCTGGTTGTGTGATGTTGCAGCTCAGGACGAGCGCCTCGTGGGTATTACGCCAGCGATGCGTGAAGGTTCTGACCTGATTCGCTTTTCACAGGAATTTCCCGATCGTTATTTCGACGTTGCCATTGCTGAGCAGCACGCTGTGACTCTGGCTGCGGGGATGGCCTGTGAACAGGTGAAGCCGGTCGTCGCTATCTATTCGACCTTCCTTCAGCGTGCATATGATCAGCTAATTCATGACGTTGCGCTCCAGGATCTCGATGTACTGTTCGCCATCGACCGCGCGGGGCTGGTCGGTGAAGACGGCCCAACGCACCACGGTGCATATGACCTTAGTTACCTTCGCTGTATTCCTAAGATGGTCATCATGACGCCGTCCGATGAAAATGAATGCCGACAGATGCTGAATACTGGTTATCTGCATGAAGGACCGGCAGCAGTTCGCTATCCGCGAGGTTCTGGCACAGGGGCTGTCATCGATGCGCCACTTGAAGTCTTGCCGATGGGTAAGGGTTTGGTTCGTCGCGCATCGCAAAGCAAAAAGGTCGCTATCCTGGCGTTTGGTGCTCCGTTAGCCGCTGCGCTGAAAGCAGCAGATGTCGTTGATGCTACCGTTGCTGATATGCGTTTTGTGAAGCCAATGGACGATGCTCTGGTGGCCGAACTGGCAGAAACGCACGACCTCTTAGTGACTGTTGAAGAGAACGCCCGAATGGGGGGCGCAGGTTCTGCTGTACTCGAGTCGCTGGCTCAACAGGGGCTCAAGTCGGTTGTTGAGGTGCTTGGTATTCCGGATACCTACATTGAGCACGATTCACCGACCCAGCAGCATGTCGTGGCCGGTATCGATGAGTCATCTATCCTGGCTGCTATTCGTCGCCACTTCCCTCAGGACTGATTATGATCAGGGTGTGCGCGCCCTAAGTGTCTGATTAGTCACTCATTATTTGCCCCTGTCGCCGAGCGCTTCACATAGAAGCTGCTTAACTGAATTAAGGTTCAGTTCCGGAGGGGCTCATGCCGCTGCGACGCCAGTTTACCGCTATTTCTGCACTGATTATCGTGACCTTGTGTGGCTACGCTGTTTCCGCATTGTTTGGTCCTTTATCTCCGATAGCGAGTGCGGCACTGGTGCTCTTCTCCGCGTTGGTTATCTGGCGAGTGTCTGCCTGGTGTCGCAAACGAGCCGAGGCGCGGATAGAAATTCAGGCCCTCTCGGCTGAGCGCCTTGCTACGTTAGGCGAGGCCGCGGCTGGTATCGGTCACGAAATCAACAATCCACTCGCCTACATCCACAGCAATCTGCATGGTCTGAATGAAGATATTGAGGCCTATAACGCTTTCATCAGTGTTCTTGATTCAGCTTCCGACCATCTTGAAATACGTAACCCGTTTTACCAGAAGGCATTGTCTGCCTATCACAATCTCGATGTTGCTGAGGTGTGTAAGGGCGCGCCGGAGCGCCTGAAAGATTGCCTTGAAGGCATCGCCCACATCGAACGTATCGTGGCTGACATGCAGACGCTGAGCCGTCGCGGTGACGCCAGTATGCAGGTTGCTGATATCAATACAGATCTGCAGGCGGTCTTTAACATTATTCGCAGCAGGCTACCTGCGAATGTAACTCTTGAGCTGGATCTGATTACCCCTCCGCTAATGTTATGCCACCCGTCGCGCTTCGCACAGGTGATCATGAATATGATGATTAATGCATTGCATGCTATTGGTGAAGAAACGGGTACCGTCAGTGTCCGTCAGTACCATCGCGGGGATATCTTCTATACTGAAATTTCAGACAGCGGGTGCGGAATGTCCCCGGAGGTGCAGGCCCATATATTTGAGCCATTTTTTACGACCCGTGCAGAAGGTAAAGGCACGGGCATCGGTCTGGCCTTGTGCTACAAATTAATAGAAGAGCATCAGGGGACTATCTCAGTAGATAGTCGCGAGGGTGAAGGCACCCGTTTCACTCTGGCGCTACCCGTTCGCAATGGAGAGAAAGACCATGTCAATTGAAACCACAGGCCGGGAGAAAAGTGGCCGGTTACTGCTGGTCGATGATGAGCAGGGGGTTCTGCAGGCGTTAAAGCGTCTGTTCTACCGTCATTACGATGTCGTGCTGGCAAATGGCGGTGAAGAAGCACTCAGCATTCTCGAAACTGATTCTTTCGATATGATTATTTCGGACATGCGTATGCCTGGTATGTCCGGCGCTGAGCTGCTGAAGTCCTGCTTTGAACAATATCCGGCCATGATCCGGGTTCTGCTTACCGGGTATTCTGATCTGGATTCAGCCATCAAGGCAGTGAATGAAGGGAATATTTACCGCTATATCTCGAAGCCCTGGGACAACGATCAGCTCAGGGATATGGTCGCCGAAGCACTTGAATCAAAAGAGCTGAAGTCAGCGAACCAACGTCTGAGCGCGCACATCGTCGAGCAGAATGACGAGCTGGCGCGTCTTAATCGCGAACTGCAGGCAAAATACGAAGCCTCTTCAGATGCGGTGGGTGAAGCGGAAGCAAAGCTGCAGGATGCTTATAAAACACTGCGCCACGAGTTTGATGCCATGGTGCATATTCTTGTGGGGAGCATGGAAGACCGCCTGGGAATGGAGAAAGGCTCCACCGAAAGATTCGCCGAACTGGTTCGTTCATTTGCGAAGAATGCGGGCCTCGATGAATCTCAGATTAATGACACCTATTACGCAGCACTTCTGAAAAATCTCGGCAAAATGTCTTTGTCAGACTCTGTGTTGATTAAAGCCATTCCGCAAATGAGCAATGCGGAGAAGCAGGAATACGCGCGCTTTACCATTAATGGTCAGACCTCGCTGATGCTGCTTGAGCCGCTGCAGAATGCCGCCAATATTATCCGCTCACACATGGAGCTTTATAACGGTAAGGGGTTTCCTGATCGACTGGCGGGGGACGCGATTCCTAAGTCATCACGGATTCTCCGCATCGTTTGCGACTACGCAGAGCTGCAGCGTGAAAGTAACTTCCTGGGCGAGCCCCTTTCCGAAAAAGATGCCCGTGTGTACCTGCTGAAGTTAGCCGGACAGCGCTATGACCGTGAGCTGGTGGATATCTTTGCAGAAACGCTGGAAACCTATGATGGCGGTGCGATTTCCAGCATGGAGCGCCTGAATATTGCGGATGTGAAAGAGGGGATGATCCTTGCGGGTAACCTGGTCAGCCCTGGAGGTGCGGTTCTGCTTTCCAGTGGCACTCAACTAACGGAGCGCCATGTGGCTAAACTTCAGGCACTGATGCGTCAGTTTGAAGGTCACGAGATTTTCGTGCATGTGAGGAAACCGCCGCAGGATGAAGAGTAACCTGCGGCGCAGATAGTTATGCTTCCGGCTCGTCGTCCTGATGAGTCGATAGGTAATGGCCGAGCTTGCTGGCTTTTGTGTTCAGATAGCCATTGTTGTGGGGGTTGCGACCAACTTCGATAGCAACGCGCTCTTCGATCGTGACACCGGCATCACCCAACGCCTTCACTTTACGCGGGTTGTTGGTCATCAAGCGGATGGAAGTGATACCCAGATGCTCCAACATTGGCTGGCACATGCCGTAATTTCGCATGTCGGCGCCAAAACCAAGCTGCTCGTTTGCTTCGACAGTGTCTGCACCCTGATCCTGAAGGTTGTAGGCTTTCACTTTGTTCAGAAGCCCGATACCACGACCTTCCTGTCTCAGGTACAGAACAACGCCACGTCCGGCCTCAGACACGGAGCGCAGGGCCTCTTCCAGTTGGTAACCACAGTCGCAGCGCATGCTGAAAAGCGCATCACCCGTCAGGCATTCGGAATGGGCGCGCAGCAGAACTGGCTCGCCGTCATCGAGCGTGCCCATGGTCAGCGCGATATGTTCTTTCCCTGTTTCTGCTTCCTCAAAACCATGCATGGTAAACACACCGAAAGGTGTTGGCAGCTTACATGAGGCGACGAAATTGATGTTCAAGGGGCTTACCCTCTGAGTAAAACAGGGCGCGTATTCTATCAGCAGGTGCTCTTATTGCCTAATCTATGAGCGGAACAGGATGTTTCTTTGCGTAACCCCGGTTGACGACAGGGCCGTAGTAGCCGCTAATAGGCGTCAGGTGGCGTTTCCTTTGCCTGCCTGTAATTCAGGAAGAGTATGACACTACATAAGACCACATTTTTTACCCTGTTGTTTGCGCCGTTAAGTGTGTGGGCTGCAGTCGATCGGACTGCAGTTGTATCTCTGCTGGAGCGTGAGTGGGGCGAGCTTCAGTCAGTGATAGCTGGCGTTCTGGGAGCCTGGACACTGTTACTACAAGGCATGCCGAGTGGTGAAGAAATCAGCATTATCGCACGGACGGGCCTCCCTCTCCTGCTACTACTGCCACTGCGATCGCTGTCGCGCTGGTTTGCTGCCTGGCTCACCGGATACCTCCGCGGGCTGCACAATCAACTGGTATCGGGCGACATAAAACACAAGGGGCTGCGCGCCCTGACCCGGTTTGTTACCAGTATCACGCCGTTGGTCCCCTGGTTGCTGCTTCTCTGGGGAGCGATGATCGTCCCTGTATTCCCGTCATCAGAAGCAGGGCCGGGCGGTGCTTTGCCGCTGCTCTATGCTGTGTACGTTGTTTATGTGCTCGTAAATCTGTCTCTGGAGTGGTTTCTTCTCAGTGCCTGTCAGGGCGCCGGCAGCTACCTGAACAGTGAAACAACCGAGCTTCTGGAGCGACGCTCCCATTCGGTGACGTCGCTTTTACTGCTGCCTTGGGTAGTGATTACCTTGTCCGAATATCTGCTGCAAAGTACCGCAGTGAGCCATCTGATAGGCGCACTGGTCTGGTTGTTCAGTTGGTTGATGCTGAGTTATCTGCTGCATTTTTATCGCGAACCCCTGGTCACCAATCTCAAGCGACTGACACCTGAGCGTTTCGACCCGGTTATCGAGCCTCTGGCGGCGGGGCGCATAACCGTTTTCTTATTGCCTCTGCTGATTCCGCTAAACCTGGTGTTGTTCTTTCGTGCCTTCCTTGAGCAGTTGCTGGGTGAGTTTGCATGGTATCAGCGCCTGAGCGCACGCTGGTTCCGGATGCGGAATCAGCTGCAGGAAGACGCAGAAGAAGCCGAAGTCGCAGAGTGCACCGATGAGAACTATCTGCGCTGGTTCGAGAGCTACGGTGAGGCCGAGTATCCGATCATCAACACCGGACTGAGTGATGTCTTTCAGCGGTATTACAGTGCCTGGATTGCTGATCGCGGTGATGACAATGTCTTACTGATGACGGGCGAGCCGGGTATCGGCAAAAAATCGGCGGTGAAGCGCTTCTGCAAGGAAATTGCAGCTGGCAGCCAGGAAGTTCGCATTTCGATGCTGGATATCCCGGCGCGAACGCTGGACGCAAATACTCTGTTTGGGCTGGTGGGCGAGCAGATCGGCGTCGATCTCGCGGATGGCCCCGTCGCTTTGGCTAACGCCAATGAAGCACTTGAGCCGACTGTCCTGGTTCTTAACAACGCCGAGAACCTGTTCCTTGCTGATGTCGGGGCTCTCGATGCCTGGCAGGCACTGCTCAGCTTGACGAATGCCCGGGCAGGTAATCTGTTCTGGATGATTGTGATCAATAACCAGAGCTGGGCTTACCTTTGCAATGTATTTGGGCGTGATTATCAGATGCGTAATGTTGTTCGGGTGAAGCGCTGGACGCAGGCGGAAATCCGCTCTTTGATTTTATCGCGCAATCAGCAGAGCGGTTACCGGCTGCGGTATGACGATGTTTTAATGGATACGCGGGCGCCGGCTAATAACTCACTGCGTAATGCCGAACAGAGGTACTTCAGCCTGTTATGGGATGCAAGCCGAGGTGTTCCTGTCACTGCGCTGCGTTTGTGGCAGGAGTCCGTAACGACACGCCGGAACGAAGTGACGGTGCGTGTGCCTCGTATTCCTTCAGGCAGCCGGATTGAAAAATCTGGCTCAAATCAGTCGTTTATTCTGGCGGCCATCGTTATCCACGGTACGCTCAATACTGCTGAAATTATGCGGGTGACAAATCTCTCCGAGAACGTAGTCCGTTTCTCACTCAAGGCGACGTTGGAAGATGAAATCGTCGAAAAAGGAGAGGACGGGCGCTATCGGATAACTGCGCTCTGGTACCACACCGTTGTCAGTATTCTTAACAGGATGAATATGTTGCATGAATGATACCAGTGGTCTTGTTGATGGCCTGCTGAGTGTTGCAGGCATTTTTAACTTTTACGCTATTTTCCTATTGTTTGCAGGGGGCGTTGCACTCTGGGCGTTAGCTAAAACACTCAACAATGTCAGTAATCGCCTGATGGAAAAAATCCCTGCGCGGCGATTTTTTATTCTTCAGATTTCGACGTTATTAAGTTTTGCTCTTTATATTTTCGGGACGGTCGGCTTATTAATCGGTGTGCTACAGCCCCCTAAGGAGCTGATATTTGCTGCGGCTGGCTCTGTTGCTGTTGCCTTGGGTTTTGCATTAAAAGATATCGCGGCCTCACTGGTTGCGGGTATTTTATTGTTGTTCGATCGCCCATTCAGGGTTGGTGACCGGGTTAGTTTTGGTGATACCTACGGTGAGATTGTATCCATCGGGCTACGTACAGTGCGTTTAGTCACGCTGGACGATAATCTGGTTACGATTCCTAATTCCCGCTTTATTACTGACGTCGTGTCGTCTGGTAACGCTGGCGAACTGGACATGATGGTGGTGACCGATTTTCATCTTGCGCTGGATGCCGATATTCCGTGGGCGCGTAAGCTTCTTGAAGAGGTCGTGGTCACGAGTCGCTACGCCTATCTCAAAAAGCCGGTTTCATTCGTTGTCGAAGAACTCGAAGTCGCTCATATGCTGGCAATCCGCCTGCGTGTTAAAGCGTATGTTCTTGATGTGCGCTACGAGAAAGCATTTCAGAGTGACATTGTGCTGCGTGGTACCCAGTTATTAAACGAGCATAAAATCGCTCGCCCGAAGATTTCATCAGAGAGGACGTGATGTTGTACCTGGTTCTCGTTTTGATTGTTCTGGCGATCATGTATCTGCCCGGTCTGTGGGTGAAATCCGTACTCAAAAAACACGGTCAGGAGCGTAGCGACTTTCCGGGCAATGGTGCAGATATGGCCAAGCACCTGCTCCAGAAACTCAACATTGATGACGTCAAAGTCGAGGTTACCGAACACGGTGATCATTACGACCCTCAGGACAGAGCGGTACGCCTGACCCAGGATAAGTTTGAAGGGCGTACACTGACCGGTGTTGTCGTGGCAGCTCACGAAGTAGGGCATGCGATTCAGCATCACAATAACGAGAGTTTGTTTACCCTACGCGGTGGCCTGGCCCGCTTGAGCTGGATTGTAAGCAAGGCTGCACCTCTGTTTCTGGCGGCAACGCCCCTGCTGATCTGGATTAACCCGGCGCTTTCCCGTTGGACACTCATCGCAGCGGTTGGCTCCATGCTTATTGGAGTGCTGGTAAACCTCGTGACCTTGCCCGTTGAATGGGATGCCAGTTTTGGTAAAGCACTGCCCATGCTCGAAGAAGGGCAGTATCTAAGCTCGGCGGACATGGCATCTGCGCGCCATATTCTGACGGCAGCAGCCATGACTTATGTTGCTGGTTCACTCGCTAGCTTACTTAATCTGGGCGCACTTGCCCGGATACTCAGGCGTTAAACATGCGCTTACGGACGTTGAAGCTTAAAGGTTCGGGCGGTAGTCTTACAGGTGTCTTTTATCTATGGTGGTTTTATGCAGTTGCTTCGAAACATATTGGTGGTCTCATTTGTTCTGTTCCTGGGTGTCGGTGTTCAGGCTGAAGAGCTAAAGCCCGCGGACGTTGTTCCCGTCGTGAACGGCGAGGTTTACTCCCGAATTGCGCGCGTTGAAGGAGAAGAGGGGGTTACCTCTTTGCAGTACATCAGACCGAATGAAGACTTCAAGACCTGGACCAGCACGGTTATTTACGCCAATTATCGAATAGAAGAGATTGGTGATGATCCTCAGAAAGTAGCGGTCCGCCTTGTTGAAGGACTGCAGGCTCTGAATCCCGGTGCAAAGTATCAGCTGGTGGGTGATGAGAAAGGAAAGGTCGTACTTCTGGACTTCCTTTCATGGCCGCCGAATCGCCAGTATATGGAATTGAGCGTTTACCGTATTCAGAAAGACGAAGCAGGTGAAGGTGTATTTACGGTACAGATGTCAGTACGCATGCCTTTCTACACTGAGATGACAGATGAGCTTGCTACCGAACTGAAGACTTTGCGTGGCTCGTTGCTCCAGCAGACCATTCAGTTTGATATGAAAAAAGTAATATCACTGCTGAAAAGTCAGCGCATGACTGCTGAAAACGGATCATGACACAGCGCCTCATCATCATCTCAGATGAGCCCGACGAAGACCTGACTGAACAGCTGGTTGCGGCGGCTCATGCTCACGAGCTTAAGCCGATTATTATCGAGCCAGCGTTATTTGATCATGTTGAGCCTCCTGTACTTAATCATGGCGACCTCCTTTATCGGGTGGCCATTACTCACGAGTCTTGTGTGATTGAGCAGCAGCTTGTGCATCCGGGCGTAGCAACCTGCTATCGCGAGGCATTGGGTGCTTTTCTGATCTGGGATAACCAGACACTCTTCCTTGCTCGTAATGGCATCGAAACGCCCCGTACTTTCCATGCAATGACTACCGACCGCGAAGAACTTAAGCGCAGGGTTGAAGCGCTGGGTGGCCTTCCGGTAATTTTTAAAGTCCCGGGTAAATCATTGGGCGTTGGTGTCGTTCGTGTCGATAACTGGCCAACCTTTTATTCTGTTGCTGATGCGCTTGAAAGCGCACACGGCCAGTACGTTCACTTGATGGCATGCGTCGAACCGGCAGAACACTGGCGGATGCTTGTAGTAAATGGTGAAGTCGCTGCAGCCTATCAGAACATCCCTCAAGAGGGGGACTTCAGAACCTGCGTCGATGAAGACAAGAAAGAGTGCTTTACGACACCTCCTCCTGAGTCTGCGAAACAGCTGGCGATTGATGCCTGTGCGGTGCTGGGGCTGGAATTTGGTGGCGTTGATGTGCTGGTGCACACCTCAGGACGAGAATACGTTCTGGAAGTGAACTTTCCCTGCTACTTTGCTCATCCTAAGCACGCAATTGATCTGGATGTTGCCGACCACTTAGTTCGTCATCTGAAACAAAAAGGCCAGCGACTCAAAGAGCAGCTGGCCGGTTAAGCACGGCAGTTTCTTACTGTACCGCTTTGCGCTTAGATTCCTGCTGAGCGCGTTTCGACTTTTTCTCCATGGCCGCTTCACGCTGCTGGCCCGCTTTCTGATCCTGGTCCGACGCTTTGCGTTTCTCGACGACTTTATGCCGCTGCTCAGAAGCTTGCTTGCGGTGTTGTTCCTTTGGTCGCTTCAGTTCTGCGGCATGGGTGTCGACAGCTGGGTTTGTGCCCACAGAAATGTCTCTGTTCGCAAATACCTGAGGGGCGTTCATCAGTGCGGTCGCTCCTAAGGCACCCATCATCACCTTACTCATAGCTTCACGGCGACTCAGCAGTGCTGGGTGCGGCGTGGCAGACGGTGGGGCCACTCGCTCAGAAAGTGCATTCTGATCGGCCAGACGATCAAGAGCCGTCCAGCATTCTTTAACAGAAATGCCAGCATCACCGGCCAGCGTTTCAATTGAGCGGCTGCCGTCTGCAAGGCGCCACACGGCGTAAGCGACTGGGTCTGACTGTTTAAGAAAATCTTGAGTGTCGTCGGCAACTACCGAAGCAACAGGAAATACGGATTGTGTCATGGGAAGCTCCTCATACCCCAGAATACGTCGCCAAAGAACATACCACTAAATGACCTCAGGATCATGACTCCTCCTGCACAATCACCCGTTAGGGTGATCAGCGTGGTACAATAGTGCCCTGAAAATAGCTAGGCGTCAGAGCAGAGCAGCCGTTAACTGCACGACCACAAGGCCGAAAATACCGGCGATTACATCGTCGATCATAATGCCGAAGCCACCGTGGACTTTGGTATCGAGCCACTTGATGGGCCACGGCTTAATAATGTCAAAGAAGCGGAACAGAGCAAACGCATACGCCAGCCACAGCAAATCCGTGCCTAAACTGCCCGACATCGGTAGCCACAGCAGCGTAATCCACACCCCGATCCACTCGTCCCAAACGATACCGCCAAAGTCATGTACCCCCATATCACGGGACGTGATTTCACATATCACAACACCAAAGGCGAAACCCGCGAGCAATACGCCGATATACGGTAACGTCGGCACCCCCTGTAATAAAAACCACCACACAGGCACAGCGGCGAGGGTGCCCCAGGTACCAGGAGCCTTCTTCGCCAGGCCCGAGCCCAGGCCAAAGGCCAACAGGTGAATCGGGTTTTTCATATCAGGAGGTGTCATAAAATACTCAGCACAGATCAAAACGTACCAGAGAGTATACCGACAAAACGCCTTTGTAGGAGCGCAACGCGAAGCTTGCGCGAAACAACTCAGACCAGAAGATCCAACGGACTGGAGGTCCCGGCAAAGTGCTGCCCCACAACATGCGTATAGATTTGGGTCGTTGCTACATCGCTATGCCCCAACAACTCCTGAACTGTACGAATGTCACGGCCGCTGCGTAACAGCTCAGTAGCAAAGCTATGACGGAAGGTATGGCAGGATATTCGTTTCGACGTCAGCCCGGCACTGATGACTGCCTGCTTTAACGCTTTGCGAGGCACAGAGTCGTGCAAATGCCCAGTGCGCCAGGTAGTGAAGGGCCAACCCCACGTTTGTTATCTTCCTTCTGCAAAGCGATGGCCTTATCAAAAAATTCAATACATGAAGGTTTTAAACTGTTCGGAAGGATAGTTACACGATCTTTAGCCCCCTTCCCATCGAAGACTGTCAGCGTACCTCTCGAAAAGTCGAAATCCTTGATTCGTAACCGTAAACACTCGGTGATACGTAGCCCTGATCCAAACAGCAAAGAAAAAATTAAGCGATCTCGCTCATTGCACACATCGAGCAGTTTCCCCACTTCGGCTGACGACAGCACAGTAGGCAGATGCCGGGGGCGGGTAGCGAACGTGAAGCCAATATCCCCCAATGGCTGGTTAAGGTATTTGTTATATAGGAAGGCCAAGGCATTCAAGGCAACCTTTTGAGTATTGATTGCGACGTCCCGGCGGTTAGCAAGAAAGCTGAGGAACATAACGACATGCTCAGGCCCAAGGGTTGATGGGTGTTGCAACCGATGAAAGCGGATATAGAACCTGATCCAATAGATATACGTATGTTCGGTACGAATACTGTACCCATGCAGCCGCATGAACTCGCGCACTTCTGTCAGAAATTTGCTCTTAGCCATCCTGGCCTCCAAATGTAAAGATATACTGGTTAAACATACAGTATGATTTGCGAATTTCAAGAAAATCTGGCACGCTTTGTTTTCGTGCTTGCGCGTTTTGTCGGAGCGGGGTAACGTAAACTTCAACCGAATCAAAGACTTGCAAACTTGGTTTACAAGTTTATGTGCGCAGGATTGCCGAAGTAACAGGCGTGCGCGTTTTTCTTGAAGGGATATTTGAGTTATGGAAGATTCTTCAATATTTTCAATAAGTTACCAAGGGAAGCTCGAAAGAGTATCCCAGGATAAACGCGCACGCACACTAATAAGCTAATGAAATGGACACCCCTCCCTTACACTGAAACTTCAGTTTCTTCGCGGGAGGTGGTTTATGGAACAGCTAAGAGTGATAGGAGTCGACCTGGCAAAGTCGGTGATTCAAAT
>Ga0256829_1000309_pt1 | contig 54339 bp, 54 predicted proteins | sample 131447metaG_FD_185979 | JGI IMG/M metagenome (GOLD analysis project Ga0256829, IMG submission 185979) | Hydrothermal vent microbial communities from Lau Basin, Pacific Ocean - 131-447 | ecosystem: Environmental > Aquatic > Marine > Hydrothermal vents | place: Pacific Ocean: Lau Basin | collected...
TGTGGTAATTATTTGTACTATCGAAAACATGGACCCTATGGGAATCCACACTGGAGACTCTATAACCGTGGCGCCGGCCATGACGCTTTCTGACAGAACATTCCAAAAGATGCGTGATATGGCTATCCATATGATGCGTTCTATCGGTGATTTTGCCGGAGGTTGTAATGTGCAGTTTGCCGTTAGCCCAGACGATGAAGAAGAGATCATTGCCATTGAGATCAATCCAAGGGTATCGCGTTCATCGGCCTTGGCGTCTAAAGCGACAGGATATCCTATTGCAAAGATCGCAGCGAAATTGGCCATGGGGTATCACTTGGATGAATTAGAGAACCAGATCACCAAAACTACCTCGGCATTATTTGAGCCAACTTTGGATTATGTGATCGTAAAGATTCCACGTTGGAACTTCGATAAGTTCGAAGGATCTGACCGTACACTAGGGCTACAGATGAAGGCTGTAGGTGAGGTGATGGGAATCGGGCGTTCTTTCCAAGAAGCGCTACACAAGGCCACACAGTCGCTCGAGATCAAAAGAAATGGTTTAGGAGCAGACGGAAAAGGCTATACTAACTACGATCAGATCATAGACAAATTGACCCACGCCAGTTGGGACCGTGTCTTTGTGATCTACGATGCCATTCAATTGGGAATCCCACTTAAGCGCATCCACGAGATCACTAAGATCGATATGTGGTTCTTAAAGCAATACGAAGAATTATATCACCTAGAGAAGGAGATATCTAATTATACCATAGATACGCTGAGCCGCGACTTGCTGTTAGAGGCCAAGCAAAAAGGTTATGGAGACCGTCAGATAGCGCATATGTTGGGCTGTTTGGAAAGTGAGGTTTACAACAAGCGCGAAGAACTCAATGTACGTCGCGTATATAAGTTGGTAGATACTTGTGCTGCGGAATTCCAAGCGCAAACGCCTTATTATTACTCGACCTTCGAGAATACAATGACGTCCCCAGAAGGAGAGACCTTTGTGGAGAATGACAGTCCTGCTACAGATAGAAAGAAGATTATCGTATTAGGTTCTGGTCCTAACCGTATCGGGCAGGGGATCGAGTTCGATTACTGTTGTGTACACGGAGTGCTCGCGGCTTCAGAAGCCGGTTATGAGACGATCATGATCAACTGTAACCCAGAGACTGTATCGACAGATTTCGATGTAGCAGACAAGCTTTATTTTGAGCCGGTATTCTGGGAACACATCTACGATATTATCCGTCACGAGAAACCAGAAGGTGTCATCGTGCAGCTTGGAGGACAAACAGCTTTAAAACTGGCCGAAAAGTTAGACCGTTACGGCATAAAGATCATGGGAACCAGTTATCAGTCTCTAGACCTAGCCGAAGATCGCGGAAGCTTCTCTACCTTATTGAAGGAGAACAATATTCCTTATCCGAAATTTGGTGTTGCTGAGACTGCAGATGAAGCACTAGACCTAGCAGATGAGCTAGATTTCCCATTATTAGTGCGTCCGTCTTATGTATTAGGAGGGCAAGGAATGAAGATCGTGATCAACAAGCAAGATTTGGAAGCTCACGTAGTAGACTTGTTGCGTAAAATCCCTAACAACAAACTATTACTGGATCATTATCTGGATGGAGCGATAGAGGCAGAGGCCGATGCCATTTGCGACGGAGAGAACGTCTACATCATCGGTATTATGGAGCATATTGAGCCTTGTGGAATCCACTCCGGAGACTCCAATGCTACTTTACCGCCGTTCAATTTGGGTGAGTTTGTGATGCAGCAGATCAAAGACCACACGAAAAAGATCGCTTTGGCGCTTAACACCGTAGGTTTGATCAACATTCAATTCGCCATTAAGGACGACCAAGTGTATATCATCGAAGCGAATCCACGTGCATCTAGAACGGTTCCATTTATTGCTAAGGCTTATGGTGAGCCTTATGTGAACTATGCAACCAAGATCATGTTGGGCGATAAGAAGGTAACCGATTTTGAGTTCAATCCGCAATTAGAAGGTTATGCTATCAAGCAACCGGTATTCTCATTCAACAAATTCCCGAATGTGAACAAACAACTCGGACCAGAGATGAAGAGTACAGGAGAGTCCATCTTGTTTATCGAAAGTCTTAAAGACGATGAGTTCTACGAGCTTTACTCCAGACGCAAAATGTACTTGAGTAAGTAAGTATTATTAACACAGAACAACAAGGTGTGGTCTAAAGATCACACCTTTTTTGTTTAACTATTTTTTATTTGCATAAAACGAAATATTCAACCAGGGCGACTGCTAAAACCTCATCCCTGAAAATATTTTCAGCTTTTTTTAGCTCCCTTGTTTTAGCTGTAAAATATTGATAATCATTAATTTGAAACTATATTTATTCATTTTCTTTTCAGTTGTTTTTAATGAATATTTTCTTTTGAGGTAGGAATTTATAGGATGCTGGTGTTGTATTAACGACAACTAAATCGTTAAACAATTTTCTAAAAAAGACTACCTATGAAAACTATTTTACTTGCCTTTATTACCTTTTTGACTTTTAATCTTCAAGCGCAAACCACGCACAACATCAATTGGTTTATTGGTGCTGACCCAGGGACACTCGTTATCGAAGCTGGAGATACCGTCAACTGGATCTGGACCGATGGCGCTCCTCACACGGTAACCTCTATGCCAGGAAGTACAGACACCTTTGACAGTGGGGTGCTTCCGAGTGGTTCTACCTTTTCTCGTGAGTTTCCAAACGTCGGGACGAACCCGTATCAATGTGATGTTCATCCTAGTATGAATGGTGTTATCGAGGTTGGTGCCCTAAGTGTGGACGACAATCAGATCATCAATCTTGAGTTTTATCCGAATCCGGTAAAGGATTGGCTTTTTATTGACTCACCAGTTGGGATGGAGCGGGTGCAACTCTTTGATATAAACGGGAAACAGCTCATGGATGCGCCGGTTAACAACAATAATAGGACCAGCATTTTTATGGGAGTGTTTAAATCTGGAGTGTACTTTGTGCGTGTTCAGACCGACGAAGGCTCTCAGTCCTTGCGTATCGTTCTTCAGTAAGAAATAACAGTCTGAAGTGATGACTAAATTAATTCCAATATTCGTCTTGGGTGTTCTGCTGTGGGGATGCAGCAACAACACTCAGGACGACCTGGAACCCATTATTCCGGAGGTAGAAGCAGAAGAACAGGTCACCTACAGCGAAGTCAAATTTATTTTTGATAACAGTTGCGTGGTTTGTCACAGCAATCCGCCTCAGAACGGTGCACCAATGTCCCTAGATTCTTATTTGGCTGCAAGAGATGCTGTCCTGAACCGCGGACTCTTAGACAGAGTGAGCAGAGAAGAAGGCGCAGATGGTTTGATGCCCCTTGGCGGGCCTCGCCTGCCACAGCAGACCATAGACCTATTGATCCAATGGAGCGAGGACGGCTTGCTCGAAAACTAACACCCGATGAGTTATAGAAATTATTTGGCAGCAACTATGTTACTGCTTTGTAGCAGTATTGGTATGGCCCAAAAGTTTGGGACTAAAGCAGGAAGCATTGCCTTTGAGGCCTCTGTGCCTTCTTTTGAGCCTGTTGCAGCTAAGCACAGTAGCGTCAGCGCTGTATTGAACTCAGACAATGGTCAATTGGCCGTATTGGCTCTGGTTACAGGCTTTCGATTCGATATTGCCCTGATGGAAGAACACTTCAACGAGAACTATATGGAATCCGAAGTATATCCTAAAGCAGTTCTTAAAGGTGAGATCAAAGACTTTGATTTTAAGGCTATAAATGCTGGTAAAACGGCATTTCAATTCAGCGGTTCTTTAGAGATCCACGGAGTGGTACAAGCTTTTGAAACCGAACTACAGCTTTCCAAAGCAGATCAAGATCTGCTATTGTCGGCTCGTTTTGCCTTAAAACCGGAAGACTTCAACATAGAAATCCCAAAGATCGTTGCCAAAAAAATAGCCGATGAGGTATGGGTAGATGTACAACTGCAACTTAAATCCATTTAATCATGAAGCGCAAATCTTGGATCATAGTGGCTTTGGTCTTGGTGGTAGTTGCTGTATTGGGTTATAATTACCTCTACCAGGATCACCGAGATATTCAACAGGAAACAGCTGTATTTAAGGGAACCGCTTCTGAATTAAAGACCTTATTGACAGGCAGCGAAGATACCTTGAGCAACACTACGGTAGAATTACGAGGCTATGTGACCGCTTTAGAATTAGACGGTTTGGTTTTGTCCAATTCCGTGTATTGTAAGCTGGACAGTATCCCTGAAGTTTCTCTACAAGAAAATTTAATCATTAAAGGGCGAGTCTTAGGCTACGATTCCCTTTTCGAGCTGGTCAGTATGGATCAGTGTAAAATCATCAACGACTAAAATGAAAAACTTTCTAAACATATTCTTAGCGCTATTGGTTTGCTGCGGATCTGCCTTTGCACAAGACGATCTTCTTGCCGAGCTAGAGGCCGACATAGACAGTACCCAAGCTGTCAGCGCTGCTTTTAAAGGTTTAAAGATCGTGAACTTCGAATCGACCAAATTGGCAGGGCACAAGGACTTTTATTTTATTGTTTCACACCGTTTTGGAACGGTCAAAAATGGGATCGACGATCTTTTTGGTCTGGATCAGGCGGTGACGCAGCTCAAATTCATATACGGCTTAAGGCCTTGGCTAAATTTAGGCTTCGCGCGTAGTTCCTTGCAAAAGACATACGGACTACATGCCAAATATCGATTGCTTCAGCAAGAGCAAAATGGCTTGCCGTTCACCTTGGTAGGATACAACTTGGTCACAGTGAACACAGCTTTAGATAAGGACCTGTTCAACAATTTAGAGTTTTCAGATCGACTCACATATACCTCACAATTGTTGCTCTCTTCCAAACTGAATAAACGACTTTCTGTGCTATTGGCTCCGACCTATTTGCACGAGAATTTAGCGACTCGCAGCACTGCTATTAGTGGTAATGGAACTCCTCAGTTCTTCGACGAAGATAACGACCAATTCGCCCTTGGCTTTGGAGCCCGTTACAAATTGAGCCCCCGCTGGAGTCTGAATGCAGATTATGGTTGGCATTTGAATAGAAACTCAAATTCAAGTTTTAAGAATCCACTTTCTATAGGAGTTGATCTGGAAACTGGTGGCCATGTGTTCCAGCTGCATTTTACTAATGCGCAAGCTATGTTCGAAGACGGCTATCTAATTCGTGGTGCCGGAGATTGGTCTGACGGTGATTTTTTCTTCGGATTTAATTTAAGTCGCGTGTTTTAAAAGGCTTAGCGCTTATTTGAAGTCACCTGCTTTGTACTCGCTCCATTTTCGGTAGACCACATAGCTCAAGCAGGCTGCAATGATCATAGACAAAATACCAAAGAAGGTCACTGCCCCGGAATAGGAGTCTATCACAGACTGTTTGGGCTTTTCAAAAAAAGCACTAATGCCTGCCCACCAGGTTACTAAAGAGACTACGCCATAGCCAATGATCTCTATCAACTTAATCAGTTTCATCAGCGTCGGCGCGTTTCAGTAGATTTTCGTTCAGATGCTTGGTTTGTTTTATTCCGAGTTTTTTGAGTTTTTCTACTCGGGTGATCAAATTGCCGCGGCCCGTTAGTTTTTTCATGCTGGTCTCGTAGGTTCCGGTCACGGTTTGCAATTGTTTTCCAACCTTGAGCAGATCGTCTGTTAGGTTGACAAACTGATCGTACAGCGCTCCGGCTTGTTTAGCGATCTCCAGAGCATTTTGCTGCTGCTTTTCGTTATTCCACATACTGTCTATGGTTCGTAAGGTAGCCAAGAGGGTAGTTGGAGTCACTATCACGATATTCTTCTCAAAAGCCCAATTATAGAGTTGTGGCTCGGCTTGAGTGGCAATAGCAAAAGCGGGCTCGATAGGAACAAACAACAAGACAAAATCAGGACTTTCTATCTGATACAAATTCTGATAGTTCTTTTCACTGAGCTGGTCCACATGTCGTTTTAAAGAAGCAATATGTTCTTTAAGTAGAGCAGGTCGCTGCGTTTCATCGTCCTCGCTGGCATATCGCTCATAGGCCGTAAGGGTAACTTTGGAATCTATGATCATCTTTTTGCCCTCGGGTAAGTGAATGATCACATCCGGCAAAACGCGCTTCCCGTCTTCTGTAGTAAAACTCGATTGTACAGAATATTCTCTGTCTTTTTCTAAACCTGATTTTTCCAAGACACGCTCCAAGACCAATTCCCCCCAATTTCCTTGCATTTTACTGTCTCCCTTAAGGGCTTTGGTGAGGTTGGTCGCCTCTTTACTCATTTGCTCGTTGAGCTCCATCAGGCCTTTGATCTGCTGCTTTAGCTCCGTGTGTTTAACTATATTCTCTTTGTTGGAATCTTCAACTTTCTTTTCAAAGGTCTTGAGTTTTTCTTGCAGCGGATTCAAGATATTCTCAATGCTCTCTTTATTTCTATGGGTGAGCTTTTTAGAACTTTCATCAAAGATCTTGTTGGCCAAATTCTCAAATTCCTTGGTGAATTTTTCTTGCAATTTGGTCATTTCTTCTTGCTGCTCCTGACTGCGCTGTTTCAGGTGGTCATAGGCCGCATTCTGCTTGGTGAGTTCCCGACCTAAGAATTCCTTTTCTTCGCGGAGGGCTTCTTTTTCGTTCAAGGCGCGTTTAAATTGCTCATCGAGTTTTTCGATCTGCAAGTGCTCCTGATGCAAACGCTCCTGCAAGGCAGAAGAGCGTGCTTTGAACTTGAGTCGAGCCAATAAATTGCCAATAAATGCACCAAAGAACATGCACAAAATGGCTAAGAATACAAATAAGAGTACTTCGCTTGTCATAATTAGGTTAAAGATAGGGAAGCCAACGGAACTATCGGAATTTTTATGCTTCGGAATCCGACAATTTATAAATCCTTATTTGTTGAGAAAAAAACGCTTGGACTCCGCATCGAATCGCACCGTCTCTTTTGGGAATAAGGATTCCAATACCCCGGAGGTCAACACTTTTTCTCGGCTGTAGGACGCTATGCGCTTGTCTTTTACCAACAAGATACTATCGCAAAGATCCAAGGCCTGCTCTAAATCGTGAGTGGCGTACAGCACTGTTTTACCCTCTCTTGCCAATTGATGCATCAGTTTTAGCATATTGAACTTATGGTGTAAGTCCAAATGGGTGGTGGGTTCGTCCAGAATAATAATAGGAGTGTCTTGTGCAATGGCTCGTGCAAGTAGTGCACGCTGCAGTTGACCGTCGCTAAGCTGATAACATTTTTTGTCCTTTAAGGCTGTTAGGTCTGTTTTCTCTAGCGCATCATAGATAGCTTCTTTGTCTAAAGCTGTGAGTTTACCCACCCAGTTGGTGTACGGATGCCTACCCAATGCCACCAGTTCATAACAACTCAAATTGAGCGAAACTGGAGATTTAGTAAGCACTACACTTAGCATTTTTGCCCGGGCTTCCATAGTAAGCCTATGTGCATATTCACCCTGAAGCTTGAATTCCCCGCTTAAGGGATTCAAGGCCCCGCTTAAGGTTTTGATCAGTGTTGATTTTCCCGAACCGTTAATGCCTATCAATCCATAGAGTGAAGCAGGCTCAAGCTTTAAAGTAATGGCATCGGCCACCACAAAAGCCTTGTTGCCCTTTCCATAACCTATGCTAAGATCCTCTATTTCTATTGCTAACTGTTTGGCCATTAGAATAGAAGTTTACGCTTGCGAACCAACAACCAGATCACCACCGGAGCTCCAAACAAAGAGGTTACCGCATTGATCGGTAGGGTAAGCTCGCTATAAGGCAATTGCGCTATGGAATCGCAGATCAGCATTAATATCGCTCCGGAGAGACCCACTGCCGGTAGCAGTATTCTGTGGTCCGAAGTATTTAAAAAGAGTCTGGTCAAATGTGGTACGGCCAAGCCGACAAAGGCTATTGGACCTGCAAAAGCGGTTATAGCTCCTGCCAAGATACAGGTTGCCAAAATGATCCAAAGTGTGGCCCGCTTTAAATGAACTCCAATACTTTGGGCGTACTGAGGCCCTAGTAAAAGCGCATTTAAGGCTTTGATATTCGCTACACTCAAGAGGCTCCCAAGTCCAAAGAATAAAGCGAGTATACCTATGCTATTCCAAGAGTTTCCGCCTAAACTTCCAAAAGACCAAAACACATAGCGTTGTAAGTCTTCTGCAGGACTAAAATAAGCCATAACAGCTACGACGGCCGCTGTCAAACTACCAAACATAAGTCCAATGATCAATATAGCCATAGTGTCCTTAACCCGTGTACTTACAGCCATAACTGCTAGTAGCACCAAGAAGCTTCCTACACTGGCAGCTGCTACAATGCCCCAACTTTTAAAAGCCAGTCCGGCTATAGAGCCTCCGAAGATACCCGCTCCTAAGACCAAAAGGGCAACCCCCAAACTCGCTCCACTAGAGATCCCTAGAACAAAAGGTCCTGCCAAAGGGTTGCGAAAAAGCGTTTGCATGAGCAAGCCAGCAATGGCTAAACCACTGCCGACCATTAGGGCTGTTAAGGCTTTAGGTAAACGATAGTTTAAAACGATATAATCCCAACTGCTGGTGGCCGTCTCACCACCACTCAATATCTGTAAAGTGTCTTTAAAGGGGATAGCCACAGAACCCAGACTTACATTAAGTACAAGGCAAAGCAGACACAACAAAGCGCCTAGAAAAAAGAATCTAAAAGCGGGCTTTGTATTCATTTCATTCGAGCTTGCTAAAAAAATACAGTTCGTGCTCAGGCAGTAATTCCGGATGTAAGATCCGAATCAGGTCTTTTAGAACAAGGTCGGGTCTATTTGGAGCGAGTTCGTAATAGATCACCCCTCCCGTGGGACCTTTATTGGTTGTAAAACTGTATACTTCTCCAGCTTTAAAAGCCGCAAACTCTGCATAAATTGCATTGGCCTCGGCCATTTGTGTCAAAGAGGTGAATTGGCCCGGACCTATCCAAAAAGCTGCGTCTTGAGATTTTTCTAGCACCGACTCTATACTCAATGATAAACTCCCTTTCCCTTGAGTGTCTGCATATCGGTAATCGGCTTTTGCATCTCGTAAAAATTGCGCAGCCCAACTCTGGCCATTGGGCAGATACCAAACATCCTTGTACATGGCTCCACTTAAGACAGTAGGGGTGTCCGATTGATTCTGCGCCAAGGCTTTAACGCGGGAGTATTCTTCGGCTATTTTGTTAAAGGCAGTCGTGGCCTGCTCATTCTTATCGAGTAAGGCCCCAAAGAATTTAAGCCATTCAGCTTTTCCTAACGGATCTTGCTCGACCCAATCTCCGTTGTAAACCACTGGGATTCCAGCCTCCTGAACACGATCTAGTGTTTTGTTGTCTCCATCAACACCAAAACCAACAACCACATCTGGTGCGGCGTCGATAAGAAGTTCTAGATTGAGCTGCTGTGTTCCACCCAATTCCTTGACCTTACCGGCGTCTATTAAGGCTCTAGTCTTTGGGCTAGAGACATAATCTGTTTGCGGAAACCCCAAGAGTAATTCTTCTGCATTTAATGCTTCTAGAGACGGAATATGAGTAGTAGAGGTCACTACCAGAGACTTCACCGGAACCGTGATCACGGCGTCAAAATTCTCTGCTGCATCTTGAAGCGGCATGGCGCGCTGAGTATACAGCAAGTATCTAAAAGTTCTGTCCGCTTCAGGCCAAGGGTTGTCTACTTCTAAAATACTGTAGTCGGAATAGTGATATAAACGAAAACCTGTGGCATGCGTCACGCTGTTCTGAATTTGCTGCGTCTTAACGATCCTATCAGATTGCTCAGTAGAGGATTCGTTTTTACAGGCTAAAAGAAAGCATACTGCCAGTAGCAGCGTAAGGGTTTTGCGCATGCTCAAAAATAATATTATTTGACCTTTTGACCGCTTGCGGGATTTAATTTGTTTAATTTCGCCTCCGTATTGGGTGAACATATTCGGTAACGAAATGTTCTTAAAAGGGAATCTTGTGAAAGTCAAGAACTGTTCCCGCAACTGTAAGCGATGCCTTTGGCATTAGGAAGTTGATAAAAAGCCACTGTCTTTTAAGAGATGGGAAGGCCAACTTCCGCAGCAAGTCAGGAGACCTGCCCGAGACAATCAAATAACGTTAAACTTTCGGGATAAAAGTTTTGCATGCAGTATCGGCCTGTTCGAGGTCGAACTAACTTGCCACATCTTTTATTCCAGTAAACATCTTTAAAAATGAAGAAGATTCTTTGTATTACTGGAATGGTGTTGGGATTGTCTACCCTTGGATTCTCACAGTCTACGGGCCGACAAAATTCTCTGGACACTGTTTATTTAGATTCAAAAACCCCTTTGGTCTCTGCCAATAGTGGAAAAATCATCAGCACAATTACTGCGGAGCAGATCGCGCTAACTCCCAACAGCTCGGTTGCACAAATACTCAACCGCATATCGGGTATTGAGATCAACGGTAGTAGATCCAATGGTGGGCAAAACCTCGGTTATTTTGTACGCGGTGGCAGGAACCGCCAGGTCGTAGTGCTTATAGATGGGGTACAGGTCAATGATCCATCTCAGATTGCCAATGATTTTGACTTGCGGCTGCTTCCCGCCTCCGGATTTGAAAAAATAGAAGTGCTTAAAGGGGCCTCTAGTGTTTTATATGGCTCCGGAGCAGCTACTGCAGTTATATCCTTGACCTCTAAAAAAAATAGCGATAAGGTATTCGGTTTACAAGCCAGCACGAGTTTGGCTACAGAGAATTCTAGTGAGCGCAGCGGTTTTGGGGTCCAAGCTTTTAACAATTCCGCGCGTATGGGTGGGACTTACAAAGGTTGGTCTTATCAAATGCAGCTAGGACATCAATCGCGCACAGGACTTTCTGCAGTTGCAACCCCAGAGGGCGAACCGGCCTTTAGTAACGACCCGTTCAATTCTTATTCCGCAACAGCCAGCATTGGCTATGACTTTAAGAATGGTTTGCGCATTTCTAGGAGTTTTAGCCAGGCGCGATTTAAGGCAGCTTTTGACAACTTCGATTATACCGATGCCAACAACTTAAGTACGACCGAGCTGCAGCAGCTCCGCGGAAATCTAACGTATCGGTACCAAAAGGGACGCGTAGTGGTCAACGATGCCTATAGCTGGACAGATCGCGACATTGCCTCGTCGTTCCCATCGCGTTTTGACAGTCGTTTCTTTGCGGTAGATGCTTACTGGAATCATCAGTGGAACAAACAGTTCAGCACAGTAGTGGGAGTCAATGGGCAATTCAGTGATTTCAATTCTTTTTCTATTCCTTTTGGCGCTTCGGAGTTCAACCAGGACATCGACGATCAAACGGCCGATTTCGATATCATTGATCCGTATTTAAATGTGGTCTATCAAAGTGATTTTGGATTGAATCTGAATGCTGGAGTGCGTTTAAATACACATAGTAATTACGACAATGCTGTGGTGTATCACATAAATCCATCATTTACAAAGAAACTGGGAGACCTAGATGCCAAAGTCTTGGCCAGCTACAGTACGGCTTATATTACCCCAAGCTTGTTCCAACTTTTTGATCCTAATTACGGAAATCTGGAATTGAACCCTGAGAATAACCGAACCATAGAAGCAGGTTTAGCTGTTGGAAAAACAGATTCCTTTAATCTAAGTGTAGTTTACTTCAACCGTTTGGAAGAAGATTTTATTGACTTTGTTACTGTAGACCCGGATCTGTTCATCTTCCAATATCAGAATATCACAGAAGACTTTAGCGCTAGCGGAATAGAGGTAGAAGGCCAGTTCCAGACCGGGAAAGTTCGCTTTAATGTCAACTATACCTACACCAAGCCAGACGAACGCTTTAGTCTGCGAATTCCGGAGCATAAATTAAACGCGAGTTTAAATGTGCAATGGACTCAGAAATTCAACTGCGGATTGCAATACCAGTACAATGCAGCACGCGAAGATGCCTTTTTCAATTCCTTGAGTTTTGAGAACGAGGCCGTTACCCTTGACGCCTTTGGAATTCTGGATTGGTATGGACAATTTCGTCTAAATGACGCTATTGGATTCACCGCTCGAGTAAACAACCTACTCAACCAGGAGTATGAAGAACTCTTCCGCTTTCAAACCTTGGGCAGAAATTTTAGCCTGGGTATGAATATAAACTTATAGTCTATTGAAAGTTACCTGTGGATTCCGGTAAGGGCAGGTCATAGATCAACTCATCGAAATGAGGCAATTGTTCTTTGCGGCCTGAAACTTCTTGAAGTTCTGGGCCGCTTGTTTTTGGTGCTGCCCCAAAGCCCGCTCCAGTGATCTGAAACAATGCTTCTGCCAATAAGGGTTCGTTGACATCGCCTAGCGTACCGAGGTTGGTGTAATCTTCCGGCAATAAGGTGTCTGGTGCCAAACCGTCGAAATAATCGGTAACTCCATTGGCGTTAACAGATTTCAAGATCAAGGGCTGCATGGCATAAGTGTGATCTGGATTAGCTCCGGCTCTACCAAAGTTCTCTGAATCGTATAGGGTGGTGGAGGCCGTGAATTTACCGGTAGTAGTACCTCCGATCTGCACTACATTGATCCACGGGTCTAAGCCATTGATGACCAATTCACTAGCAGAAGCCGAACGTCTCGTGGTCAAGACATAGACCTGATTTAAATTCAAACTATTCAGCCCGGATCCATTGCGGGTCTCGTTGATAAAACGGTTGATCAAACGTTCCGGGTCGTTGGCCTCAAAAAAGGCTTGATTGTCACTGTTCCACTCTTCTGTGGTGAAGATCTCTCCTGTAAACTGGCCGGTGATCAAGCTCGAAAGGGTAATGGCCGTTAGCACAGAACCACCTGGGTTATAGCGCAGATCTAACACCAAGTCCGTGATCCCATCCGCAGCAAACTGTCCAAAGGCATCATTAAGTTGTTCATCGAAATTGGAGGTAAAGCCGTTATACATCAAATAGCCAATATTCTGTCCACTTACGTTGAGTGTCTCTGCAATTAAGATTGGATTTTCGGTGTATTCCACCTTGGTCAGGTCAACGGTTTCTCCTGTTGGGGTAACGGTATCTCCGTCAAAAGTAGCTAAACCTATGGTATAGCTGTCTGGAGCTAATAATGTTCTAAAATTGTCGTTGTTGAGCTGTTGACCATCTACTGTATTAAAGATAACGCCTCGGGTCAAGCCTGCTGCTTCCGCACTAGTGCCAGGCAAAACGTAGCGCACATAACCAAATACCTCAAATTCACTCCCTGGATAGAACACCAAACCATATTCCATACCGTTGTTTTTGGTTACACCCTGGAACTGCTGCTCCAGCGCGATATAATCGTCTACCAAGAAACTGAACCGGTCTATAAGCCCGGGTTGATAAATCAGATCGTCAAAAATGGCTTCAGGACTCGGATACGAACTGGTAAAGGCAGTTTTTTCTTCGACCGTTGCAAAACGATCGTTGGCCAGATTGGGAACATCGTCTTTATACAGGTAAAAGGCGTTAAGGCCGTTCCAAATAAAATCATTGATGGTAAAGGCAACATTGCCGTTGTTATTTCCGGTCAGGTTGTCGTCCTGATCCTCGAAACAAGCAGCTGTGGTAAACAGTAGGGCTGTCACCGCAGTAAGTAGGAATATTTTTCGCATAGCTTTTTATATTAAGGCAACATGAATTATGCCATGATACTTTTAAGTCGGGAAAAAATCTTTTCCCTTGCAAAAAGGCATAAAACATGGGTTCATTGCGAATTTAAACTTTTTTTGTAACAAAAAATTGCCTGGTTCGTCCTAACTTCAGAAGCGCATCATTGCCAACCATCAGAAAAATGAAACAAGAGGAGTTCTTACAAGTTGTAATGCCATTCAAAGATAAGATGTATCGTTTGGCTAGAAGAATTTTGGTTTCTACGGATGAGGCAGAGGATGCAGTTCAAGAAGTTCTTTTAAAGTTGTGGAAGGGAAAGGAGCGCATGAGCAACTATAACAACCCAGAGGCTTTTGCGATGACCATGACCAAAAACTATTGTTTGGACCGATTAAAATCCAAACAAGCAGGTCACCTTAAGATAGTACACAGTAACTATCAGTCGCCACATGCTAGATTGCAAGATCAAGTAGAGGCTAATGACGGTGTTCGTATGGTTTTTGAGATCATGGAAACCCTACCGGAACAACAACGTATGATAATTCAATTACGCGATGTAGAGCAATATGATTTTGACGAGATCGCAGCAATAGTAGATATGAAACCCACGGCTATACGAGTGGCTTTGAGCCGCGCACGTAAAACCATTAGGGAAGCATTGATAAAACAATACAATTATGGAGTTAGCTAAAATAGAATCCTTATTGGAGCAGTATTTTGAGGGGAACACCACCTTAGAGCAAGAAGCTCAATTAGCGCAGTACTTTGCTACTGCGGATCTGCCGGACCATTTGGCCCCTTACAAAGACCTCTTTGCAGGTTTTGGGTATATGCGTCAGCAGAAATCTGAAAAAACATTTGTGGTGCCACAAGACAAGAGACGAAATCCAATTTGGGGCTATGCAGCCGCCGCTGTGATTGGAGTGTTATTGAGTGTTGGAATCTTTATGAACAATAGCGCAGACGACAGCCCAACCTTGACCGCAGAGCAACAAGAAGCATTAGAAGCTTTTGAGCAAGCGAAGAAAGCGTTAGAAATGATCTCTGGCAATCTTAATGACGGCATTGAAGGAATGGCCTACCTCAATGAATTTGACAAGGCCGCAGAACAAATTTTTAAATAAGCAATTCATTTATTCAATAAACGTATGAAGAGAGCAGTAATTTTAATCTTGGCTTTGGTAGTAACCGCAACCGGTTTTGCGCAAGATGTATTTGACAAATATGAGACTAACGGGAAAGTAACTTCCTTTGTAGCTACCGCAAAGATGTTCAAGTTGATCCGCGACATCGATTTTGAAACCGACGATCCGGAGGCACAAGCCTACAAAGACCTCATTGACAATATTGACAATATCCGTGTTTTTGTGACAGAAGATGAGGCAACCCGTAACGATATGAACACTACGGTGACTAATTACCTAAAGAGCAATCCTAAACTGGAAGAGTTGATGCGAGTAAGCAGTGAAGGTAAGCGCGTGCGCTTTTATTCACAGGACGGCGAAAGCGAAGGCTTTGTAAAAGAGTTGCTGATGCATGTTACCGGCGATATTGACGGCAAGCAGATGTCAGTGATCATGAGCCTTACCGGCGATCTAAACCTGAGTCAGATCTCGCAATTGACCAAAGATCTAAAGTTGCCAGGAAGCGAAGAGCTCAAGAACATCGATAAGAAAAACTAAGGCGATTGAAACATTTATTAGCAATAATTAGCTTAGGGATATTCCTCGCTGCAACTTTGGTTAGTTGCAACGAGGAACCCACTTTACAGTCCTATTTTGTAGACAAACAAGAAGACAACCGTTTTGTCAAGTTTGACGTACCTTCTAGTCTGATTACAGAAGACAGCGATCTGCTCAATGCAGAGCAAAAAGAAGTGATGCAGTCTGTGCGGAAGCTCAACATTATGGCATACCCTATTAAAGACGGAGATTCTCTTAAGACAGAATACCAACAAGAAAAGCAAAATGTGATAGACATTTTGGCCCGAGAGCAGTATCAGACCCTGATCAGTTTTGGTTCTCCAACACAAGGGGCATCATTGAAGTTCGTAGGAGAGACCGATGCCATTGACGAGTTGGTGATCTTTGCCAGCGACGAGGAGCGTGGTTTTGCGATCTTTAGGCTGACTGGGAACGATATGGATCCGGAGAAATTCGTGAACATGATGCGCTCTATAGAAACCGGAGATCTGGACGTGAGCCAAATGAACGGATTGGGTCAGCTTTTTGATACAAGCGACGAAGACTATGACGATTCTTGGGAAGACCAAGAAGGATGGGTAGACGACGAAGTCTCTGAGACCAAGCTCGATTCCATTATCGAAGAAATTGAAGATTAATTCTTCAAAATTATCCGAATTAGGTAGTGGAATTTCGTAATGAGGCTAAAAAATGCAATAAAAATGAGCCCTTCGTAATTTTAGGCATAGCAGCGCTACGTTAAAATTAGGAAGGGTTCAGTATTTCTTTTTGAAGCAGTTTTATGACGTAATAGACATTCTACTGCTTAATTCGGATAAAAATTATATTCCCGTGTAGGATGCTGGTGTAATAGCCAGCATTTCTTGTTTTAGGCTGTCTGAAACATCTAAGGACGCAATGAACGCTGCCATGGTTTGCTGAGTAATAGCCTCATTGGTACGTGTAAGACCTTTTAAGGCTTCGTACGGATTCGGATAGCCCTCACGGCGTAAGATAGTTTGAATGGCCTCTGCCACTACAGCCCAATTGTTTTCCAAGTCCTTGGCCAAGGCCTGCTCGTTGAGCAATAGTTTGCCCAGGCCTTTTAGCGTTGCCTTTATGGCGATAACCGTATGGGCAACAGGCACCCCAATATTACGCATTACCGTTGAATCTGTAAGGTCGCGTTGCAAGCGAGAAACTGGAAGTTTAGCCGCCAAGTGCTCAAAGACCGCATTAGCGATACCGAGATTTCCTTCGGAGTTTTCAAAGTCGATAGGGTTTACCTTATGTGGCATGGCCGACGAACCTACTTCTCCTTTTTTAATTTTCTGCTTAAAGTAATCCATAGAGATATAGGTCCAAAAATCACGATCCATATCCAAAATTACGGTGTTGATTCGCTTTAAGCCATCGAACAAAGCAGCCATATGGTCGTAATGCTCTATCTGCGTGGTTGGGAACGAATGGTATAAGCCAAGCTTCTCTTGAACAAAATTGGTTGCAAAGCCTTTCCAGTCTATCTCCGGATAGGCAACTTTGTGCGCGTTGAAGTTTCCTGTGGCGCCTCCGAATTTCGCTGCGCTTTTAATGTCGTTTAGCAGATCTAATTGCTCGCGCAAACGCACCACATAAACAGCGATCTCTTTACCCAAGCGGGTAGGAGAGGCAGGCTGTCCGTGTGTACGAGCCAGCATTGGAATGTCTTTCCACTGTTCCACAAGGCCTTCTAGTTTCTCAATCAGCTCTAAAAAAAGCGGGATGTAAACGTCGTTTACGGCTTCTTTAAGCGATAAGGGTACAGCGGTATTGTTGATGTCTTGGGAGGTTAATCCAAAGTGAATGAATTCTTTATCCGCTCCAATTCCCAAACGATCAAAACCTTCTTTAATGAAGTATTCCACAGCTTTTACGTCGTGGTTGGTAATGCCCTCAATTTCTTTTACACGTTTAGCGTCTGCTGCACTAAATTCCGTGTATAGCTTTCTAATGGCCTCAAATTGTCCGTGATCAAAATCTTTGAGCTGAGGCAAGGGCAATTCACAGAGCGCAATAAAGTATTCTATCTCTACTCGTATGCGGTATTTGATCAGTGCTTCTTCAGAAAAATAATCTGCTAAAGCATCAGTTTTACTTGCGTAGCGTCCATCTATTGGAGAAATTGCACGGAGGGCCGTATTGCTCATTTGGGCTAATTTTTAAGAAAGGGCTAAGATACGGTTTAAAACCAAATTTTCACTACTGCTTTTCGGCCTGATATTTCTCCATCATTGCTAAGAATGTGCGCGTTCTTGCCTTATAACCGGCAGAGTGTTTGGCATAACCTTCTTGCAGTATCAATTTGAGCTCCGGATGCACCCAATCGAACTCTGTACCTAGCCAATACAAACTTTGTATACTATAAGCTTTACAGGCTACTTTTTCCTCGTTGATGACCCAGTCAAAGCAAGCCGCAGTAAACGCCTGGCGATGTTCCTGCTTTAAGGCAGCCTGGATTTTTTTATCTGCTTGCTTATAGTAACCCAAACATAAGAGTTCGGTGATCTTGGCCATGGGCCTTTTGGTCTGGTCCTTTGTGACCTTTTGGATCAGTTCGCAAAATAGATCCAAATGCGGAAGCAAAAGTTCCATCTTAGCCTTACACACAAATTCTAAGACCCAAGCCGCCTTGTGAGAGCGGTCAGTAGCTTCTTGACCGACAAAGGTGAGTAGGTCTTTAAAGCAGTCCGGATGCGCCAAAACCCAATTAGCAGCTTCTTGTCTGCTGGCGCGGTAGGCCTTGGCATAATTTAACGTTTCTTCAAGAGCTTGGCGTGTCAAAATAGCTTAATTTGAATCATCAACTAACTGCAGATGAAGATACTTAAAAAACTGCTGATCCTCGCTTTGATCGCCTTTGTGGTGATGCAATTCTTTCGTGTGGATAAGAACAGGGCGGAGGGTGATTATCTGGCTGCCTTTGTTGCAGAGACCAATCCTCCGGATGAGGTGATGCAGACCCTTAAAACAGCCTGTTTAGATTGTCATAGCAACAATACGCGATATCCTTGGTACGCCGAGGTCGCGCCCATCTCTTATTGGTTGGCCGATCATATCGACCACGGTAAAGGCGAATTGAATTTTTCTGAGTGGGATTCCTATTCCAAAAGGCGAAAAGATCACAAAATGGAGGAGCTCATAGAAGAGGTCAAGAAAAAACATATGCCCCTGGACTCTTACACTTGGGTGCACAAAGATGCTGTACTCAGCGATGCGCAGATCACTGCAATGGTGGATTGGGCGGAGAGGTACAGAGCACTACTCAGCTTAGGAGATCGACCACAGTAGGGATGCCTTGTGTGGCACTTGAGGCGATTACTTTTACTCGGCCTCCCGAAGCTATTGCCGGATTCGGATCTACAAAATATATGGGTGTCTCTAGCGGTGCGTAGTTCAACAAGCCTGCGGCAGGATAGACCTGCATAGAAGTTCCAACGATGATCAATACTTCGCATTGGCTCACAATTTCTGCAGCTTTCGCAATTAGTGGAACATCTTCGCCAAACCAAACAATATGTGGTCTTAGTTGATGCCCATTCTTACTCAGATCGCCAAGGTTCAGGTCTTTTTTCCACAGGCGAATGTCATCGTGGTATTTACTGCAGCGCACTTTGAACAATTCTCCATGTAGGTGAAGCACCTCAGAGCTCCCGCTGCGTTCGTGCAGATCGTCCACATTTTGTGTCACTATGTTCACTTGGTGGTCTTGCTCTAGTTTTGCTAGGGCCGTGTGAGCACTATTAGGAGCTACCTCCAAGAGTTGTCTTCTGCGTTGGTTGTAAAAGTCCAGTACGAGTTCTGGGTTAGCCCGCCAACCTTGCGGTGAAGCAACTTCCATTACATCGTGACCTTCCCAAAGTCCGTTGGAATCTCTAAAGGTCTTTAGACCACTTTCTGCGCTTACGCCTGCGCCACTGAGTACTGTTATTTTCATTCGATTGCAGCCCTTAAGAATATTTACTAATTTACAAATTATGGATGCCCAATTATTTGCTTATCTAGAAGACTTTTTAACCGAGCGTCGCCGGGAACTGTTCAAGGAAGTGCTCGCCCAGCGTACCAAACATATTACAGTGGTTACCGAAGGAGTTTATCAATTGCACAATACTTCTGCGGTAGTGCGCAGTTGCGATATCTTCGGGATCCAAGAACTTCACGTTATAGAAGAGATAGAAGGGCGTCGCATTGACAAAGAGATCGCGATGGGTGCTCAAAAGTGGGTCGATGTTATCCGTTATGACTCCGTAGAATCCTGTATTGCTAGCCTGAGAGCTCAAGGATACAAGATCATTGCCACTACACCGCATGGTGAAGCTGTTGGGCCGAAGACCTTAGACCTTACCGAAAAGATCGCGCTCTTTTTTGGCAAGGAAGGCGACGGCTTAAGCGATTATGTCATGCAAGAAGCAGACGCACATTTGACCATCCCGATGTATGGCTTTACAGAAAGTTTGAATATCTCGGTAGCTGCTGCTATTAGTCTATACGAGCTGGTTGGTAGGCTGCGGAGTGAGAACATCCCTTGGCAACTCAATGAGGCCGAAATACTCGAAAAAAGGGTCGACTGGACCTTGAAAAGCATTAAGAATGCGGACCAGATTATTCAACGCTATATGGAAGACACTGAATAATTCTCAGTTTTTTGATAGAGTTGTTGATAATTGTCTTAAAATCCTCTTAAAATCTTGTCTGATTTCCTTATTTTCGGGCCAATCATTCAATTCACTAATTATAACCCATTTACTTATGAAAAAAGTAATTTTTGGACTGTTCGCATTGAGTCTACTTTTGGTAGCCTGTGAGCAAGAGTCCGCAGATGCTCCTTTACAAGAAACTTCCGTTGACATGAGCGATTTTACCCTTAAGGCCGATTTAAGCCTAGAGAGTCAAGATCTTTCAAGAAAATGTCATTCCATGCAAGTATTGGAACGTCAACTGAAAGAAGATCCGGGCTTAGCCGATCGTATGTTCTTAGTTGAGCAGAAAACCCGTGAGATCTTAGCCAGTCGTGCCCCAGGTGGTAACGGTAACGGTAATGGAAACGGTAATGGCGGCGGTGGCACCGGCGGCGGCGGCGGAGACCCAGTAGATGACGGTCTTGGAAACATCAACATCCCAGTTGTGGTGCATGTAGTGTACAACACAGCTAATCCTGCAGAGAACATCAGCTTGGCTCAGATTCAATCGCAGATCGATGTACTGAACGCTGACTTTAGAGCTACCAACAGCGATGTAAGTGGCGTGCCTGCCGAGTTTGCGGGAGTTGTTGCAGATTCTGACATCAACTTTACACTAGACCAAGTGATCCGTGTGGCTTCTACACGTTCTTCTTGGGGAACTAACGATGCTGTAAAATTCAGCGCTAACGGTGGTTCTGATGTGGTTTCACCAAGCACTCATATGAACATTTGGGTAGCCAATATTGGCGGTGGAATCCTTGGATATGCGCAGTTCCCTGGAGGTAGCGCGTCTACCGATGGAATCGTTGTTGCTCCGCAGTTCTTTGGAGATACTGGATATGTTTCGGCTCCATTTGACAAAGGGCGTACTACTACACACGAAGTAGGTCACTATTTGAACCTACGTCACATTTGGGGTGATGGCCGTTGTAACCGCGATGACTTTGTTTCAGATACACCAAAGTCCGACCGTCCAAACTACGGATGTCCAAATTACCCAACTAACCACTGTCGTTCTAGCGATATGTTCATGAACTATATGGACTATGTAGACGATCGTTGTATGTTTATGTTCTCAGAAGGTCAAAAAGCCAGAATGCGTGCCTTGTTCGCTGCTGGTGGTGCAAGAGAAGATATTTATCTATAGTATGATCAACAATTTTCAAAGTGCTCTTCGGAGCACTTTTTTTTGCTTTTTAGTTTGCTGCGGATTGCTGCTGAGCTGTGTAAACGCTACTGTAGCGCAACAAATGGAGTATCGAGAAATCAGTTTAATGGCGCAGACAAGGGGCTATACTAAAGCTATAGTCTTTACCCAAGATAAACTCACAATTACGGAGCAGGGTACTGTAAACTCTTCAAGAACTAAGACACTACAACCCGAGCAAGTATTGGCAATCAAAAAGGCTTTGGCCGCATTGGATAGTGAAGCTTTAAAGGCAGATTTTGAAGTATCTGATGCTGTAGCCGCAGATGCAGCCTTGATGTATTCCTTACAATTAGATACGGCTAAAGAAGAACTTGAGACAGATTACTTTGCGCTGGAAGATCCACCTGCAGTGCTGAAGGACCTTATTGCTACCTTATTAGAAATAGAAGCGGCTCTGTTTAAAGACTGAGTCTTTTTGTATCTTTAGTAGACTAACTAAACTTTTTTAATCATGATCGTTCTTTATATTTTGGGCGGACTTCTCGCCCTTATTGCCTTGTTGGCACTGATCGCCCCAAAAAGTTATCACGTTCACAGAAGCATAACCATAAACCGACCTAAGCAGGAGGTCTTTGCCTATTTGAAATCTATCAAGAATCAAGACGAGTGGTCTCCCTGGAAAGCCAAAGACCCAGATATGAAGCAGGAATTTATAGGCGAGGATGGCACTGTTGGTTTTGTCTCTAAATGGGAAGGCAACAAGGAAGTAGGTGTTGGGGAGCAAGAAATAAAGAATATAGAAGACGGCGAGCGTATTGAAACCGAACTGCGCTTCTTTAAGCCCTGGAAATCACAGAGCGATGCTTATATACAAACCGATGAAACAGCAACCGGTGGTACGCAAGTGACCTGGGGTTTTTCTGGCAAGAATCCCGTGCCCATGAATATCATGATGTTGTTCTTTAATATGGACAAAGCTGTAGGTAAGGACTTTGAAGAAGGCTTGGCCAAGCTTAAAACCATAATGGAGTCGTGAATAAGGTAGTTGTCAATTGGTTTGAGATTCCTACAACGGATATCAAACGCGCGAAAGTATTTTACGAGCAGATCCTAGATTGCCAGATGCAGCTAGTAGATATCGGCGGTTTTGATATGTGCTTCTTTCCAGGCGATCCTTCAGGAGGAGCAACAGGAGCTTTGATAGCCCACGAAACCTATACGCCCAGTCATGCTGGTACCCTAGTGTATTTAATGACGGACGATGTTGCTGTCCCTTTGGCTAAAGTAGCCGGGGCGGGAGGCAAAGTATTACGAGAGAAAACACAGATATCTCCAGAACATGGGTTTATGGGTGTTTTTGAAGATACCGAAGGCAATCGGGTTGCACTTCACTCAAACACATAAAAAAACCGCGCCATGAGCGCGGTTTGTCTTAAAAGTGTATGTCTTAGATCAATTTGAATTAAGCCAATTGAACATTTACTGCGTTCATACCTTTTTTTCCTTCTTTTAATTCAAATGATACTTTATCGCCTTCTTTAACTTCTGTAGTCAATCCGGAAATGTGAACAAAGTAATCCGTGTTTGAATCATCTTCGGTGATAAAGCCGTAGCCTTTGTCTTCAACGAAGAATTTAACGGTTCCGTGTAACATAAAAAATAATTAATAATACTTCTACAAAGTTACGGTTAAAACCAAGGCGGATTCCAATAAATGCAAAATAAAAATCAAATTCCTCTAAAAATAACCTATCGGTAACACTGGAATCAGCTTTTTATGGAGAGATAGACTGCAAAAAAATGACAGATCGTTCCTCCTAAAACAAAGACGTGAAAAATTGCATGATTAAAGCGCAAGCGCGGCAGGCTGTACAATACAGCGCCTACAGTATAGGAGATTCCTCCTGCCAGTAAGTACCAAAGGGAAACTGTATCCAGGTTGTTTACCATGGGTTTTACTGCAAAGATCACCATCCATCCCATTGCGACATAAAGTACCGTAGAAAGTCGGTCATAGCGTCCTGTAAAGAAGAGTTTTAAGACAACACCACCTAAAGCAAGGCCCCAAGTGATCCCAAAAAGTACCCATCCGACGGTCCCGTTCAGGGAAGTGAGCGTGAAAGGAGTGTAGGTCCCTGCGATCAATAAATAAATGGCCGCATGATCAAAGATCCGGAAGCGTTTTCTAAGCTTTGGTTTCTTACTCCAGTGATAAAGCGTTGAGGCCGCATAGAGCACGACCATACTCGCTCCGAAGATACTCCAACTGACAATGTGCCAAGCCGAACCTTTAATGCTCGCTTTGACAATAAGTAAAGGTAAGGCCGCAACGGCAAGGAGAAATCCGATGCCGTGCGACCATATATTTAATTTTTCTTCTAGTGCAGAATAAGTAACCAGATCGTGGTGTTGGGGCGCCTTTTCTTCCATTTTAATACTTAGCAGATTTTCCTTTATTGGTCGTCTTTAAGATAAAGGCGCGCAGGTCGTTATTCGCTGCCTCCAGATCTTGTCGGCGCAAGTACATCATATGCCCAGAGCGATAACCCTTGAACTCAAAACGATCTTTCATGCGTCCGCTAGGGTCTACTTGCCACATGGTGTATTTCGCATTGAAATAAGTAGTTGCACCGTCGTAATAACCAGATTGTACCAAGACGTTCAGATATGGATTTTCTGCCATGGCCTGACGCAATTCATCACGAACATTATTGTTGCGATTGTCCCAAGGACGCACAGGACCGAACATATTGTATTTTATATCGGTCTTAAAGTTCAAATGCTCTCTAATGTAATAATTGATTGCCGGGGTAAAGGAATGCAGCCAAGACTGTATCTCCGAATTGTAATCTGGGCGTTCTCCGGCTATGGTCTTATCCAAACCTAAGTAACGTGAATCCAAGCGCCCAACGGTATAACCGCTTTCATCGCGTAGGAGCTCCTTCCAAAAATAGCTGGTCGGAACATCTAGGTTGAGGTCTAATATGGTCTTTTTGCTCAAGCCCGAATAGTAACTCATCTTGGTAGCAATGGCATCTTTTTCTGCATCGGAGATAAACCCACCTTTGGCCAAGGCCGGCATTAATTCATCGATTGCAAAGGCTTCTGCTTCTGGCAACACTTCCAATAGATCTTTGCTCTGTAGTGCAGCAGGCAGTACTTTATGATGCCAGGCCGTTGCGGTATAGTAGGGTAGGTTTAATGCTGATTCTACCGGGACATCACTATTGAACACCAAGTAATCTGCCGGAGAGACCATAATGACTCCATTGAGGTACATCCATTGTGCACCTTGCAGTTCCTTGGCCAATCCCATCACACGAGTACCTCCATAACTTTCTCCAATGATGTATTTTGGAGAACGCCAGCGATTGTTGCGGGTTACAAAGGTGTTTAACCAGCCTGCCAAGTATTCTATATCTGCATTGATCCCAAAGAACTTGGATTTGTCAACCTCTTTCCCCATCATGGGTATTGTTCTGGAATAGCCTGTATTGGCGGGGTTTATAAAGACAATGTCTGCCACATCCAAAATGGAGTACGGATTGTCTTGCACACCATAAGGTTGAACCGGGTAGCCTTCTTCGTCGATCTTTAAGGTTTTGGGTCCAGTATAGGCCACGTGCATCCATACTGAGGCCGAACCGGGTCCTCCGTTAAAGGACATGATCAGCGGCCGGGATTCGTTACTACCCACATCGGTACGTTGGTAATAAGTGTAAAATAAGCTAGCAATAGGATTACCGTTCTCGTCCCAAACAGGTTGGGTTCCGGTGGTGGCAGAATAACTTACAGCTTTGCCCATAATGGTGGTCTTGTGATTGGTCACCACGGTGGTGTCGATAGGCAATTCTATTTGCTGCGCACTCAGCTCTGTTATAAAAAAGAGGGTGCAAATTGCTACTAAGAGTTGTTTGGTTGTTTGCATAGTGTTGGAATTAAAGTCGATTTTCAATTAGGTGTTCTACTATATCTGGGTTAAGCAGGGTAGAAGTGTCACCTAAATTATCTAGTTCGTTATGTGCGATCTTGCGCAGAATGCGCCTCATGATTTTACCAGACCTTGTTTTGGGTAGCCCTGGAGTAAACTGGATCTTGTCCAATTTAGCAATAGGACCTATGTGTTCTGTAATGATCTGATTGATCTCTTTTTTAAGATTCTCTGTATTGCGATCGGCCCCAGTCTCTTTAAGTATCACATAGCCGTATAGCGCATTTCCTTTTACATCATGAGGAAATCCAACTATGGCCGATTCTGCTACTGCCGGGTGCTCGTTAATGGCATCTTCTATCGGTGCTGTTCCCAAATTGTGGCCAGAGACTATGATCACATCGTCCACCCTTCCAGTGATTCGGTAATAGCCTACTTCGTCTCTCAAAGCGCCATCTCCCGTAAAGTAATAGCCAGGAAAGGCAGAAAAATAAGTGTCCTTATAACGCTGATGGTCGCCCCAAATGCTACGCGCTATAGAAGGCCAGGGCTGTGCAATGCAAAGTCGTCCTTGGGCGCTGTTGTTTTCTATAGGGCTGCCAGTTTCGTCCATAAGTACCGGGCGGATCCCTGGTAATGGTAAGGTGGCGTAGGTGGGTTTGGTTGGAGTCAAAAACGGAATGGGCGAGATAAGTATGCCGCCAGTTTCGGTTTGCCACCAAGTGTCTACAATAGGGCAGGCTTTGTCTCCAATATTATCATTATACCAATGCCAAGCTTCTTCGTTTATGGGCTCTCCTACAGTCCCTAAAACCTTAAGAGAACTCAGGTCGTGTTTTTTGGTGTGTTCCAAACTTTCCTTGGCCAATGCGCGTATGGCCGTTGGCGCTGTATAGAACTGATTCACTCCGTGTTTTGCAACTACCTCCCAAAAACGGTCATAGTCTGGATAAGACGGAACGCCTTCAAACATAAGCGTTGTAGCGCCGTTGGCCAGCGGGCCATAAACAATATAACTGTGGCCGGTTATCCAACCAATATCTGCAGTACACCAATACACATCGCCATTCTTGTATTGAAAAACGTTCTTAAAGGTATAGGCGGTATAGACCATATATCCACCACAACTGTGCAACATACCTTTGGGTTTTCCGGTAGAACCAGAGGTGTAGAGTATGAAAAGCGGATCTTCTGCATCCATGATCTCTGGCTCGCAGTCCGATGCTGCTTTTTCCATAAGAGGTGCCAGCCAATGATCTCTGCCTGTTTCCATATGAACAGGGTTCTCCGTGCGCTTGGCCACTAGCACACTTTTTATACTCGGACACTGCTGTAGGGCCTCATCTACGATAGCCTTCAGGTCTAAGGTCTTTTGGCCTCGATAACTTCCATCCGAAGTAACAACTATACTGCACGAACAGTCGTTGATACGAGTCGCCAACGCTGTCGATGAAAAGCCCGCAAATACCACCGAATGTATGGCGCCAATACGTGCACAGGCCAAAACCGCATAGGCCAATTCGGGTATCATGGGCATGTAGATACAAACTCTATCGCCTTTTTTAACTCCTTGATCCTTGAGTACATTTGCCAGCTTGCATACCTTTTCGTGCAATTGGTTGTAAGTGATATGTACTGCGGATTCTTGAGGGTCGTTGGGTTCAAAGATAATGGCCGTCTGCTCGCCTCTGGTAAGCAAATGTCTATCGATGCAATTCTCGGTTATATTGAGCTGCGCCCCTTGAAACCATTTAATCTCGGGTTTGTCAAAATCCCACTCACAAACGCTAGTCCAGGGTTTGCGCCATAAAAAATGCTCTTCTGCAATCTCTCCCCAAAACACTTCGGGCTTACTTATGGATTTACGGTAATTGACAAAGTATTCTTCTAAAGACTTGAGATGATATGTACTCATGTGCTGTGTAAATTGGACGCGTTTGCAAATAGCTGTTTAAAAATACAAACTAATTGCCAAATTCTAGTGTTTCTGAGGGGCAGTTGCGTCTGATGGAATTCGGATGTCGCTAACCAATTTGCGGATGGCCTGAGGTGGGGCTGGTGTCAGCCTAGATACCACCAAAGAAACTACAATATTCACACCCATTGCGATAGATCCAAAACCTTCAGGGGAAATTCCCCACCACCACGAACTGGCCGGTAAGGGATCAAAGGTCCAAATGAGTCCCGTCTTGTATCGGATCATATAGAAAAGCATCAAACTCACCCCAATGATCATACCTGCAAGGGCACCTTCTTTGTTCATGCGCTTATCAAATATACCCAGTACTATAGCCGGGAAGAATGAGGCTGCGGCTAGGCCAAAGGCCAGGGCAACCACTGCGGCTACGAACCCTGGTGGATAGATCCCGAAAAGCCCTGCAATAAGAACCGCTACTAACATACTAGCTCGGGCTAGCAACAATTCTCCCTTATCGGTTAGGTTTGGTCTGAGCTGCTTTTTTACCAGATCGTGAGAGACAGAAGTACTGATCACTAAGAGCAAGCCTGCTGCTGTACTTAGAGCCGCTGCGAGTCCTCCGGCAGCCACAAGAGCTACCACCCAGTTGGGTAAGTTTGCGATCTCTGGATTAGCCAAGACCATGATGTCTCTGTCTACATAGAGTTCGTTCTCGTTAGTGGAAGCATTGCTGATAAGTCTTTCTCCATAATTACCTCGAGCTTCTGTAAACTCTGGAGATTTAGTTGTTAAGGCGTCTCCAGCGCGATATTGAATAAGACCGTCTTGGTTCTTGTCGGTCCAAGCTATAAGGCCTGTATTCTCCCAATTGGTAAACCAATCTGGAACTGCTGTATATGGCTGTTCGTTCACGGTTTGGATCATATTGGTGCGCGCAAAGACTGCAACGGCAGGAGCTGTGGTGTAAAGTATAGCGATAAACAAGAGGGCTAATCCTGCGGATTTGCGCGCGTCCTTTACTTTGGGTACGGTAAAGAAACGCACAATAACATGAGGTAAGCCTGCAGTACCGGCCATTAGCGCTAAAGTGATCAGAAAGACATCGGCCTTGGATTTGCTGCCGTCTGTATACTCTTTAAAACCCAATTGGGTGTGGAGTTCGTCTAATTGATGCAAAAGATATGTGCCGTCCGGGAGCTGGCTACCCATTCCTATTTGCGGAATAGGGGAACCTGTCATCTGGAAGGAGATAAAAAAGGCAGGCACCATAAAGGCGAAGATCAAGACGCAATATTGGGCTACTTGCGTATAGGTTATTCCTTTCATGCCTCCTAAAAAAGCAAACACCAAGACTACGGCCATTCCTATTACAACTCCCCATACTATATCGACCTGAAGGAATTGTGAAAAAACGATACCCACACCTCGCATTTGTCCAGCAACATAAGTAAAGGAAACCAACAACGCACAAATCACGGCAACTGTTCTCGCAGCATTGGAGTAATAGCGGTCTCCAATAAAATCCGGAACTGTGAATTTGCCGAACTTTCTAAGGTAGGGCGCCAAAAGGAGTGCGAGTAATACATATCCTCCTGTCCAGCCCATAAGGTAGACCGAGCCGTCATAACCCATAAAAGAGATGATCCCAGCCATAGAAATGAAAGAGGCTGCGCTCATCCAATCCGCAGCTGTGGCCATGCCATTGGCCAAAGGAGAAACTCCTCCGCCAGCTACATAGAACTCTTTGGTAGAGCCGGCTCTTGCCCAAATGGCAATGCCAAAATAAAGCGCAAAGCTAACTCCAACCAATATCCAAGTCCAGGTTTGTACACTCATGGTTTAATCGTCAAATCCGTATTTCTTATCCAAGCGATTCATAAGGGCTACGTACACAAAGATCAAGATCACAAATACGTAGATAGACCCTTGTTGGGCAAACCAAAAACCGAGTTTAAACCCGCCAATCTGAAATTGATCTAAAAAGTCTTTGAAGAGAATTCCACAACCATAAGAAACTATAAACCAGATCAGCAGTAAGATGCTGAGGTACTTTAAGTTCGTGCGCCAATAGCGCTGTTTTTGGGTTGGTTGTGGCATAATTAGCAGCTAAAAAGGTACTAATTCTGCGCCGACCTACAAGTTGGAAAAATCATTTTTGTAGCGCAGGGCCTGTTGGATGTGCGCCAGGTGATGTTGGCAATGCCAGTCATAATGCCCTAAAGCTTCACCAAGCGGGACCAAGGCTTGCTGTTCCGGATGAAAGTAGGAACGCTCAAAATCTCGAGGGGTCAATTTACTGAGGCAGGTATACCAGCGCGCTTGGATTCCATCTAGCATCTTCATGCTTGAGCTAAGGTCGTCGTCGGTGGCATCCGCAAATGTTGCCCATAGCGCTTCTTTATAAGGTTTTATAACAGGATTTTCCTCGGTCAAGGCCAATTTAAAACGCGTCAGGGCGTTCATGTGTGAATCTGCACAGTGGTGCACCACCTGTTTGATGTTCCAGCCTTCTGGTCTGTAGATATAGGCCAGTTCTGTGGACGATAGCTCTTTGACCAGATCGTTCACATGCCAGGCAAAGTCTCTAATGGTCACGATCCAATCCGCATAATTGACCATACCAATCTTTTCTGGCAGCTGGTCCTGACCAATGGGATAGCGCAATTGTTCTAAGGTATCCATAGGCTTAGTTTAGAGCTTCTTTATAAGTTTCAATGGCGCGTTCTCTGGCCATTTTATGTTCTACCATAGGCTGCGGATAGTCGTCCGATTTATATTCTGGCACCCAGGTTTCAATATATTCTCGTTGCTTGTCGAACTTATCGATCTGCGTTGTTGGGTTAAAGACTCTAAAATAGGGAGCAGCATCGCAACCGGTTCCGGCTGCCCATTGCCAGTTTCCATTGTTACTTGCCAGTTCATAGTCCAATAGTTTTTCTGCAAAATAAGCCTCGCCCCAGCGCCAATCGATTAGCAAGTGTTTGCACAAGAAGCCCGCGGTGATCATGCGGACACGGTTGTGCATATAACCCGTGTTGTTCAATTCGCGCATGCCAGCGTCTACCATGGGGTAACCTGTATTGCCTTCGCACCACTTTTTGAATTCCTCTTTATTGTTTCGCCAAGGGACAGCATCGTATTTTTCTCTAAAGTTGTTGTTGACCACCTTGGGAAAGTGATACAGGATCTGCATAAAGAACTCCCGCCATATAAGTTCACTTAAAAAGGTCTCTTCTTCATCTTTAACGTCTTGCACCAAGGTTCTAATACCGACAGTTCCAAAGCGCAAATGAGGTCCGAGGCGGCTCGTCCCGTCTTTGGCTGGGAAGTTTCTAGTGTCCTTGTAGTTAGGAACTACATCCAGGTCGTAGTCTGGGACTTCAATTTCAGAGGGCTTAATATTCAAGGATTCCTTAGTTGGGAACTCCTGCTCAAAAGCAACAAAACTGCTAGCTTCTACTTCTGGGTACGCCTGATGATCTGCCGGCTTGAAGTGTTCCATCCACTTGTTCTTAAAAGGTGTGTAAACCACATATGGGTCTCCGTCGTCTTTTAGTACCTCTTGTGGTTCAAAGATCACTTGGTCTTTGTATCTATGGAATTCAATTCCAACTTCTTTAGCCCAATCTGCAACGGCTTTGTCGCGTTTTCTGGCGTAGGGCTCGTAATCGCGATTGGTGTGAATAGTAACTATGTTGAATTCTTCACTTAGTTCTTTGAGAACGTCCAAGGGATTCCCTTTGCGAATACAGAATCCGGCATCATTACTGCGGAGTTTATCATGCATTCTTTTAAGAGAATCGTAAATAAAATTAACCCGCGCATCATCTTCTGGGAGTTCTTCCAGGATGTTCTCATCAAAAATAAAAAGGGGTAGAATTTTAAGATCCCCTTCGGCAGCGGCATATAGACCTGCATTGTCGGTAAATCGTAAGTCTCTCCGAAACCAGAATACAGCAATTTTTTCGTTCTTCATAATTACTTATTTTTTAATGCACTTAAGGGCGTACACAAGCGGAATTTTATTCTCAAAAGGTTTCAATTGAAACTTCCCGGGAGCAATTTCTTTGGTGTGGGCAAAACAGTTATAAGGCGAATAATCGAACTCTTGAAAACACTCTAGCGTTAAATTTTGGTTCAAAAGGGCTGTCAAAACATCGCTTATGGGATGGTTCCAGGTAACATAGTCTGCTTCAAAGTCGTCCGCGCCATCGGTATAGGTCCCGGTTGCGAATTCTTCTATAGGACCGGCATTGAAATAATTGTATTGTACCCTGGTAAAATCATCATCGTACATCCAAACCACCGGATGGAACTCCGCCATTACAAAAGAACCTCCTGGCTTTAAGAATTGTCCCACCACTGCTGCCCATTTATCGAGATCTGGCAACCAACCTATGGTGCCATAACTGGTAAAGACGATATCGAATTCCCGGTCTAAATGTTTTGGCAGCTCATATACATCGCAGCAGATAAATTCTGCATCCAAGTTGAGGGTTGTATTGAGCTCCTTGGCTTTGGCTATTGCAGCATCAGAGAGATCCACTCCAGTAACTTTTGCGCCCATGCGGGCTAAGGAAAGACTGTCTTGTCCAAAATGACATTGCAAATGCAATATTGATTTGCCTTTTAGCTCGCCCAACAAGTTAAGCTCAATGGAATTCAAAGAGTTCTTACCTGCCAGAAAAGCAGGTAGGTCGTAAAATTCCGATGTTATATGAACAGCGGTACGTTTATTCCAACTGGCCTTATTTATGTCTTTATAGTCCATTTTATGGTACTTCGTGGCCTAAAGTTGCTTGGTAGATCTTAAACCACTCTTGGTCTGTTAATTGTACCGATTGTGCGTGAACAGCATCTTTAATGCGGGCTATTTTTCCGCTCCCAACTATGGGCATGATCCCCACTGGATGCTTTAGCAACCAGGCATACATTATGGTCGCAATGTCTGTTTCTTTTTGGTTGGCTAAAGCGTGGATCACTTCCAGCAACGGCATACGATCTTTGTTTGCCGCAGAGAAGAGTTTTCCTCCGGCCAAGGGCGACCACGCCATAGGATGCAAACGTTTTTCCAATAGGTAGTCCATATTGCCATTGTCAAAATGTTCCAAACAGTTAACAGATATCTCTATTTGATTGGTCACTAAGGGCTGATCCAAATAGGACTGTAGGGTAGTGGTCTGCTGCGGCGTAAAATTCGAGACCCCAAAATAACGAACTTTCCCACTCTGGTGCAGCGCGCTAAAGGCTCTTGCTACTTCACTGGGGTTGTAGAGCGGAGACGGTCTATGCAAGAGCAGCACATCCAGATAGTCTGTTTGTAGATTTTTTAAGGACTGTTCTGCGCTACGCACAATATGCTCATAGCTCAGATCGTAATACTTCACTTCGCGATCAGGGTATTTTTCAGAAAGGAGTTTGATGCCGCATTTGCTCACCAATTCTATCTGCTCACGCAGGCTAGAACGCCCTCCCAAGGCTTTTCCAAAAATCGCCTCACACTCGTAATCTCCGTAAATGTCCGCGTGGTCAATAGTGGTTACACCCAGGTCTAATCCTTCTTGGATCAGGGATACGATCTGCTCGTTATTATAGCCCCAGTCGGTAAGTCTCCAATAGCCGTGAACAAAGGTGGAGAAGCTGAGGTCTGGCGTGAGTTGTATTCTGCTCGATTGCATGCTTAGAGTTTTATCATTCGTATGTTGGTTATTCCTTGTTTGAGTAGGTCTGTTATTTTTAAAGCCCTTTCAATTTGTTTGTCCGTATTGTTAACTGCGGCCACGGCAGCCAAAATACTGCGTTGCCCTCCTGGGGTCAGCTTTTCAAAAAGTGAAGCCGCCTCCGGATCTGTACGGATAACCTCTGCAAAGGTCTCAGGAACTTCAAACTGGTATTTGGTGTTGTCTATTCGTACTTCGGCCTGCACCTCGCTACCCAATTCCAGGTCAAGGGCTTTCATGTGTTTTTTGCTCAACATGATAAAGTGACCTAAATTCTTTCTGTTCAAGATGGCTGCATGTACTTTGTACTGCGGAGTCAAATGAACAATGACCCGTTTGTTTCCGCCGGTCTTTAAGGCTTCTATATGATTTTCGGGCAAAGGCAAGTAACAAGACCAACCTTTAGCTTGTTGTTTTACTGTAGTGGTATAGCGATAGCTTTCAGTCAATTTATTTAAGTCCTAAGGTGTCTCTAAGGCCACTATCACTGTTGCTATTGCGGCGCCAGTAGTCGGAGCGTATGCTTTTGATAAGCTTAGCGCTCGTAGTTATTAATTCGCTGCTGCCAAATCCTTTCGGATGTGTCTCTTCCCAGTTCATTATACGGTGAGGAAAAGCAGTCTGATAGTTGATCGTCAAACTTCTCTTGAGCTCCGGATAATTAAGGGTATAGGTGCTTAAGCTGTCGGTAGTGGTCAGCGTAGCATTTGCCTTATAAGCTCCAGCTTTTACATGTTTTAAGCGCAAATAGAAAAAACTCGGGATGATATCAAGCTTTCCTGTAGGCAGATTGTCCGGCTGTAAACGGATCTTGGCCCAGATGTCATCTTCCAAGAGTGTCTGGGGTAATTCAAGCCCCGAAACACTTTCACCTTCAAAATATGAGTTTACATCTACCTCAAACGTATCTGTATTGCGAAGTTCCATATAGACATGACCACACCATTCTTGTACCGAGGTGGCAACCTTTAAGGCGTGTTGTCCATCTTCAAAAGGAAAGAAACTGCTATTGATCATCGAATAAGGGTAGATCCCCGTATTGAAGTTCTTGGTGAAATTCAGTTTGAGCACGGTGGGGTCTGCTGCGGATGGGTTATCGGCTTTTGTAAAACTGCTTAGAGAGAATGGCTCTGTCACAAATATCATCGCGGCTTGGCCTTCTCGAAGTTCTCCATATCGCGCCTGCGATAGGGCATAGCTCGAAATTTCTGCTGTGCCGTTAAACCAATAGTCCTTGTACTCTTGAGTGGGTGTATATTTAAATGCTGCGGATGGCGCTGTTGAATTGTCATTGGCAACACTCGCTTGCTCCTCAGTACAAGCGGTGAATACAAAGCAGCTGAAAAGGAAAATAAAAGACAGTCTCATAGGGCAAACGGTTTTGTCCAGAGCTGCATGGAAATCCGTCTAGTCTCTAGCTCTTATTAGCTAAATCGTTCAATATTCCGGTATGCACCTCGTGGGTTCCTTCAAAGGTACGAATGCGCAAGCGGTTGTCAAAGAGACTTTCTCCTCTTTGTTTCTGATCTAAGAGTTTTTCTGGAGTGATGTATTGGTCCTTGTCGCCATAGATATAGTAAACCGGTGTATCGGGATCCAAATAGGCAAAATCCTCTGGCTTTAACTCAACAGGGATTCCCCCGGAATGGAGCACCAACATTTTGGGCTGTATCTTTCTGCTGGCCATCCAACGGCAAACAATAGAAACACCTTGGGAATAACCCATCAGTATCAATCGAGCAGGGTCCAATGCCTCCGCCGCAAATACTGCGTCGATATAATTCAAAACATTTTGGGTCTCTGCTATTGTGTCTTCCCGGGTAAGCCAACTGGCACCCACATGTTTAAAGTCCGGGCCTTGATAATATTTACTAGGAGCTTGAGGGGCTACGATATAATTGGACTGCGGTTCCATCCCTTTGAAGTATTTTAAAAAATAGCGGCTCAAATAGCCCATGCCATGAAAGGCAAACCAGTGATTTAGGCTGTTTTCGCTCTTGTTATTAAGGGTTTCGTAACTGTTGGAATTTTGGTAAATAACGCGCTTGGTTGCGGTGTTCATCTGCGTCCTATTTTATATCTTTACAAAGAAAACGATTCGTATGCAGTATACCAAAGAAGAACTTTTAGCGCGTTGCAATCAGATGTGCAAGAACACGCTTATGGAGACTTTGGATATTGAGTTCGTGGACTATGACGAGCATTCTATAACCGCCAAAATGCCAGTGAATCCTAGAGTACATCAGCCAGATGGTGTCTTGCATGGCGGCGCCACAGTAGCTTTAGCAGAAAGTGTAGGTAGCGCTGCTGCCTTTATTTTCTTAGCGGCGGAGAATGTCCAGGTGCGCGGAATCGAGATAGCTGCAAATCACGTCAAATCGATTCGAGAAGGGGAGGTCTTTGCCAAGGCAGAGATCATGCATAAGGGAAGAACCACACAATTGTGGCAGATTCGAATTACAGACCATTTAAATAATTTAATCTCACTTGTAAAACTAACAACGCTAACCCTATATCAGGACTGACCATGAATTTTTCAGATTTTACTCCCCAAGTTGAATCGCATTTTAAAAACAACCTTCCTTTTGTAATATATAACCAACCCAATAGTCTCCAGGTGCACGCGCTGCTCCAGCAAACGCCTACGCAACACTTGGTGAAGAATCTCAGCAGAACGGGTTTTATCTTTATTCCTTACAATTCTAAGAATCGAGCTCTCTTGATTCCAGACGAGCACTCGGTCCAATTAGAAACAAGCCTTTCAGAAGATTATTTCGAAGCCTTAACTCCTGCTACCGACAATCAAGAAGTACCTATTGTGACCCCTAACTACGAGATTATGGTAGGGCAAGCTATCGCCACCATAGAAAAAGGAAACATGCTCAAGGTGGTTTGCAGCAGAAAGGAAATTGTATCTGGGACGTTTGATCCGATCGGCTTATTTCTGGGTACACTTAAACATTATAAAGACGCTTTTGTCTATGCCTTTTATCATCCAAAAGTAGGTTTTTGGATAGGCGCCACACCAGAAACTTTTATCAAGGTAGACGGAACCACATTTAAGACCATGGCCTTGGCCGGTACCCAGAAGGTCTTTCCCGATACACATCCGCAGTGGACACCAAAAGAGATCAACGAACAGAGTTTTGTTACCCAGGCCATAACCGAAAGTCTGGAATCGCTTGCCAAAGTCATTGTAGTGTCTAAGACCTACAACAAACAGGCTGGCTCCCTCTGGCATATCTGCAACGATATATCCGGAACCCTTAAGAACAAAAAAGAAATGCTGCATCGGGTTTTGGACGCATTGCATCCTACGCCTGCCGTATGCGGCTTGCCGCGTAACAAGGCTAAGAATTTCATAAATAAACACGAAAATTATGACCGGGAATATTATACCGGTTATTTAGGTCGGGTTACTTCTGGTTTAAATACGCAACTATACGTAAATTTGCGGTGTATGAAAATTACGGACCAGGCGGCCGAAATTTTTGTGGGAGGAGGTATCACAGAAGACTCCAATATCTTTGATGAATGGGTGGAAACTGTGAACAAGGCCGAGACCATGAAACAGATTTTGCGTTTGCCGGTTGCCTCCCAATGAGATGAGCCAAAAACCTGAAACCGAAATATACCCTGCGATTCCACTAGCACAATTGACTGTTGCAGCTTGTAAAGCGCATGGTATTTCGAGAATAGTCATCTCTCCCGGTTCCAGAAATGCACCTTTAACCCTCGGATTTACGCGAGATTCCTTTTTTGAATGCTATTCTATAGTCGATGAACGAGTTGCTGCCTTTTTTGCTTTGGGAATGGCTCAGCAAACTGGAACTCCTGTGGCTATAGTTTGTACTTCGGGTTCTGCAGTACTCAATTATTTTCCTGCAGTAGCAGAGGCCTATTACAGTCAGATCCCTTTGGTTGTGCTTTCTGCAGATAGACCACCACATAAGATAGACATTGGCGATGGGCAGACCATAAAGCAAGCTGGGCTATTTGGGCAGCATGTTGGATATGCAGCGAATTGTATCATTGACTGCGGAGCCGATTCGCCGAATTTTGAGTTTTTTGATAAGGCCCTAAATACGGCTTGGTCTCAGCGCTTACCGGTGCATTTGAATTTACCTTTTGAAGAGCCTCTGTATAACTTGACCTCACAAGCTCAAATACAATACACCAAACCCAATAGCACAAGGAAGCCCGCGAAGCTAGCCTTAAGTGCAGCGCAAATGGAAGTTTTCAATGCTGCTGAACGTATCATGGTGCTTTGTGGTGTTATGGATCCGGATGTTATAGAATCAGGTCTGTTGGATGCTTTCTTGGAAGATCCTAGGGTATTGATGCTCACAGAGACAACCTCTAATTTGCATCATCCTAAACTGATCACGGGAATAGATCAACTTATCGCAGCCATGACGCCGCAAGAGTTTGAAAATTTACAACCAGATCTTTTGATCAGTTTTGGCGGTATGGTGGTTTCTAAGAAGATCAAAGCATTCTTGCGCCAGTATGCTCCAAAAACACATTGGCATGTGGATCCTTTACGGGCCTACGACACTTTCTTTGTGCTTAGCGAACATATTGCTCATTCAGTGAATGATTTTTTAACTGCCTTGCCTAAATCCGAAGTTATAGAAGCTAACTATCAGGCGTATTGGCTGAGGGAGCGAGATGCCCGTAGAGCAGGGCATAAGTTATATTTAGAGCGTATAGCCTTTTCCGATCTAACCGTCTACGGTGCTGTTTTTAAAGCTTTGCCCGAGTCGTGCATATTGCACATAGCCAATAGCGCAGCCATTAGATATGCGCAACTTTTTGAGCTTCCGCCGGCTGTTGCCGTTTATTGTAATCGTGGAACCAGTGGTATAGACGGATCTACCAGCACGGCCATTGGAGCGGCAGTTGTGGCAGATAAGCCGGTAACTTTTATAAGCGGAGATCTGAGCTTTTTCTACGACAGCAACGCCCTGTGGAACGCCTATACTCCAAACAATTTTAAAGTTGTTTTGGTGAACAATCAAGGGGGTGGGATCTTTAGGATCTTACCGGGCGATAAACACCATCCAGATTTCTGCACCTATTTTGAAACCGTTCACGGTTTGAGCGCAGAAAAATTGTGTGCCCTTTATGGTTGGGAGTATTATGCTGCGAACGATCAGGAAAGTCTAGAAAAGCAATTAGGAGGTGCGTTTTCTCGCGTCAGTAAACCCGCGCTCTTGGAGGTAACTACGCCGAGAACCTTAAATGATGAACTACTGTTGGATTATTTTAAGTCGGTCAGATCGCCGTCTAAGATCCGTTGACCCCACTCACAAGCCGTTTTTACGCTATCGAACACAGCAAATGCCTTGGAGTAGAATTTAGATTCCAGCATAGCATTGGCCGCACTCACTGCATCTTTGGTCACTATGGCGATTCCTTTAAGATTTGGTACGCGTTCTAAATACTTGTAGTCTGTAGGCTGAACGGAGTAAGAATTTACGCGATTAGAGATCACTGTAAAAGGTTTGGTTCCAATGTGCTTCATGCATTCCATGAGCAATTGAATGCCTGTCACATAAGATACATTGACTCCTTCATTAAATTCAGTGATTACGACAGCGTCATAGAAATAGACATTGCCTATTGCTGAGTACTGAACGTGATTAGGAGAACGTCCATCCTCGAAATGTTGGGGAGGGGTGAGATTCATATTGTGGGCTAAAAATAATTAAAGCTAAGCAGCGGTACAAATTAAGTTTCATTGTTTTTGGCATTGGTCTAAATTGTACCTTTGCCGCCTATGGAATTAGGTAAATACAATACCCTGGAAATCATTAGAGAAACCGACCCTGGTCTCTATTTGGCAGACCAAGAGGGCAACGAAGTTCTCTTGCCACACAAATACAAGCCAGAGACCTACAAGGAAGGTGATTCCATTGAGGTCTTTGTATATCGTGATAACGAGGCGCGTTTAATAGCAACTACGCTAAAGCCCAAGGCTGAGGTTGGAGAATTCGCATACCTGCGATGCAGCCAACAAACCAATCATGGAGCCTTTATGGAGTGGGGTATAGAAAAGGATCTCTTTGTGCCTTTTAAAGAACAGGCCAGAAAGATGAATCCTGGGAGTTGGTATACCGTTTATATCTACATCGATCCGAAAACTGAGCGATTGGTAGGCTCTTCTAAGACCAAGAAGTATTTGTCCAACGAAAACTTGGAGCTCAATAAATACGATAAGGTCGATATTTTGATCACCCACATCACCGAGCGCGGAGCCAACGCGATTGTAAATGGCAAGCACGATGGTCTTATCTATATCGAGAATATCTTCGAAGATATTAGAAGCGGTGATAGGTTACCGGCTTACGTAAAAAAGATACGTCCTGACAATAAGATAGACCTGCTCTTACAGCCAGAAGGTTATCGCAGTATTGCTCCTAATGCAGATTATCTTTTAGAAGAACTTGAAATGGCCGGAGGCTTTCTCGCCTTAACTGATAAGAGTGATCCGGAACAGATCAAGGAATTGCTCGGGATGAGTAAAAAGAGTTTTAAAAAGGCCTTAGGTACCTTATACAAGGCTCGCAAAGTTAAAATAGAAGAAGACGGAATAAGTCTTATCTAAAAATGCGGCTAGAGCGGTAAGGTGCGCATCGCCAACAAATACCCACCGGAGGACAAGGACTCAAGAACTGCAAACCACGCATGTCCTTGTAAGCAATATTTCGAACCTTAGATTGGCCGTCGTCTGCATAAGGGCTTTGCACTGTAAACCCATATGATTTTACCCGAATTGGGCGCAGCTCCATAGCTCGTTTTTGCTGTTGGTTGGACTTGTCTATCGCCGCAGACATATCCACAGGTTCCCAAAACGAACCTACACTAGTGTCAAAATTCAAAGGGGTTAGCGGATAAGAACCGGTGTAGACAAAATTGTATTCTTCTGAGAATATATCTGGTTGATCTGCCAAGACCAAAGCGCCAAAATCTATGGTAAAGCTATCCTTTTCTTGGGCTTGCAGTTGCATGCTCAAAAGGCTTAGTAGAAAGATAATATAGGTTCTTCTCAATAGCATTTTACGCTAGCTAAAATAGCAAAAATCGAACCAAAAATTACTTAGCACTATGTTAAGACCTGTATTTGGCCAAGGCTTGGTCCTGTAGCAAAAGCGCATCCAGCGCATGAAGCAATTGCTTATGAGCAACAATTGGAATAGGGGCGAAAAGCGACTCTAGTTCTAAATGGCTTTTGCTCGGACTATCATAGAATACAACATGATAAGATCTCATGGTCGGTAAAAGTTCCAAGAACCATTTGAGGTCGATAGGGCTAATGCTGTAGTCGTGAATTCTGTTGGATATATAATGGAATGGCTGATTCTCAGTGTAAAACTGTGATATCTCAAAAACAATCTCATTGGCAGCTTCGCGATTACACAAAGAGGCCTCATGCATTTGAGAAATGACAAATTCGTCAAAGAAGTAAAGATCGGTGCAATTTAAATTGACCTCACGTTTACAAAACTTATAAATCATTGACTTTTCAACCCGCATCCTTAGGAATTTTATGCAAAATTACACCCATTTACTATGCTTGCATAATAAATTAAGTCTCAGAATCAAGCTTTTAGATAAACGGTAAAAATTAACGCTGAACTACATAAGTGTTAGAACATCAGCTTTTTAGCGATACTTTTGGGCAGGGCATCACGGTGAATCATAAGGCTGATGGATTTTAGTCGCATATAGGATTCCGAAAAGTAAACATAACCTCCAAAGGCGGTTCGGTCTTCTGCGGTTCCCCAACTGTTCTTCACCTTGTAATAGCGATTCCCCTGTTGATCTTTGACCAGCCCTGTAATATGCATCAGGTGATCGTCTGTGGTACTGTAGCTTTCAAATCGCGCTTGTCGCAGGTCTTGATCTATCTCAAGTTCCGGGTAAATAGCGGTCCAGGCCTTAGGAGTAAGGCTACTGTCCTCAGGTACAATAGCAACCCCATTCTTTGAAGAAAAACCGCGTTCACTCACATCGCAATCTAATGAAATGGTGTAGCCCTTTGCTAGTGCTTGGTCTATTACTTCCATGAATTCATCCAAGGGTAGATTGTAAAAACTCCCGTTAGAGAAATTATCTGGGATGTTTAGTATGCTTTGTTTGTAGTAAGGAAGATGTGCAAAAGATGTAATGCTTACATAATCGTTCGGATCTAGACCTGTCATCGCTAAAAATGACTGCGGATCGTAGTGTTTTCCTTCGTACTTGAACTGCTGAGGGACCTCACCGAGATATACATCCAAGACCTTGCTAACAGCCAACTGCCAATTTGGGCTTAGTTCGCGCCCTGGGTTTTCAATATAGGTATCTAACATGGCCTTTATCACCGCGACCATTTCGGCATGATTGTGTTTGTCTGCTCCAGCTTCAAGACCTGTATAGACTTGATTCGGAACTAAGCCATGATCTTTTATGGAATTGATCACGTCGTGCGCTAAGCCGCCTTCACTGAATTGCGCTTTGCCTTGTCGCATCACGTAATTCCAAGCTTTTTTAGGATAGGTATTTCGCACATTGTACATCTCTGACAGATCGATGTTCTTGCCACTTATTCTCATGATCTCAGATTCTAGAAAGGAAGAGGTAGAGAAACTCCAACAAGTTCCTGTGATGCCTTGGCTAATAACCGGAGTTGTCTCCAGGTCAATTACGGTAGTGAATTGATAAGGTTCTTGCGCATGTCCATTGAATAGGAAACTAAAGGCAAAAACAATAGCGAAAAATATACGGTTCATAGCAGTGGATGATTTAGAAAAGCTCCCATAAAAAGCCTTATTTTTACACGAAAATAGTGAATATGTCTAAAGCAAATTGGATCACAGCCAAAACCTATACCGATATCACCTATAAAAAGTGCGATGGCGTAGCGCGTATTGCCTTTAACCGCCCTGAAGTTCGAAATGCGTTTCGCCCAAAAACGACAAGCGAGTTATTGGATGCCTTTCACGATGCGCAAGAAGATACATCCATTGGAGTGGTATTGCTCAGTGCAGAAGGTCCGTCTCCTAAAGATGGTGTTTATAGTTTTTGTAGTGGAGGAGATCAGAAAGCCCGAGGACATCAAGGTTATGTTGGAGAAGATGGCTATCATCGCTTGAACATCTTAGAGGTTCAACGCCTTATTCGTTTTATGCCTAAGGCGGTAATTGCCGTTGTTCCGGGTTGGGCAGTTGGAGGTGGTCACAGCCTACATGTGGTATGTGATATGACCTTGGCCAGTAAAGAACACGCTATTTTTAAACAGACCGATGCAGACGTGACCAGCTTTGACGGCGGTTACGGATCGGCGTATTTAGCTAAGATGGTCGGGCAGAAGAAAGCGCGAGAGATCTTTTTCTTGGGTCGAAATTATTCTGCGGACGAGGCCTTTCAAATGGGAATGGTCAATGCTGTTGTTCCTCATGATGAATTAGAGGACACCGCCTTTGAGTGGGCACAAGAGATCTTGGCCAAATCGCCAACCTCAATTAAGATGCTCAAATTTGCGATGAACCTTACAGACGACGGTATGGTTGGGCAACAAGTATTTGCTGGCGAAGCCACGCGTTTGGCCTATATGACAGAAGAGGCTAAAGAAGGTCGTGATGCTTTCTTAGAAAAACGCAAGCCTAACTTTGATAAAAAATGGTTACCGTAAGCTTGTTTTGAGCTTTTCTTTAAAGAATTAACATCGAAATTGCGAATTCTTTACCTACTAAAACGATTTCGTTGCGAATATTGCATTGAAAGATTTTCAATTTATTGGCTTAATTCTTCTTTTTCATAACATATTTTTTAAAAACTCACAGTCTTATTGCAAGATTGATAATCCTTTGCATTTTCTTGGCAATTGCCCTTGCCGCATGTTCTAAAATGCCCACTTTTAGAGCTTATAATTTTTTCAGATTTTATGCGAGCTTATATCAAGGGTACTGGATCATACACACCGGCCAAGGTGGTCCCCAACAGTTTTTTTGAAGCAGTAGGTTCTTCGGACGAATGGATCTACAAACGTTTAGGAATTAAAGAACGTCGTGTTGTAAGCGATGAAACCACGAGCGATCTGGCAACAGAGGCAGCCAAGCGGGCATTAGCAGATGCTGGTTTGGTTCCGATGGATCTGGATCTAATAGTAGTAGCAACAGCAACTCCAGACAGGCCCGCGCCTTCTTGTGCGTGCTTTGTACAGGAAAAATTAGGGGCTTTTGGTGCCGTGGCCTTTGATATCTCCGCAGTATGCTCCGGAGCACTTTTTGCCATGGCAACTGGTGCGCAATACATTAATTCGGGGATGTTCAAGCGTGTTATGATCATAGGAGCAGATACCTTTTCCAATATCACCGATTGGAACCGCCGCGATTCCGTTTTCTTTGGCGACGGTGCCGGAGCAATAATTCTAGAGGCAACCGAGGAGGACAAAGGCTTTGTAGACTTTTTGTTGCATACGGATGGGCGAGGCAAGGACGGATTTACTGTATATGCAGGTGGGTCAGAACAACCTGCCTCCGAGGAAACACTTTCCAGTGGCGGACATTATTTTACCATGGATGGCAAGGCAGTCTTTGAAACTGCCACTGCTGTTGTACCACAGAGTATAGAGACCTTGCTCAGTCGCAATGAGGTAAAGGTGAATGAACTGCGCTATATGCTGCCACATCAGCCTAGTATTGGCATACTCAAGACAATCGCGCAAAAAATAGGCTTGCCTTTTGAAAAGGTAAAGACCAATATGGATAAATACGCCAACACCTCTGGCGGGACCATACCTATAGTGTTAGACGAAACGCTCAAAAGTGACCCACCCGCAAATGGAGATTATTTACTCTTTGCAGCTGTTGGTGCTGGCTGGACCTGGGGAACAGCTTTATATAAATGGTAAACCGAATGAATATGTTAGCAGGAAAGACTTTTTTAATTACTGGAATTGCAGACGAGCAGTCCTTGGCCATGTATACCGCCAAAGAGATCATTAAGAACGGAGGCAAGGTTATATGTACAGCCCTTGGTGTAAGTAAGCATCACGGTGACCTCTCTGAGCGAGCTCAGGCTTATTTGAACAAGAACTTCTCAGATTTTCAAGATTCCGTACACAGTGCTTTGGGGCCAGATGTAATGACAGCTGTGCTCGATGTAACGCTAGAGGAGAACGTGGCCGATTTTGCTGCTGAGCTTAAGGCCAAAGGCATTGCCTTAGACGGTCTGTTACATGCAATTGCCATGGATAAGACCATCAGAAATAAACAGGTGAAACCACTTTTAGAGGTGACACGTGATGAATTTTGCGACACTATAGACGTTTCTGCCTACTCGCTTATTCGCTTGACACATTACCTTTTACATGCTGATGTTTTACAGCGTGGCGCTTCTATTTGTTCTATCAGTTATATCGCAGCGGAGAAAGTGACCTTCCATCCCTATAGAAATATGAGCATCGCTAAGGCTGCACTAGAAAGGATCACTGTTGAATTGGCAGATGAGTTAGGTCGTAGCCACGCCATGCGTGTCAATGCCGTGCGTTTCTCTCCCTATATGGGCAGTAAGGCAGGTACGGCTACGCTCATGCCAGAAGATGTTTCCACTTCAGATAGAATGAGCCCCCTGGGGAATGCTACCCCAGAGGACTTGGCTAAAGAGATCGTGCATTTGTTCCGCCCAGATGTCCGCATCACCGGAGAGATCAGACATGTAGATGGCGGCTATCACGTTACTGGCTAGTAGGCCTGTTCGTGCACATTGGCTACAGCACGGCCACTCGGGTCGTTCTGGTTTTTAAAACTTTCATCCCACTCAAGAGCAACGGGTGAACTGCAGGCCACAGAAGGTACAGATGGAACGCTCCATGCTGCCGTTTCACTAGGGAAGTGTTCTTCAAAAATACTGCGGTAATAGAACTCTTCTTTAGAAGTTGGGGGTTGTACCGGGAATCTAAAGTGAGCATTGGCTAACTGCTCATCGCTCACCAGTTCTTCTACTTGCGCCTTTAGGGTATCGATCCAGTTGTAACCCACGCCATCGCTGAACTGTTCTTTCTGCCTCCAAGCGACTTCTTGCGGTAGCATGTCTTCAAATGCTTTGCGCAGGATCCACTTTTCAATGCGCCCTTCTTTGATCATTTTGTCTTCTGGGTTTAAGCGCATGGCCACATCCATAAACTCTTTGTCTAAGAAAGGAACCCGCCCTTCAATTCCCCAAGCAGCTAAAGATTTGTTTGCGCGCAGGCAATCATATTGGTGTAGGGTACTTAATTTTCTCACTGTCTCTTTGTGGAATTCTTCTGCGCTAGGTGCTTTGTGGAAATACAAATAACCCCCAAAGATCTCGTCACTACCTTCTCCAGAGAGCACCATTTTTATCCCCATAGCTTTGATCGCTCGCGCCATCAAATACATAGGCGTTGATGCACGCACTGTGGTGATATCATAAGTTTCTAGATGGTAGATCACATCGCGAATAGCATCTAAACCTTCTTGTATAGTGAATTTTATTTCGTGATGCACGGTATCCAGATGATCCGCCACTTTCTGCGCGGCAGCCAGATCCGGAGATCCTTCTAAGCCAATGGCAAAAGAATGCAATTGTGGCCACCAGGCAGCCTCTTGGTCACCGGACTCTATGCGCTTGTCCGCATAGCGTTTCGCTAGGGCAGAAGTTATAGAAGAATCCAGTCCTCCCGAAAGTAACACTCCGTATGGCACATCAGACATCAATTGGCGGTGAACTGCGGCGTCTAAAGCTTCGCGCAACTCTGTTATGCTACTTGGGTTGTCTTTCACTGCCTGGTAGTCCATCCAATCTCTGGTGTACCACTTTTTGAGTTCTCCGTCCTTGCTGTATAGATAATGTCCGGGAGGGAACAATTCGATCTTGGTACAAACCCCTTCTAAGGCTTTGAGTTCCGAAGCGACATAGAATGTTCCGTCCTTGTCCCAGCCCATATAAAGCGGAATAATACCCATATGGTCTCTAGCAATCAGGTAAGCGTCCTGCTCCACATCATACAATGCAAAACCAAACATTCCGTTCAGATCGTCAATGAAATCGGCTCCTTTTTCCTTATACAAGGCCAAGATCACTTCACAGTCCGATTTGGTCTGAAAATTATAGCTGTCTTGGAATTGTGTGCGCCAATATTGATGATTATAGATCTCTCCGTTTGCAGCTAATACTAATTTCTTGTCTTCGCTAAATAGCGGTTGTTTTCCAGAGGTTGGGTCAACAATCGCCAGACGTTCGTGGGCCAAGATAGCCTTGGGATGATCGTAGATACCGCTCCAGTCTGGGCCGCGATGCCTGAGGCATTTGGCCATGGTTAATAGTTGAGGCCGCAGTTGTTCTGCTGGCTGCTTAAGGTCGAAGGCGCATACAATTCCACACATGATTTCTAATGTTTAGTTTAATTCATAAAAAAAGCCCGTCAAGTACAAAAACCTGACGGGCAATATCTTAGCGACAAGTTTCTGCTAGGGCATCCTGTTATTGTTATTATTGTTGAAATTGAAAGTTGCCATATGGTCTAACTTAACTTGTCTGTGATTTACTGATGTAAATGTTTGAATAATTTTTTTAAAATCAAAATCTGAGGTCCAAATTTCCTCACAGGAAAAACCCTTAAAGTTTTGGAAACTCCTCTGGATTCGCTTCATGCATGATGCTGTAAACTTTTTCAAAAATATCTTCTGCGGATGGTTTTGAGAAGTAATCACCGTCAGATCCATAAGCGGGTCTGTGGGCTTGAGCGGCCAAAGTTTGTGGCTTACTGTCCAGGTATTGCCAAACATCTTGCTTTTCTAAGATCTCTTGCAATAAATAAGCGGAAGTTCCCCCTGGCATGTCTTCATCTACCACTAGTAAACGATTGGTTTTAGCTACACTTTTGGCCACGTCTTGGTTCAGATCGAACGGCAAGAGTGATTGCGCGTCTATCACCTCAGCATCAATACCAACTTGTAAGAGTGATTTTGCTGCCTGCTCTACCAAGCGCAGCGTTGATCCGTAAGAGACCAAGGTAATGTCACTACCTTCTTTTACCGTTTCCACAACTCCGATGGGAGTTCTGAATTCGCCTAAATTGCTTGGCATCTTCTCCTTTAAACGATAGCCGTTCAGGCACTCTACAATAAGGCCTGGTTCGTCACTTTCTAAGAGGGTATTGTAAAAACCAGCTGCTTTGGTCATGTTACGTGGCACCAAAATGTACATGCCTCGTAAGAGGTGGATCAAGGCAGCCATTTGAGATCCACTGTGCCAGATCCCTTCCAAGCGGTGTCCGCGTGTTCTAACAATAAGCGGTGCTTTCTGAGTTCCGTGTGTACGGTATCGCACTGTAGCGAGATCGTCACTCATGATCTGGATACAATACAAGATATAATCCAGATATTGGATCTCCGCGATAGGGCGCAGGCCACGCATGGCCATCCCAATTCCTTGTCCCAGAATAGTAGCCTCGCGAATTCCTGCATCGGCTACTCGCAAAGCGCCGAATTTCTCCTGCAAGCCTTCAAGACCCTGATTCACATCGCCAATTTGACCACTGTCTTCTCCAAAGATCAAAGTCTCCGGCTTGGTCTTGAAAATGTGCTCAAAGTTGTCTCTTAGCACTACACGTCCATCTACTTCTTCTGGAGCGTTGTTATAAACAGGAAGCACCTCTGCAATGGCAGTAGCCTTGCCTTCGTGTTCGCTGTACAAATGCGCGCTGTATTTAGGCTGGATTCGCGCTTTATAATCGCTGATCCATTGCTGTAGTTTTGTTTTTGCTTCGGATGTTTCTCCGACCAAATATGGCAATACTGAGCGTGTGGCCCTTAAAATGTCGCTTCTAAAGGGTTCTGTGTTTGCTGCTAATTGCTCGCGAATAGGCTTTATAAAACTACCATTAGTACTAACTGCTTCAACAGCAGCTAATAAGTCAAGCGCCTCTTTTTGCTCTTGTAATTGAGCTTGCAGATAAGCGTTCCAAGCGGCTTTCTTACCGTCTCGAACCTCTTTTTTAATGGATTTCTCTAAGGTATCCAGATCTTCTTCTGTGGCAATGTTATTAGCCAACATCCACTCACGCATCTTAAGGTTACAATCGTGCTCTTGTTCCCATTGGAGTCGCTCTGGCGACTTATATCGTTCGTGTGAGCCACTGGTGGAGTGTCCTTGAGGCTGCGTTAATTCCTGTACGTGGATAAGCACAGGTACATGCTCTTCTCTGGCGAGCTTTGCGGCTTGTTGGTAGGTATTTATCAGTTCGGCATAATCCCAACCTTTTACGGTCATGATCTCATAACCATCTTCTTCGCTATTGCGTTGGAACCCGCTCAATACAGCCGATATGTTTTCTTTGGTGGTCTGGTCTTTAGCGTGTACTGAAATTCCGTATTCATCATCCCAAACACTCACAACCATGGGTACTTGTAGTACTCCCGCAGCATTGATGGTCTCCCAAAAGTGCCCTTCGCTAGTAGAAGCGTTGCCAATAGTACCCCAAGCCACTTCATCACCACCTTTAGAGAATTGGGTGTGTCCGGAAAGCTCTGGTACATTTCTAAAGATCTTTGAAGCTTGCGCTAAACCTAGCAGTCTCGGCATTTGACTTGCCGTTGGTGAAACGTCGGAGCTACTGTTCTTTTGATTTGTTAAGCGTTTCCACTGCCCATTGGCGTCTACACTATGGGTGGCAAAGTGGCCGCCCATTTGTCTACCGGCAGACATAGGGTCGTGTTCAAGGTCGGTATGCGCATACAGACCTGCAAAGAATTGTTGGATACTCAAAGCGCCAATTGCCATCATAAAGGTTTGGTCACGGTAGTATCCACTGCGCCAATCGCCGTTCTTAAAGGCCTTGGCCCAAGCGAGCTGCGGCACTTCTTTTCCGTCTCCAAATATGCCGAATTTGGCCTTCCCGGTAAGAACTTCTCTACGTCCTAACAAACTGCATTCGCGACTGGTTACGGCTATGCGATAGTCATTAAGTACCTGAGCCTTAAAATCTTCAAAGCTGATCTCGGTTTCTGATTGCGGATGTGTTTGCATAAAGGGAATCGGTTTTCGCAGCAACAAAATTAGCGAAAATAGCTCGATTTGGCAATAGCCGAACGCAGTCAAATATTAACAAATTCACATCAAAAAACTAATATCATTACGAATAATTAAAAATTATCCAGATATGAGCTAATCTGTTAAATATTTGTCAATGAAATTTAGACTTAGTACCACTCTCGGGTAAACAGCCTAAAGAGGGTTTGTGGACTAAGTGTTACTATGAAACGAATCCGTTGGTCGTAATTGCCTAAACTCGGTTCCCAACCTAGACTGGAGTAGAGGGGTAAGAAGACCTCGAAGTAATCGGCCACCAAACTAAGGCGTATCCCGGAATCAAACACAGCTTGGGTCCCACGATCGCGATTGTGAATAACTCCTGCATCACCATAGGCAAAGATCCATTTCCAAATGTTGGTACTCGCATTTACTGTGGCTATCCAGCTGTCAGAAAAGGCGGGTTGTAGTTGCGACTTAAAACCTCCCTCTGCAATAATGATCTGCTGTGAAAAGATACCGGCATCGTCGCTACGTCCGTAGTAATCGTAGTCAAAGAGATAATCCGTTGGCCTATCTAAGGCGAAACTAAAGAAGTCATCATCTCTTGGGGTATCGTTAAAAAGGAAAACCCCGGCAAAGAATCGCAGATTCAATTGTCGGTTGCTCAAAAACAGTTTACGGTACTCTAAAGTGGTCGAGATCTTGCTGAATTGATCAGAAAGTTCATAACTGAAAGTTCCTTTGTAAAAATCGATCAGGTTATTGTCGGAGTAGGTGTATTGCAGATTAAAAACACTGTAGTTCGGAGTTTCTAGAGGAATATTCGGATCCTCATCTCTGTCGATATTGATGTTTCTCAGGCTGATGGTCTGGCGCATATTGCTGCGCAAATTGTCAGAATCTCTAAAGGAAAAGGTGATAAATGGCGTGTAGCGTCTAAAGTTCAGGCCTTCGTTGTATGAGCTTGTGGCTCCAGACAGTCCGTAGCGCATCGCAAAGAGCGAGCTGTTCTGAATATAGTCTGTGTACACCACAGAGGCACTACCCACTATTTGTTTGGACTTAAGTCCGTAGCGCGGCTGAATACGGTAGTTCCAATTCTTTGGCAGTACAGTTTTGTTGTAGAGTTTTGGCCCTATAGAAAGTCCGTCGTAGACATTGAAATCAAAAACAGGCATAACAAAACTCTGGTTGTATTTAGGGTCCTCTACGTCTAAGAAAAGTCTAAACTCCAGCGGTTTGTTAAAGAGCCCTTTCAGGTTCTTGTAGTTGTTTCTGTTGTTGATCTCTGGTACAACACGGTTGTAGTTTACTGCTAACTTCCTTATGCCTTCTCGTGGGATGGTCACTCGCGTGATGCTATCAGCAGGTGCTATCCAGGTCTGATAAACTATAGAATCTCTATCTAAACCAAAAAGTGGTACAGGTACTTTAACGCCCGTCTTATTCTTAACCGTTACCTGAAGCGAATCGCCCAAACGACGTACCCTTTTGATCTTAAAATCTATAGGCACATTGGTCTGCACGTACTCGTCAAAGAACCAGGAAACCGGAAGGTTTGCGCGCCGCTCCAAAATATCGGCAAAGGCCTTAGAAGTGGTTGTTTTAAGCAGATTTTGCTGATAAAAGCTGCGGATGGATTCCGCCAAGGCATCGGAGTCCAAATAGTCCTCCAAAAATTTAAAGCCCACGCCCGCCTTATAACTGCTGGCAATGTTCTTATTGAATTTAACCAAGGAATCTTTAGAAGTCGTCAGGGCTTGATCCAAATTATTGCGCACCATATTCATATACAGCAACTCGTACTGATCGTTGAACTCCAGATCGCTAGCATGAGACCACTTGATCACCCATAGGTTGCTCAAACTACCAATGATCTTCATGTCCGGATAATACAGGTCGGTGTATTTCATCATCAAATACACCTGAATTCCACCATAGAGCCAATGATCCTTGCGCGGATCTAACATCAAAGTATTCTTGAGGTATTTGGCTGTGATGGTTTTGAGTTGTTCCATATCGTACTGGAATCCATCTGGAAAAGGACTGATAAAATCAGGAAGTTGATTCAATCCATACACCGGACTCAATTTGTAATCCTCTCTGGAGATGATCATTTTTTCCAGAGGATATGGTCCTAATTCTTTTTTCAAGAACTGAATGATGCGATCAATATTCAGGGCCTTTAGTGGAGGGCTGATCTTGTTGTCGTCCAGGTTGGTCAGCACTTCGAATTCATCGGTGATCACCGACTCAAAATCAAAATCTCGAGTCACGTATAAAGGCACTTCTGTACGATTGTCACCTGTCAATACTGTTGTAGTAAGATCTGTAGTATTTCTTTCGGTAACCAAAACTAAGTTGCTAATTACCTTGTAGTTAGAAGGGGCTGTAAAGTTCACCTTTACATGAAAAGGAGTGGTGTAGAAGTCATTCAGGTTCTTATTGCTGTAGGCTTTCCACTGCCCGTCGTATACGGCTGGCGCCATATACCAGTAGCGCAGCTTTAAATTGTTCCTACTGTCATAACCAAAGCGGGTAAAACGGTCATCGGGCAAGATGATGCGATAATTCAATCTTAAGGTCTGACTCGCTCCGGGAGCTAAGCTTTGCGGTAATTCAACGCGTACCAGATCTACCTCCGGACGGCTGTATGACAAGCTGTTGTCGGCCTCATCGGTAAGGGTTTGTAATTGGGTTCGCCCTCTGTTCTTATCTTTTTCAAAATAGAATCTATTGTTAAAGTTCTCTGCAAAACGAACGCCCAACTCAGAAGTTTTATCAGAAAAACTATTGGCCCAATCCAAGAGTATAATTTCGTCAAGGGTATCGGTACTGGAATTGTAATAAACGATCTCTTGAGTTACATCTATATAATGCCCAACGGGATCCGCCTCAGCGGTGATCAACAACTGATTTGTTTGCCCCAATCCGGAGCTACTCAGTCCAAAACAGAGTCCTAGTAGTATGAGCTTGAATTTGCCCATTAACGCTTAATGAATTTTAAAGCAGGCCCCAGGTCTGGAATTATGTAATAGACACCACTAGGGTAAGCAGCTGTATTGATTTCCAACTCGGCGGCGCTATCAAAGTTTCTTGAATCGATTTGTTGTCCTAGGGTATTGAATACGCGAAAGGCTTGAACTTCGGAATCAGTTACTAAGGCTATTGTTAGGCTAGCTGTGGCTATGTTGCCAAACGGGAAATACAGGCCTTGTGCAGCTGTAAAGTCAGTAACACTCAGTAAAGGCTCGTCGGATTCCAAAGTAATACTCACCGGAAGGTGGTCGCTTATGTTCCATAGTGCATCGCGAAGCTCCATGCTGTACGGACCATCGCAGAGGCTGTTGTTAACGCTACGGTTGTAGCAGTTGCCGTTATTGCCTATGGTGAAATAACTGCCTTCTACGTAGCGAAGTGGGCTGTCTTCCAGTAAATTCTCAGAAACTAGAATGTGGTCAAACCTGTCGTCCATGCCACCTCCGGCACCAACGCCCCCAAATGGAGCAGAACTACTGCGGGTACTCTGTGTAAAAAGATCTTCGTAATCGGTATTGTTGCTCCAGTTTCCGCTGCGGTTTAACGGATCTTTAAAGACAATTGGGTTAGAAACTGCGGTCAATTCCAAATAGGCCAATTCTGCACCGGTATAGAGGTTTAGATCTCCTGTAAACACAACATATGAATTGGGGTCAAGATCGTCTAAAGTATCTGTAAAGGCCTGAATCATCTCAAAGCGTTTGATCTCGTTGGATGAACCTGTGCTCGCCTTTAAATGCGAGGCATAGACCAAAAGTTTTATAGGATCTGTGTCTTGGTTGGCTGTTTTAAGTTCGAGTTCATAGCCGTTGATGTCACGAATCGTAGTCGGGATCACCGTAAAGTCTATAAGATCAAATTTATCCGCTCTGTAATATACCAACTGCTGTAAGTTTGAAGTGCTAGAAGTGTTGAATACAAATTCTGCCGCTTCGTATAGGTTTTCGTCTACATTTAAAACATTGTCTAACAACTGATCCGCCCCGCTTGGTGATTGCAACTCACAGACCAATAAGATATCCGGTGGATAAGCATCAAAAACGGTCTGTAGGTGCATATCTCTATCTGCTGGAGGTGCTGAGGGGTATTCCAAGAGGTTGTAGAACATGACGGTAAAGTCGTTCTGTCCAAACGCAAATACGCTCAGTAACAATAGCAATAGGGTGCTCAGTTGTTTTAACATAGGGGTAGGGGTCGTATGTAAAGCCAGAATTTAGAAGTTCGGGCTCAGGTTGTATTTCGAATAGAAGTTATTTAAAATTTCTAATACCTCGTCTTCTGTGTCAACGATATGCCACAGGTCTACGTCTTCTGGGCTGATGTTCCCATGACCTTCTAATAGGGTCTGTTTCACCCAATCAATAAGGCCTGTCCAAAAACTAGTACCAACCAAAATGATAGGGAAACGTTCAATTTTATGCGTTTGGATGAGTGTCATCGCTTCAAAAAGTTCATCCAGTGTTCCAAATCCACCCGGCATCACTACAAAACCTTGTGAATATTTTACAAACATCACCTTGCGAACAAAGAAATAATCAAAGTTAATGCTCTTGTCGCTGTCTATATAGGGGTTGTCGTGTTGCTCAAAGGGTAGGTCGATGTTCAAACCAACCGAAGTTCCGCCAGCCAAGTGAGCCCCTTTGTTTCCAGCTTCCATGATACCAGGGCCACCACCAGTTATAACGCCATAACCGTGTTCAGTGATCTTTTTGGCGATGCGTTCTGCCAATTGATAATAGGGTTGTTCGGGTTTGGTTCTGGCCGATCCGAAGATAGAGACACAGGGTCCAATAAGACTCAGTTTCTCATATCCGTTTACAAACTCTCCCATGATCTTAAAGATCGCCCAAGAGTCGTTGGTCTTTACTTCGTTCCAACCTTTGGATTGTTGTTAGCTTTCATTTACTTGATACTTTTTATTTCTTCACCGATTCCAACTCGCGCTTTAAGAAAGCTGCGGTATGGCTCGATTTTACTTTCACAATTTCTTCTGGGGTGCCTTGTGCAACGACCTTACCGCCGCCTTTACCTCCTTCTGGTCCTATATCTATCAAATAGTCTACCATTTTTACAACGTCTAAGTTGTGTTCTATGATAAGGACCGTATTTCCTTTGTCTACCAATTTGTTTAAAACCAACATCAACACGCGAATATCTTCGAAATGCAAACCGGTAGTGGGTTCGTCTAAGATATAAAAAGTGTTACCAGTATCGCGTTTAGAAAGTTCTGTCGCTAGTTTAATACGCTGTGCTTCTCCTCCTGAAAGCGTGGTAGACTGCTGACCTAGTGTGATATAACCCAAGCCAACATCTCGAATTGTTTTGAGTTTTCTGTAGATCTTAGGAATGTGCTCAAAGAACTCACAGGCTTCGTCTATGGTCATTTCCAAAACATCGAAGATAGACTTGCCTTTATAACGGATCTCTAAGGTCTCTCTATTAAAACGCTTGCCTTGGCAGGTTTCGCATTCCACGTAGACATCTGGTAGAAAGTTCATCTCTATCACCTTCAAACCGCCACCTTTAC
>Ga0256829_1000311_pt1 | contig 53811 bp, 46 predicted proteins | sample 131447metaG_FD_185979 | JGI IMG/M metagenome (GOLD analysis project Ga0256829, IMG submission 185979) | Hydrothermal vent microbial communities from Lau Basin, Pacific Ocean - 131-447 | ecosystem: Environmental > Aquatic > Marine > Hydrothermal vents | place: Pacific Ocean: Lau Basin | collected...
GGAAAGATTTAGAGGGTACTGCGGAAGTTAAGGAAATAGATACTAGCGAGGCAAGCTTTACGCCATTAAGTGAAGTCATTGTAAGGGTTGCCATGGATTCAATAAGCAGGGTAATTAAAGACAAGGTTCTCCTTCGTATTGAGACGGGGGCGACGGACGGTAGGTATTTAAGAGGTATTGGAATACCCACAATAATATATGGCCCTGGAGAATTGTTTGCCGCCCATTCATATAATGAATACGTTAAGTTAAATGACATTAAGGTCTCCCTCGATGCAACCGAAGAGATAATAAAAAACTATTTTAAATAGATAGAAATTTTTAATAGAAAATATTAGCAAAACTTTTTATACTCATAGATACGCATAGCACTAGGTGAAAATAGATGGTAACCGTTGGAGATAAGGCACCAGAATTTGAGTCTAAGGCTTATTTTCCTGCAGAAAAGAAGGTTAGTAACATAAAGCTAAGCGACTATAGGGGAAAGTGGGTATTGCTCACATTCCATCCAGGCGATTTCACATTTGTTTGCGCAACCGATCTAGAGGCATTTCAAGCGTTTTACGATAAGTTTAAGGAAAATAATGCTGAGGTCTTGGCAATAAGCACAGATTCCATATACTCCCATAAGATGTGGGTAGAGACAAGTCCTAGGGTAGGTAAGGTAAAGTTTCCATTAGTCGATGATTTGAAGAAAGAGATATCTGCAACCTATGGGTTCTTAAACCAAGTCAGCGGCATGACTAGGAGAGGTACAGTAATAATAGACCCTGATGGAATAGTAAGGTTTATTGAAATACAGGATGATAGGCTAGGAAAGGATTTGACGCACATATATAATGCTTTTATTAACCTAAAGTATTTGTATGAGCACCCGCCAAAACCCGACGAGTTTGAGATAATAGCTGCAAACAAAGGCGAAGGCTTCCACAATATAACGATAAGGATACCAGATAGCATAGGCAAGCTCTAGTCTCTGGAAAAATTAGTGCTTAAAACAACAAAGCAAACAAATATCAGTATAACTTTTTATTAATGTAAATATAAAACCTTTTTTGATTTTATTTTTATTGGTGATTGAATTGAGCGGAGGGTTGAGGATAAGTAAAGACGAATACAAAGAAAAATCGACAAACGTCGTTTCCTACAAAGAACAAGCAGAAAGGATGCGAACGCTTCAAAGCGAGCAAAGAAAAGTTGTGGAGAAGATGAAGAGGATTCCGTATAAAATAGCTGTGCTTAGCAGCAAGGGGGGAGTAGGAAAGTCATTCGTTACATCTAACCTAGCAATAGCAATGAGCTCTATAGGGAAGAATGTTGCGGTATTAGATGCCGACTTTCACGGCCCAAGCATACCTAGGATGCTAGGGCTAAGCTCTACAAGGGGTCTCTTGGCAAAGGAAGACGGCTCTATTGTACCTGCTGTAGGTGCTAATGGGGTTAAAGCCGTTTCTGTAGGCCTTATGCTACCAGAGGAAGACACCCCAGTAATTTGGAGAGGTGCTTTAAAAACTACAGCAATAAGGCAGTTGCTTGCGTATACAGATTGGGAAGGAATAGAATACCTCTTTATAGATTTGCCTCCAGGAACCGGGGATGAACAGCTAACCATAGCACAAATAATACCGCACCTTACTGGATTTCTCTTGGTAACTATACCTAGCGAGGTCTCAAAGCACGTCGTGAAAAAGGCTGCCGCATTCGCAAGAAAGCTAAACATACCCTTGCTAGGTATCATAGAAAACATGAGCTACTTTAAGTGTCCTGATGGAAGTATACAATACATTTTTGGGAAGGGGGCAGCAGAAGAAATTTCTGCTGAGTATAACATTGCTTTCTTAGGAAAAATACCAATAGATCCGAAAATAAGGGAAAGCAACGACAGGGGCGAAGCATTTTTCCTTAAGTATCCAGATCTAGAGGCGTCAAAATCATTTATGAGCATAGCGAAAAAACTGCTTGAGGTGATCGAAAAACAGAATGTTACATGAGGCCGAACTTTGTTGCTACATCAATTGCCTTGTATTCTTTACTTAGCTTTGCAATTGCCTTCTTTTCCCCCTTTGGGGTTATCATCGTTCTTATAGATTCTACCTTGATCCCATATAATTTCTCTATAGCATTTTTTATTTCATGCTTGTTCGCCTGCCTTAAAACTATAAAGGTTAGCGCATTTTCCTCTTCCATTATCCTAGAGGCCTTTTCGCTCATTACTATTCTAAGTATTATGTCTTTGCTTTTCATTGCCTTTCACCAAAGGAAAACCTCTCATCTAAGAGCTTTAGGGATTCACTTGTTATCACGCTAAGCCTGCCAGGAATTCCTCCTGGCGCTAAATGCAACACGCTCACTACGCTCGGCTCCACTACTGTAACCCCAGGCATGTTTGAAACAGCCCTTGCAAAATAGGATTTATGATTTTCAACTATAAACAAGATGCTGTTTGGTTTCTTATACCTCCTACCCCTCATCTTACCTTTCCCAGCCCTATACCTTATTCCTTCTGATGCCCTCTCAACATCTTTATATACACCAATTTTTGTAAGTAGTTCCTTTGCCTCTCTTGTCTTCCTTATAGATTTTAGTATATCAGAGCTTATTATTATTGGTGTCGTTTCTGCTTCAAACTCATGGCCCCTTTCCTTAACTAAATCGGGTATAGCAGTTGCTGCAAGTGCGCTCATTGTTGCCATTATCCTCTCTTTCTTATTTATCCTTTCATGTATTCTCTCATCTATCCTTGGTGGAAACGCTATCCTACCCTTCCTGGTCATGGGGGCAAAGGCTGCCCTAGAAGAGCCTCTTATCCTTGGAACCCTTGCCATAGCATGCCCTACGCCTAGGCTCCTTGCGGTTGTCCTCTTTCCTGCCATAGGGTCCCTGGATTTTGGCTGTATGGATGCTGTAAACTCGCTAAGGAATGCCCTCATTATAATGTCTTTTCTTACCGGAACTCTAAACACGTCTGGTAGCTCTACTTCTCCTTCCACTTCACCACTAGCGTTATACCTTAAGGCCTTTACCTTAGGCCTTAAATAGTAGAGGATAGACAACCTAGGTATCAAGGCTAAACACCCTGTTTACTGGAGAGGCTTATAAATGTTATTTGCGGTTCCTTTATCCCCGTCTTTAAAATCCATAGTGGCGGCCTTATTGGATGCCTCAATACCACAGGCCTTTTCACAGCACCCGGTATAGATCCCTCTACCATTACATATGAGCCTTTTATAATTCCATATCTCAAAAAGCCCCCAGAAGGGGTTATCTCATAACCATTATTGCCTATTGCAAGTATCCTCTTATTGTATTCTGTCCTCCTATGGAATCCAAGTTGGCCAGGAGAAAGCGTTTCCCACCACGTACCTTGTGCATGGCTCCTAGCACCAACCTTTCTGCTGCCTTTTCTATGCTTTGTCCATCTAGGTAGCTGCTTAACCCCATACCTCTTTATAACGCCTTGCCAGCCCTTTCCTTTGGTTACAGATATTACATCAATAACCTGACCTACTTGGAAGACCTCATTTATACTGACCTGCTGCCCAAGTTTGTTAATAGCGAAGTCTAGCGAATCCTTCAAGTTACTTGAAGACACCTTCACCTCAATCATATCAGGTTTTTTCTTACTGAGCCCTCCAACGAGCCTTGGCTGTGTAGCTATGAGTACCCTTATTTCTTTAAGCCTGTCAAGGTTACTTGTCAGCTTCTTTATCCCTTTTTCAGTATCTACCTCTCCTATGTTTTTTATTTTTCTCTCTAGATCCTTTGGTATGTTTCCCCAAGCCTCCGTTAGTGGATATAATCCCCTGTTTGCATCAAAGGAGTAGCCCCTAACGGCAACGATATAAACGGGTGGAGTTTCTATTATAGTTACGGGTTTCATTACCTCCTTCCCAAAAGTCGGGAGCCCTTTCCTATCCTCTATTGTAAATATGTGCGTCATACCAGCCTTGTATCCAAGAAAGCCCAAGAGCTTTGGCTCTTCGCTTCCTAAGTCTGGCCAGGTTTTTACCCTTGGAACAAACCTGCTTGCTCTTGCCCTTGGATAAAAACCTAGGCTTCCCCTACGCGCTGCTGATTTTTTACGATGCCCCATCAGTTAGCACCTTTTTTACAGATATTCTTCTAGCTAATGGGTTTATAAAGCTTTATGTTAAACATAAAAATTTTTTCAATTAACCTTTACAATTATATGATGGTAGTAAAACTAACCCTTAGTAACACCTAATGGTACCATCCTCGCAACGAGCTTCGCTATCTTTACGGAATTGGCGGTCTCGGCAACCCTATCAACGTCTTTGTATGCTTCTGGCATTTCTTCAACGACGGTAGCGACGTTGCTTGCCTTTATGTAGATGCCTTTTTGGCTTAGCTCTCCAACAACTTCATTATACTTCTTTTCCCTCTTTGCAGCTGACCTACTCATCCACCTTCCAGCCCCATGCGGTGCAGTAAACCAGGACTTCTCACCTTCAGGTATGCCAACTAATATATAGCTAGCAGTTCCCATGCTTCCAGGTATTAGTACTGGCTGTCCTACTTCTTTGTATTTACCCGGTATTTCATCGCTACCTGGTGGAAAGGCTCTTGTTGCCCCCTTCCTATGAACTAATACTTTCTTTCTTTTCCCATCTATGTTATATTCTTCTATTTTAGCGATGTTATGCGCAACGTCATAAAGGAGCTCCATTCCTAGCCCTTCAGGATCAGTTCTAAATACCTGCGAGAAACTTTCCCTAGTCCAATGCATGATTATTTGCCTGTTTGTCCATGCAAAATTTGCTGCTGCTGCCATTGCCTTTGTGTAGTCTTGTGCCTCTTGTGATAGATACGGTATGCTAGCAAGTTCCCTGTCAGGTGGTATGGTGTTGTATTTTCTCATAGCCCTTTCCATTATTTGCAGGTAATCGCTTGCAACTTGGTGCCCCAGACCCCTACTTCCTGTGTGTATCATAACTGTGACCTGTCCCTTGAATATTCCCAAGGCTTTTGCTGTTTTTTCATCAAAGACCCTATCGACTACTTGAACCTCTAGGAAGTGGTTGCCACTTCCAAGGGTACCAAGCTCTCCTGAGCCTCTTTTCCTTGCTGTATTGCTTACCTTTGATGAGTCAGCTAATCCCCATTTTCCATTTTCTTCAATAAAGTCCATATCCCTTTTCCATCCATACCCTTTTTCTATGGCCCATTCAACGCCGCGGTCTAGTACCTCATCTAACTCCTTGTTAGAGAGCCTCAGCTTACCAGTACTCCCAAGCCCACTAGGCACATTCCTATAGATTAAATCTACGAGTTCCTTTATTCTCGGCCTAACGTCTTTTTCTGTTAAGTTTGTCTTTACAAGCCTTACTCCACAATTTATATCATATCCAACGCCGCCAGGGCTAATGACTCCGTTTTCCTCTATTGCCATAGCCGCAACTCCACCTATTGGGAAGCCATAACCTTGGTGACCGTCTGGCATAACAAGCGAATATTTTTGTATGCCTTGGAGGCAGGCAACGTTGCTTGCTTGGATAAGCGTCATGTCTTGCTTCATCTTTTCCATTAAAAGGTCATCCGCATACACTATAACTGGAACCCTCATGCATCCCTTTATTTTCTCTATAATCCATGTATCCTTTCCAATTCTCCTTGCACTAATTGATGGCATGTTTAACACCTGGAATAGGATAATGGTTAGAAGTTTATAGCTTTTAAACATACTTTCTATGGGTTTTGTATTAAAAAGGCGCGTTTCTCCTAGGTTTTCAAAAATTAATTTAAGCCGTACTGCGTAATAGATATAAGGGCCCGAGATGGTTCCATGGCCCGGATAGCTCAGCTGGTTAGAGCGCTCGGCTGTGGACCGAGAAGTCCCGGGTTCAAATCCCGGTCCGGGCCCTCCAATAGCTTTAAGGCTTTTCGTTCCTTTCCTATAAAATGGGAAGTGGAAATTATGGGGAGTACCCTAGAAGATATGGTGTTTAGGTTGGAGCGCCTATATTTAGAGATACCATACTCTGTGAGCTACCCCACCATTATTGGTGAGGCTTCAGGAGGAGTTTAGTTGTCCTTAGCGGGACAACCCTTATCCTCCTAGGCTGGCTCACCCAGCCACTATCCCCTAGCCTCACAGCCTCGGGGACTACTTTTCTCAAGATGTTTAACGCTCCATTTACATCTGCGTTTGCTACAAAACCACATTTTTTACATACAAAAAGCCCTCTATGCTTTCTGTTATTTTTGTCTTTATACCCGCACTTGAAACATGTAATTGATGTTGAATTCTCATCAACTTCTTTAAAATTAATATTATAGTATTCGCATTTAAACCTCAATTTTTGCTTGAAAAGACCCCAGGGCATGTTTTGTATGTTCTGGTCGTTTCTCTTTCCCAAATCTATATTATGCTTTATTTCTTTCATTTCCCCAATTACTATGTTTCCTATTTTATTTTTCAAGCAGTATTTAACAATATGGTTCGTTGCTTGATTAACAAAATTGTTTATGAAGTTCCTGCGTTTTCTTAATAATACACCCATCTTCTTTCCCCTCTTTATTCCTTGCTTATCGTAAATTGATTGTAGCCTTGCTTCTTCTTTGTTCCACCATCGGTTAAATGACTTTAAGCCCTTCCCTTCTATTATGAAGGGAGTCCCGATGGCAGAACCTTTTGGAATGCATGTAGCGAAGTTATTAATGCCTAAATCAATTGATAGATACGATGAGTAATTTAGTTCTGTTTTTATTGGTTCATCTTCATAAATGTAGTGTATTTCAAACCATAGACCTTTGTAGCGTGGCACTATTCTAACTTCTTTGATTTTCTTGCCTTTTACCGTTGGCGGAAGCTTAAACTCCAGATACCTTATTCCATATTTCTTGTAGAAATTTTTGCCTAATGAAAGCCTGATTTTTGTTCCAACTACTTTAAACATGTCTTTCTGGAAGATACAGATAAAAAGGCCATCTTTTGGTAGATATTTTGGTATCGATACTGGTCTGTTGTAATTTCCTTTATTTCTTTCTTTTAAAAGCCTAAAAAATGACTTCATGCTTCTATCTACTACCATCATAGTTTGCTGGGCTACCTGTGATGGTAAAAGCACGAAGTTTTCGTTACCTTTTACGAAATGATATGCTTTCGGATATGGCAAATATTTCCCGTTTTGAAAATAGTATTGTTTTAATAACATAGAGCGTGTAGTTATACAAGTTCTTAGAAAGTCTGCATAGTTTTCTAACTGTTTTATATTCATTCTTGTTTAGCCTTAAGTGGTTTCTCTGAACTCGGTACATTCTTTTTCTATTATGTCATAGACAAAACTATTTAAGCTTAACGCTCTCCCACCACCCCTTGCGTATCTCCGTCTTAAAGAGCGAAGTTTTACAAGCAACAAGCATATATAAGCATGGAATAAAGAAAATAAATATCTGGCGATGATATGTTAAGAGGGTCAGCTGATATCTGATGAATGTTGGAACTGATAGAGCCTGGTGTCTAAGATGGTAAGAATTGGAGTTGTTGGTATGGGAAATATTGGGAAGGTTTCTTCCTTTATACTTAAAAGGGAGGGCTACGATGTAACCATCATTGATGTGGATGAGGAGTTGCTAAAGGGCCTTTCATTAGATCTCGGAGTTAGTTATAGGAAGGTAAACGTACTTAACAGGGAGGAGCTATCCTCGTTATCGGATATAGAACTTATAGTAACCGCCTTGCCAGGCAGCATAGCATACAGCGCGATAGGGGCAATAGTGGCTTCAGGCCACAACGTTGTTGATGTGTCATTCTTCCCGGAAAGCCCTGAGCCAATAGGCAGGGTAGCGTTAGACAAGGGCGTTTCCGTTGTTTTAGATGCGGGCCTAGCCCCAGGCCTTTCCAACATGCTTGTTTCATATGGAAAGGAGTTGCTCGGTGGGATAACTGGGGCGAGGATCTATGTTGGGGGGATTTCTAATAGGCCTGATCCACCCTTAGGCATAGTATCTACATGGAACACACTGGACCTAATAGATGAATATAGAAGGCCAGCTAGGGTGATCAATTCTGGTAAAGTAGTAGTATATGACCCCCTTTCTTCAGAGGTTGGAAAGATCTATGTGAAAGGTATTGGCGAGCTTGAATACTTCCCTACGGATGGCTTAAGGTCTTTGCTCTCATCATACCCAGGGCTAGACTTTTTGGCAGAATATACCTTGAGGTGGCCTGGCCATGTAGAGTTTATGAAAGGCTTGAAGAGAATTGGAATGCTAGACCATAAAGAGTTTCTCTCTTCATATGCTGATGAGTTTCTGGCTAAATTGATAGAAGAGCATAGTAGAGGCATGAAGGATTTAGTTGTTTTGGTTGTAGAGGTATTCAACGGTGACAGGGGCATAAGGTTTACTGGAATAGTAAACCCAAAGAATGACTTCTCAGCCATGTCTTGGTCAACTGGTGGCTTTCTTGCATTCGCTACGATGGAGTTTGCTAAAGGGAAAATAGGCAAAAAAGGACTAGTATTCCCTGAAATGTTTGAAAAAGAAGCCATTTCTGACATAATGAAGATGATGGACAAATACGGTATGCCAATCGCTTCTGAGCCTATATAGCCAAGGATTCTTCTTCACCATATTTCTTTTTCAGTTCCTTGGCTTCCTCCTCTCTTCCAAAGTATTCCATAATTTTTATAGCAATATAAGGGCCTATTCCCTTTATTCTTAATAGATCTTTTGGTTCGGCCTTGGAAAGGTCAGAAAGCGACTTATACCCGGAGTTGTACAACCTCCTTGCCCTAACCCTTCCTATTTCAGGGATCGAAACAAGTTGCAGGAGCTCTACCTTTACCCCGTGCCTTATTCTCCTCTCCAAAACCCTAAGGCCTTCCGCACCCTCTCCAATATCCATAGTTTGCAGTATCTCTGCTAGGGACCTAGCGATCCATGCAGCCGTATCTATTAGGCTTGCTACATCTCCAGGTCCAACCCTATAGGACTCTGCTATTTTATCTTCTGGCAATTCATTAATCCAATCTTTAAGGACATACATCGTCTTTATTATACCAGCTTCCTCAGGATTCATAAAGTCTACGACGTCTATTAGCTCTGGCGAGTCTTCTATCACCCTATTTAGCACTTTGTCTTCTTCAGACCTGCTTACAATTAGGGGATTTATATCCGGCATTGAGGAAATCATGTAGAGGAGCGTGCTTTCTGTGAGGTTCTTTGCCTTCTTTACTATGTCTTGGATTATTGGAATGCTTTCCGGGTTTAGGTAAGTTCTAGATACTACGTGACCTAGCCTCGTAGCCACTATTCTATTATCTATATGATTTATTAACCCCCATTCCTCTAGTTGCCTTAATGAAGTTTTAATAAGCCTCTCTATGGTAGTTTCTCCTCTTTGTAGGTAGTATAGCGTCCTCTTGTGTAGTTCCAGCAATTTTTCCTTGGTGTTGGCTATCCTAGAAGAGACCGCTCCCAGCACCGAGTGCCTGAAACCCCTAAGGCCGGAGAGCCTGCTCTCCACCCTTTCAACACTTCCATTAATAAACTCATTCATTAAGTCCTCTATTTCATCAGATTTTGAGGCAACTATTATTGCCTCTCCATAAGGGTCAAGTCCAGGCCTTCCAGCCCTACCCGCTAGTTGTTTATATTCAGAAACCTTTATTGGGGTTCTAAAACCCCTCTCGAACCTATAATATTCATCAACCACAACCCTTCTCGCTGGTAGGTTTACTCCGGCAGCAAGCGTAGGGGTTGCAAATATTGATGATAATGCGTTTCTAGCAAAGGCCTCTTCTATTATACTCCTTTGCTCATTAGAAAGACCAGCGTGGTGATATGAAACCCCTTTTGCCATTAATCCTGCTATTTCTTCTCTTAGGCTTTTTGGTCCACTTGTTTTAAGAACTTTTTTCGCATATTGGCTCGCTAATGCCTTATCATATTTTAAGAGCTTTGAGTATTTTGATGCCCTTTTTGCTAGCGAAACTGTTTTTCTTCTTGACTGAGAAAATACTAGAACCTGTCCTCCTCCTTTAGATGCATCTATAACTAGGTTTATGCTGGGATTTGTATCTATAATATCTACTTCCACCTCCTTTCCATCGTTAAAGCTTATCAGCCCATCTTTATATATACCTTCATAAAGCGGAACTGGTCTCCAAGAGGTGTGAACTAGCCTCGCATTAAGCCACCTCGCTACCTCATCAGAATTAGGGATAGTTGCGCTGAGCGCAACTATTTGAAGCCTTTCATTTTGAAGTATTTTCGATATTAGCGTTTCAACGACGGGTCCCCTTTTCTCGTCATCCACATAATGTATCTCATCCACCACAACTGTTCCTAAATCATATAGTGCCTCTGGATCATTTCTAATTATAGAATCAAGCCTTTCATATGTAGTTACCCACACCTTTGCCTTTGGAGGGCCTTCTTGGAAGTCGCCTATGCTAAGCCTTGTACTATAGCCGAACTTTTCCAATATTTTGAACTCCCTGTATTTTTGATATGCAACGCTCCTCAAGGGCGAAGTATAAACAGCCTTTCCCCCACCCCTCTTTAGGGAGTTTAGAATGGCAACCATTGCTATAAACGTTTTTCCACTAGCTGTCGGTGACGCAACTAAAACATTTTCTCCTTCTTCGATGCCAGCTTTAATTGCAAGCTCTTGCGGTGGGAAGAGGGAATTGTAGCCGATTAGTGACATAAGCTTTTTTGTCTCTTCCTTCATAATCCTCAGCTCACGCTGCTCTATAGCAGTTGTGCGTTATTTCTATAATATAGCCATCCCTGTGCAGTTTTTGCACACTTTCAATTATTTCTTGCTCCGTTACGTTATACTTTTCTTTTAACTCTGCAATAAGGTCATCTATTTTAACGCACCTCTTATCCTCCGTCATCCTCTTTATTGCATCAACTATAGACATCATGGTTTTCCTTGAACGGAAGCTGCTACCCGTGGTTATTATGCTTATATCGATTTTTTCTGATTTAAAGTCAAGCCCAACGCTAGTTAGGAAAGAAAGCGTTAATCTAATAGCTTCTTCCGCGTCTTCTTCATTCACCTCATTCCTTAGCGAAAGCTTTGCGTGCGCCTCTGCAAGCCTTACTATTGCTTCTAGCTGCCTCGCAGTTATGGGGACTGGGACTTGTCCACCTTCTTGAGCTTCGCTCATGTTTAGTGCATTTGATCTCAGCGTAACGAAGAAGTCCTCAATTAACTTCTTTGCTCCTTCAGAAAGCTTTGGCCTTACATACCTCTTTGCATATATAATGTATTTCTTTAGAAGTTGGGGATCTATTTCTGGTATGAACTTATCATAGTCGCTGTGTACATCAAGTATGTATCTAGCAAGCCTTTGATCCCTTTCTTTACCCATATAGTCCCTTACTACAAATATCAGGTCAAACCTAGACAGTATCGTGGGTGGCAGGGTTACGTTGTCAGGAAAAGGCTTCGTTGGATCATACATACCCCATTTTGGATTACCTGCCGCCAATACGCTTGCCCTTGCGTTTAGCCTAGCAACGATTCCTGCCTTTGAAATGCTTATCGTTTGCTGTTCCATCGCTTCGTGTATTGAGACCCTGTCCTCTGCCCTCATCTTGTCAAATTCATCTATAACTGCTAGGCCTCCATCAGCCAAAACTAATGCTCCTGCCTCAAGGTAATATTCACCAGTTCTAGAATCTTTTACTACAGTTGCAGTAAGACCAGCAGCTGTAGATCCCTTACCGCTTGTAAACACAGACCTAGGTGCTATCCTTGAAGCTGATTGCAATAACTGGCTTTTAGCCACGCCTGGGTCGCCAACAAAAAGCACGTGTATGTCTCCCCTGATCTTTGTCCCATCGGAAGCCTGTTTTGCAACCCCACCAAAGAGCTGTAGGCTTATGGCCTCCTTTAGATCCCAATGACCATATATAGTTGTTCCTATGCTAGATATTATCTTCTCCTCAATCCAGGGATCCTTTGAAAGCTCGACAATCTTTTCTTCATCTTCCCTTGTTATGCTTATTTCTTCCAGAACCTTTTCAGAAACCTTTAGACTATTTGCCTCGATGTAGAGTTCATAGAGAGGGCTGAGTGGTGATGAGCTCGCCTGTTGCAGCTTTACAATCCCTACAATTGTAACCCTGTCCCCAGGCCTTGCTATATCTACTATATCATCTAATAACTGAACAGAGATGCTCCTTGGCATCTGACCTCCAGGAACGTCCTCTGGCTTTTCTTGTATTGATAGTTCCTGCCAGTCTACATATAGCGATTTATCCTTTGCTAGGGTAAACCTACCGCCAGCCTCTCCACAGACTGGGCAGTAGTTGGGTCTTTCTATCCTATCTTCTATATAATCGTCTTCTCCTTCAGGCCAGTAGAAGAGGGCGTTGCATCCCTCCTTTTCATGTATAAATGCAGCCTTTACCATTTTGCTCCTTATAGGGTGCATCCTTGTGATTATCCCCTCTACCTGTATCAGCTTTCCCGCATGCCCGGTTCTTATATCCCTTATTTTTAATGTTTCGAAAAGCCCGTATATTCTGGCATAGAACTTTTTCTTCTCCGCGTACTCAGGGTCTTCGCTCGATACCAAGTCCTTTATTGCATCACCAAATTCCCTCAGGAGCTCCTTAGGGTTGTCTATAAGCCTTTCAGCAAGCTCGGTATCATATCTATAGAGGTCTGGATAATCAATTATGAGGCTTGTCATATCTGTGTTCATCATTCTGTGTAACCTTTCAATGTATTTGAAGCTCCCCGTTTGGTCTCTGAAGTTCTTAAGGAAATCTTTAAACTTCTCCCCGTAGTCCAGCTCTTGTGGTATTTGATCACTCAAAGGGCTTCACCTCCACCCTTTATCAAAGACTGCACGTACTCTTTCCATGACTTCACGATTTCCTTCATTGTAGTGTAGAGCAGTAGCTCTTCCGGCGTCATCCTATCTTTTAGCTCGTCACCATCTGTTTGCGAAAGCCTTATTATTTTTATTAACCTTACATCTGAAAGCTCTAGGAAGTTCTTTTCTGCTGCTTCCCTATCGTTTATAAGCATGTGTGAAGGGGATTTAGATATGGCTTCGTCTAGCTTCTTTATAAAGCTACGGATTTTCAAGTAGAAGTCTTGAGGAAGAGAGGTTAGTTGATTGGGAGCGCTGTTTCTTTTTTCCCTGAAGTGGTAGTTGTTTATGTAATCTATATCTATGCCTTCTTCCTTGATCTCCGCTACCCCCCTTTCTTTCAAGAACTCAGCCTCCCACCTTGGAACCTCTATCTCATCTCCCTTTCTAACACTCATAACCCCTCCAGGCATTGGGAGGGAGTTATAGTCCCTCAGTAGGAGGACCCTTGTTCGTCTTAGCCTTGAATCAAGGTTCAGCAAACGTAGCCTTTCTTCAAACTTCAACTCCTATCCCAGTTAGAACTTCTCGAGCAAAAGCTATAAGGAAATAAGGAGAAAATTAGAAGCTATGAGCGCCACCCTGTAAAGAACTAGCTGGAATTTGTCCTCCGCATCCAACCCATCCAGGAGCCAACTAGCACCAGCCCAAGGTTGACCTGCAGCCTCGGGCTGTTGGGAGTGGCGGGCTGAACTACTCGGGCTTTCGCCCTCGTAGCTTACACCCCCACCCCATCAAACCCGTCTTCTACGGGAGCCCTCGCCGTCCCCCAGCTTTCGCTGGGAGGCGGATGGCCGTCTCTTTTCGGGGTAGGTTTCCCGCTTAGATGCTTTCAGCGGTAATCCCTTACGGCGTGGCTGCCCGGCAATGCCCGCCAGGACAACCGGTAGACTAGAGGCCGCGGCACCCCGTTCCTCTCGTACTAGGGGTACCTCCCCCTCAGACGGCCGACACCTCCTGCGGGTAGAGACCGACCTGTCTCACGACGGTCTGAACCCAGCTCACGTTCCCCTTTAATGGGCGGGCAGCCCCACCCTTGGGAGCTGCTGCACTCCCAGGATGGGAAAAGCCGACATCGATGAAGCAAACCGCGGGGTCGATATGAGCTCTCGCCCGCGACGACTCTGTTATCCCCGGGGTAACTTTTCCGTCGTGCCCGGCCCTCACCAAGAGGGGCACGAGCGTGCGCTAGGCCACGGTTTCCCGTCTGGATCCCTTGCTGTCAAGGATCCAGTCAGGCCGGCTTTTGCCCTTGCACTCTACGGCGGGTTTCTGACCCGCCTGAGCCGACCTTTGGGCGCCTGTGTTACCTTTTCGCAGGCGTGCCGCCCCAGCCGAACCGCCCACCTATCGCTGTCCCTGTTTCCAGGTTAGGCCCCCGAATGGGATTGGGTGGTGTTTCATTGTTGCCTCACTATCCCCCGAAGGGAATAGCTCATCAGCTCCCACCTACGCTACGCAATCCCATCCAAGGGTCAACGACAGGCTGCGGTAAAGCTCCACGGGGTCTTCTCGCCCTGCAGGAGGTTGCGGGACTGTGGACCCGCTCAGCGTGTTCGCGGGGCCCTAGGCCGGGACAGTGGGGACCTCGTTGATCCGTTCATGCGCGTCGGAACTTACCCGACAAGGCATTTGGCTACCTTTCTCTTGGGAGGTCCTGCAGCATGGGCAAGACGCCCCCATTAAGAGGGTCAGGGTTACCCCCGGCCTTCAGTGGGGCTTCGCTCGGTTGTACCCGAGGTTCACCTACCACCAGTGGCCAGGATTCACCCCCCGTACAAACCCTTTCGGGCTAGCGGGGAGCTATGTTTTTGTTAAACAGTCAGGTCCCCCTTGTTACTGCGACCTGCGATTCCTAGTTTCTGCTAAGAACCGCAGGCACCCCTTATCCCGAAGTTACGGGGCTAATTTGCCGAGTTCCCTAGCCTAGGTTGACCCCCATACGCCTTGGGCTCCTCACCCAGGGGCACCTGTGTCGGTTCTCGGTACGGGCGTGGAGGATCCTTCTTAGCCCCCTTTTCATGGATCCTGGGGCTCGGTGAAACCCACCTACGCAGGCCATTCCCCCCTTGAGCCAGTTCTCACCATTACGGTACTTCCTGGCCTTCGGGAAGTTAGCTGGATCGCCCCCCTAAGGAGGCCTCCAGTTCACCTACCCCAAGATGTCGGGGGCTAAGCCTTGGGTTGCCCCGAAGCGTACCCCCACGGCACGGGAATATTAACCCGTTTCCCTTTCCCGGATGTCGAGTTACGCATCCGGTTAGGACCGGCTAACCCCCGGCTGACGATCATTGCCGGGGAACCCTGGCCCTTACGGCGGCGGGGATTCCCACCCCGCTTTGCTGCTACTGCCGCCGGGATCAGCACTCGGAACGGCTCCACAGGACCTCACGGCCCTGCTTCTGCGCCATCCCGACGCCTGCCTACCGCACACCCTCTACATGAGGGTGGCCTGGGGTCTCGGCGGCCGGCTTAAGCCCCGACCAATCTTCAGGGCCCCCTGCCTCGGCGGGTGAGCTGTTACGCACTCCTTAGAGGATGGCTGCTGTTGGGCCCACCTCCCCGCTGTCTTGGGCAGGGGACGCCTTTTCCCTTAGCACTTAGCCGGCACTTTGGGGCCTTAACCCCAGTCTGGGTTGTTCCCCTCTCGGCCCTCAGCCTTATGCCGAGGAACCCCACTCCCGCCTTCTTCGGTAGCTGCAGGTTCGGAGTTTGACTGGGCTGCGAGGGCTTTCGCCCTCCGCTCACCCAATCAGTAGCTCTACCCCACAGCTTGCCTCCAGCGGGGCTGTGCTGCGACACACTTCGGCAGGAACCAGCTATCACCGAGCTAGATTGGCCTTTTGCCCCTAGGCGGAGGTCATGGGAACGATTTGCACGTCAGAACCCCTTCGGGCCTCCACCGGAGTTTCCTCCGGCTTCACCCTGCCCCCGCCTAGATCGCTCGGTTTCGGGTTTTACGGCCGTGACTCCAGGCCCGTTAAGACCCAGCCCCTCACTGGCACGAGCCAGTTGTGGGCTTTTCGGTTTCCCTCCGCTTTCGGGGCTTACCCCCTTAAGCTCGCCACGACCGTAAACTCCCCGGCCCGTGTTTCAAGACGGAAGGTATGACCCTGGTCTGGAACCCTCGTACTACCTGGTCGCCCAGGCCTCCTTCGGGCCCTTCATTCCTTTGGGGCCATACCCTTTGTAACCACCTGGTTTCAGGCTCTTTTAACCCCCCGACAAGGGGTCCTTTTCAGCTTTCCCTCACGGTACTAAGTTCGCTATCGGTCTCGGGTAGTGTTTAGCCTTGGAGGTTGGTGACCCCCACCTTCCCACGGCAAAACCAAGCCGTGGTACTCTCCTCCATAGCGCAGGCCGGCATGATTTAACCTACGGGGCTTTCACCCTCTACGGCTGACCTTTCCAGGTCATTCGGCTATCATGCCTAGGCCTGCTGGCTCTAAACCGGCTATGGAGGCAGCGACCCCTCATCTCCCCATAGTTATCCTATGGGGAATTGGTTTGGGCTCTCCCCCTTTCGGTCGCCCCTACTCAGGGGATCTCACTTGATTTCTCCTCCTTCCCCTACTAAGATGTTTCCGTTCGGGGAGTTCCCGTCCCTTACGGGACGTATGGGGCTCTTAACCCCATACAGGAGGTCCCATTCGGGTTCCCTGGGTTCTAAGGCTGCATGCGCCTCCCCCAGGAATATCGCTGCTTGCCGCGCCCTTCTTCGGCTCCCGAGCCGAGCCATCCACCAGGTGGCGTAGTCGCCGCAGGGCCTAGGGTTGGTTACTAGTTGGCACCCCTGGGCAGGTTGGATGCGGATTTGGACATCCAACCGCTCTTTACAGGGTGGCGCTCATCGGGGGCATCGCTTTTGCAATACCCTCTAACGCCCTTTGCTTACAAGCCTTTGCTTGCAAGCTGCATCAGGTAGGGGCCTTAACCAACGGGGCTTTCGTGAGGTGCATCACACAAGCCCTGCCTTTCAGGAGGTGATCCAGCCGCAGGTTCCCCTACGGCTACCTTGTTACGACTTCTCCCTCCTCAAGAGGGAAAGGTTCGACCCTTCCCTAGGAGGGAAGGGCCTCACCTTTCCCTCTCTCGGATGGAGCGACGGGCAGTGTGTACAAGGGGCAGGGACGTATTCACCGCGCGATGGTGACGCGCGGTTACTAGGGATTCCAGGTTCGTGAGGGCGAGTTGCAGCCCTCAATCCCGACTACGACGGGGTTTGAGGGATTGCCTTCCCCTTTCGGGGTCGGAACCCGCTGTCCCCGCCATTGTAGCCCGCGTGCAGCCCGGGAGTTTAGGGGCATGCTGACCTGCCGTGGCCCCCTCCTTCCTCCACCTTAGCGGTGGCAGTCCCCTTAGTGTGCCCCTGTGGTCTCCCACAGGGTTGCAACTAAGGGCGGGGGTCTCGCTCGTTGCCTGACTTAACAGGACACTTCACAGCACGAGCTGGCGACGGCCGTGCACCTCCCCTCAGCGTGTCAGGCAAGGTCGTCAGCCTGGCCCTCATCCTGCTGTCGCTCCCGGTGGAGATTCCCGGCGTTGACTCCAATTAAGCCGCAGGCTCCACCCCTTGTGTGCCCCCCCGCCAATTCCTTTAAGTTTCAGCCTTGCGGCCGTACTCCCCAGGCGGCAGGCTTAACGGCTTCCCTGCGGCACTAGATGGGCCCCAACGCCCATCTAACACCTAGCCTGCATCGTTTACAGCTGGGACTACCCGGGTATCTAATCCGGTTCGCTCCCCCAGCTTTCGCCCATCACCGTCGGGCGCGTTCCAGCCGGGCGCCTTCGCCACTGGTGGTCCTCCTAGGATTATCGGATTTCGCCCCTACCCTAGGAGTACCCCCGGCCTCTCCCGCCCCCTAGCCTAGCAGTATCCCCTCCACTCTCCGGGTTGGGCCCGGAGCTTTCAGAGAGGACTTGCTAGGCCGGCTACGAGCGCTTTAGGCCCAGTAATCGTCCCGACCACTCGCGGGGCTGGTATTACCGCGGCGGCTGACACCAGACTTGCCCCCCGCTTATTCCCCCGCCTACTTACAGCGGGTAAAAGCTCCCTTAAAGAGAGCACTCGGGGTAACCCTGTCACGGTTTCCCGCATTGCAGAGGTTTCGCGCCTGGTGCACCCCGTAGGGCCTGGACCCTTGTCTCAGGGTCCATCTGGGGGCTCCCCCTCTCAGGGCCCCTACCCGTCGTAGGCTTGGCGGGCCATTACCCCGCCAACTACCATGATGGGACGTAGCCCCATCCTAGGGCAGGTCCTAAGCGTTAACCCCTTAGGACCTCTTTCAGCGAGGAACCTTTCCAGGACTCCTCGCCTATCCGGGTTTAGCTCCAGTTTCCCGGAGTTATCCCAGTCCCTAGGGTAGGTTAGCCACGCGTTACTCAGCCGTGCGCCACGCCCTATAGCGATAGGGCGTGCGGCTCCCATGGCTTAGCCTTACCCCGATAGCAGTCGGGTCCGGCAGGATCAACCGGAGTTACGGCCACAAGGGCCGTAGGCGGGTTGTGTGATGCAACCTATCACGGCCCCTGTTGGTTAAGGCCCAAGTCAGATCCGAGTTTCCCTAGGATAACTTCCTAGGGCTTACTCGGGTCCCCATTTTAAGCTTACTGCAACCAGTTTTTTCTGGTTGCAAGTATTTTATAATAGCGGGTAGGGTATTTAACATTTACGTGGGAGTGTTACGAAGTAAAGGTTATTAAACCTTTTTGCGCATTATATTTCTCCCTAAACGGTTGTTGCGATGCAGCCATAAGGTGTGCCCGCAACCTGAGGCTGGATCTTCACACTGGGAACCATTTCCCTGTTGGTCCAGCGCCGCCGGGCAAGAGGTTGCGGGCAAGTTTTCTGTGCATAGCAGAGGAAATTAGCTTTATTGTTTTAGAGCTCGCACCTTTCAAGGGTGTCTGCTTTAATAAATACTTCATACCTCTGCCTTGTGTTAAGGATGATCCTATAGGGGCTTATCCCTATATACCTTACCCCACCCTTCAAGTATGGCTTAAAGATGAATATGTTGTCATAGAAGTTTATTAGAGGTATCTTCTCTATTTTGTTCAGTGGATGCTTAATTAAATAGAAGCCTGTTATTTTCCTATTCATCCTTCTCAGCAACTTGTTGTATTGTATGTTAAGGTACTCCTTTGGGTCGCTAAGCTCTTGCAGTATCTCTATGCCGTTGACAACTGCTATGTCAGGCTTTATCTTTCTTTCCTCTAGATCAGTTAAATAGTATATTTCATCAAGTGTATATGCCGTAGGGTTGATTTGAAAGATCTTTATTTTGGGCTCCGATCCTATGCCTCCTCTATCGAGGCAGAGCCTGATCCTGTCCTCTACAGTTCTCTTGTTATGAGTAAAGCTCTCACAAAATATCTTATATCCATATTGAGAAAAGTTTCTTAGTCCCAGCCATGTAAATACTGGGAGTGGATCTATCATGGGATGGAATATGAGCAGGTTCTGTGAGCCCATAGGTATTGATATTTCTTTATCCTCTATCCTTGCCTTTATGCTTTTCTCTGGGTAAACGCCTGAGGGTATTTCAGATATTCCTTCTGGCTTGATTATTCCAACGGCGTCGCCAGGAATTATTATAAACGGTATCTCACCATACTTTACTTCATTCCCCCTCACCTTCCTTATCTCCATGTACCTATATATCTTCCCCTTGACTATCCTTGCCTTAAGTATTATTACCCCATCAACTATGAACTCCTCTATACCATAGCCTACGCTCACCTCGCCATAGGGGAGCTCCTCTATGAGCATTGTGGTAACCCCCCTGACCTTTGCCCCCCTGTAGAAGAAGTTGTGCATCATCTCCCTTACCTTAGGTATTTCCTGGGAGCCCATCTGGAGCACTGCAGATATTGAATCTATTGCTATCCTGTCCGCCCCAAACTCCCCCATCTCCCTTATTACCTCTTCCAAGAACTCTGAGAGGGCTTCAACGCTGCTAACTGTTATCCCTTCCATGAATGCGAAGCTCCCCTCTTCTTCCAAGGAGGAGAAGTCCATGCCTAGGTCCTTCATGTTCCTGTAGAAGTCCTCCTTTGTTTCTACGAAGCTTACGTAAATCCCCTTCTCCCCCATTTTTGCCCCTTCATATATGAACTTCGCTGCCATCGTTGTCTTCCCAGTTCCAGGGTTGCCGGCGAGGAGGATTATTGAGCCCTTGTATATCCCTTTGAAAAGTTCGTCGAGCCCCTTTATTCCCAGCATTATTCTCTTTGCCTGTCCTTTCATTGTAAAGCACCTAGCAAAATAGCCTAACAATTTACCTTTTTGCTAGTTTAGAATAAAAATTTTACCACAGCTCAGACCTGCGCGGGCTCTTCATCTTTTTTCAACCCTTTCGAGCCTCTTCATCGCATTTATAATAAGGGAAGGGAAGTTTTTATTTTTTCTAGAAGAACTCTAGAGGGTATATAGGGCTCTTAAATGGGTTGTTAGTGGTCTTTGGCAGGCACCCTAAAAAGCTTATCATTATATGGTTACCTGAACTTTTCAGTTTAAATTTATTTACCCCACCGATCCTTGTTATGATACTCCCAGCAGAAAGCCATATCCTATCCCAATACTTCCTTCCAGTCTTTTTTGGGTTATGCTTGAACTTTGGGCACCTAACCCTTACGTAGTTGATATCCATGATGTCTGGGGTATGGCCGTATTTTGCAAAGAGTATCTTTACTTCATCCTTTTCTCTTAAATCATACTCGCACAGGTCGTAATGAACCCTTGCGTATGCGGTAAGCAACTCATATTTGTTATTTACTTTGCGAAAGAGGAAAGTTATCGGTTCTAGCTCACTCTTCCCGTCTCCAGGCTTGAATGAAAAGGAAAACCAGTTGTAGAAAGTTAATGAGTAATAAGGGGTCTTCCTATTCATTAGTATCGATGGCCATACATAGACCTTAATGTCCTTTATGGGGTTTACATTTCTTGGAAGCAAAAGCTCTACGTTATACCTGCTTGTGAACTCATTGAAGAGATTTATTGATAGCCTTTTCATACTTATTAAGAAGTTTGCTATGCTTTCCTTACTTACATTCCTTTTAACGAGGTCTTTCAGGAGCTTCAGGCATGATGGAATGTAATGTAGCGATGCATAGCTTCCATTAGTGCCATAGCTTTTTATGCACTCATCTATTAGCGACTTTGCCCATTTTCTCTCCTTTTCATCTCCAATGCTTAGCATGCCTTAACCCTTTACAGTATAGTATATCCTCTTCTTGTTCTTTCCTCTATTTTCTAGGTTTATTATATTTATTTTGCCTATTTCGCAGGTGTTTTTAACGTGAGGGCCTCCATCTGCTTGTATATCTATGCCCACTATTTCCACGATTCTAAACTTGTCCACGTTTGGCGGAAATTTCTCTGCAAGCTTCACTATTCCAGGTATCCTTATTGCCTCTTCCCTTGGTAAATAATAAACCTTAACTTCAGCACAGCTACTTATTAGCTTGTTAGATTCGTTAACGCCATCCTTAAGGGCTGTTCTCCAGTCTTTCACTTTGGATAGATCAAAATCGTCTTTTGCACCATTGCTATCTATGTGCCCTCCAGTAATCTTGGCACCATACTTGTTGTACATAACAGATGAGAGAACATGGCTTGCGGTGTGTAGCTTCATCATCATATACCTCTTATCCCAATCAATATATCCCTTTACCTTTGTGCCAGGGGTAGCATTTATCTCTTTTTCAAGCACGTGCACGATCTCATCGTTGTTCTCGAGCCTAGCCTCCACTACATTTACCCTTTCTCCATTAACCTCTAAGTACCCCGTGTCAGAGGCCAGCCCACCAAAGGGTCCTGGATGGAATGCTGTTTGGTCAAGATAGGCATTTGATCCTTCTACCTTAACTAGTTTTGCCTCAAACTCTTTCATGTATGAATCAAGCTGGAACAGCATCTTTGTCGTCATCATTTCTCCACCATAGCTTTGGTAATTGGTAAAAAACTATATATTCATATGGAGCCGCCGGCGGGATTCGAACCCGCAACCACTGGCTTACGAGGCCAGCGCTCTACCGTTGAGCTACGGCGGCCCACTATTTTTATATAAAGATAGGTTTATAATAGTTGTGCCCTCTTTGCATGTATTAGTCAAAAACCCATCTTTCTATTGTATCCCACTATGTGTTCATTTAAATCTGTATTATATTAAAATCTGCTAAAACGTTAAAAGATTTAAATTTTTCAAAAACCATTAGCTATGGTGGAAAGTATGGTTGATTATTATTCCAGGATATCCTCTAGGGCTAGGAGCTTAAAGCCTTCTGAAATTAGGGAGATACTATCTCTCACTGAGGGAAAAGACATAATAAGCCTCGCAGGAGGCTTGCCTGGTCCTGAGGTCTTTCCAAAAGAGAAGCTGGCGAGCATCTCAAGGAAGGTTATAGAGGAGTTTGGCGATAAAAGTTTGCAATACTCGCCAACCTTAGGTGTTTCCCGCTTCAGGGAAGAGGTATCTAAATTTGTTACCTCAAAGGGGGTTAAGGTAAATGAAGATGATGTTATTACAATAACGACAGGGAGTCAAGAGGCACTCTTTCTCTTAGGCCTCTCATTGATAGATCCTGGCGACAGTATAATTATAGAGGCACCAACTTACCTTGCTGCATTGAATACGTTCAAATTCTTCGGGGCAGACTTTATTTCAATACCCATAGATGAAGGAGGGATGAAGGTAGAAACAATAGAAGATGAAATTAAGAAGGCTATAGACGCAGGGAAGAAGATCAAGCTCATCTATACGGTTCCCACGGCGCACAACCCTACTGGTGTAATAATGAGCGATGAAAGGAGGAGGCGGCTGATAGATGTTGCAAACAAATACGATCTGCTCATTGTTGAAGATGATCCATATAGTTACTTCGTTTTTGACACGGAGGAGAGGTTTGCTAGTTTGAAGACACTTGATACCGAGGGTAGGGTAGTGTATCTAGGTACTTTCAGCAAGATATTGTCTCCAGGACTTAGGCTTGGTTATCTTATAGCACCAAGTAAGGTCACAAGGTCTGTTGAGCTCGCAAAGCAGATAGTGGACCTACATACCTCAACGCTGGCCCAATATATAGCGATGTATGCATTAAAGGAAGGCGTTGTTGAAGAAACTATAGAGAATGCTAGAAAGGTCTATAGGACCAAGAGAGATGCTTTAGTGGATGCCTTAGAAAGCTACTTACCTAAAGGCTCGGAGTACTATAAACCAAAAGGTGGCCTCTTCGCCTTCATCTACCTGCCTGGTAGCATAGATACAACTAGCATGCTAATGAAGGCTATAGAAAGGGGGGTTGCATACGTCCCTGGCAGGAACTTCTTTGCCGATGGAAGTGGTTCAAACGCTTTGAGGATAAACTTCAGCTATCCTAGCATTGAAAAGCTAAGGGAGGGAGTAAGGAGGATATGCGAACTGGTTGAAGAAGAGATTAATGCAGCCTAGGCCTTATGCTTGGCCTTACGCTTCGAGGGCTCGTTTTCTTGATTGGTAAGTTTCTTGGTTGGTAAGCTGGTTCAACGCTTTTTTAAGGCTTGCTATTATTCTATAAGAGACCCCCCAAACAACCAGCCCGCCGGGTAGGCACACGCCTTTCACATACCCTCTAACTGGATGGTAGACGTTTTTTGGAGGACCTATCATGCTAAGTGGGATCCATATAGATTGGTCTATCTCTGGATCCCTAGGCATGGGATCTATAGGTCCTTCTAGAAAGCCCACTATTGGAAGTACCCTTATAACAGGTCTTGAGATAGTTTCGTGTATATCCAGAAAGCCAATAAGCTTTACATATTTTGGGAACACCCAGACCTCCTCCCACGCTTCCCTTAAAGCCGTTTCTATGGGGTTTTCGTTTTTCTTTATCCTACCTCCTGGGAAGGCTAGATCGCACGAGAACCTTCCTGATATAGAGCAGTTTTTCCTTACCATGAGCATTCTTATTGGATCTCCGTATAGGAGGATCAATATTGACGCGTTCGCTTCTCCTCTTTTATTCTCTATCTTGCTGATATCATTTATCATTAAATCCCACATTTGTTGTATTCTCTGGAGAAAAATTTATGCTTACTGCTATTATTTACAGGACTCAAGGCCTGCAAGTTAGGCTCCTTTGTCCATTGCCTCCACGGCCTTCATTGCATTGTTCCAGGCCATATCATTTATTGGAATGCCATTCTTCTCCAACCCTTCCCTAATTTTCCTTAGGAATTCTGAATAGCTCAAAGATTCCCTGTAGGCGTTAAGGTCTATATTAATTACCTTCATTGTAGAAGGATCCATTACCCTAATGATCTCACTAGGTTTACCATCCTCCTTGTTTATCCTATAAACGTCTAGCTGCCTGAGGTTTACCATTTCTATTAATGCCTTGTATTTCGTGTAAATTTTGCTCCTGCCAGACATTTTGTTTCCCCATATTCCTTTTACATACTGTCAGGCGTTATTTAAAAGTCTTATATCATTGGTGTAGGTATGCGCAACTCCATGAAGGTTGTGATGAAAATAGATAGGGTAGTTACATTGCTTTATAGCCTAAATAAGAGGTACATTACATTGAGGGAGTTTAGCGATGCTTTATGTATATCTACAAGGTCCGCAGGTAGGGTGCTTAAGAGGCTTGAAAGAAGGGGGTATTTGAGGAGGTATTCATCTACTGCCTACTTCATTCTTCCCCCTAACAACTATAATACTTACTATGGTAAGGGCAATCCAGACAAATGACATGATTAGGTAAAACGTATATTTAAACTTTAAAAATGCCACCAGGCTCAAAGCGGATGCAATTAATGTAAGTAGCGTGGAAAAGAGCCCAACCACCCTTATTCCTCTATCATTCTTCCCCATTAATTAGCCCCTTTTTCTAAACGTCATCCTTTTCCTTTCATAATCAGGAACCCTTTCTACTAGGCCTTCTCTGATTAGGTGTGAAAGGGCCTTTCTTAGTGGCCTTAAATCGCCTTCCCAACCCATCTTTGCTTTAATCTCTTCAAACGTAAGGGATTCATGCCCTGATAAAAGAAATAAAATGTTTTTTTCGATTTCTTTTTCCTCCAAGGCTATTCACTTTTTTATTTCTTTGTTCTCCTCCTTTAGTATCTCCCCAATTATCTCTATAGCTTTTGCTAGAAGGTCTTCTTCGATTACTAGCGGCGGCGCTATCCTTATCGAGGAAACGCCTGCTCCTATAACTAGCACGCCACGCTTAAAAGATTTGTTTAGTATCCTTCCAATTTCTTTAACTGCAGGCTCCTTTGTCTTTCTATCTCTCACAAGCTCGACCCCTATCATTAGACCCTTTCCTCTAACATCGCCAATTATCTCTAGCTCTTCCTTTAATTCATTAAAATATTTCATTACCATTTCTCCAAGCTTTGTTACCCTGGCTAGTATTTTTTCACTTTCTATGGTTTCTATAACGGCCTTCATTGCCGCTAGCGCTATTGGATTTCCTCCAAAGGTGTTGGCATGGCTACCCTTCTTCATGGGATTCATGACCTCACTCTTGCCAACTATAGCCCCTAACGGTAGCCCACCTCCTACGGCCTTCGCCATTGCTATCATATCTGGCACTACTCCCCAATGCTCTATGGCATACCATTTTCCAGTCCTTGCAGTCCCTGATTGAACTTCATCGTCCACAAGAAGTATACCATTCTTATCTGCAATTCTTCTCAACCCTGGTATGAAGTTGTCTGGGGGTACGATATAGCCCCCTTCACCTTGAATCGGTTCGAAGAAGATGGAAGACACTTCACTAGGCTCTACCAGCTTTTGGAATACCCAGTCCTCTATAAATCCTAATACTGCCTCTCCACATTCTTTTGGTTCTTCTGCCTTAAATGGGCACCTATATGGATAAGGATATGGTACGTGTATTACTCCTGGGATTAAAGGGGAATAATGTTCCCTATAGTGGGATTTGCTCGCGGTAAGTGAAAGGGATCCCATGGTTCTTCCATGAAATGCTCCAAGAAAGGCCATAATGTATTGTCTCTTCCCTTCATGATAATACCTTGAAATTTTTAGTGCCCCTTCAATGCTCTCTGCGCCGCTGTTGGTATAGAATACCCTACCGTCTTTTATTGGAGATATGGATAGGAGCTTCTCCGCAGCTGTTACTGCTTCTTCATAGTAAAAGTCTGTGAGTGAATAGTGCTGTAGTTTTTCTGCCTGTTTTTTAATAGCTTCTACTACGTTCGGGTGGTTATGGCCCAGTGCCATAACGGCTAGTCCAGCGTTCATATCAATATACTTATTCCCGTCAACGTCTTCCACGACTGCCCCCTTACCAGTCTTGATTACAAGGGGGTACCACCTTACATAGGACTGCATAAGAAGCTTTTGATCTTTTTCTATAATGCTTCTCGCTATAGGTCCAGGCGGTTCAACCTTTATATATGGCACGCTTTCCATTCATCAACACCCCAATAGACCATATATTTTTCCTAAATTATATATATACATGATGATCAGATATGGGGGAATTTGAACTTGAGATAATAGAGGAATACTATTTAAATGGCGAGCATAGATATCGGATTAAGGACAAGGAAAGTGGTATTGTTGTAAACGTTTCCGCAGAAAACAAGGAAGAGGCTGCAGAGAAAGCGGTATCTATATTAGCTAAGGTTAAAAAGGGCTAAGCTACCAGTATCTTATCCATTACCAAGTAGTAAAAGGGCGTTTGAGTAAAGCTCTCGTTAAATGATGCAATATTGATTCCTAGAAATTTCATATAGGATTCATAATAAAGTTTTTACCTTCCAAGAAAAAGAGGTTAAAGTGCATTTGCCATATTGATGATAACGTAAATCCTAAGCAAAAGTGGCTAAAAATAAAAAAGCCTTGCCCAATATAACTTTATTAGAAGAGTAGGAAGTTACGATGTCCGGACTGCTTTAGCTGAGGCTACAATGAAGAAAGTCTGGAGCAGGGAACATTTTATTGACCTTTATAGGATAGCTTATATTTTTCGCTGGTTATCATACTATGAATGGTGAGGGGTAGGAGTGTTTGCCAAAGTTTAAAGAAGGCAAAAAAAGGTCTATTGTAGCATCGGTGACGTACCTCTTACTTTCGGTATCAAAAATAATCTTAGGCTTGTTGTTCTCCAGCCTCGTTGTATATGCGGATGGTATTCATTCAATTACTGATTTTTTAACAGGAATCGTTGTTTTTGTTGGTCTTTCTTTGGCAGAAAGGCCGGTAAGCGAAGAGTTCCCCTTTGGAATGTATAAAGCGGAAAACCTAGCCTCGTTATTGGTTGCGATAGTAATGGCCTACGCTGGGGTAGATATAATAAGAAGTTCATTGTTTTCAGGTTTTAGCGCAATTAGGTATCCTCTTATGTTGATATTGCTAGAGGCCATATCGTGCATTGTAACGTATTGGTTAAGCAGATATCTATCAAAAACTCCAGGCGTGAAGCTTTATTCTGTAAAGGCTGAGGGATTGCATGCATATCAAGACACTCTCATCAGTTTAGGCGTAATTATAGGAGTGTTGGGTGAGTGGTTCAATTACCAATATTTGGGCAATGCTGTAGCTGTGGGCGTCGCGGCCTATATATTATACCAATCATACTTTATAGGAAGGGATTCCTTGCTAATACTGCTGGATATAAGTGACAAGGGTGCTGTAGAGGACATAAAGAAGGTAGTGTATACAATTTCTGAAGTTGTTGGTGTACATGAAATTAAGGTAAGAAGGACAGGTCCTTTTTTAGTAGCATCCATGCACCTAGAAGTCCCTCCATCCCTTAGCGTTAAAGAAGCTGATGAACTAGCGGATGTTGTAGAGAAGAAGCTAAAAGAGTCAATAGACTCTTTGGTATATGTATCGATACACATAGAGCCCGGCTCGTTTTCTGGTAAATGGAGAATTGCTTTGCTAGTTGATAAGGATGGAAGCCTGGTGAAAAACGTTAAGGATGCAAAAAAGGTTATCATAGTTGATACGTGGAATAAAGTACTAGAGGAGTTTAATCTTAATAAAGGAGATCTTAGAGCTGTGGCTGAGTATTTAAAGAAAAGGAAAGTAGGAGCAATAATAACTAACAGTAAGGATGACTTATTGATCATGAAGGCTTATGGAATCGGGGTTTATTATTCCCCTGTTAAGGACGTGAAGGAATCCCTTGAGCTCTTTAGGCAAGGCGCCTTGGGTTGTTTCGCAAATAATTAAAAGTGTTTAGATATTTTCTATTAATCATAAGGAAGCGATGTAAGGCTTCTCTTCTGCGTTTAAATATGCAAGATAAATTAAGCCCGAAATTGGTGCGGCACATCAAGGATCCTATATATGGACTGTTTCACGATAGCAACAAACAAAATTCAAAAATTTTTCATGCACAATCATGATTAGGGAAGGCGAAGGAGTGGGTTAAGCCTGAAGATAGGGGTTTCCCTCCCCTGAAAGCCAGCCAATGAAAATGGGAGGCTGGAAGGTTATTCGCTACAATCATTTCAAAAGTTTCAAAAGTAGCGGATAACCAGAACGGTTTCGTTCTCTCAGAAAGCCTCTTAATGAAGATAGAGGAACTCCACCCATTGCTTTGACCAAAGCGTAAACACTATAATAGATAAGGCAGAACCGTAGCCTCTTTCCAGTTGATAATTTATTTAATATTGCCTGAAAGGCTAATGGTGTAAGGGTGTGCAAGGAGGTAGCTGGGTTTAAAGTAACTTCAGGAGCTAACAACTTTGAGGTTTTTGTAAAGAAAGGTTTAAATAATCGTTGCATAAAGGTTTTAGGTAGCCTTGATCCGAGCACTATGGCTAATAAAGCTCTTAAGGTGAAGCCGAGATTAATAAAAAGTCCTCAAGCTCATAGGTGGGATCCTGGCGCGGAGTCAAGATGAAAAGGAGAAGATGAAAAGAAGCCTATAATGAATGGGTAGCCTACTTGAGCCTTACTGGCTTGTTAGGTGTTATTTCAAAATGATTTTTCACCGCAAGTTATTTCAAATATAGAGGAGGCCTCGTAACACCTATGTTGCCTACAGCTTTTGTTTTCTTTTAAATGTTTCTTAGGATATCACAAAGGCTCTCTATTCTAATAGCCCCATATTTTTTCAATACATACTCATCTACTGGTACAGCAATATCGCTCTTCGTTAGGTAAATCCTTTTTATTCCACTTTCTCCAAAGGCCTGTACGTCATAGATCGTGTCACCCACTGCAAACATTACTTCGTCTTTATTTATATTAGCTTTTTTAAGCCCTAGGATGACAGGATCCGGGTTTGGCTTTCCTTTTTCGAGCTCATCGCCTGCAACTAATACATCAGGCTCTATGCCTATGGTTTCTAGCGTCTTGATCGCAGTAACCTTTAATGAAGAGGTTATAATTATTATTTTTAGTTTTTTCTTTCTAAGCGTGTTTACTAGGTCAAGGGCGCATGGCATTGGCTTAGCGTATTGCCTTATATATGGCTCAAATACCTTCATTTTTGTCTGTAAAAGCTTTTTTGCGAGCTCATATCTGTTACCAATTTTTCCTTTATCTGATTTCTCAATAAGCAGAATAGCTATGTCAAGGGCCCTTTTGCCCAGCAGAGTGGCAGTATCTATATTATTAACGTTTATGCCTACTATTTTTAATGATTCCAACCAAGCTTTTTTATGGGCATTAGCGGTGCTTGCTAGCGTGCCATCCAAGTCAAAAATAGCTCCTTTGAACTCTGGCATTTTCTTTCCCTTTTACCTTAAAGCCTAAAAGGCACTATATATCTTTGTTTATTTTGCATGTACTTCTTCCCACCTTTAATATAGCTTAACCTAAAGCCTTTCCAGTAGCGGTATTCCAATAATTGTTAGCCCATCTTCAAGCACTTGTTTAACTAGGCTTACCAAGAAAGCCTTCATCTCCCTAGCACCCCTATCTTTTTCATGTAACACGCTATCAACCTCATACCATTGATTAAAGAGGTCAGAGAGGGAAACCATGTAACTTACAAGGTCTTCAGGTGCCAGGTCATCTGCTGCCTTTGCAGACACTAAGGAGTACTTTAAAGCATTTATAAACAATGTTCTCCTCAGCTTCTCCTTTACAGCATTATTATCTATAGATTCATAGTCTATCTCACCATGCTTTTCCAGTATGTTTTTTGCCCTGACGTAGGTGTATTGAAGATAGGGCCCACTGCTTTCCTTGAGGTTTACAGCCTTCTTTATATCAAACGTTAGGGGTTTTGATGAGTTTAAGTGAACCATAGCATACCTGATGGCTCCTACTGCAACCTTCTCGGCGAGCTTTTTTGCCTCAGTATCATTAATGCCTTGGTTTCTTTCCTTTATCTCAAAATAAGCTCTTTCCCTTATTTCATCCAAGGCATCATCAAGTGTTAGGTATTCACCTCTTCTCCCATGCATTGCCCTGCCTGGTAGCCTCACTATTTCATATCCATAATGAATTAAATTGGTAGCCTCTTTAGCGTAGCCTAATGCTAGCAAGGCCAACCTTATTTGGAGTTGCGGAAGCCTTTGAGAAGTTCCTATTACGTTTATCACCTTATTGGCTTTGGTCACTTGGAATTTGTAGATGCTATAGGCTATGTCCCTCGTCGTATATAAAGTTGAACCATCGCTCCTCCTTATTATTAGTGGCGGAATATCTATAAACTTAGGCAGGTCGAAGCTTTTTGAAAGGTTTTTGTCCCCCTCAAGGAAGTCTTTTATTATTTGGGGGATGTTTATGGCCTCTGCATCCTTATATATAATATAGTATTTGTTTTTTCTCACACTTTCTATGACCTTATCAACAAAGCCACCCCATAGTATATCGCTTTCCCAATCCCAGTGATCGAAGCGTATTTCGAGCCTTTCTAATGTGTTTTTGAAGCCTTCCAGAACGGCATTTGCTATAGACCTTATTAGTGACTTCTCTGGCTCGAGGCCTTTTTCATACCTTACCATTATATTGGATATTACTTTTTCAATATCAGGCATTTCACTTAGCTTGTCAAATATCGTATCGAATAAAGAAGGCGATACCTGTTGCCTGAGCCTTGCTAGGATAGATGCCAACTTTTCTTCCTCGTTCTTATTATTCTTCTCCTTTGCCGATATAAGATCTATTGTTGTGCTAGATACAGCATAGACCCATCCAACGAGCCTATCGGGCTTTATATTAAGTCTCTCGGAAAGCGCTATTGGGTCTTGGTCAATTACCTTAAATCCAAGGGCAGCTATTACTGACTGCCTTCCCACATCATCAACATAGAACCTCCTGTTTACCCTATGCCCCCTAGCGTTTAGCAGCCTAGAAATGGTATCTCCTAGACATGAATTCCTTGCATGTCCCATGTGAAGTGGATGTATGGGGTTTGCGCTGGTGTGCTCAACAACTATCGTTAGGGGCTTATCAATTTCTACGGTTTTTACTTTGTTCCCATCTTTAATGTAGTTTACAGTTTTTTCAAGGAGCAGCTCTTCTTTAAAAACAAAGTTTAGGAAGCCCCTTAGTAGCTTTGTGTCAACAACGTTGGCTTTCTTCCCTAGGGCACTATTTATGTTTTGAATTAAGGTATTGGCGTCTTTTGTATATCTCATTGCAGGAAAGGAAAAGTCACCGTATTCCTCCCTTACCGGTTCTAATAGCTGCCTTAGAACCTCTGTAGAGCGAATTTTCAGTGAGCTGGACAGGGCGTTTGTCATAATATTTATTGTGTCAACTAATGGGTTCTCCACCTTAAACTCCTATTCTTTAAAGTCTCTTTACTATGCTTATAAAGCTGTTTGCTGCTTCCAGTTTATATAATTATAGCATTTTTCTAGGCTAAAGGCTTATTAACCGTGCACAATTTTAAGGTATATATATGGAAGTGTGCACGCAGAGAGGGTTGAGAGTCCATGAACCCCTTGCTCCAGATGCTGAACCCTGCAGGTACAGTGACACTAGCCTCTATTATAATTATTTCGTACATCTTGGGGTTATTGCATGGCATAACGCCTGATGAACACACTTGGCCCATAACGTTCAGCTATGCCGTTGGAAAGTATAGCACAAAGGGTGGTATGATTGCAGGTTTCCTATTCTCTTTAGGTTTTACCATACAGAGGTCACTATTGACAACGCTAGGTTACATAGGCCTGGCAAAGATCTACCGCATCTACAACTTAGACGGCCCCATATACATTGCCGTTGGTATAGTCATGTTTATTGCAGGTTCCTACGTGCTCCATGGAAGGTACATACACTTTCATTTGATACCAACAAAAAGGCATGTAAAGAGGGCAGAAAGGCTAGAGATAAGCCAAGATGTTCCCTTAAAGATGACTATAGTCCATGGTCTCATAGCAGGATTCGGCTTTGGGGCCTACGCTTCCATTATAACCTTTATATTGGCCCCAGAGGTTCCATCTATACTCTATGCTCCCCTGCCAGGTCTTTTCTTCGGGGTAGGAACAATGACTATGCAGATACTTATTGGCGCCATATTTGGTTCTATTATGAAGAAGATGGGATATGAAGAATCTCAGATAAAATATGTTGGACTGAAAACCGCAGGCAACACACTTTATTACGGAGGTCTAGCCTTTGCTGTAATAGGAGCCCTTGTTGTTCTCCTTCCATCTATTGAAGCTTTTGCAATATCTACAGGGAACCCAATACCGAACCTAAATGCAATAAACATAGGCTTCATACTTGTGGTATTCGTAGTTGGGATTATTGGTATAGGCAGCATGTTAAAGAGCTATCGTGATATGAAAAAATCCACCACGAATAACCGTAGCTTGAGGCTGGGCTCTTCTTTAGTAGAAGAGGGCTAGCATTTCTAACGCCTGATTATTTTTATTATTTCTTTTGCTGCTCTCTCAGGCGAATGTACAACCTTCGTAAAACCTCCGGCATTTTCGATAAGTTCCCTTTCTTTTTTGTCATGTTTTTCAGGCAGTATATAGATAACTTTGAAGCCGGAATCGATGAGCCTCTTCGTAATAATTGATGGGTCTCCAGTCTTTACTGTCTGCTTTAGGTCAGTTATAACAATATTTTGTTTTGTCCCCCTGATCTCTTTCAAGGCGTTATATATATCAGTATACCCTTCAAATTCCAGCGATAGTAATAGGTTGATTACTTCACCTGCTTCAGGTCTATCGTAAACGATAGGTTTTGTTGAAAACAATATTAACCTCGAGACGTTGTGCACAAAGAGAGCAGCTATGCTTAGAGCCCATGAGGCATACTCGGCCATAGAACTGCTTGTGTCTAGCACCAACGTTATTTTCTTCCCTTTAGCATTTCTTTTGTATACCAAGAACTCTTCCTTGTTTCTTATATAATTCATTGCAGTTTCTTTTATTAGCAGCCTACCCGGCTTATTGTGGGTTTTTTCTTTAAGTGGGAGCGTTTTAAACCCTTTAATTTTTAGGGTTTTTGTTAAGTAGTTCTTAGCAAGCTTTTCTAGCTTAATTCTCTCCATTCCATTAGATCTTCTATATAAGGTTCTGAAAAAATCTATTGCTAATGGGAGCTCCAATTGCAAGTTACCTATAACCTCCCCTTTCTCTATGGATTCCAACAACCTTTGTGTTTTCTCTATTAGCTGTGATACCATGGCTTTATTTAGCCTTCCTATAGAGGCACTATCATCAATGCTTTCCATACCCTCCTTAGCCTTCTCCAAATAAAATTGGGACATATCCTTTCTGCCAGCATCTCCGGTTTTTAAAAATTCTGTTGCCTCCTTTAGTGCTGCAGATGAGAATATTGCGGAGTTGAGCATTTTTCCCTTGGTGCCTTCAATTTGCATTTTCTTTATTTTCCAGAGGTGTTTGATATCAGCTTTTTCAATAAAATTTATTATGCTTTCATCATTTCTTTTATTCTTGCCCATATGTTTTAATATTAGCGGTATTAAATCCGTGGAGGCATCTTCAGGTTCTATGTCATCTGCCTTGATATTAAGCCTTCTTATCAGGCTTCTGTCCTGTAGTGCCAATTTTACCTTAACTTCCTTATCAAGTAGGCCAATGGGCTTGAGTACATTCCATAGCCTTCCCGCATTAGCCTTTTCCCCAGTTACTATTTTTTCTTTTATTACCTTCCCTACTTCCATTAGCTCCTTCTTGTAATGCCTCTTGCTTAGCAGTTCGGCAATCCTGATCAGCTTTCCCATAGGAAGTTTTTCTAATGACTTTGAGAAATACTCGCTTCTATGCAATTTTAGAATTTCTTCGGCATCGAGGGATTGGATCAGCGATATGATCTTTTTTTCATAGTTGCTACGGCCTCCCGCTTTAACCCTGTTGACTACATTCCTTAAAGCACTTTCATTTATGGCTCTAAAGTGATCACCCTTTCTTACGAGTGCGCCAGCAGCCCTAAGCCTTATGTAATCTATATACTCTCTTTCGTTTAGCCTTCTTGGTACTATCACTTTATTTCCTAGTCTTCGCCTCGCCCCAATTATTTCCTCTTCTACGCTGCGCTCTTCATCAAAGGCTATAGATTTTAGGCCTTCTTTTATGATCCTTTCTTCATTATCATTTTTTGCCAAAATAGACAAAAATATCTGAACCAGCTCGTTATATGATAATAGGGAGCCTTTACTTAGCAGGCAATAAGATTCTATCATCTTGATTATGTCGATTTCTTGGCTAATACTTATCTTAACTCCTTTTGACTTCAATTCCTTTATTGCAGTGAGTGCAGTTTCTATGGCTTTTTGTTCATTAAACAAGGACATCGCCTATCAACTTTTCTATTATCTCCTCATCGTCAGACCTCTTTGATAGGAGGGAGATACCAGTTTCTTTTATATGCCTTAGCTTTACTTCTTCATACCCTTCTAACTCTGCTATTGCCTGGGCCATTTTAGTCCATGTAACGGCTTCATCAGTACCGGGCTTGTGAAGTATGTTTGAGTTTCTTAACCTGTCTATGACGTTTAGAATTACCTTTATCATGTCGTTTGATATGCTCGGTTTTCTAGACGATCTAAGCCTTATAATCTTTGTTTCTGTATCCCTGTCCGGATAGGTGAATTTAAGCCTTACTACCCTTCTGAGGAAAGCATCGCTTAGCTCATTTTGAGCGACGTCATCAGGGTTGCTTGTAAAGATTATTTGAAATCCTGTTCCTTTCGATAGAAAGAGCCTTTTTAGTTCCGGGACGACAACCCTCCTCTTATCTATTATATCGAGGAGCATGTTCTGGAATTCATCATTGCTCCTCCTGATCTCATCAACGAGCACGCCTGTATCTAATATCATTGCTGCAAGTAATGGCCTAGGAGTGAATGATTCCTCTGTAAAGCCCATCTTCATTGCCATTAGTGGATGGAAGTCTCCTATCACTTTATATTCGTCGTAATTTTCACTACAGGGAAGGATAAAGCTCTTTTTACCGCTCCATAGTTCAAGTAGCGCCTGTCCTATCTCCGTCTTACCGGTCCCAGGTGGTCCTTCAAACAAAACAGGTTTTCCGTTTAAAAAGGATGCATAGACCAACCTGACAAGTTCTTCGCTCACCACCAGCTTATATTCATGCTCTAATACCTTTACCGCTACGCTAGGGTCTCTTATCATTCTTGATCTAGTGATGAGGTTGCCGTATATCTCATGAACCTTTTTCTCTATTATATCCCCTTTACTCATTTCCTTTAAACCCTTTAGTCTCTCTCGCTTTACTCTCTGGGTTAAGCAGGCTTATTTTTTTGATCCACTCGCCAACTTCTACTAGCTCTACTTCTACGTTCTTGTCAAGCAAGAAGCACTCTTCCCTATAAGGGCACTTCTTACACCTATTGCCCCTATTTGCAAAGGGCACAATACCATAGCGTTTAACTAGTACCATGTCGCTTATGGCTTTCAAAGCGTTGGAAACTAGGTAGCTGTCCAATGAAAAAAGCCTTTTCTTGGTAGGATACCTTATTTCTATCTTAATTTCATCTATTTCTTTTTCCCTACTTATTATGATCCCATAGGCTGTGGCCTGCATGACGTCGCTTGCCCAGGCCCCCCTATATGGTGCCTTAGAACTTTTTCTTTCAATGATATATGCCTCATTACCGTCTATCCTGAAGGCATCTGGCCTCCCTCTTATTTTAACATTACCCAAGCTTGTCTCTAGGGGAACCTCATACGAAAATTTTTTCGTTATGTCCCTTAGCCTAAAAGAGAAGTGAAATGCTCTACCAATGAGTAATCTTAGGGTTGAGAAAAAACCACGCCTTTTCTTTATGAATGTCTCAAAGAAATACATCCTTGGACAATAGAAATAGGTATGTATTTCGCTAGGATATATGGTTACCTTTTCATTATCCCTATTATTATTCGTTTCTCCCCTACCTCCCATTCCTTTTTGTATGCATTTTCAGGCGGGTCTTCAAAGGTTAAAGAAACGCTCCTCGTCTCATTTTTAATATAGTCCACAAGGCCTTTTATTTCTGACAATAGGTCATCATCGACTGCTAGCCATGTATCGATATAGGCGTCTACCTGCAAATCCATTTCCTTTCTCATAAATTGTATTCTCCTTATTACCTCCCTAGCCAGGCCCTCCTTATATTCTTCTTCGCTAATCCTCTTGTCTATCGCTATTATTCCTACGTCTGTATCACTAACTTCTAGCCAATCAGGATAGCTAGCATTTATTTTAAAGTACTTCCGTTCTATGGGGTAAACCTTACCGTTTATCTCTATCTTGAGCCCCTCACCCCTTATGAGCGAATAACCTATTTCTCTTTCATTTGCCTTTATGTAGTCTAATACTTTAGGTAAGTCCTTCTTGAAGATGGGTCCAAGCTCTTTATAGTTTGGTTCAACGCTATATATCTTTGCATCTTCAAAGAACTCCTGCTTCACTATTGTTATTTTCTTAACGTTTGCTATCTCTTCTACAAGCCTTTCTACGTCGTTTATATAGGGAGCTATCCCATCATCCTTCAGGGAGATATAGGCGGATTTGATTGGTACCCTTATTTTTATCCCTGCCTTCATCCTAGCCGAAACTATACCTTCAACTATCCTCCTAGCAACTTCCATTTTTTCCTCTAGGCTATTATCTATTTTACTAATATCAGCGTCCGGGATCTCAATTAAAGAGGCGCTGAGGGGAAGCTCTGGTTCGGCAGGCTTTACAAATTTTTGGTATAGATATTCGCTCAGAAAGGGCATTATGGGCATCGCCATTAATAGCCACGCCTTTAAAGCATAGTATAGGGTTGCATACGCTGCCCTCTTGCTTGGTGTATCCTCTTCCTTCCACACCCTTTTCCTTATTAGCTTCAGGTACCAATGGCTTACATCTTCTACTATAAAATTTACAACCTTTCTTACGGCGTTGTGTACCTCGAGCGAGGAGTACTTCAAGTTATACTCCCTTAGCATGCTGTTCGTCCTTGAAACGAGCCACCTATCTTCTATTTCAAGGGGCAACGATTCTATATCATTTTCTTTTGGATCGAAGTTATCTAGGGCCATATACGTTGAGGCAAATGAAAAAACGTTCCATATTATTGAAAAATACTTGGAGGCCTGCTCTAAGCCCTTCCATGAGAACTTTAGGTCTTCCCATGTGGTGCTTTGCAATAGGTAAAACCTTATTACATCTTTTGGGTATTTAGATACGAGTTCCTCAAATGAAACATAGTTTCCTAGGGACTTGTGCATTTCTCTTCCTTGCTCGTCTAGCACAAAGCCGTGAAGGAGTACCCTCTTGTAAGGGGCACTGTTAAATCCTATTACGCCACTTCTTAATGTGCTGAAGAACCATCCCCTAGTTTGGTCATGGCCTTCTAGGATGAGGTCTACTGGATAAAGCTTTTTGAAAGTATCCTTGTCTTTCGGGTAACCAAGGCTTGAATAGAACGCTATCCCGCTATCAAACCATACATCCAACACGTCTTCAACCCTCTTCATCTTACCTCCACACTTTGGGCATGTAAGTGTTACCTCATCGATCCATGGCCTATGTAAGTTTTTTGGTCTCTTCCCTCCGAATTTTTCTAATTCCTTGACGCTTCCAATAACTTCCACGTGGTTGCATTTCTCACACTTCCATATGGGTAATGGAATTCCCCAAAACCTCTGTCTGCTTACAACCCAGTCCCTTACGTTACCGATTATGTTCATGAACCTCGTCTTGGCCCAGCCTGGAGTCCACCGTATTTTTTCACCTTCATCTAATAGCTTATCCTTGATTTTAGAGACAGCAACAAACCATTGATCGGTTGCCTTTAACAACAGGGGAGTTTTACACCTCCAACAAACAGGGTATCTATGTTTGATCTTTCCGTAGTGGAAGAGGGCATTCCTTTCTTTAAGGTCCTTTATGATTTCTTCATTTGCATCGCTTCTAAAGTAGAGGTTTGCATATTTTCCGGCCTCTTCACTCATATATCCTTGATCGTCAACAAGGCTTAGCAAGGGCGCCCCTATTTTCATTCCAATGATGGAATCTATTTCACCGTGGCCAGGGGCCGAGTGAACAAGTCCAGTGCCTTCGTTGCTAGAAACGGCTTCTGGTGCCATAACAACCTTATGATACCTTTTTATTTTTTCTTGTGCAGGGACTAGCCCTTCTAAGGGGTGAACGTATTCTATATTTTCTAGGTCCTTCCCCTCCATTTCACTTATTATAGTGTATTCCTTAACACCAGCCTCCTTCATAACGCTTTCCAACCTCTCCTTTGATAATATTATTTCTTCTTCCCCAACCTTAACAACAACATACTTTATGCTTGGGTTTGCCATTACGAACGCGTTCGCTGGTAACGTCCAAGGGGTTGTTGTCCAGATAAGCAAGTACCTGTTTTTTTCATCCTTTACCCTAAACTTGACGTAGATAGAAGGATCCTCAAGCTCTCTATACTCGGAGACTTCATAATCGGCCAAGGTTGTTTCACACCTTGGACACCAATGCAGAACCTTTTTACCTTTGTATAGCAACCCTTTCTCGTGCGCCTTCTTAATTAAGTACCAGCCAGACTCTATGTAGTCGTCTTTATAGGTTATGTATGGGTGTTTCCAATCCATAAATACCCCCATCTCCTTAAAATCATCTATCATGCTTTCTATGTTCTTGCTAGTGAACTTCAAGCATTCATTAACGAAGTTGCCAACGCCTATCACATTTTCTATATCCCTCTTGTTCTTTGTGCCGAGTTTTTTCTCTATCATGACCTCTATTGGGAGCCCATGGGTATCAAAGCCTGGTTTATCCCAAACGTTGTAGCCCCTCATCCTATAGTACCTTAGGATCGTATCTTTCAGTACCTTGTTCCATAAAGTTCCCACGTGTATGGTGTTTGCATTGGCGTATGGAGGCCCATCAAGGAAGTAAAATTTTTTATTTGATTTGCTGCTTTTTTCTTTAACCATTTCATATATTTTGTTGTTTTCCCAGAATTCCTTTGTCCATTCTTCTATTGCCTTCTGATCATATTTTTCTTTTGATATAGCGCTATCAATTCTCATCCAAGGCACCCTCATTGGGACGTGTCTATGTAATCCACCCTGACGTACTTTGAATTTATTATGGATGAGACTAGTTCCTTAATTTCATCGCTTAGGCCTTTTTTGTCCAAATACAGCTCTAATGCCCTGAATTCAGGAACAAGCTTTGAATTTATTACATTAACCTTTGAGCCGTACTTCTTTTCAAGCGAGCTTATGACTATTTCGTTTACTTTATCGTCATATACAGTGTAATAGATCCGATACAATCTTCTGTGAAGCAATTCTAATGCCCTCCTTTAGACGCTAGTATTCCTTTGGAATAAATTAACTTAACGTTTCTTTTGTTGTAAAGGCCTTGCTATGAATATATTGTCTTTGTCCCTAATGATCTTTACGCGTAGCCTTTCTCCAACACGAAGTTGCCTATTTGATACTATAGTTATTGCTCTGCTGCACCCTTTATCGACGGCCAAGTATTCGCCCTTTAACCATCCTTCCTTTAAGATGTAGACAACTATCTCATCCCCAGTATTGAAAGGTTTTTCAATTTGGGATGCCTTTCTAAACCCTAGCTCTTTAGGGGTAATAATAAGCTTGTAGCCCTCTTCTTTCTCAACCCTTCTTAAAAATTTATAAAACTTTTTCCATGACCAAGCCCTTATTCCCCTTGGCTTTCTTCCAAAACGATGAACCTCATATTTCTGTACCAGAACCCCTGTAGGAAGACCGCTCTTTTCGCCTAATTTGTGGCGTGCTGCCCACCTTATTATTGCCCTTATATCATTTTCATTATACCCAGGTATGAGGACTGGCGTCAAAATCACATCTATATTTGTCTGCTTCACAACTTTTTCCACAACGCCCAATACCCTCTCAATATCATACCATGGGGAGCCTGTCAGGGTCTTTGCCTTCCCTTTTTCAATAGTATCTATGCTTAGGTTTATCCTATTTAGTCCTGCATTTTCAAGCCTCTCCACAAGCCTTAGTGATAGCGATCCACCGTGGGTCTCTATGGATATGGTCTTTATTTCCTCTACCTCCCTCAGGAGCTCGATTAGCTTTATTATTCTAGGGTGAGCTAGCGGTTCCCCTACACCATCTATTAGCGCTTCAACACCCTTCCCCTTTATCCTAGAGACTTCCTTTACCCATCTATACAACCATTCTTCGTTAACTATATATTCGGCCCTCCTAAATTTCGATGCTGGACCTGCATCGACGCTGCAAAAAATGCAGTTGTGGAAACAAAGTGATGTAGGCCTTATTTGAATTACGTTAGACCCCCTATCGATTACACCAAATGCTATGTGACCTACTAGCGGTAGTGGGTTATTGATATAGTACACTTTCCTACCATATATGTTGCTATATTCTACAACAGAGCCGAGGCACATCAAACTATACCACTATGCCTCTCTTCCTTATATTTAAATATCTTGGACTTTCAATTCCTATATCGCTAAGCATCTCGCACAGCTTGCAGTACTTCCTGCCAAGGGCTGTCGGTTCACCGCATTTAATGCACCTACCAAGCCTTGGCTTTTCTTGTGTGCGTATGTTTTCAACGATATCATCGATTAGCCCAATAAACTTTAGTAGCGCCCCTGGATTTTCCCTCTCAAATCTATATAGCTCCCTCCTAATTTTTGCCCTCAGTGTAGGTACAAGCTCAAGGTATGGGCATTCAGTTTCTTGTATATGGAAACCTTTTAAAAAAGAGTATGTAGCTGTTTCCCATTCATATATTTTTCTTAGGGGCTTGATTCTTTGGACGAGCATGTCATCATCAATAACCTTTGCGCTTGGATGTTGCTTTATCAGGCTTGCAAGGTCTCCCTTCAATATGTTTATTAAAGCGGTCTGGCTTTCATCGTCAAGGTTATGGGCGGTTGCAAGCTTGTTTGCACCTATCTCCCTTGCATAGTAGTTCATTATTCTCCTCCTTATTAATCCACAGTAAGTGCATGGCGTTAATCCAGTCCCTTTTTCAATAGATTTTTTTACTATTTCATCAACGCTGTATCCTGTATAGTCTTTTGCGCTCGTTATTATTACGTCTATGCCCATGTCCTTTACGGTTCTTGCTAGTATTTTTGCATCCTCTTCCTTGTTATATCCATGTATTCCTTCTATTATGTTAAGGGCAACTAGCTTGTTTGATTTAAAGTTTCTGCTCAAGACATCTAGGAGTACGTATCCATCCTTACCCCCACTTAATGCCATTAATATGGTGTCGTCGCTTGAAATCATGTTCCACCTCTTTATTTCGTTCATTACCCTTTTGTTAATATCTTCTATGAAGCATTCCCTGCACAGCATTCTGTTTGTGTGTGGTTGGAATACTTCAGCCCTCCTTGTCTTGCAGTTGTCACATAACTTCCCTTTTAGCAACGCTACCCACCTAGTTGCAAGGATTGTATTCGTATTGCTTTAAGCTATAGTAAACTATAGTATGAATTCAGCTTTTCTCTCAAGTTGATAGTAGAACTCATCTTCATATGCTACTATAACAATTTTATCATAATGGTCTTCTTCTTCCAAAAACTTCTTTATTTCTTCAATCATTGCTGTAGAGGCAATGTCATACTTCAGCCCTCCGACGCCTGTGCCCATACCAGGGAATGCTATACTTTTTATGCCATGCTTTTTCCCTTCTCTTAGTGCTGCCCTCACGGATAACCTCACATTCCTTTCATTCGTCCTTTCGGCAGGGTACTTCATTGTAGGCGAGTGTATTACATATTGCTGTTTAAGCCTACCCCCACTAGTTATGACGGCTTCACCTATTTCTATTGGTGCACGTTTGGTTGCCTCCTCTTCAATAATCGAGCCTCCCTTTCTTTTTATTAAGCCTGCAACGCCACCTCCCATTATGAGGTAAGAATTTGCGGGGTTTACTATTGCTTCCACATCTTCCTGCAATAGATCCCCCTTTTTTATGATTAGGCTTGCATTTCCAATTTTATATATGTGCAAATCGACCTCCCTGATTTCTTTTTCTTCAAAAATTAAAATTTATTGTGCGCCTTCCATATAGGGCAGCTTTTCTTGTGGATTGCTTTTTACATCATTTAGGTTTTCAATTACATCATATAGGTTGTTGTATTTTGATATGGGATAGTAGACTATGTGCCCTCTTGACATTTCATATGAAGCCTTGTCTAAGGAATCATCTTTTACTATAATGGCTTGAGCCCCTAACTGGATTATGGCATTCATCGTTGATTCCTTATCTTTGTTAAAACCAGGATTTTCATATTGCTCGACTACCTTCCTTTCTTCATCTATTATTCCAAGTATTTCCCCCTCGTCTAAGGGTTTCAATACCTGTTTTTCATCATATACTAGAGCTATTCTCATATTTTTCCCCAAATAATTAATAACATCAAGGGTATAAATGCTCGCTTGGATTTTTCAAGAAGCATTAGTCCTTATTATAGTGAGGTTAAGTATTTATTCTAGCAGCTTTCGCTTTTATATGAAAAAAATAATTAAGGGTGGAGAAGTTGGAAGAGTGCTAGAAGCAGTGAATATAGGGTTTACCTATGGCAAGCGGAAAATATTTGAAAAGATAAGCATGTCTGTAGGAAACGGCCGTATAGTTGCGGTTGTAGGACCTTCTGGCGTGGGGAAGTCCACCCTTCTAAGGGTCCTTGGTGGTTTCTTAAGGCCTGATGAAGGCAAGGTATTGTTGATGGGCAAGGAGGTGACAAGGCCTACACCTAAAATTATGTTAATCCATCAATCAATAGTCACCTTTCCTTGGATGACTGCTCTAGAAAACGTTATGCTAGGGCTGAAGTATAGGAAGCTGCCAAAAGAGCTATGCAAAGCCATCGCTAGGCAAATGCTTGAGATGGTCGGCCTCGAAGGATTTGAGGACTTCTATCCAAAGGAGTTGAGTGGCGGTATGAGGCAGAGGATTGCAATAGCAAGGGCCCTTGCAGCCGATCCTTTAGTATTGTTAATGGATGAGCCATTTGCGCACCTAGACGAGTTGACGGCAGAGGCCCTAAGAAGGGAATTGTATAAAATATTGTTTAATGTAAATTCGACCCTTAAGGGAGTAATTTTGGTATCACACAACTTAAGCGAGGTAGTGGAGCTCTCCGACGTCGTTTATGTTCTAAACGGAAGGCCGGCAACCATCGTAGCCAAGGTAGAAATAGAGATGGAGAGGCCCAGAAATCCAAGGGATCAGAAGTTCTACTATTACATAGATGTTCTAAACGATACCTTGCTCTATAAAGGTGAAGTTTAATGGGCCTCATACCTATAATGATACTCGCAGCACTGGCGTCAACTGCCAGGGTATTTACCGTTATAGGGCTATCAATATTAACGGGCTGGGGCTTTGGCTACATTTCAATTAAAAGTAAGGTTTTTGAGAACGTATACGTTGCATTAAATGAGGTTTTCGAATCAGTACCTGTTATAGCTTTTTTTCCAGTAGTGCTAATACTGTTTGTTAATAGAATTGGAGGCTTTGTAGGGGTAGAGCTTGCATCAGACTTTCTCGTTTTTACTGCTGTTGTGTGGAATATATGGATAGGTATTTACCAAGCATTTAAGACTGTTCCTATACCCATGATAGAAGAAATAGAGAATTTAAGGTATGGCTTCCTTGATAAGCTTAGGTATCTTTACATCCCATTTTCTATGCCTAGGATAGCTGCAAACCTAATACCTTCGTTCTCGGACGCCTTCTTTTACATAATGGTGAGCGAAGTATTTACCATAGGATCCACCTCTTATTCTACCTTTGGCATAGGATCTCTTATAGTAAAGCTAGTAAGGCTTGGCATGTGGAATTATGTTTCATATGCGCTTTTAATTCTAGGCATTATAATAGGGGGAAGCGTATACTTGCTTAGGGAATTTTCTACCTATGCTATAGCTAGGTATTCGCTTGAAAGCGACATACCAGTTCCAAGAACGAGACAAATACAAAGGTATGTAGCTAAGTTTTATAGTCCAATAATAAAGCCCACAAAGAGGATTAGGTACTATTTTGCGTCGAAGCGCGCGCCTACTAGAGGAAGGAGAGGTAAGGAGGGCTATGACTACTATTCAGAAAGAGAAACTGGGCAGAGAATTTTAAAGGTATTAGGTTCAGCAGTCGCCCTTCTAATCTTGGGTATTATAATATACTCCTCGTTTTCATTGCTTACGTCAATAACCTATGCTGAGTGGAGGTATATATTTAGCAATACCTTAGAAATAGTCTATGCCTTAGCCTACGATTATGCAAGGGTGGCAGTGATTGCTGTCTTATCGTTTTTAGTGGCCTTATTCGTTTCCTATAGTATAGTTAACCACAGAAGAATCGAGGCCTTATTGATATCTATTATACAAATATTGGCTGCATACCCGGCGCCTGCATATTTTCCTATATTGTTTGCCGTGACCTATGGCATAGTTTACAGGTTCTCGGGTGCTTTAACAACAGAATTCTTTGTTATATTGCTTGGATTCTTAAGTACCTTTTATTATATATTTTATAACATTTGGGTTGGCATAAAAGCCATTCCAAAAGAAATATGGGAGTTGATGGACAACTTGGGAATGGGCTACTTCCAAAGGATTAGGTATGTAATATTGCCAGGAACTTTACCATACACAATTACAGGACTGACTTCAACCGTTAATAGTGCGTGGGGTGGCTTGATGATAGCAGAGTATTGGCCAAATATAGTAGATGGAAAAAGCCTAGAGGTAAGTCATGGTTTGATGAAGCTCCTAGACCTGTGGACTTATCAAGGCAACTTGATGTTGGCATCTTGGGCTTCTTTCATTTTTAGCCTTTTTGTAATAGTTTTTTCAGTAGTTTTTACGAGAAACATGATGAATCTATCAAAAGAAAAATATGTTATCGAAGAGGGAATATATGCAACGTAAAGGGTACTGGGGCATGGTTGTGTCAATTAGAATTACTTAGAATTGCATAGATAGTTTTCCGAGTTTAGCTAGATATTAATGATTTTATCTTCTCTATGCTTTCCTTTAGCCTCTTGTTCTCCTCTTTGATTCTTGAGATTTCTTTTTCCAGCTCGCTCATCCTTTCCTTGCACAGCGTTGTGCATTGTTCTTCTGGATAGTACCTCGTTATCCTGATATTACTGAACTGAAGCTTCTTTTCTACTTCATCATAAAGTACATCAACGACTACCTTTATAATATCTAGCTTATCCATTTTTCTTTTGTTTACTATTTCCTCGTAAAGTTCCTTGTTTAGGGCAGATACATCCCTTATTATAATATCCTTGGGAACCCACTTCCTAAGGGAGACTATAGCCACTCTCCTGATCTTATCCGCAAACCTAGCGGCAATTATGAGACCGGTACTTAGTTCAAATTTGTTGTGGCCGAGGAAAGTGGACCTGCTCGCCAAAACTGAATATTCCTCTGCCCTTTCAAAGTCCTTGTTTATTTGCTCCTCACTTTCACCGATTGAAATCCTTTCATAAGGCAAGTCCATCACCATTTTTATTTTAGCAAATAGAATTAATATATTTTTTAGCACAAAAAGTACATTTTAACTTTTCTACCACCTTTTAGTTCGTAATCCTTACACACGCTACCATAGTCTGACATGGCTTCAAGGTATTTGTAGATTCCCTTTAATGAATATGCGTTGAGATCTTGCCATATTTCATATGCTGTTCTTTTTCTTCCATCGGAAAGGAGCTTGGTTATTTCCTCCTCTATCTTACCCTTTTTTGCCCTGATCGTATACCTTTTTCTCGCACCTGTAACTATTGCAATGCCATCTCCATTTCTCCTTGCCATGGCATATCCAGTCGCGGCAAGCGGCTTAGCATTAATGCCTTTTTTAGCTAGGTCTATCATGGATTCTAACACCTCTTGAAAGGAAACGCTACAAACTTTTATCTTATACTTTGCAAACCTTATTATCTTAGGACCCTCTACTTTCCTTAGCTTCACAGCAATGATTTCATACTCTCGAAAGTCCTCCACTGCATTTTTGATTTCATAAAATCCCTTGCTTATAGAATAGACGAGCAGCCCGGATTCCGCTGGTATATATATTTTGTCTTCCTTGGGCATTTTTTCATACAATTCATAGGATATAGTCTTTAGTCCCTCGATTGTAAAGGGGTCTTCGTATGATATTGGAAAGCCATTTGAGTTTTCATTATTAAATCCTATCCCAGCGCCAATCTTAGAGAGCGTTAGTAGGTCTTCCGGGCTAATATTCTCTGGGTCTATATTAACTAAGATACGCTTCCCAAAACTCCTAGCATAGTAGGCCAAAGAAATGGTAAAATCTTCAACGTAGCTAGTCTTAATATCACTATGTTCTATGTTAGATAAAATAACTGAGGAGGCCCTATCGGCGTAGCTTCCAGTAGGGTTTCGCGTTTCTAGCTTTGTCTTAACTTCATTAATTTTCCTGAGCGGGGTCAGCCCCTCCCCTAGCGTAGTTATGTTTCTAAAAGGAAGCATCTCTTTATATCTCCAGATGGTTGGATTCTTTGAATCCACCTTCCAGGCGTTTCTAAAATAAACAACTTGCATCTGCCCTCCGCACTTTGGGCACTTAGCTGCGTATCTTGAGGTTTCATAACCACACTTTATGCATTTAAAGTAGTAGGTTTTACTCATAATTTTCCGCCCTTTCTCTTGTTTTACGTGAAATTGAAACAATTTATTATTTGCCTTGACTTGGTGATTTACCGTTCACTGCCTACGGCTCCGCGTTTGAGGGCCTTATTGAAGCTTGATATTATCTGCAGCAACTATAGCTTATTTTAGCAAGCTTTAATTTTTCTTTACAGCCCATACCATAAAGATATATCAGAATCTAAAGGGCCTACAAAGTAAAAATGCAACCTTAACCCTTCAGCGAAGCGAAAAATTAATAATCCATCTTGATGTAGAAGATTATGGGTATAAGCCGCGGTCGTATAGTCTGGCCTAGTATGCGGGCCTGTCAAGAGGAAATCTCGCAGACAGCCCGTGACCCGGGTTCAAATCCCGGCCGCGGCGCTAATTAGGATTTATGCATTATTTTCCATAATTTTATGGCACGGCCTACTTTGAAGGCCATGCCTATTAAAGTTCTATCAATAGGGATTCATATTCTTCCTTGCTTAGTTTTATGAGAGAAGACATTATAATAGACCTAAGGTTGTGCATTTCTATTTTCAATAGCATCAAGGTAGCTGCAATAAGCGCTGGTGTAAATGGGTAATACTTAAATGTAGCCTCTGAATTCTTCTTAGATACCATAATGGAGCTCACCCTAATCGAGTCTATTATTTCTTCTAAGCTCTTACCCTCAACAGAAATATGCTTGAAGAAATTTTTTAGGGAAGAGGCTAACGCCATTGTATCCCCTGATTCTCTCTCATATATTGCAAAGAGATCATTCCAGCTTATGTTGCACGCGTTTACATTACCTAAAACGAGCTCTAGGGTCTTGGCTGGTATCTTTAGCATAGAAGATTGTATCAAACCTAAAGCCATCCTCCCTTCTATCATGGGGCAAATTATTTTTTTTGTATAGTCCCTGTCAATGCTAGATAATTTTTTCATTGCGTTAGAGTAGAGTTGGGAGGTCGCCATTAAGGAATACCAAGGAAACACATTCGGATTTTTGGTTTCATTATATATGGATGATGCCTCGTTAACTATATTGTAAACCCTTTTGTATCTTAACGAAACCTCTAGGAACATCTGCAACCCAGCCAAGGAATCTGGTTCTGCTAGTATTTTATCAAGGTAAGAGTGTTCCCAAAGTAGCGACGCTAAGTTATCCTTGTCTACTTGCCTTCCTTCGGCTAAATTCTTTGCAACTAAGAGTGAGTCGTTAATTTCATCTTCTATTGCAAAGGATTGGGTCAATTCCAGCGCGTCTTTAGGAACGTATTTAGAAATGCTATCAACAAGCTTGTAGAACTCCCTTATAAGTCCTTTCTCAATGTCTTCTGCACTTTTCGCTTCTGTAAGGGATCTATACTTCGTATCCCTGAGCGCGACATAGATGTCGCTTAGCGAAGGAGAAATTTCCTTAAGCCTCTTAGTCGAAATCAAGGAGGATTTAAGATACCTCAGCTTTGGAACTATTTGGGCATATGATGAGGGGTCTCCCAAGAGATTCACCTTTGAAGCAATTCTTTAATCTTATCCGTTACCTGCTCAACGGCCTTGGTGTGGTTTTCTTTGCCAAGGGCTTCTATCTGGAGTAGCTCCTCTTCTTCCTTTTTCTTATATTTTTCTCTGAGTCCCTTGAGGACTTCTTTATAAGATTTTTCTAGTTCCTTTGTTGCGCTTTTCAGGAGCGTTTCTTTTTCTTTCATAATGCTTCTTCCCAGCTCATCACTAAGGCCTATGAGTTTGCTAGATTCATTTCTAGCTTCTTCGTTCAGGGCATTTAGGGAGTCTTCGAACCAGTTAACCGCCTCTACCATTTTTTCTATGTTTGACTTTGCCATAGGGCATCCCATTAAAATTTTTTCCTTCGGGCGGATAGAAACCATTAAAGGTTAAATATCTATATGCTACCTCCTTGCCACAAGCCTTAAGAACTTTTAAAGTATTTTACCTTTTTTAACTAAGGCAATACATGGGCGAAAGTATGGAAAGCGTAAAACCAGTTGTGAAAAATTATTTAGAGGTTAAGGAAGAAAAATTATCCGAAGACTTCGGGACTGGGGCATACATTAGGTGGCTGCTAAGAGATAATGATGGGGCCAAGACCTTTTTCATGAGGTATTTTAGGATTGAAAAAGGTGGTCATATCAATCATCATTTCCATCCATGGGAACATGAGATTTTTGTTTTGGAAGGAGAGGGTAGGGTAAGGATAGGGTCGAAGGTATATAGGGTCTCTAAGGGAAACTTTGTTTTCATTCCTCCTAACGTTGACCACGAGTATTGGGCTGATACTGAAATGAGGTTCCTTTGTATGATTCCCTCAAAACCAACAGCAGAGAAATTGGATAAACCGATAGAAGTCTAAAGTGTTTGCAAATGTCAGATACAAGAATCAATAAGATTAATGAGTTAAGAGAAAGGATTGAGCGATGCAAAAGGTGTCCTTTATATATGCATAGAAGGAACCCAGTTTTTGGCGAAGGAAGCATAAATTCTAGGATAATGTTTATAGGGGAGGCCCCCGGTAGAAACGAGGATATAGCTGGAAGGCCGTTTGTTGGGTCCGCAGGAAAGCTATTAGATGAGGTTCTTTCAGAGGTAGGTCTAGCGAGGAATGACATCTACATAACAAATACGGTTAAGTGTAGGCCTCCAAACAACAGGACACCTTATAAAGAAGAAATAGAGGAGTGTTTGCCTTACCTTTTAGAAGAAATTTCTATATTGTCGCCTAAGATAATAGTAACCTTGGGGAGGGTTTCTGGTGAAGCTATTTACTCAACCTTGGGCTTGAAATGGCGTGGTATAGCTAATGAAAGGAGGGTGGTAAAAGAGGTAAAATATAACAATAAGAAGATAAAACTTTTATCAACCTACCATCCCGCAGCAGCCCTTTATAAACCAGAGCTAAAGGAGGAGCTGAGAAAGGACTTAAGGAGGGTTAAAGAGGTCCTTGAAGAGGAAGGGAAGGAAAGGAGAAAAACGCTCTATGATTTTTTTGCCTAGCCTTTTATTATGCAATCCACCTCGCGCTTATTGATAGTTCGCCATTAGATTGTATCTCGTTAAGGTTTAGGGTTGGCTTAGACGCAACCTAGGGGCTCCCTGACTGTTATAGCTCTATATTTGGCTCCCTGACTTTCTATATCCTCTTATGACGAAGGTGAGGGCTATTAATATTCCTAAAGAGATGCCTATTATAAGGTACAGTATTTCAAACGCAACGCTGAAAGGATTTGATGATACGTATACGTAATTGCTTATATTGCCGCCGTTTAAGCTCAACTCTCCCATGTACCATATCAAGGAATCTATAACTGCTATTTCCATTATGTTTAGCGCACTAGCTGGGTCTTTTTTAACTATCTGCTTTGCATAGCTCATATATGACCCATCTATTGAGCTTTCCAACCCTCTAGAGGCCAGCTGGGAGCTAATTAAGTTGAACTCATTCTGCAGCTCCTTTGCATAGCTGTTCGTTATTACTGGATATGAGGTACCTATAACTATAAAGATAATATTGAGCGAGTTTTGCAGGGCATCTTCATATATGCCAATGGCAGCAGTGTAATACCCTTTCTTTAACAAGGAATTTGCATACGTTAAAAGAAAGTTCAGGTTATCCTTCATGGCGTTTAGCTGGTTCGCCTCTTCTACATTCCCTATTGAGGTGAATTGTTTTATGTAATATTCTATTAGAGAATCCGCATAGCTTATAGCAGTTCCTGTGAAAGTAGATGAAGATAGGGCAGTTGTCTTTATTAGTGAAGGCGTTATGTAGGGCGGCGTAGAGGCCGATGATATGGCTGCGTCAGCCCAAGACGAGGCGCTGTCGAGCCTAGCGTTAATATAGGCTAAATTTTGGGCTGCTAAGCTTAAAGAAATACTTGGAGTACCCTTTACCAATGATTCTAGGTACTTTGCGTTGTATATAGTATCTGCTATTCTGCTAAACGCTACAGATAAAAGTTCCTGCCCATAAAGCGTGTCTACGTTGGAATAATTAATGAGCTTTGACTCTAGGTCTTCTGCTTTATTAATTATTTTGTTTGCGGTTTTAATTATAAATGCTGCTGGAAAGGTGGTGCCATTTTTCGAAATCCTATACAACCATATAGTATAGTTTACGGTGAGCGCATCATAGTAAGAAGTGAAGGCATAGCTGGCTGACGCGTAGGGAGTATCGTTTAGGTCTTTATAGGCTAGGTAGATATCGGTTTTTGTGTTGTTTATTAGCTCATATACGTTCGCCTTCAATAAGGTTTGGTTCGGCAGGTAGGCCATGGTTTGGTTAATCGCATTTAATATTCCTTTGGTCCTGTTTATAAAGAACAGGCTGGCCTTCCTCATATTTACATTAAAATAGGTGTTGTTCCCTATGCTTATGTTTATCCTATATGGGGTTGATTTGTAGATCTTTTCTATACCAGCTATTATCCCAGGTATTGGAACGTACCTTTTGCAAAATCCAACGCCACTAGATATTAAGTTTCCTATAGGGAACGCAATTGTTAGGTTGTTTTTCGATGCAGCCATGCATTTCTCTTGTAGCCCCCCAATGGGTCCAGATAGGCCAGAGGGGCTTACAGCCCCAGTTATTGTAAATTTGTGCAAAGCGGTAGTATTAAGACCATTTGCTAGTCCATAGGTCGCTAGCATTACGCCAAAACTACCGCTCGGCCCAGATATGGTTCCTGAGGCGTTGATAAATATCTTTAGATTATAGTCGCGGTAGTTAAGCCCTGAATATAGCATAGCTACAATGAAGGCCATCTTCATGCTATAGATCGTAGAAGGCTGAACCGTACCGTTGCTTGTTACGCTTACCTCTCCACTACCTGGATAGGAAAGGGTTATTGTTGTATTAATTACTGCCCCTTTGTTAGTTCCAACGACTGCTGGTAAGTATACCCACGTTGACCTGCTCCAGCCGCCCTGAGAGGCCTTTGCAATTGGAGATGCTAATGGAAATAAGAGGAATAGCGAGACAAGCAACATTATGATGACTCCTAGCACCTTTTCTCCTTTTTTCAGATTCAATTTTAAGCCCCCCACAATCTATATTTTTGTGGGGAGTTTTAGCTTAAATGGTGGTAGCATTGGGAGGGAAGAAGCAAAATAAGGTTAAGGAAGCCGGATCAGACGCTAAGGCATCGGCCGTTAAGGAACTTAAGATAGTCGCTACGCAGGTTATTACAAAGGAGAAGGTATTGCAAACGCCAAGGCTTATAGCCCTTCTTTATTTAATTAAAAGGTTTGGTGCAGTTCATGAGAGAACCCTTCAGTTTATAATGAACTATCTGCAAGAGAAGGGGGCTGAATTGGGGTACCAATTTACAAGGCTTGGAAATGATCCGTATAGTCCAGCTTTAAAAAATGATATAGTTGCGCTATTATATACAGGCCTGGCCGAGGCAGAGCCTAGGTATAGGAAGATAAGGGTTACAAGCGATGGTAGGGAGGTATTAGAAAGCATCTCCGTGCCAAGCTCTTTCAAAGAGTTGCTTGAAACAAACTTTAGCGAAATAAAGAGCAAGGCTTCAATGATAGACGCTGAGATAGACTTTGGGATTAGGAAATCTAATAAGTTGCTTAAAAAGCGGTAATTTTTAAGGATTTAACCCCATAATGTAATCTTAACCTCTTATTATTTCTAGAGGCTAAAATAGTGCCGGTGCTTATTTAGATGGCAAAATACGTCCACCTGCTGGGCAAAGGCGCAAGAAGGAAAATAATAGAAATACTTGCAAATTCCAGGGGGGTGAGGCTGTTGGCTGCAGAGCTAAACATTACACCAGCAGCCGTAAGCAAGTATCTCTCAGGAGCAACCCATCCATCAGACGTAGTTTTAGAGAGGGCCATAGAGATAGCTAACGAAGACGAGGTAGCGGCAATAACAAAGATAATAGAAGATGAATTCTTAGAAGGTTTAAGTAGTTTTATAGAGTGGGGTTATAGGAAGGGCACCATTGATTTAAGGTTTTATAAAAGGCTGAACAGCTTGGTGGCAAGGGTGGGTTTAGTCACTTTAAGTCAAAGGGACATGGCGACTACCTAATTTTGTTGCGTGGCTTCCTTGTCAATAGGAGGTGCTATAGGTTCTAAGATTAAGCGCCCCTGAAGGTCTCCTTGGTTTTTCAGTGAACTACCCCCCACTAATGTAGGGAGCTTCCTGCTTCATGGAGGAAACTTGCCCTTCAATTACCGCTAAAGCGGTAATGGAGAGTAGGGGTTTCCTCTCCACAGGCTCTGAGGACCGTCCCAGCCCCAACATAGCTGCTATTAACCCCTGAAACTATATATTCCAAACTATATTTTTTCGGCTATCATCCCCACGCTTACGCATGGAGACTTCCCGCCGATAAAGTTAAAAGTCCTTTATGAGTAGTTTCTACAAGGAAAGCTTTTAAAAGAAAAACACTTACATAAGTTAAGCTGTATTCAAGATAAAAGAAGCGGCCTGTGGTATTTGCCTAATGGGTGGGCTCATGCTTAGCGCTGTTTATTTATCGTTGCTAGAGGTATCACTCTTAATATTGTCTGCCACGCTAGCTAGGAGTTTCACGATAAAGTACAACCTTCCGCAGGTTATGGGGGAGCTTGCCATTGGCATGATTCTCTCGCCCTACCTTATAGGGGGCATGATCAATTCCTTTATAGGAATAAAGCTATTCACAATAAATAATGACCTGTTGCTCTTCTCAGAGTTCGCAGTTGTCTTGCTAATTTTTTCGACAGGCCTCGAGTCTGGCTTATCCGCTTTAAGGTCCTCGGGGGTTTATGGAGCTTTAGGCGCCCTTTTTGGCGCAATACTGCCTTTCATTATTGGAGGTTTAATACTATCATATTACGTTAAGACAAGCGTTGCATTCTTGATGGGGGCAGCGCTAGGCGCTACCAGCCTGGCTATAG